>Ga0209039_10001336_pt1 | contig 23247 bp, 21 predicted proteins | sample BogFormECP12_OM1_FD_188238 | JGI IMG/M metagenome (GOLD analysis project Ga0209039, IMG submission 188238) | Bog forest soil microbial communities from Calvert Island, British Columbia, Canada - ECP12_OM1 (SPAdes) (version 2) | ecosystem: Environmental > Aquatic > Freshwater > Wetlands > Bog ... | reverse complement strand
CGGGTCAGCACGCCGAATCAGACGCACGCATTTGGGACCACAAGAAGAAAAGCTGAGCGCCAAGCTCGACTTTTACGCGCGATCGACCACGGCTGGCATCCAACCCAAAAGCAGGAATCCGTCCGCGAGGAGGCCCAGGTCCTGGTTGACGCCCTCCTGGAGGTCGATGAAATCGGGAGCGTTCCGATACCGGCTTCGGGCAAAGCCTACGCCCGGATGCGCGGCATGGGGGCCCTCCGGGGCAAGGAGCAGTTGCGGATGCGCATGTGTCGCGACCTGGGCGATGCGGGCAAGCCGTTGAAGGGGTTCAAGAATTACGACGGCAGCGCCTTCACTGGCAGGAAGAAGCAGGAGCACATGGATAGCGCCCCGGTGAGCCGTGCGCTTGAACGGCACCACACGGAGAAGACCCGGTTCAGTGGTGGCAAATACGGCAAGGGCGTGACCTCGAAGGGCAAGACCTCCGGCAAGTTCCAGATGCCCGGTCAGTGGGCGGTCAGCAGCGCCATCAAGTCCTAAAAGGCAATGTCAACCTCTCAACCGTGCCATTTCCGCTTTGGCCCGTGTCGCCCATTCTGGCTCTGGCCCTGTGTCTTCGGCTCTAGCCTTAACGCGTTCGGCCAGCACCCGCAGCTTCTCAGCGATTCTAAGCGCGTTGGTCAATTTCTCGCGGTCTTGCTTAGTGGGCGTGGCGGGCATGGCCAAACGTATCCGTTCAGCCTTCAACCGCGCCTTTTCGGCCTTTTCGGCTATGTAACGCGCCTTGTCGCGTTTGCAAGCTTTCTCAAGGTCGAATGCTTCCTCAGGGGTCAGGACTCGTTGCGGTGGCTCGTCAACGAAACGATAGCGGTCAAACCTACCGCTAGAACTGGTTTGGGCATTCTGTGCCTTTATTTGCTGTGCCAGGCGCTCGACCGCCTTCGTCGTGGAACTGCCAGAGGTCGCTACCGCCCCAAAAAGGAGTCCATAAGCAACTGATATATCCATAATTTGAGTGTAGCACAAATCCGTAAACGTGTCAACAAAGATTTTTAGTTTTTTTGCGCAAGAGTTAGCTGCTGCCGTCTTTGAAGGTGAAGACCCCAAGACTTTCTTGCGGCGGTTGTCGGTGCAACCGCGCATCTTGCGGGTCCAGCAGGACGGCAGTAATCCTGGCTGGGTCAATATCCCGGTCCTGGACCAGCCGGGCCGGATTGGGCGGTTCGTGAACATGATGAAGCTCACACCCAGCCCAAAACCCGACCTCAAGGAGCGCTTACATTTTCTACTCCGACACCGCAAAGGCTATCGGCCAGGGGACATCTTTGATTCGCCGTGGGGCCGGTTCGTAGTTACGGATATGATGGGCCTCAAAGAGATTTGATGCATACTGAACAGTGACGCTATGGCACTCGCAGACATGCCAAAACAGACAGAAGCGCTGAACGCTGCAATTGAGCGCTTGGGTAAACGTGCGCACGGCACGGGACAGGACATGGAAGCCCTGAATAAATCAGTTTTCAGTTTTACCAATTATACCAAAGCGCTTCTTTCTCTGGGTGTTTATGAAGCGGTTTTGAAGCCGTTTAGTACGTGGGCTGTGCAACAAGTCAAAAGTCAAAAAGAACTGATTCAGGGCGTTAAAGAAAGACTAAATAAGGAACAGCAACATCTGGAAAACCTGGTAACGGAGCGCAAGTTTATGCTTGAGCGTGGCGCGTTTAGTAAAGATGCGTTGGCCCTGCAAAAACAGGCGTTAGACTTGCAAACGTTTGAAGTCTATAAACTCCAAGAGGAGGCCAAGTTCAGGATCGGCATCGTTGAAAGTTTTGGCAAGTTCGCCAAAGTTTCTTTGGTGACAGGGGCCATTACCCTCGCCTGGACTGAAAAGATGCTTAGAACTTCACACGAGTTGAACCGCGCCCTTATTTCAACTGACAGTTCGTTGGGCAACCGGCTGGACCTGATGAACAAGGTTCTCGGTGTTCAGCAGGAATTGGGCGCAGATACGGGCACTATGGCGGAAGCGGCCAAGGTCCTGGTCGAGTACGGAGCGCACCTGGGTCCGGCTTTTGGCCAGAGTTTGAAGACCGTGGTGATGCTGCGCGACGGCCTGGGCGTTGCCGCCTCCACAGGCGCTGAACTGGTTACCATCTTCACGCAGCAGTTAAAAACGGGGGCCGAGCATATCGGCAATGTCATGGCCCAGGTCGCGCACCAGACCGGCCTCTCGGCGGAGAGAGCCGCGCAGTTCGCTATTGAGATTGGCAAGAGCCTGCGGCTTCTGGGGCCTGGGTTCAGGTCCGAGGCGGCGGGCGTTACGGCTGTTATTGAAAAAATGGCTGCACGGATTAACAAACTTGGCGGCAACGCGCATTCGGTGATTGATATGTTTCGGCGCATGAGCGGCGGCAAAGCGGAAGCATTTTTTCTGCGCGGACTAGCTGGCGTTCAGTCTGGACAGCTTGGTACTTCGGCAGGCGCAGAAGCGGCCATGCAAAATCTTGCGGCACAGCTTAGAGCGATGGTGGGTCCAGCGCCAACGACTGGGGCTGGGATGGAATTTTATCAGGCAAAAATAGAGGGATACGCCGAGGTTATCGGCATGACCTCTAATGAGCTTGTCGATTTTCTGGACGTAATGCGCGAGTCCAACCGAACAGTTTCCGAGGCTAAGACCTTGGCCCAGGCTTATCGGGAACAGACAAACCTCATCGGTGATTCTTGGAAACAGATGCGTGAGGCACTTTCATCGATGATGACGGAGGCCCTGCTGCCGGTTCTAAAGTATATCCAGCCTGTGGTGCAAGGTATTGCGGATTTTGCTAAATGGTTGGCTAAATCAGAAACGTTTGTTGATGTCTTGAGCATTGCCGTGCCGACCGCAGCGATTGTAGCGTCCATTGGAATAGGGCGCTTGGTCATTCAGCTTGGCAAATTAGCGCTTACGTCGGAATTTGTTGCCGATACCGTTGGTAGAAGGGCTATTTCGAGCATGGCTTTAGGTATAAAAAACATGTGGAACGCTATTGCCGCCCAAAGAGCAGGACATTTTTTGCCGGGCGCGGCAATGTCCATTGGCCGGGGCGGTTTTACAACCGTTCCAGGTTCTGCTCTAGGCGTGGGGCAGACCTTGGGCTGGATGGGACCGGCAGCAGGAATTTTAGCGGCAGGGGCGGCAGGGTGGGCGGCGGGCGCTGTCATTCGGAAGCTTTTGCCGGACACATGGAACGATAAAATTGGCAAAATTCTCTATCATGTTGCTGGTTGGCATAGCGAAACAATTAACGAACGGGCTGCGCTACAAACGCGTATCGGCAATCGATCTACGATCCATTGGGAAGAGGAAGCGAGTGAAGTGCTTGCTAAATTTGTCGCAGCCAAGGCTACTAAGGAAGAATTAGACAGTGCGATTAACACAGCTTACGCCGCAGGAGCACAAAAAGGTATAAGCGCGGAAGCCATTATGTCGAGTATCGCGGGCCGTGCCTGGGACGTTACTATGGACCGCGTTAATCGTGATGAGATGCCAAGTTTTTGGGCAAAGGTGCAAGGAAGGCCCAGAACAAAGTCTGAACAGGCTCAAACTGAATACGACAAAGCTACGCTTGATAGTTTGGCTATTCAAACGCAGCAGTTGGCACAGCAGAAAAAGATCAGTGCGGCTTCTGTGCAACAGGCCGAAGCCGCAATGGTTCGCGTTCGCGCAATGGCAGAGGCCAGAGACGCAGCCTTATTCGACGTGAACAGCCTGGAAGATGCGACAAACAGTGATTCCTACAGGCACTGAAACTTATGCCGAAGCAAGCCGCAGACCCGACAAACATCCACCGTCAAAGAAGTGAAAAATTCTGCGGACGACTAACCGTGCTTGAAGCTCAAAATGGTCTTGGCGGTCTTGATGCTCCTTACGGGGCTGTGACGATCGCTTTCCCAGCAATGCCAGACGCGATTGAATTGGTTCGCAGGGCTGACTACGTTGTAAGCAGCCCAATCGGTTTCCCGGACGGCATTCACATGTATAAAGGCACAGCCCCATTGGAAATCCCCATTAGTTTCAAACTCCATGCCTTTGATCAGGAATATTGTCCTAACGGCGTGAAAACGCTGCTGCAAATCGCTGCGAACCTGGAGGCTCTCACACTGCCTTTTGGTGATTCAAAAATAGCCAGGATAGCGGGTACAGCAGCGGAGAAAGGCCAACCAAACGATCAGTCTCACGCGGCTTTGCGCCAAGGTTCTGCCACGTCCTCGGTCACATTCAACGAGCCAGCAAACATTTATCCACCGGCAACCTGCTATTTGGAACTGATCACGACTGAGCCTAATTCGGTGGGTATCGTTTGCGTGGGTTACGTGAAGGAAGTCAAGGCTCGGCTCGTGGGACCGTTTTTGCGCGGGCCTGGCAGCAGTCAAAATCTGCCCATTCACGGTGAATTTGAGTTTACTTTTGTCCACCATCCAGGCCACGGCAATAATTGGACAATTAAAGCGAATCAGGATCACGGCTTTAAGGAGCAGCAGGCTTACGCACAAGTTGTGCAAAAAAGGCTTTACAACACCCGTTCATTGTCGACCAACATGAACAATTTCCACGGCTTCAACGATTAGGTTGTTCTTTAGGGCATGAGGTCAATTGAAAGCTTTACAGCCAGACAAGCGAAAGCGATGGGCTTTTTGCCGCATCCTGGTGTATCGAAACGACAGCAGCGCTGGAATCGGTTCAAGTATCGGTTTGTAAAATGGGCCACGCATGGCAGGGTGCGGCTTCAATTCAGAAAACTGCCTCCGCGCCCGCTATGGTCGATCGAAATCGGGGTGGATCAACCGACCCACGACGAAGCGGTGCACGACGCGATGCTCAACAATTAGCCAATTGCGGTCGGAGCCTCCTTGCGGTGGTTGGCTGCCATTGCCGTCCGTTACCAGCCGCCTGACGGGCTTATTCCCACCGATACGTCGTCCCCGCCGCCAGCGTCTTCTCCGCAATGAGAGTGTAGTCGGCGTAATTGGCAGCTTCTGGGGCGTGGGATACGACGAACACCAGAATGCCGTATTTTGCGGCAATTTCTCTCAGGTAATTTAGCACAGAACGACGGACGACTTCGTCTTGGTTTGAAAGAATTTCATCGTACCAACGGTAGCCGATGCGGTGGCCAACGCCGCCAACTTCGGCCAGGGTCTCGGCGATAATGAGGTTATTCAGGCCGCCTTCGCCCTTGGAACTGCCCTCGACCCGTTCGCTGCCCAGTTCGTTGCGCACGCTGATGACCAACTCGGATTTGTTTGCCCCGGTCTTTAACTGGCGGCTGGTGCTGTAGCTGACGGCCAGGGTTCCGCCCGAAAGCACGGCGCTTACGCGGCGGGACGTGGCGTTGAGTGGCCCGAGGGCGTCGCCCAGGATCATATTGGTGATGCCGGTGGGGCCGAAGGCTTCTTGCCAGTATTGGACCACGCGCAGCAATTCTTCGCCCTCGACCACCTTGGCGGCAGTCGTTTCAACCGTCGTGCTGGCTTTTTTAACCGCCCGCTCGCGTTCCTTGATCTGCGTCTCGAAGCGCGTGACTTCGGTTTTATCCGGCCCCTGCTCCAACCGGACTTTTTCCTGCTGGTCCTCGGCTAGGGATTCCTGGTCCGGGGCTTGGGCCGTTTCCAGTTCCTCGTATTCCTGGCTCAGTGCCTCGATGGGCACTTCGGCCTTGACCTCATCGAGCGTGGTCTTAGCGGCCAGCCATTTGTCCTGGGCCTTGGCTGCTTCTAGTTGCTTGACCTTCACGGCTTTAGCGGCGGCATTGAAGCTTTTCTCCTTAGCCTCCACGTCGTTCTTGTGCTCGGCGATGGAGGTTTCAGCCCGGTCCCATTTCTTGCCGCAGTTAGGGCACGCGTTGGGTGTCTTTTTCGCTTCATCCAGATGCCGCCTGGCGAAGTCCAAGCTGGCCTTGGCTGTGGCTTCCTTGGAACGGAGCGCCGCCCACGTGCCGTTCAGTCCATCCTTTTCCTCCTGCGCCTCGTTCAGCTTGATTTCGAGCGCCTTTTCCTTTTCGGCGTTTTGGGCCACGCGTTTGTCGATTTCCTTTTTGATTTCCGTCATCCGCGCCGTTCGCTGGCCGATGCGGGCGGTTACTTCGGCGATGCGCCCGGCAATGAGCTTTTGATGCGTCTTGGCCTGCCGAACTTCCTCGTCGTAAACGTTTTTAGCTTCCGCCAGGTTCGCCCGCGCCGTTTGCAACTCGGTTTCCAGTTCATTGACGTTGGCTTTGGCGTTCTCGACGCCCTCGCCGTCGTTCGCGATTTGTCGTTTCAGTTCGTTGGCTTTGTCGTTGGTCGCCTTCTGATAGAAATCCCAGCGGGGCTGAAGGAGAGCGCTCATCAGCAGGTTCACGGCCTTGCTCTCGCTCAGGTCACTGAACCGCAGCACGTCGCCGTCCAGATGAACCGTCCAGGCGCACAAGTCGGGCGGCACCGTGACGATTTTGGCTAGGTCGTCACGGGTGTTAAGGATGTGGTCCCGCTGAACGTCCGCGCCGTCGTAATTGAAACGCAGGCCCTCGCCGGTCGCGCTCAATTCCGGGCACTTGAAGCCCATCTCCACCTTGAGCGGTTTGCCCTTGTGGAGGCACTCGACCGCGACGTAGCTGTTGCCTTTGCCGTGGGCGCTGTAGTGCCCGAGCATGGTATAGCGGCCCCGAAATCCAAAGAGTGCCCGGCTAAGGGCCTCTCCAAGTGCGGTTTTTCCAGCGCCTATTGAGGCCATTTTGCCGCGTGAGGCAGCGTTGATGCCGCGAACCAAAACGAGTCCTCGTTCAGGAAATTCAACGGTTGTCTGCCGGACGGTGGTCCAGTTGCGAAGCGTAATCGATTTCAGCACGGTGTCGGCCATTTCCGGTAAGAACACGGTAGTTACAGCGATGCGACCTGCTCAAATCTTGGTGGAAATGCTGCTCGACGAAACCGTGGCAGCCTTCGGCATTCTCTACGGGCCTGGGTTGCCCGCGCAGGGCTATTATGTGACCGGCAGCACTCTGGATCGGATGATCAGCAAGATGGCCCGCGCCCAGGGGGTGCCCGCAACCGGCAGTGCCAGCGCCTGTTTGGATAAGTTGATGCGGCGCGGTTTTTCTTTTGTTTTCCGCAACGGGCGCACCATTTGCGTTTACGATGGCGGCAATGATTTAACCCATCTTGGGCCAAATACGGCCAAATTGCTCCAACTTACTCCTACTACGGCAGTTCAAGTTTTTACAGAGATAGGCCGGAACCCTGAAAGCAGCACGGTTGCCAAGACTTTTGGCTACGCCGGAAGGGATGCAGGCCAGGGCCGCGATCGACGGTATCTGCCAAAACCAGGAGAGGAAGCCCGTTATGCTAGATTTCAGCAGGCTCAGGCTCGGCAAGCTCAACAACAGCCTGTAAAGAGTGTATGGGGCAGGTTCAAGAACTGGGCTGGGGCGCAGGCTCAAGCTGCGCAGGTCAGGCAGCAGCAACAAAAATAGTGATTGTTTACAGCACAGCCGATGCGCGGGTTTGAAAAATTTTTGCGTCCGGTCCTCCTTTTCGAGGACATGACGTTCGACCAACTGTTTCGATACAGCGAGCCGAAACGCGTGAAGCGGTCGCTGACCGTTCGAGGACCACCGCTGGAAATCAACGGCAACTCGGACGCGGTTTACCACATTTTCAACTTCAAATCGTTCCCGTCCACGACCGGCTTGCGACATCACGGCTACGTCCGGTTCAAGAAGCCCAAGGGCAATCCGCGCAAGCCGCTCCAGCACATCCCCTGCGAAGTCGATTGCAGTTGTTTTGCACCGGGCACGCCTGTCCTGATGAGCGACGGCACTTACAAGGCAATTGAGAACATCCGAATTGGAGACACTGTTTATACGCATAAAGGGCGTGTGCGCAGAGTATTGAGCGTCAGGCCCAGGGCCGTAAAACATGGTGAAAACGTTTACGAATTGGAGATCAGCGGCTTTCCAGGTTCTATTTTGGTTACGGGCGAGCACCCTTTTTACGCTTTGCGCGGCAATGAAGTGTGCTTGTGCGGTTGCGGCTTGCCTCTTTATGGCCAAGGAACCGGAGCGTTTAGAGCAGAAACTAAAACGTTTTCACCGGATTTGATGCTGGCGAAAAAATACCGGCCTGGTCACAGCATTAAAGGACAGCGCCTGGAAAATACCGGTGGTGGATACTTTGACTGGATCAAAGTGAACGATTTCAGGCCCCAGGAGTGGTTTTTATCGCCTTGGCTGGAAGAAGGCCCAGGCCAAGTTGACCCAGACCTTGCTCGTTTGCTGGGCTACTATGTTGCGGAGGGCTGCTTGCCAAACACCAGAGGACGGGCTGTGCGCTTGACTTTCAACCAAAACGAATGGGATACATTGGTAGCCGATGTGGTAGCCATTGCTCGTAAACTGGGATACGTTTGCTCAGCAAAAAAGAGACACCACAGCGGTCGGCACTGGGTTGATGTTTCAATTTTGAGCAAGGAGTTTAAGGAGTTTTGCCGGATGCACGCCGGGCAAGGCAGCCTTACCAAGCGGCTATCGGTGGAGGTAATGTCCTGGAACAACCGTTTACAGCATGAGTTATTTACCGGTATGGTGCTCGGTGATGGCTGGTGCGACCCAGAAAGAGGCATTAAATACCTGACTTCGAACTTTGACTTGGCTGCCCAGGCGGCGCTAATCCTTAGCCGGTTGAAAGTGCGCCATACCGTGTCGCTGCACGCTAAGGAAAAACCGGGCAAGAGAAGGCATTACCAGGTGTTGATACCCAAGGGTCAATCTGCGGGCACGATTCGAGCGTGGCTTATCAGGTATCAGCGTGAGAAAGACAAAAAGTTTGAGAGTGGGGAGCGGCTCCATCGGTTGCATTACAGCCGCAACGAAGGCCAGTTGCGAGGTCTTCGTAAATGTGTTAAAACGAACTATACTGGATTGGTTTATGACCTGACAATTGAGGAGGACGCCTCATTTATCGTCTGCGGTGTTGCTGTCCACAATTGCCCGGATTTCCGCTATCGATTTGCCTGGGCCGACAAGCAGCGCGGCGCGGCCCGCATCGGTGTTCAGAGCATGAACCAGTGTATTAACCGGGCACCCCGCAAGACTAACCCCGGTAACGTTCCCGGCCTGTGCAAGCACATCCTGGCGACGCGGGACTACATTTACGGGATGCTGGCCAAGTTCCCTGGCGGCGAGCCAGATACGGGCGAGAAGCTGGCGCAGTTGGTGCAATACGCGAACAAGCGGTGGGCTAATTTCGATACCCTGATGGCCAAGGCTAAGGACCAGGAGAAGTGGTATGCGGCGGTGAAACAGGCCGCGAACCAGGGGCAGGCCGGGAATATCGACCTCATCTACGATCTGTACCAGCGCAAGGGCGGGCAATTTATCGGCGTTCCCGCAGGGGTTCCACCGCGAGGCGGTCCTTTCGGTCCTGCTTTCAATGTGCCCGACGAAGAGCCGCCGCCCTTGCCGCCCCCAGTGCGTCCGCCACGCCCGCCTCGGCCAGGCCCCGTGCTGCCTGCCGCAGGCAAGCCCACGACTAAGCCGCCGACGGCCCCGGCACTGGCGGTGCCCCCTGGTCAGCGTGGTCGAGGCTTACCTCCCGCTTCACCGCCTGCCAAGGTCCCGGCCAAACCCCCGGTTAAGCCAGCGGCCAAGCCCCCGGCGCTGCCTGCGAAGCCTGCGCCTAAGAAGCCAGCGCCCGCGAAACCTGCGCTCCAGCGACCGATGTTTCTGAAGAACAATCTGCCTATTGGCCGCAAATCGGGCAAGCCAGCAGGCGCAACCACTCCGCCCGGTAAACGCGTCCAACCAAAACGGCCCCTGCGCCCGGAAAGCATCGAACGCTTTCTCGCGACGTGCGTAAGTAGAGTAAACGGCTCCAGCGATGGGGCGAATGATACTGTGAGTATGAAAGCACTCAGCGAAGCCATTAGACTGATCGAAGAAATCGAGCACGACGAAGTCGAAACTCCGAGCGCGATCGCTGGCGAGATGGCTGCGGTGGAATCCCCTCCCCCGAGCGAGCCGCCTGTTAGCGATGATGCTGTCGGTGCCGACACCGAAGGTAACGTAGTTCTCCAATTGCTGGCGGACATCAAAGACCTCTTGTCCCAACTGGTGGGGGCTGAAGAGGGCGAAGGCGAGTTTGGTCCCGAGGGTGAACTGCCTCCAGGCGAAGAAGGCGAGTTTGGTCCCGAGGGTGAACTGCCTCCAGGCGAAGGCAGCGAGGAGGACCGCATTCCTGTTGACGCCATCCCCGAGCCGGATGAGGACGAGGACGAAGAGGAGAAGGAGGAGGAGGAAGAGGGTCGTCCGCCCCGGCACAAGCCTGAAGGTGAAGGCGATTAACCGGGCTGAGTAGAGCCGCAACGACAGAAAACTTATGATCTATCCTGGTGAATATGTGACTGGGCTGGTCCGAACGACCAACGTTCAGTGCCCGGTCGTGGGCGGCTACATCACGGCTCGGTTGCAGGTTCAAGGCGACCTGGTTCACTCGGCCACGAGCGACGGCTTGAACGAATCGGGCTACAATGCCAACTCCACGATGGTCGTCGTTGAAAACACGGGGCAGAACAAGGTCACGATGCAGTTGCTGGGGACCAATGACTATACGTCCGGTCCCCGCGAAAATCTCGGCGGCACCTTGACCGTGGTGCCTTATGGCAAGAAGAGCGTGACCGTGACTCCGCGTCACACCTACCTGGAGGTTTTCACGCCCGCAGGCACAAGCAGCTTGCGAATGCAGCTTTCGTCGCGGTTGCGCTGGGACGAGTTGGCCTTCGACAAAACCGACGCCTACTACCCGTCGTTCCTCTGGAATGCCAAAAATCCGATCGTGGACGCAGTCGCGCCTTAACTGGGCACGACCGCTTTGCTGGGGTCTTGCACGGTCAGGAACACGCCATCGCTGGTAGTCTTGCCCGCGCCCTTGGTCACGCTGGAGCTTTGGGCGTCCCGCACGTTCACATCGTAGCCGGGCGCGTTTTGGTCGTCCTCCACGGTGTCCACCCCGTAAGCCGAAAGCGAATTGTTTCCCGCCCGTGCCACGCGCATCTCGCCGCGCTGGAGAATGTAAACGGAATTTAGTTCCCCCTTTTCGACTATGTGCTGTGCCGTGCCCACCAGGTAAAGGCCGCTCCACACCGAGATATTCTCGGCGTTGGGGTCGATGTTGACGCGGAGCAGTTCGCCGGGCCGCAGAAAGGGCGTCTTGCTGGTCTGCATCTTGATTTGGAAGCTCTCCGCCCGAGCAAACTCGTAGGCGTTCTGGCCCTTGGCCGTGGCCCCGGCGTTCTCGTCGCGTATCTGGATGCGGTGCTCGCGGACGTTGCGCTGCCCGCCAACGATGCGGTCCAGGTGCGGCAGGGAGTTGCCCATGCGGAGCGCCTTGTTTGGGTCGCTGTTAATTTCCTTGGCCTCTCCGGTGTAGGGATCGTAAACGATGACGCGCACACCGGCAGCGCCATCCGGCAGCTTGGCCTGGGCCACGTCCGAGGCGTCCAGGCGCGTGGCCGGGGAGAGGTAGTAAGCGAAATCCTTTACCACGGTCTGGTATTCGACCGTATGGAAATGGAGTACATTGTCCCGGACAAAGAGGTAATAGTTGCCGCGCCCGCGAGTGCTTCGCGCCCGCGCTACCAGGCGCTGGCGCACGAAATCAAAGTCGCCCTGGAAGCTCTGAACCCAAACGCCTTCGCCCTGGGTGTCCTCGATGACGGCGTCGGCCAGGTTGTTGTTTGCGGCCAGGCGGCGGACGATGGAACTGACCGTGCCGCGATACGCCTGGGTCCGGTTGGACCGGTCAATCAGGTGGAGCAGATCGCGGGTGAAGAGCTTAATATAGTGGCCCGCAGCGGGGCCGACGCCTTCAAAGTGCGCCATGTATTGAAGGACGTAGTGCTGCTGCCACGGCAGCCAGTTGATTTGGTTGCCGGTCCCAATACCCACGCGCCAGCGCATGAGCGGGTTGCCGTTGGCGTCCAGGGCCTTGAGCACCTTGTCCAGGAATTGCGGCGTCGTGACCCGGAAGGAGATGTCGGCCTCGTTGTAGCCGAATACCGTCTCGAAGATGCGGGTCTTTTCCTGCGCGTTGACGCTCGTCGCGTAGTTGATCGGCTGCTGCGGCAGGTTGAGGTTAAACTCCAGGTAGGTCAGGCCCTCCGTTGGATTGGATGCGTTGTTAGGCACGTTTTAGCTAGAACTCGTCCACCGAGTCAAACAGTTCGGTAAGCTTTTCCAAAACGTCGTCCTCCAGGCCGATGTTCTGCAATTCCAGCGTGGCCGCATCAGGCCGGTTGATGGCCTCCCAAAATTGGTCCACGGTGTCGGTGCTGTCGAACAGGATTTCGCAATCCTCGGCATCCAGAATTAGGCCCTCCGGGTCGTCGGGCACGATGACGATGGCTTGGCTGTGCCTCACGCTAACGACGGAGGTGCTGGGGCCTTGACCTTTGAGTCGGCTTACCAGGTCGCTGAGTGCTTTCGGCTTGTTCATCTGCTATAGTTACACGGGGTTCAGTAAGGCAAATCTGCTGAAAAGCGCACTGGCGGCTTCATTGTAAGCTGCCGCCGCTGCCTTTTCGTTGTGGAATCATTTTCATCATTTCGGAAGAACGGTATTTATGCTGTGAAGTTTACGGAACGCCGGGAATGGCTGTATGACCCGCAGGTCTTTGGAAGAAAAGACGTGCAGATAGCGCTGCGTATCCACGCAGAAGCAACCCGCAAACATTCGGGGCGTCCGCCCCCTACTTTTATGGAAGTGGACCGCCGCTCGGCCAAGTATGACGCCCTTTGGCATGTTCCGCTCAACGACAGAACGGCGTTTTCCAGGACGATTCCCATTCCGGCTATCAATACCTTCGAGCGCCCGGATTGGCGGCTGACCAAGGTCGGCATTGTCCCCCAGCGCAAAGACAAGTTCACCCTGTCCAACCTGCTTTTGCGGGAGGCCGATTATTTTCCGGTGCGCGGGGACATGGTTTTCTGGAACGGCTACCGCTACATGATCATCAAGGTCGTGCTGGACCCGCTGGGCTACTGGCAGCAGACTAACGTGTGGCTGGGCCTGGTCTGCGAATGCGTTATCCCGCCCGATGGCGATGCCCGACCCCTGCTGGACCTCAGCAATCCGGTGCCGGACGAACTGCTTCAGACCAGTCAGCTTCCGCAGGTATGACTGACCTGGAAAAGGAAGTTGCGGACTGGGTCAAGCAGCAGGTCGAGGAAGATGGCCTGGATGAAGCCGCTCGCAGGCGCATCGAGGATGTCCTGGGGAACTGGCTGGCGTTTACGGCGCGAAAAAAGTCTTCCGCAGGTTTGCCCAAGCAGATTGAGGCATTTCGTAAACGGATTCGACTTCTGGCCGACAATTTGAGCCTTGGCACCGGCCCGCATGGCGTCGTAGTTAAGGCAACCGGTGACGCTGAATTGACTTTGCGCCAGTTGGGGCGCGGCACGGACTGGTTCGACCCGGCGCAGAATGTGCCCGAGATGATCGTGGAAGCAGTTTTTGAATCGAGTATTTAAGAGCGTATGAAGAGAAAACAGATCGCCCAGTTAGTCGAAGCGTGCGACGGCAGCCCGAAGGGCATCGCAGCCGTGGCGAACCAGATCATGATGGAAGAGACGGTCATCAAGGTCGGCGACACCGTTGCTGTCACCGATGACCTTTCGGCCATCGGCGGCATGGTCGGCAAGGCCAAGGTCAAATCCTTTTCGGAGGATAAGCAGTATGCCAACTGCGAGTGGCCCGATGGCCGCGTTGTTCAGGTGCTGACCAACCAGCTTTACCTCGTGGGTGAATAACGCCCGCCGAGTATTTTGCATAGCGGAAAGCCGGTCGTTAACCACGATCGGCTTTCTGTTTCTACAGCCGTCGCTAGTTAGGGTATGCCGAGCGACAAAACGCTGGATGTAAAGCCGGGCAGCCTCGATTCCACATCGATGCGCTACCACGAGTTGTGGTTGCAACGCTGGTTTTACCAGCACTTCTTCGTCCGTGCTGGATACCCAGTTCCGTTGGTATTTTCGACCCCGATGGACGCTTTCAGCCTGTTCAACAAGCTCTGGGCCGACGACCAAAACCCCTTCGCTTACCTGTTCAGCGCCAAGGACGAAAACGGAACGCCTCTCTACGAGCCTTACCCGTCCCCCGTGCGCTACCCGCTCATTTCGATCATGCGCAAGGGTGTTCATTTCCGGCCCTACCAGAATTTTTCCATTCACCGCTGGCGGCACATCAACTGGCCTACCATCAGCGACCCGGCTCCCGTGCGGGGCACGAACCAGACCGGCACTACGCTGACAAAGATGGACCTGGCTCACGTCACCACGAGCCGGATGCCTATGGCCTTCGATTTCAAGTTTCAGGTGGACCACTTCTGTCTGCGCCCGGACACTCAGGCGTTTTACTTAGAAAAGCTGTTGAACCAGTTTTGGCGGACGGGCGGCGGCGCTTTGCAAAGTTGGATGAACGTGGATTACCCCGGTTGGGGCAGGCACTACGTCCGGCTCTACGTGGACGGTGAAATCGACAACACGGTCCCGGAGGAATACGAGGACAAGAACGTCGAGTTTCGTGTCTCGTTTACATTGGTGCTTGAGGGTTTCTCCATCGACGTGAACTACGACATCGAACCGGCCTTGTGGACCCTCATCACATCCAGCGGGACGCCCGAGCAACTGGACAACCTCCTGGCGGTCAACCTGGCCGTGGACCTCCGGCCCACTGGCTACAACCCCATCCTGGAGCACAGCCCGGACATCCCCTCGGCGGGGACGATTCCGCAGCAGATGCTTTACAGCGAGTGGGAGGCCCACGGCACGAGCACCATCGGCTTCGGGGACCAACAGGGCACCGTGGCGGGTATCAACGTCATCGACGGCAACCAGGTGCCGGTCCTGGCCCCTTCGAATGCCCTCTATCGCGAACCTAGCTTTTCCTACGGCTTGCCGTCAACCCTGGCCTTTGGGTATGGCACCGTGAGCGCCGTGTCGCCTCCCGATTGAGGCGGCGTATTTAGGACGTGCAAAGCGTGGAACAGCACAGGAAAGAGGCGGGCATCCGCCGCCGAGGCGTTTTTTGTAAACGACGGGCACCCGAGCGCGGAAGCGTAGTTAAGTCAACTTAGAGACGACGTATGGCAAACATTACAGCGAAAACGTTTCCGGGAGTTTACACCCAGATTCTCGATCAGAGTTTCCTGACGCCACTGACAAGCCGGTTTCGCGCTGGGCTGGTGGGGGTTGCCAGCAAGGGTCCGTTCGACGTGCCGACACCAGTAGTGTCGCTGACCGATTTTATCCGCCAGTTCGGACAGCCTTTGTCGGGTGACTTCTGGCTCGCCAACGCGGTCGCGATGATCAGCGACCTGACGGACGGCATGAAGATCGTTCGCGTGGGCAAGCATTCCACTCCTCTCACCAACGCGGCGGTTGTTACCTCACAGCTTTCGGATACCGGCACGGTTCTGCCGTTCGTCAAGGCGATGGTCCTGGACGGCGGCGTTCAGACGGGTGGCGTCACTTCGCCTGTGGTTTTCGTGAGTATTCGCGAGTTGGGCAAAGTCAGCACTGTTAATGCCCAGGTTGCGACCGTGGGCACCCTGACGGGCGGCTGGCATGGTCAGGACGCGGGCATGATTACTTTCACTGACGCCAACGCCGTTCAGGATTTCTACGATTACGGCCTGGCCACGATGGATTATTCGGTGGGTGCTCCGGCATTTAACGTGGCGGAATCAATCCTCTATGCCTACACCTACGGCACCAACGGCGGCGATTGGAATGATGCGCCGATTTACGCCGGTCCCTACCAGGCTACCATTTCCGGCAACAAAGGTGCGTATCAAGCGGTCCTTTCGTATCCCTCGACGTTCTGGAGCATGTTTCCGGCTGGTACGCTGCTCAAGATCAAGCAGGCGGGCCTCGCGACCACTCACGAGATTCGCGTCAAGCAGACCCTGCCGGATGGCACGATTTACTTCGAAACCACCGATCGCCAGGACATCGGCTTCCAGACGCTGCCGCTTCAGGACAGCTACACGAGCGCCACGGTTCACAAGGTCACCGGGCGCATTCCGTTCCTGTTCCTCAATGCCTCCAGCGCAGGCGAGTGGGCCAACAGCGACGGCATCAGTAACGGTTTGTTTGTCAAGGTGCGGCCCGGTGGTCCCCAGGGCACCAAAAAATTCGAGATTTATGAGAACGGGGCCTTGATGGAAACCATCGATGGCCTTTACCAGGGCAGCGGCACCAATTCCTACACGGGCCGTATCAACGGCTTCTCCCAGGAAATCGTGATCGGTTCCGAAGTAATCCTTGGCAATGGCACGCTGCCGGGTGACATGCAGCCCGCCAACTACAGCCTGGGCTACCTGGGCAACACCGTCCCCATCAATGCCGGTGCGCAGGATTCGGGCGGCAACTTCTACTTTGGGGCGAACGGCGAGGGGGCCTCCGCGACCGACTTCATCGGCGTTTATGACCCTGTCAATGACTACTTCACCGGCATCCAGTCCTTTGTGGACCCGGCGACCAATAACAACGTCCAGATTGACGTGCTTTGCTGCCCCGGCGTCACCGACGCGCAGGCGAACGGCGGCAACGACGTGTTCCCGTGGGACCAGAACTTGGAGCCGTTCAGCGACTCCGACACCACGGGCGTTCATGCCATGATGGTTCAGGTCGCCGCCAAGGTGAATGCTGTGGCGCTTATCGACATTCCTCCGGGCCTCACTGCTCGCCAGGCCATTGATTGGCACAACGGCCAGGGCCTTTACACTGGACGCGGGCGCATTGACAGTCGCAACGGCGCGGTTTACTGGAACTGGTTCACCGTCACCGACCCGTTCACGGCCCAGACCAAGTGGATGCCGCCGACCGTGGGAGCCTTGCGCTGCCTGGCGTTTACGTTCGACTACAACAAGCCCTGGTATGCGGCGGCGGGCAACACCCGTGGCCTTATTCCCGAGGCGCTGACGGTCGAGAACGAACGCGTCAGCGACGACACCAAGCAGGCCATGTATGGCGTTGGCACCGGCCAGAGCGTCAACGGTATCTTCTACATGGACGGTGTGATCAAGCTCTGGGGTGAACGCACGTTGCAAGTTGCCGAGAGCAAGCTGTCGGTGGTTCACAATGTCATCCTGGTCAACTACGTGATCACTAACCTGGCGATAATCGCCAAGAAGTTCGTTTTTGAGCCGAATGATGCCGAGTTGATAACGCAGGTCACTTTGGCTTTTACCGAGTTTTTGGACACGGTCAAAACCGAACGCGGCGTCGAGGACTACGACCTGGTGATCGATAACACCAACAACACGCCTGATACGCGTAATTTGCGCGAGTTGATCGTCAACCTGGCGCTGATCCCCATCGACACCGTGGAACGGATTTACATCACAGCAACTGTCAACAGCAGCGGAGCTACCTTGCAAAATGCAACGAGTGATTAACCCGGAGTAACCGCCTAACGTTATGGCAAGATTGAAATATAAGAACACTTTCGGCAGCCAAATCTCGAAGCTCGATCTTCAGCGCGTCGACCTGTTCAAGGTCACTCTTAGTCTGCCTGCTGCCATCGTTTCTGCTGTCGGTCCCTGGTCTGAGCACGTCGAATTTGCCGTGGAGAAATTCCCTTGGCCCGATCGCAAGGTGGATACGACGCCGATCAAATACATGCAGCAGACAAACCAACTCATCGGCGGCGACGCGGCCACAGGCCCGGTCGAGATTCCGGTGCGCTACGTTTTCGCCCAGCATACGGCGGAACTATTGGAAAAGTGGTTCTACCTCATCAGGAACCCGCTCACGGGCGGCGTGGGTCTAACCTCGCAGGTCAAGTGCATGGGTTACGTCCGCTGGCTCGTGCCCAACATGCTTAAGCAGATCAACGACATCGTGGGTCAGCCGACGCCGGGTGAAGACACGATGCAAGACGGGGCCATTTACACCCTCGAAGGCTGCTGGATTAGCGGCTTGAAGTTCATAGACGCCGACGCGACCACGTCGGGCTACGTCACGATGTCGTTCAGCCTCCAGTGTGACCGTTGGTATCCGGCTAACATCGATGCTCTGACCATTTCCCTCTGATGCGTTTACAGCCTTACAGACCGTTGGGGCTGGTTACCCTGACACGAGTAGTGGACTCTTCGGGCAAAGTCGTGCCGCTGGAGAAAGCAATTCGCTACGGATGGATTCAGCGGGGCGCTGAATCAGCCCCAAACCTCTTCGTGGACCAGGGCCGTCAACTGCTCTGTTACGCCTTTGCGTTTCGCGCTCCGATTCAAAATTTCGTTTGCACAAGTTTTGGTGTTGGCACAGGAACGCGCCCGGCCAAGACTACTGACGTTGCCTTGCAAGCTCCTGTTGCTCTAGCGTCCAGTGCTTATACCGGCCCCATCGATTCCATCGATTTTCTATCCGCTTTCGTAGCGCGGGTTGCCTTCACGCTTGGCCTGGCCGATGCTAACGGGAGCCTTATTACGGAGATGGGCCTATTCTCCGGCAACAACACGCTCATCGCCCGGAGGGTGCGCACGGTGGGCATCAGCAAAACTTCCGACTTCGCGCCGACACTGACCTGGCGGATCAGATTTTGATTAAGCGTAGCGTCAACTTGTTTCTGTAAACGAATTGCTGCACGGTGTTCCCGTCCTGCGCTGAGTAAGTACAGTAGAGCGCTGTGCGTCTGTTAACATAACGTTTGCATACTTGCAGCTATTAACAATTCTGTCAAATGATAATCAGTGCTGTGGACGGCCAAGTTGTGGGTGAAACGCAAAGCGTCATGTTTACGCTTTTGCAGCAAGGCCCAGTATCTGCTCAGATTTTCCTGAAAAATTCAGGGGTCAATGTGCTTTCCTATGATTTCCAAACTTTTAATGGCACGTCCTGGGTGGACCTTGGCACTGCCGGGAGTGATTTTTACAACACGCTGATGCCCAACGAGGTCATCAGTCTCCAAGTGGATTCGACCTTTCCGCAGGTCCAGTTGCTGGCCAATGCGTCGGGCGGTGCGTTCCTCGATTTTTCCGTTACGCGCTTTTGGAATCGCCAGGCCGGAGGCGCTCTGCCCATCTTGGGCCTTTGAAGATTCAGTGCCGCGAAGGCTAGATTTACTACGCTCTGGCACCCGCGTATCGCGGGCAGCCGCGCTATTATTTCGTGCGGGCCTCCGGTCACAGGCAGGAGCGGGTCAGCGTTGAGGACCTCCATGCCGTGTTCCGGGACTTGGAGCGCGACCCTGTTGGGCGAGGCCGTTAATACTCACGCTCAGTGCTGGTAGGCACGTCTTCCTCGTCCCCCTGGGCATCCGTGCGCCCGTGATAGAGCCGAAACACCGGGCGGTAATACTCCATGAACTGCGGCAGTTGCAGTTCCAGCACGCTCTTGATGGGCGGCATCTGGATGGGCGCGGCGGGCGGAACGCCGGGCACCGCATTGTTGAGGAGGGTGAGGTCCAGGTCGGCGTAGAACCTCTCGCGTAGCCGGGCCGGTATTTGGGCTTCGATGGCCAGGAAGGCTTCGTTCAGGTTCGCGTTGTTCGGCACGGCTTCAAAGAGCTTGCGCGTGGTTTTCGGCCCCCAGCCTCGAATGCCCTGGATGCCATCCACCTTGTCGCCGATGATGGCCAGGGCAATGGCGACTTGTTTTGGGTCTTTGATGCCCCAGCGGTCGCGGATGGCCCGGAGCGACAAGATGCACTTCTTGTTCAGGCAGTAGTAGTGGACATTTATCGCGGCCAACTGCTGGAGGTCTTTGTCACCAGAAGCCACGTAGATGGCATCGGCGTCGCTCTGCCGGGAGGCGGTCGCAACTACGTCGTCGGCCTCGAAATGCCGCACGGAGATGTGGGTCGGGTTAAAGAGGAAAGTGAGATAATCGATGAGCGTCTGCCGGGTGTGGTGGTATTCGGGCGGCTTCGCTGCGCGGCCTTTGTCGCGCTTCTCTTCGCCGTCCCAGCCAAAGAGCAGCCGGTCCACCTTGTCGCCCAACCGATCGTTGTTTACGTTCAGGAGCGAGAGGACGGTACAAAGCGTTGCCCGGATGGCGTCCTGGGGGCTGCCGTCTGGCTTGGCCATGATTGCATACCAGGAGCGAGCATATAAAGAATTTCCATCGATCAGTAAATCCACCATGCGTAGTTGTGGTATTCTAAAAAGCTACCGGGCGCGGCGATCTAGCACTCCTTACATCTTTAACGGCATCGACCGTATCGATTCTAGTCGTGGTTATACGGCCAAGAACACCGTGCCGTGCTGCAAAGCCTGTAATTACGCCAAGCGCACGATGACCGCGCAGGAGCTTAAGGTATGGCTGCGCCGGGCCGCTGCGCACTTTCTTGGCATGACTTAGGTCAACCATGCTGCTTAGCGTTTTCTTCCCGGACCCGTTCGTTGCGCCATTCGATGAAAAGGTCGAGAACGTGGTCGGGGACTTTCCAGAGGTCCACGCTGAACCCTTTGCTTTCGTCCCAGCAAAGGTCAAAGATTTGTCTCCACCGGCTTTCGAGCCGCCCCCATGCGGCCCGAACGAAAAAACTCCTGGTCCAGCACGAGCCGGTGAAACCAGCCGTGTCCACACTCGTCGCACTTGTGAGGCACTTCCTGGCTCAGGTGGGGCGAAGAGGCTTCGATAAAGTCTTCAAGCTGCTTGGCGTCGTGGGGCGAGAGTGCTAGATACCACTCCAGCAATTCCTCAATGCGGTCGGGCTGGCCGTCGTTGACGGAAACGATGGGGGCCAGGACGTGGGCAATGTGGCTGTTGATGCGTTCCCGGTCTTCGGGGGAACGGGCTGCAATCGCCAGTTCGTCGCGCACGCGCAGGGGCCGCACGTTGACCTTGTCCTTGCTTTCGGCCAGGGTAACCAGGTCGGTGCCGTTGTAGTCGGCGGTCTTCGCGCCGATGGGCTTCAATTCGCCGGGGACTGCGATTTCGGACAATTCCTCCTGCCCGCATTTGGGGCAGGAAGTGGCGTATTGAATCTTGTTCTGATTGGCGATCGAGCGGGCGACCAAGAGCACGGTGTTTACGTCGCCGATTAGAAAGTCCTCCAATTTGCAGCCATTCAGGTTGCAGACCTTGGCCATCAACTGATACAGCAAAATCTCGCGCTCTGGGCCAGAAACTTTTGTGGCCGATTCGCTGAGCCACGCATCGATGGTGGAGTCCCAGGGATAGACCGTAATTTTGCCGCCAGGGAAGGCCGAGGGGCAGGCGCATCCACCTGAAATCAGCGCGATTTCTTGCTTGTATTTTTCACGGCGCGGTCGCCGGTCGGTTACGTGACTTTGAAAGCTCATGCCAGGAAGAACAGCAGATTTTAGATGTGCGGCATGACGATGGGCGTGACGATGGCACCGGGGAGAACCGTAGCGGTTGCGGGCTGTCCGGCGACGGCCACGCTGGCTGACCCAGCGGTTCCTGGACTGCTGGACTGCTGCGGGGTCGCCCCCGTAGTGGCGCTGATGTTGCCCCCGCTGATGCCCAAGAGCTTCGTTGGCTGGATGATAGGCACCGGAATCGGAACGCGTAGGATGGTGCTGATGTTGCCCCCGCTGGTGCCCAAGAGATTCGGCGGCGCAAAGTTCAAGTCCACGGCCAGGTTGGGTAGCCCCAGCTTGAAACTCGGCGGCACGATTTTAGTGGGCACGTTCTGGGCCACAAGCACTACGTTGATGACCGGGATGGTGCCGATCCTGACCTGGATAGTCACTGTAGCCTCCGGGACCGCCCGGATGAGGTCTTGGGCGTCTTCGACGATCGCGTTGAAGAGCGATGCTGCATTGCCTAGGAGCCAGGTGATGGCCTGGGGGACACCGAGCACCGAAAGCTGGGCCAGCACGAAGTTGCCCAGCATTTTTGGGTTGATGTTGAGTTTCAGGAACGGCACCGGCACCTGGACAACCACGGTGTAATTGAACTTGGCGTGGTTGATGTCCAACAGGCTGCTGCCCTGGCTGGTGGTCGTGGTCGTGGTTTGCGAAAGCGTCAGGCCACCGCTGTTGGAAGTTGTGGCCATAGGTCAAGTCGTTTGCATGGTTTTAGACGCGCTGTCTGTTGGAAAGAGGGGATCGGTCACAATGGGCGGCCCAGTGGGCGAACCGTGGTTGCCGTTGGTGTGCGTGTGGCCGACAAGCCACGCCAGCATCTGAGGCGTCAGGAGCAATACAGAGTAACCGGCTGCGGTGCCCACGGCGAAGGCTTCGGTGTTGATTACCATTTGCTGGCCGTTGATTGAAATCTTGCCGTTTTCAATGACCAGGCCGTTTCCGAACGGTTCGCCCAGTTGGACCTTGTCATTCTCAATGGAGAGAGAAGCTCCGCCCGCCGAACTGATAGCGATATTGCCGTCGTCATCAATGAGTAGCGAAGCGCCGGAATTGGTGCTGAACAGGACCGTATTGCCCTGGACGGTGATCAGCGAGGTTCCGGCCATGATGGTCAGGCGCTCCGTTTTTAATAGGGTGCTGGTGGGGGCGTTCAGAATGACCTTGGCGGCGGAAAGCAGGGCCACGTTCAGGGCTTGGATGCGGATAAGCTCGGTCACGTCGTTGACGGTGATGCCCTGGCCCTTGGGCGTTTGCAGCACCGCCGCCCCGCCGAGCTTGCTGGTTTGCAGAAGCACTTGCTGGCCCTCGGAGGTTGTCAGGCTCACACTCTCCGGTCTGATTTCCAGGCTGTGCCCGTAGCGCGTTAGGATGGCCCTGGCGGGGCTGCCTGCATCGCCCTGGGCGGTCGCCTGGTATTGGTGAAGTTGCAGCGTCTTGGCCTGGCCCTGGGTCTGCGCGAGCCACTGCCAGACCGGCTTCTCCGGCTCGCCGTCCAGGAATTGAACGGCGACCTGATCGCCGATAGCCGGGAGCATGGAGAAACCCCCGGAGTCGTTCGAGCCGCCCGCAGGCAGGCCCATTGGCAAGGCCCACGGCAGGTCGTCCACCGGGATGGCTCCCACAACACTGCCCTGGATGCCGTAAACCGAGGGAACGCGCACTTTGATGCGGCCCAGCCGTTCCGAATCACCGACTTTTTCAACTCGACCGAGGTATAGACCCGTTAGATTCATGCCTTGATTAAGTAGCTGTCACTATTCAGGTCTTGCGCGATTTCTTTTGCTTTTCCGTTTCCAATCCTGTTCTTTCCTGCTGGCGGCGGCTGGCACTGGCCGTTAACCGGGATCGGAAGCGATCCGAAACAAGCCCTGGCGTTAACGCAGGTTTTAAGTCCCCGTTGCCAGGGAATCTCAGAT
>Ga0209039_10001335_pt1 | contig 23259 bp, 22 predicted proteins | sample BogFormECP12_OM1_FD_188238 | JGI IMG/M metagenome (GOLD analysis project Ga0209039, IMG submission 188238) | Bog forest soil microbial communities from Calvert Island, British Columbia, Canada - ECP12_OM1 (SPAdes) (version 2) | ecosystem: Environmental > Aquatic > Freshwater > Wetlands > Bog ... | reverse complement strand
TCTTTCATCGCTTGCGACCTACCACTGCAACGACATGGTGGTGGACTCGAAGGGCCGGGCGTATATCGGAAACTTTGGATTTGATATCCACGCGGAGAAACCCGACTACCGGAAGGCGGAGATCGTGCTCGTGGAACCCGACGGTCAGGCGCACGTCGCAGCAAGCGATCTTGCGTTTCCTAATGGCACAGTGATCACCCCCGACGGTAGAACGCTCATCGTCGGTGAGTCGTTCGGGGCGCGCCTTACGGCCTTTGACGTCGCGGAAGACGGCTCGCTTTCGAATCGGCGTGTCTGGGCGAAGCTCGAGAAGGCGGTGCCCGACGGGATCTGCCTCGACGCCGAAGGAGCGATCTGGGTCGCATCGCCCATTAGTGGCGCGGTGCTGCGTGTTCACGAAGGGGGCGAGGTCAGCGAGCGCATTCCTGTGACGACGCAGGCCATCGCCTGCATGCTGGGCGGTCAAGATCGGCGCACGCTCTTCATCTGCACGTCTGAGGACACGCATCCCACGCGTTGCCGCGCGAACCGAAAGAGCCGCATCGAGATTGTAGGTGTGGACGTCCCGGGGGCGGGGTTCCCGTAGTTCCGCTCGTCCTACCAAAGATCTCGCGGAAGGAACCTCGAGCGCTCGTCGGGCCTGGCACAAACCGGCTGCACTTACTCCTCTAGGAAAGACAGGGCGGCGCGGGCGACTTCTGCGGGTCTTTCCTCGTGCACGAGCAGCCGCGCGCCTGGAATCGCGACGAGCCCACGACAGTCCGGGAACTGCGCAGTCATCGAGCGTGCACGCTCGATCGGGAAGGTCGGGTCGTCCGCGCCCCAAACGAAGAGCACAGGCCTCGTAAGATCGCGGTGACGCTCGGCTAGACCGTCGACGAGGTCCCAGTCGATTCCGAGGAGATAGCGCCGGGCACCCTCGAGCCGACGCGGCGACGCAAGGAGCGGCGCGACGACGCCTGCTTGGAACTCACCGTCCAGAAGGGAGAGGTCGACGAAACAACCGCCGAAGCCCATGCGCGACCTCCGCAGCACGCGCGAGCACAGCATCACCCGCATCCCGAGCGCTGCGCCCGGCCGACGCATCCCACGCTGGAAGAACTTGATGAACGGCGGACGGTGGTGCGGGATCTCGGTGTTGAGAAGCACAAGGCGCCGGACGCGCGCGGGGTCAATCAGCGCAAGCTGACGCGCGATCGTGGCTCCCGTGTCGAAGGCGAGGAGGGCGTAGGAGGCGAGACCAAGGCCGTGCGCGAAGGCGTTCAGCGTGTCGGCCTGCGCTGCGAAACGGAAATCAGTGGCGTCCGTCCACTCCGTCTCGCCGAGGCCCGGTGTGTCGGGCAGGATGCAGGTGAACCGGCCGGCGAGCGCAGGAAGAAGCCGCCGGAAGCTAAAGCTCGAGAGCGGCCAGCCGTGGATCAAAAGGAGCGGCGGCCCCGTCCCCACGATGCGATAGGCAATGCGGGACGCGCGCACCTCGGCGAAGCGCGGGGGTCTGCGCCAGAGCTCGGCCCCGAGCTCCCGACCGGCTTCGTCGGACAAGGCCGAGGCCCACCCCGGGTCTGCGGTCGACGGCCTCACCCGATCGCCAGCCCGGCATCGCTAGCGCGCTCGAGCGCCTCGAGCTCTACCGCAACGCCGTTCAGGATGGACTGCCCCACCACGGCCTCCACCTCGGCTTCGTCGGTCCAGTCATTCAGCGAGACGCCGGGCCGCTGCCCCGCGACACGCTGCCATGGCGCCGCCGTCGCATGCCCCCAGCCATGAGGCAGACTTACGACCCCGGGTGTCACTTCGTCAGTGACGCGCACGCGCACTGTCCCGCGGTGCACGCGGCTTTCAAGGAGCGCCTTCTCCCCGTCCGCGATGCCCCGCGCGGTCGCGTCCTTCGGATGTACGAAGAGCAGGCAGCGCTCCGCGCCCGAAACGAGCGATGGCACGTTGTGCATCCATGAGTTGTTGGTCCGTACCTCGCGCCGGCCGATCAAAAGTAGCTGGGAGACAGCGGTCTCCTGCGCGAGCGCTGTGTTGAACGCGTTCCACTCGTCGAGAATCGGCTTGGGTGCGAGCTGTACACGGCCGCTTCTGTGCAATACACCGTGGGCCACGCCGGGCTCGAGAGGGCCGAGGTCGACCCCATGCCGTGCAGCGTCGAGGTCGCGCATCGAGAGACCTCTGCGCCATGGCCACAGGCCCCTGCCCCAGACCCCGGTGCGCAGCAGCCAGGCGACCATGGGCCGCGGCGACCAGCGCATGCCGAAGTGTTCGGCGATCCGCAGCACTGCATCGACAGCGGGGATCGCGGTCGGACCTCCGCCGAGCCGCTTCACGAGCGAGAGCAAGATCTCCCAGTCGTGGCGTTCGTCCACGACCTTTGCGACGACTGGTGGAGAGCACCGAACGGCGTTGCGCACCGACGCGAGCGGGAAGATGAAGTCCACGTGCTCGTCGGCGAGCGACCAGGCCGGTGGAAGGATGAGGTCCGCGTGGCGCGTAGTCTCGTTCACGTAGAGATCGACGGAGACCATGAACTCGAGCGAGCCCAGTGCTTCAGCGACGCGGGTCCCGTGCGGAGCGGAAAGCACGGGGTTCCCGGCGAAGGTGAGGAGCGCGCGCACCTGACCGGGACCGGGCGTCTCGATCTCCTCTGCGAGCGCCGCCGACGGCAGCTCGCCCAGCGTCTCGGGGAGCCCACGGACGCGCGTGCACCAGCGCCGGTGGCCGTCGTCGCCTGTGCGCTGAAGGATGCGGCGCACGTCCAGGGCCGGCGTCGGGAACATCGCGCCGCCGACCGCACCCAGCCGCCCAGCGACGACGTTCAGCAGGTCCGTCGCGTAGGTGCCAAGCGTCCCGAAGCGCGAGTTGCAGACACCGACGCGCGAATAGGCAACCGACGACGTGCGCTCGGCGAACTCGCGTGCGAGGCGCACGATTTGCTCGAACGGTACGCCCGTGAAGCGCGCAGCCGCGTCGAGATCGAGGGCGGCGAGTCGTCTCAGGATCGCGTCGAGACCAGCGGTTTTCGTGGGAACGAGCTCGGTCCCCCGGCGGGCGCGCACGATAAGACTCGCCATCGCGAGGAGGAGCGCCGCGTCCGTTCCGGGTCGGATCGGCACGTACTCGTCCGCCTCCTCCGCCGTCTCCGAGCGCCGCGGGTCGACGACCACGAGCTTGCCGCCGCGGCGGCGCAGTGCACGCAGCCGCCCGCGTACGTCGGGGGCGGTCATGACGCTGCCGTTCGACACAACCGGGTTCGCGCCGATGCAAAGAAAGAAATCGGTGCGGTCAAGGTCGGGCACGGGGAATGAGAGCGAGCTTCCGTAGAGATGAAACGACGTCGCAAAGCGGGGGCTTGTGTCTTGCGAGCCAGCACCGTAGACGTTGCGGGTGCGGAGAACGCGGTTCACGGCGCGGCGCAGGAGCAGCGCACCGTGGTTGTGAACGACAGGATTGCCCCAGTAGACCGCGACAGCATCCCGCCCGTGCCGCTCGAGAACGCCCCGCAGGCCCGTAGCGGCGAGGTCGAGCGCCTCGTCCCACGCGATCGGCTCGAAACGGTCGGGCCCGACGCGACGCAGTGGCCGTCGGAGACGGTCGGGGTCATCGTGCACCTTCGCGATCGCCATCCCCTTCGGGCATGCGTAGCCTTGCGAAATCGGGTCGTCGTTGTCGGGCCGAACCGAGACAATGCGATCTCCGTCCACCTCGAAGCGCAGGCCGCAAGTCGCTTCACAGAGCGTGCAGGTGCGGTAGACCGTCTTTTGCATCACGTTCCTTCTCCCTTAGGGCTCTTGTGCCACGCGCACCAAGGCTGTCGAGCCGAGCAACGTCTCGAACAGCGTGGCCGTGATTGTCTTCGCGAATCCGATGCGTTCATCGGTACCTGCACGCGGGCGTGGCGCTGGGCCGCCGCTCGGCGCGAGGCACCTCATCCGCCTCCGCTCCTTTGAACACCGACAGGTGACACCCCAAGAGAACGTCGCCCCTCCACCCGGTGACGACGCCGTCTCCTGTCGCGACGCCCTCGAGCGTCACCGTGTAGTCGGGAAATGCAGCGAAGAAGACCGCAAGCTGGCGCTCCGCGCTCTTCCGGTCGCGCGTCGCGACCCCGAGCGGCACCGTCTCCAAGACGAAGTCTTCGCTGCAGACGGTGAGCGCAGCGCCCACGTCCTGCTCGCTCTTCGCACAGGCATAGCCGCGCGCCAGCGTGCGCAGCAGGGCGGCTTCGAGGTCGTGCGCATCTTGCGAGTCAGCGGGCGGGACCGCGTGAGCGCCGACGGGACGGAGCTCTGCGTCGTGCTCTGCCAGATACGCGGCGACGCGCTCGCCGGCCCCCGCTTCGGGCCACTCCTCGATCGAGACGATGCGGCCGCCCTCGTAGCGGGTGAGATGCTCGCCCTCGAAGCGAAGCTCCGGGAGTCCCACCCGGCGCAACGTGACGGCGAAGCGCATCCAGACACCGCCCTCCTGGGTGCGCGGCCCATCGAGGACCTCGGGGATGCGCGCATCGAAACGCCGGTCGATCCCGTAGACGCTCCGGCGCAGTCCGTCCACGACGGCGGCACGCCCACGATCGTCGGTGGCGAGCGTTCCGCCTGCTCGCACGACGTGACGAGCGTCGTCTGCGAAGAAGGGCAGGAGGCCGTCCCAGGCCTCTGCCCAGAAGGCCTGCTCGAACGCCAGTGCATAACCCATGAACCGCTCGAGATCGCTCGCTGCGGCCATCGCTCCCTCCTGTTCGAGGCTATCGGGCCGGGGGTTTCGAGCTCCCAGGATCGCCGACTCGCCGATCCCTCGAAAGTTCCGCTTTTATGCAGTTTCGTGGTACCACTTCTGTGTGCTGTGGCTCCGGCCCGACGGTGAGGGACCGCTCCAGAGGCAGGTCTACCGCGCGCTGCGCGCGGCGATCCTCGGCGGGCGCCTGCGGGCGGGGGAGCGACTGCCCTCGACCCGAGCGCTCGCCAGCGAGCTCCGCGTTTCGCGCAATACGGTGATTGGCGCCTACGAGCAGCTCCTCGCCGAGGGATACGCGAACACGCGGGGGGGCTCCGGGACGTACGTGGCGCAGGCCCTTTCAGCGGGCGCGGGCCGATCGGTGCGCGCCGTGGCTGCGTTGAGCGCCGAGGCTCGCGACGAAGCTTCGCCGCGCCTCTCGGCCTTCGGCCGCCGCCTCGCATCCGGCGTGCCGCGTGGCCAGGCGTCGTGGAATCTCCCGCGGGAGCGGGTCGCGATCGACTTCCGCTACGGCGAGCCTGCCTATTCCGACCTCCCGCTCGCCACCTGGGCGCGGTTGCTCGGCCGTCGCGCGCGCCGCCTCTCGGTGAAGCGTCTTGCCTACCAGGCGCCGGGCGGCGCCGAAGAGTTGCGCACGGCTTTGGCCGGCTATCTCTCTCGGGCGCGCGGCGTGATGTGTGCTCCCGAGCAGCTCGTGATCGTGCAGGGCACGCAGCAGGCGATCGACCTTGTGACGCGCCTCCTGGTCGACCCAGGCGACTCGGTCGCGCTCGAAGAGCCGCACTACACCGGATTCTCGTTTGTGTTGACCGCACTCGGGGCGAAGCTGACCTTCGTGCCGGTCGACGCCGAGGGCCTGCGCGTCGAGGAACTGGAAACGGTGCGCGCTGCGCGGCTCGTGTGCGTGACACCCTCGCATCACTTTCCCGCCGGCGGCGTCCTGTCGCTGCCCAGACGCCTCGCGCTTCTCGAGTGGGCACGTAAGCGCGAGGCCTACGTGCTCGAGGACGATTACGACGGCGAATTCCGCTTCGAGGGCAGGCCCCTCGAGTGCCTGCAGGCCCTCGACCGACACGGAAGAGTGATCTACGTCGGTACGGCTTCGAAGCTCCTGTTCCCTGCGCTGCGAATCGGTTGGCTGGTCGCGCCCCCCGCGCTCGCTCAGCCGCTGCGCGATGCCAAGGCGCTGGCCGATACGGGCACCGCCACGCTCGAACAGCTCGCCTTCGCCGACTTCATCGCAGAAGGTCACCTGGAGCGCCACGTTCGGCGCTCACGCACGCGCCACGCGAGGCGTCGCGCGGCGCTGATCGCTGCGGTGGAGCGCGAGCTCGGCGAGCGGGCGCAGGTCCTCGGACCCAGTGCGGGCGTCCACGTCCTGTTGCGACTGCCGGAGCTCGCGGGTCGCGATGTGCGTGGACTGCGCGAAGCGTGCCGCCAACGCGGTGTAGGGGTCTATCCTGCGGCGCCGTTCTATGCGCGCCCGCCGGGGAAGGCGGAGCTCCTCCTCGGCTATGCGTCGCTCAAGGAAAGACAGATCCAGGACGGTATCCGCCTCCTCCGCGAAGCGATGGACGCCGGGTAAGGACGATGCGCGCACAAGATGAGCGGCCCGCGGCACCACGATCCCGCGTGTGGGCATCCTTGCGCGCGAAGTGGCTCTAAGAATTCGCAGAGAAGTGGCTCTGATCTTGGCTCCATGGTCGCAGCATGCTCCTCACGCGCCCACGGGAGGACACGCCAGTGAAACTCTATTCCGGTCCCCTTTCCCTCTTCACCGCCAAAGTCCGAATCGCCCTCGACGAAAAGGGACTGCCGTACGAGAAAGTCTCGGTCCCCTGGTCCCTCGAGCGCCGCTACGAGCCACACCATCCCGACGTCGTCGCGCTGAACCCGAAGGCACAGGTGCCCGTGCTTGTAGACGGGGAGGTGGTGGTCTACGACTCGACGCTCATCTTCGAGTATTTGGAGGAGCAGTACCCGGACCCTCCGCTCTACCCCCGCGATGTCGGGGAGCGCATGCGATGCCGTCAGCTTGAGGCCGCGGCGGACGAGATTCTGTTCCCGCCGATCTGGAGCCTGGTCGATGCAGGCTTCTACCCGGCGGGAGCAGGGGGCCGCGACAAAGAGCGGCTCGCGGCGGCGCGTGCCTTGCTCGCGACGCAATACGCGCTGCTGGAAAAGGAGCTCACTGGCCGGGTGTGGCTCTGCGACAGGTTCTCTGTCGCGGACGTCGCGACCCTCGTGATGGTGCGCGCCGCATCCGGATTGGGTGGGGCGCCTGGCGTCGAGCACTCCGCACTGAACGAGTGGCTCGCGCGAGCACTTGCGCGTCCGGCGGTTCGACGCGAGATGGACGAGATGAACAGGTTCCTCGCGAATCTGCTGGCAGCGCCGCCGAGTGGGAAGGCCCGGACGGGGGCCTAGATCCGCAGCGCTGGATGCGCCCAGGGGGTGCGCGGAGACGGCGTTTTCTTTCAGGCAAAGGTTTGCGCGTGGCGGCGCTGCTCACGCGCTCTTCCAAGGGCGGCTAGAAATTGGATGCGTCGCGAGAGATGCCTAGGGAACTCTCTATCGCGTCCGATCGGGCTGAGGGTCGGCGGGATCCCCGCCCGTTCCCCACACACCTGTGTACTTCGTCACGACGAGATCCCCGAGCACCCCGCACTGACAGGCGAGACGCAGTCCGGCCTCGCGCTCGTGGGGAGGAAACTCCAGGCGCATGCGTTCCGCCGTGGTCAGGTCCGAGACCTTGCCTTCAATCCGAACCGCACAAGTTCCGCAGGTGCCGAAGCCGCGGCAGTTCAGCGCTCGAGCGACGCTGTTGTAGAGAGGGAGGCGCGCGCGCAGCAAGACCATTCGGAGATTCGCTCCGTGCGGGCACTCCACAGTGTGGCCAGCGAAGCGAACCGTGGGCACGATACGTTCTCCTCTTCGCGCCACCGAACGCTGTGCTCCGCAGCCGACCGCAGATCCAACCGGAGATCCAACCGGAAAGGTGGAAGCCGAGCGCTGCACCCTTCCGACGCGAACGCCAGCACGGGCTGCACAGCGAATGTAGAGGACGCCTCGGCGTCTCGCCGCTAGGGGAGTGACCGGGGGGGCGGTCCCCGAACCTCCAGAATAACGGCGCGGAGCTGGTCGCTCGGGTACCGAGCTCGCTGCCCCTTAACCAAGCGCTTCCGGTGGTCGTGGTGAATCCGGAGGGCTGCCAGTCCCAGGAGAGCGCGACCCTCACGGTCACCCCGAATACGAGCTGCGGCCTCCTCGGTTCGAGCCCTTCGCCCTGCTCTTCGCCGTTTCCGCCAGGTGGCGCCTGCGCAAGAAACCCGCATAGCGAACCAGGGTAGAGGATTCTCTGAGACAAGCTCTCGCGGGATCCACCCGGTCTTCTCGTCCGAGCGGTTCGCATCACGGCAGCATCAGAGAATTTGCCGGACCTCGTTGGAGCCGGTCATGAAACGGCCCTTCTTCGCCCATTCGATCGCTTCGTCCACTGACTTCGCCTCGATCAGGTAGTAGCCGCCAGGTTGTTCCGAGGACGGGATCGATGGACCGCCCGTGACTTCCAGGCGACCGTCGGCATGCATGCGGATCGTTTTTGCCTCGGTCGGCGGACGGAAGGAAACGATCTGGGCATTTTTCTCCGCCCGGAAGGTATTCTGGAGTTCAGCGAGCTGAACACCCACGCGCTGACGCTGGGCGGGAGTAAGGCGCTCCCAGTCTCCATCCTGATGGTTGAACGTGATCATGAACTTCATGGCGATCTCCTACCTTTGGCGCATTTTAATCGAAGAAGAGGCTAGGGACGTCATCGTGTGAGGACACCTGATGCCGCTCACGGGAACCTGCTTGTGCGCCGGGGTAAGCTTCGAAGTGCGGGGACGGCTCACCCCGATTCAGTGCTGCCACGCCACCCGGTGCCAAAAGGCAACCGGTGCGGCATTCGCGCCGGAAGTTGCGGCGCGGGCCGCGGACTTCCGATGGATCCGAGGGGAAGAACTCGTCTGCGTGTTTGAGGCTCCGCTGCTGCGCGAGCCGCCTGCTTATCGGCGGGCGTTTTGCCGAGTCTGCGGCTCACCGCTTCCCGTCGTAAACCCGGGGTTACCGTTTGTGCTGCTGCTTGCTGGCGTGCTGAACGAAGACCCGGAGGTTCGTCCCTTTCGTCACGTGTTCGTTGGGTCAAAGGCGCCGTGGTACGAGATCCGGGACGAGCTCCCTAAGTTCCTTGAACATGTCCCCAAGGACCAACGTCTTCCGACCAGCACCCCGGCGGCGGGAAGAGAGTCTCCCTAGTGGAGAACGCCCACGACGGAGGGTCGCGGCATGGCGGACCTTAGGGTCGGCCCCGTGGCCGCGGCAGTCGAGTGCCACGACCTGCCGTCCTGCAGCCGAAAGTGCGTCGATGATCCCAGGCGCGCGCGAGTTTCCGTGAAGGCTGCTCGCGAAGCCGTGGACAAGGGTTATGGCCGGACCCACTCCCTTCCACGACGTAGTGGATGGTCACGCCGCCTCGCTCGAATGTCGCCATCGCGCCCTCCCAGTCCGAGGTCTCGCCGAGACCCCGTACCAGGATACCCTTGCGAGCGTTCCTGTCCGCACCGTAGATGTCCCGGAGCCTGGACTCCCAACCTTGCGTTTTCAACGCGATTTCAAGATGGATGGAAGCGACTATCCTCGGGCTCAGATTTGAGAGGGGTATCTCATGCGATTGGAGGATCGTCCTGAGAGCGATCAGGTCGAAGACGAGCGGGCAGGAGGCGGGTTCGGCGGTCGCCACGTGGTCGGCGGAGGCCTCGGGGTGGTGGTCGTTGCGATCGTGGTCGGACTTCTCACGGGCAACAGTCCGGTAAAGATTTTGCAGCTCCTCGTCTCGGCTTCCGACTCGGATACGTCGGTTCCGACCCCGAGCGCTGGCCCGAGCGGTCGGCCGTCCGGCATCGAAGACCCCGACAAGAAGTTCGTCCGCATCATCCTCGGAGACACCGAGGATACTTGGACGCAGATCTTCCAAGAGCACGGGCGGACCTACACGCTGCCAAAACTTGTGCTCTTCGACGGAGAAGTAGACTCGGGCTGCGGATTCACCTCGGCCGCGATCGGCCCCTTCTACTGCCCCCAGGACGCAAAGGTCTACCTCGATCTTTCCTTCTTCCGAGAGCTATCGCAGGGCTTCGGCGCTTCGGGGGATTTCGCCCGGGCCTACGTGATCGCTCATGAAGTGGGCCACCACGTGCAGAACCTCCTCGGTCTCATGCCGGAGGGGAGGCAGAGCCGCGATGCCTCCATCGAAACCGAGCTTCAGGCAGACTGCTTCGCCGGTGTCTGGGGCAATCGAGGCGATCGCAAGGGTCTGCTTGAGCCGGGCGACGTCGAGGACGGGCTGCGGGCCGCGGCGGCCGTCGGGGACGACGCTCTGCAGCGGATGGCGACGGGGCACGTGCAGCCAGAGTCATGGACCCATGGATCGTCCGCCAACCGCGTCGCGGCGCTCCGCCGGGGCCTCCAGTCGGGCGATCCGGAGTCTTGCCGCATGCCCACGAAAGGCGTATTCCGTTAGGCCGAAAAGCCCCTGGGCAGCGACCGCTGACCCGGCGCAGTCTCCGAGTCGGTGCTTGCGGCCTCCCCTTTTGCGCCCGCCCACGCGCAGAAGAATTTACGTCGCGCGCGATGTCACCCGGAAATACCAGACGCCTGCGTCACTTCGAGGTGAGCGGCCGTACTTTTCCTTCACAAGCTCTGCGAGGGCTACCGAGAGCTCGGGATCCTCGACACGCTGGAGGGTAACCGGATAACGCCGCCCGTCGATCCGGAGTACCGCACGGCCGTCCTGCACCGCGTGCTCGTGCCATGTCTTACCAGGGGGAAATCCAATTGCGCATGGAATGAATGCCGCGCCGTCATGGACAAGAATCCAGGTCGTGCGCGAGCGCTGCTGGGAGAGGAGTTGGAGCTCGATCGTGTTTTCAGCCTGCGCGAAGCTCCAGTCGGCGACGGGCCTTGCCTCGAGAGGCCCCGCCTCAAGCGGTCCACCCGGGAAAAGACCCACGGGGCCGTCGTGCAAGCGGGCCGCAAACGCGAGCACGACGAGCAGTCCGACGACGCCCGCGAGCAAGAACCCGATGATTCGAAGGATGCGCACCGTTCCACTCCCCTCTGCGGCGCGCCCGCCGTTCGGACACTCCGCGCGGTGGGTCCATACCGGGTCCGGCCGCAGACTCCGCCGAAGCCCCGCGACCCATGCGCAAGAGCGTCGCACATCGGCCAGGGCGAAGACCAGAGCCATCCCTCTCGTCGCGCCTTTGGCGTTGCCAACAAGCGGGAAGAGCTGGGTTCAGAGTTCGCGCTCCGACTCAAAGGTGCGAAGGGCAGAGAGCGCCCGGGCGAGCACAGGATCCAACCCTAGAGCCCCTCTCTCGCGGCGTTTGCGACCATTGTCCATGCATTGCCTTCCCTTCCAATCTTCTCGAAGCCAACGCGCTCATAGAGTCTCAGTGCGGGGTTATCGACCTCGACGCTCAGGCTGACCTGCGCAATCCCTTGGCGGCCTGCCTCGGCGAGCAGCTCTCGCAGGAGCAGCCCGCCGACGCCGCGCCCTCTCGCCTCCTGTCGCACTCCGATCGCGAGCTCAGGGATTTGCTCCGAGACAAACCCATAGGAGTGATCGTCTTTCGACCAAAAGCGATACCAGGCTGCCCCGAGGGAATGAGCAGAAGCCGACACCGCCAGGAGCGCGGTGTCCCCGCGCCGGCCCCACCCAAGGAGTAGCTTTGCGAGTTCCGGTCGCCGAAGGCCGACCTCGAGAGACGGACGCGGAAGTGAGGGACGCCAGAACGCCGCTTCGAACAGCATCTCTTCAAGGAAGGGAAGATCCGAGATGCTCGCCCGGCATGCCCGCAGTGCTGCCATCAAGGTCGGATTGTAGGTCCTCGAGAGCGACCTCTCTCCTGCGGCCTGTTGTCGGCGGGAACCGATTTTCGCGGCCCCCGCCCGAAGACGCCGAAGTGCCCGACCGGTTCCCGCGACGGGAGCATCGCCAGGACAAGTCGGGGGCCCCTCTTTCGAACTGCCATAATGCGGAAGCGGTCGCGGAAGGTGGAACCGAAGATGAGCGAGATCAGCCGTCGAGTCGGTAGCCACGTGAGTCGCCTCCACGGCTCCCCCAAACGTGGCCGCATGGGTATGCGGCTTCTTTGCGGCGCGCGCTGGCCTCCCGCCTGTCCCACAAGCTCCCCTCGTCCGGCAGGTGCAGCTTCAGCAACTCTGGCCCGCCCTTGCCTGGGCGATTCGCGCGCTGGGGCTCCCGCCGCCTGACGGAAGACTCGCGGGGAAAGTCGATTCCGCGTAGCGCGTTCGCTGGATCCCTCCGAAGGTCCCATGAGAAGGGCGCGCGGTCTCGCGAGGCCGAAGAGTGCTGCTTAGGTAGGCGCAGTGTAGAGCATCGCGTTCCTACGCAAGAAACCGTCGAATTTCCGCGCAGAGAAATGATTTGCTCGGCGTACACACTCGACGGGCATGGATTACCCGGCAGGCGCAGTCCATCGAGGGCACCTGCGGCGGGGACAACCTCGATTGGTGGCGCGGTCCGTTCCTTACACACTAGGGTCAGTGGTACGCAACTTCTCTGGTCAAGAACACATGCTCGGAAGCCGATGCGCTCTCTTGCCGCATCCCATGCGGCCACTCAGCGTGAACGGCGAAAACTGGTCTTGGACATCGCAGAGCGTCACCAGCCGGCAACGCAACTTGGTCCATGGGTGGGGGTTCGACCGAGTGTCCACACGGGCGCACGTCGCCAACGCATCGAAAGGAGACCGGCATGTTCAAGATTCAAACTTGGCGCAAAGTACTTGTTCTCGTTCTCACGACTGTGTTCATCTCCGGAGTTGCCAGCAGCAGCTTCGCGGCGACAAAGTGGCAGAAGAATCATCCGCGGCGCACCCAGGTGAACAGTCGTCTCTCAAACCAGAACAAGCGAATTCACCAGGAGCGGAAAGAGGGCGAGCTCACCGGCGGGCAGGCAGCGAAGCTCCACAAAGAAGACCACCAGATTCGCCAGGAAGAGCGAGCCATGGCAAGCCAAAACGGCGGCCATATCACGAAGCTCGAGCAGAGGACTCTGAACCAGCAAGAAAACGGCGTCAGCAAGCAGATTGGTCAGTAGCCGACCGGGCTGCGACCCCAACCCACGGCAGACCGATGAGGGTGCGCGCTCGCGCCCTCATCGGTCGCTTCCCCTCGGACACAAACCGGGCATTTGAACGGCCCGGCTGCGACGGCTTGGCGTCCGCGCTTCCCCTCCTTGGGCAGTGCGCAGCGTGGGCTTTTCGTTCCGCACTAGCTTGAAAGGGATCGCGGGCCCCGGCAACATCGGGCGGATCCACCGAGGAGGCTCCAAGAGCAAGATGAGCGCGTCGCCGGAACCGACGACTCCTAGTGAACGGGTGCCGCCGCACTCGCACCTCACCGCCTATTACGACGCCGACGAGAAGCGCAGCGGCTACGTCGTCGACCTCTTCAACAGGACCGCGCAGCACTACAACACGATCGAGGCCCTATTTCTGAATGGTGGGCTCCTGTATCGCCGCCTCTCGCTGCGTCGGGCAGGCCTGCGCCGGGGCATGAAGGTGCTTGACGTCGCAATCGGCACTGCTGCGGTCGCTCGCGGCGCCGCCAAGCTTGTGGGGACGGAGGGGCAGGTCTTTGGAGTCGACCCGAGCACGGGCATGCTCGGTGAGGCGAGGCGGGTATTCCACGGGCCGCTGACCCGCGGGGTGGCCGAAAAGCTTCCCTTCGCAGACAACACCTTCGACTTCGTGACCATGGGAATCGCCTTGCGGCACGTCTCGGATCTGGTGACCACGTTCAGGGAATACCTGCGTGCCCTGAAGCCCGGCGGCACCCTCTGGATCTTGGAAGGGCATATCCCGCGCTCTCGGCTCGGCCACCAGCTCACACGCTTCGTCTGGGCAAAGGTGATTCCCGGAATGACCCTGCTCTCAACCCGAAGCCGCGATGCGAAGCTCCTCATGGACTACTACTGGGACACGGTGGAGCAGTCTGTTCCCCCGGAGACCATCGTTCGTGCGATGAACGAGGTCGGCTTTCAGCAGGCGAGGTACCGGGTCGTCGTCCCTGGGGCGTTCTGCGAGTACACGGGACGGAAGGCGCAGCCCGCGAGTTGAACCGCGGATCCGCGGCGGTGGATTCCCGTACGCCCTTCCCGCTGCGGCGCCTTGGCAACATCACCAGCGCGGCGTGCCTCACTTCGGAGTCCCTCCGATGAAGTGACCTCCATCTGCCCCGCGGGGTCTCCCCTAAGGGCGGCGCTACCCCGTGGGTCTATCGCCCCTCATGCGAACAATTCGGCTCATGTCATCCGTCCAACAAGCCGTACCGTCCCATGAGATGGGGGCGAACTATGAATAGAGTCATTCGCTTGGTATCTCAGGTAGTTGTTCTCCTGCTCCTGGTGTCGGCGCCGGCCCTCGCGTGGGAGCACCACGGGTGGCACTACTATCGGCCTAGGGTCGTCGTCGGTGTGGGCGTGGGCCCGTGGTGGGGTCCCCCGTACGCCCCATGGGGCTACTACCCGCCGCCTTACGTTGCGGCGTATCCGCCGCCCGTGGTCGTTCAGCCGCAACCACAGCAGCAACCTCCGGTTTACGTAGAGAGAGAGGATGCTCCGCCGCCCCAGGCCCAAGAGCAGGCAGCGCCGCAGGAAGCGGGGGCCTTTTGGTACTACTGTCCGGGTGCGCGCGAGTACTACCCTAAGGTCGAAACGTGTTCGGAGCAGTGGGTGAGAGTGCCGGCAAGCGCCGAGTAGGATGGGGAGGAAATCGAGATGAGCTGGACTAGGCCTGCGGCATGCGTGCTTGCCACAGCACTCGTCCTCGGGGGCTGCGCGACTGCGCCCCCCGGGCCGAGCGTGATGGCGCTTCCCGGCACCGGGAAGAGCTTCAGCGAATTCCAACAGGACGACGCCCAGTGCCGGGACTGGGCAAGCTCGCAAACCGGGACCACGTCCGCGGCCGCCGCGACAACGGCCACAGTCACGGGTGCTGCCGTCGGAACGGCTGTGGGCGCGGCGGCGGGCGCCGCGATTGGTGCTGCAGCCGGCAATCCGGGCGCCGGCGCCGCGATCGGCGCGGGCGCCGGTCTCCTCACCGGAACGGCCGCGGGTGCCGGGCACGGCGCAAACGTCGGGCGGAACGTTCAGAATCGTTACGACTATGCCTACATGCAGTGCATGTACGCCAACGGGAATCAGATCCCTGTGCCGAGAGGCTCTGTGAGGTCCTACGCGGCGCAACCGGTTTATCGGCAAGCGCCACCGGCAAGACCCTTCAGCCAGGTGCCGCCGCCGCCGGCGGGAACTCCTCCGCCGCCGCCGGCGGGAGCTGCGCCGCCGCCGCCGCCCGCTGGCGCACCGCCGCCGCCGCCGCCGGATGCGGGATAGTCGCGGATCGTCCCACTGCTTAATTTTTTTCGATCGTGAGCTCACCTCCGCGAGGGGGCTTGGCGCCGGCTCGCCCTCCCGTCGCGAGACCGCCGCAGCACCGCCAGCGCCTTAGGGCGCGCCCTGCGATCGCTCGCGCTTCTCCGCCAACACAGCCGCCTCCCAGTTCCGACCATCGAACACTCGGCGCGGCAGCGCTGAGAGGTTGAGCTCCTCCAGACAGCGCGCGTTCACGCTCCGGCGGCGAAGATCGAGTACGGGGCCGCTGGAAGGCATGAATACCGCAGCTTGCAGAAGTCATGCTTCGCCCCGTGCGTCTTGAACTGGTACGCGGTGAGCTCTAACTCCCCGTGAGGATGCGCAGGTCAAGGGATCCTTTTCGCCGACACAACGAGCAGTTGCACTCCGAGCGCTCCGAAACGACCGCGTCCACCTCGAAGGTGACACGGCCACAATGACACGATCCTCGGTAGGTGGGTACGCTATCCGGCTTGATCGAAGAACTTGAGCGCAAGCGTGCCGTGGGCTGCCGCGCCTCCCGCTCGGAGCGCAGCCGCGAGAAGAGCCGTCTCGGCCACTTCTTCACGCGTGGCGCCCGCCTTCTTTGCCCCCTTCGCATGAGCTTCAATGCAGTACACGCACTGCGTGGTATGAGCGACTGCAAGCGCGATGAGCTCGCGGAACTTGCGAGGAATGTGGCCGTCTTCTCTCGTCACAATCCCGTCCAAGGCCAGCCACGCCTTGAACTCCTCCGGAGCAAGCTTCGCCATGTCCTTAGAAGCAAGAGATTGTTCTCATCGTGATAGTGCGCCATGACATCGCCTCCCCTCGACGGGCGAAACCCCCTTTTCGTGAGCCGCAATCCGGACGTGTGGGCAGCTTCGGTCGACCGGCCTCCCGAGGTCAAGATCCAGATCCCGCCGATGGAGGCTCTCACAGAAGGGCTCCCGCGAATCGGGTTGCTGGGCAGACCTCCCTCGAAAGGAGTCCGCGGCCGTGAAAGCCCAGCACGAGCTTGCGGCTCCCGTGGCGGCGCTTTCCGACCTGGCGAAGGCGCTCCGCCAGGGAATGAACGGAGTGCTAGAAGCTCACTCGAAGTGCGATCCCCGGCCCGCCCGGGAAGAGAAGCCACTTCGATCCGGATCCGCTCCGCGCCACAGCACCGTCGGCGATGAAGTGCAGATACTCTTCGAGGTCTCCCGGCGCCCGGGAGGGTTCGCTCCAGATATACACCTCGCCGACGGCGGTCCCTGAGAGCGCGGCGACCGCCGCGTAGTGGTCCTCGTGAAGGGCCAGAAGGATACCTCCGCCCAGCAGGTTGAAGGCAAGGTTGCCCAAGTGATTTGTCCAGGAGCTCCGATCGTCTGCGCGCTGCGCTGCGGCGACGAGGATCTGCTCGCCCTTGGTCAATCTTGCAACTTTGTCAGCGTGGGACGCATCGGCTGGCCCGCGGATCGGATCCGCGCCCTCGCGCCCGGGAATCGGCCGCACGAAGACGAGATCTGCCACACCGATTGCTGCCTGCGACGCGTTCACGATATCGAAGGAGCGGCTCCTCGCAGAGTCGACGGTTGCGCTCGCAGTGGTGTATGCAAGGCAGGCAGTGTTGAAACCTAGCCAACCGTAGTACCAGACCTGCGCATGACGCCGGCCCGCGTCGAGCCTGTCCTCGAGAAAATGAAGCCGCGCGTCGAGCTCTGCATCCGTTCGCGGAGCGGAGAAGGTGGGCATCGCCGCCCGGGGGACTGCGAAGGGCGCGGAAGCGCAGGCGAGCGGGCAGAACATCAGGGCAAGAACGAGGTGTCTCTTCACACTCCCCCCGGCCGGGGGCGTAGCCTTTCCCTGGGAGCGGTCAAGCCCCTCGGATCACCCCCGTACACGGAGTGGCACGCGTAAGGTCACGCGACAGCGAATCCCACCCTGGCAGTCTGAGCCCCGCAGGAGGGAGGCATGCCCGTGTTCTTTCCAACACCCTGTCTTGTCGAGTGGATCAATCTCTCGTGAGATGGCTTTCGAGCACAACGAAACGTGACACGAAACTTTCGGCGCAGGAACCTCGACGCTCTTGTCTACCGACCCGATCCCGGCAGGAAGGGCGTCCCGTGCGGGCCCACTGGAATCCACCTGATGGCAGCTCGATTGGCGGCGATTGGCTTTGGGGCTGCCGACGCACCTCCCTCACTCAGGCCGGCGAGATTCGCGGGGGACCTGGCTACGCGTCTTGGATGTCGCAATGCTTCCGCATCCGGTCGCCGCGGTGGCGCGGCCGGAGCTCGTAGACGCTCCCGACCGGTGTGGAAAAAAATATCGCGCGCTGGTGCCCGTCGGAAAGAGCTCTCGTCGGTATAGAAGTGGCGGACAACCGGAATGGATGGAGAGCGCGCCCGTCGCGCTGGACCGAGCTTGACACTGGATGCGACAAGGGGCATACAAACCGCAGAGGAGTACCGATGAAGAGTTCGCACTGCGCCGCCTTCGCGATTGGGATTGCCCTCTCCTTCTTTTTCTTCGTAGACCGAGGATGGGCTGGCGGACGCGGCGCCGAAGTCATCCTGGACCACAGTCACGTCCAACCCGCGCGCATTGAGATCAAAGCCGGCGAATCGGTCATCTTCAAGAATGTCGTGGACATGCCCGGAGGGCACACTGTCGTAGCGGACGACGGCTCATTCGAGAGCCCACCTCTGAACAAGGACCAGACCTGGACTCATCAGTTCGGAAAGCCGGGGAGCTATAAGTTCCATCTCAAGCAGCATCCCAACACAAAGGGTGAAGTCGTCGTGCAATAGTGTGTGGCGTCGAGCGAGCCGCTCGTTCTGCGGAGCCGAGTCGCAAGACGCCAACCCATGGACTTTCTCGCCTCAGGAGCCGGCGCTTCAACCTCAACGCGCTGATTGCGGACCTGCCTGTCTCATCGAGCCTTGCTCTTCGCGTGTCCCAGCGAAACGTCGAGACTAGAGAATGCTGGCGCCGCGCTCACCCGTCCTGATCCGAATCGCGTCCTCCATCGGAAGGATGACAATCCGGTCCTCACCCTGACCCCGCCGGGTATCCGCCGCGCGGCAGATCGCTTGCACGACCGCCTCCGCCCACTCGGCGTCAACGGCGACCTCGATGCGAAGCCTCGGTGCGATTGCCGGGACTAGAAGCGGGCTCTCCGCTTGATTGCCCGGGGTAAAGTCACGTATCTCTTCGACCGTCATTCCGTGAACCACGCCGGTGTCCAATACTGCCGCGCGGACCGGGTCGAGCTTGGCGGGCCCGACGATCACCTCAATCTTCCGCAGGCGACTGTCTTCCTGTGCCGCTCGCATTCCGACCTCGTCATTCCCGCGCCCTGCCGGACGCGCGGCCAGGGGCCAAGCATGGCGACGAACCAGGCCACTCCGGCCCGCGCAGCTGGTCGCACACCGAGAGCGTGTCGGTGCATACCTGCGAGTCGCAAGATTGGTGCCAGATCGTGGCTCGCCGCGGGTCGTGCACTCATGGGTGCCGAGCGCGACTCACCTTCCGAGAATCTCTTGACGTGGGCGAGGTCTCGATTCTCTACCAGGAACCTGCCTAGGGAAACATCATTCCATGCCGTTTCGATGTGCAGCGGACCGAAGCCATGCGTGATCTTGCGGAGGGCCAGCCTCGTAGGGACACCACCTCCGGATCGCGGGTACGCAGACTTTTCTCGGATCGCTCGTGGGAGGCGCCGGCGAGGAGCGGCGGCTGCGCTCTCTACGCGCGCGCTGCGGAGCGGCCGGCGCGTCGGCCGAAGAAGGTGCTGTCGCCGAGCGAGAGCCCACTCGAGTAGCCACCCACGGACAGACCCGACGCACATCGCCCCGCAGCGAAGAGGCCAGAGATGGGACGCCCTTCCGGATCAAGCACTCGCCCATCCGGATCGGTGCGGAGGCCGCCGAGCGTGAATGCCGCGTAAAGAGAGCCCTCGGTGGTGCAGTCGAAGGCGCCGAAGGGCGGGGTCGTGAGCGCTACGACGTACTCGCGCGACTTGCGGAACAGGGGATCTTCGCCTCGCGCGGCGTGAAAATTGTACAGGGCGAGCGTGCTTTCAAGACTGCCGGGCGGCAGGCCCAGCTCGCGCGCAAGCTCCGCGGGAGACTCGCCCACCGCGGCGACGCTCCGTGGATACTCGGGCTGCTCGAAGATCGCGTCGTCCACCAAGAGCCACGCACGCCCTCCATGGGACAGCAGCGCGAGCTCACCGAGCCGCCCGTAGTAGGCATCCTCGTTCACGAAGCGCTGTCCCTGCGCGTTCACGAGGAGCCCGCGCCGAAGGCCCCAGGGTTGTGTGACGGGAAGCGAGATCGATGCTGCGTTCATGCGGACGGTGGCCGCACCCGCGGCCATGCCCAGACGGATCCCGCTGCCGTCGTCACCCTCGGCGCCCACCCGAAACTTGCATCGCGTCAAGAGCGGCTGATAGGCCGCGAGCATGGCGTCGTTGTGGATGAAGCCGCCGGTCGTGAGGACGACGCCCTGGCGCGCGCGGATCGCGCGTTCGGTATCCCCCGCCCCCGCGATCACACCGACGATGCCGCTCGCGGCGTCACGCACGAGCGCCGTGCAGCGTTGGCCGGCCGCCACGCGGGCGGGGCTCGCGGCGACGGCTGCGAGCAGAGCGCGCATCAGCATCGGGCCGGCCTGGTGCTCGAGCTGCGGAACATGCCCGCGCGGCGCGGGGTACGCGATCTCGCAGAAGGGGTACGCGCGCTCAGAGCCCGACCAAACAAGCCCATCGTCGGTCGGCGGCTCGCCACTGCAGCCGTCGTAGAACACGGGCTTAAAGGGAATCCCTTGTGCAACGAGCCAGTCATAATGCTCGCTGCTGCCCTCGCAGTAGATGCGCACTTTGGTTTCGTCTGGCGCATCACCGCACGAGGCCATGAGATAGGCATACATCGCCTCGCACGAATCCTCGAAGCCGCAAGCCTTTTGGAGCGCGGTCCCCCCGCCGAGATAGAGAACCCCGCCAGACATGGCGGATGTCCCGCCACCAGCAGCCGCACGTTCAAGCACGAGGGTCTCGGCGCCCGTGCGCGAAGCCTCGAGCGCGACGGCCGCACCCGCGGCCCCAAGACCCACGACGACGACATCGGCGGAGTCATCCCAAGCGCGGAACTCCCGCAGGTCTCTCACTTCGGTCTGCATCGCCTCTCCTTCAAGAGGTCGATTCTACGGGGCCGCGGGAGGGGTGACGACGGGAATCACGAGGAAGGAGGCGTGCGTCAGTGAGCGGTCAAAGACGTGCGGACGGGCCTTTGGAGCGTCGCCGACGCATCGCCTCGTCGTGACGCGCCTCGCTGCTCGTCGATCCCCGAGTGGTCGCCGCCGGGCGCGACGAGCACTGTGCGAGAAGGCTGTGCTGCTCTCCTTCTGCAAAGCCTCCGGGATTACGCCGCGCCTAGCCGGAGGTCCGATGGCGCCGAGGGGACTTGCGGCGCACGCTCTCCGTCGGTTCGCGGGGAGCCTCGTCGCGCACCTTTTCAGCGCCGCGCTTTAGCTCGGCGAACGACTCTTCCACGGCACCCACGAGTTCATGCAAATCCGGCACGAGATCCCAGTCGGCGGTGAAGCCCCAGGAAAGGGTCCGCAGATAGCTGAACAGAGCGATGCCCACGGAAAGTTGGCCGAAAAGCGGCACCCAGGGATGAGCCTCGAGCATGGGCGCACCCAGCAGGTAGAGTGGCCGGCGCGGACCTGGGACATTCGTCACCACCAGGTTGAAGGGCGGCTGGCTCTGCTCGAAAAGACGCGCGCCGAGGGCGATCGGCGTCGCGCCGAGCCATTCGACCACCTGGCTGACGGCGTCGGCCCCGAGCGCCTCGTGGCTCTGCTTGAGACGTTCGGTGGTTTTGCGCACGTGGGCAAGACGCTTTAGGGGATCGCGTTCCGCGATCGGAAGGGGAACCAACCAGGCGGTGACGCGATTGCCGAGCCTGCCGCGCTCGCTCGAATCTCGCAAGCTGACCGGGGCCATCACCTTGAACTGCAGATTGTCCACGTTGGTCTGGCGCCCGTGCTTGAGAAATTTCCGCATCGCGCCCGCAGTCGTGGCGAGGACGACGTCATTCAGCGTACCCCCGAGCCGCTCGCGTACCCGATCGATCTCGTCGAGGCTCATGGGCAGCCAATCGAACCTCCTGTGGGGGCCGATTGGCTGGTTGATCGGCGTCGGCGTCGAGCCCGCAAAGGTCGTGGCGACGAAGCGGCCCGCGGCAGACAAGCGCTCGCGCAGGTCGCTGCGCGCGTGCCCTTCGTTGGCGACGAGCCTACCCAGTACCCTCGCAGTGCGCAGCGGCGTTGCGAGCCGCCGCCCGGCCTCTGCCGTCATGTACTGGAGTGCGGTCGGCGGATGGCGCGGGATCCAGACCGGAGGCGGGTCGATCTTCTCTGTCGGCTCCGCTGTCATCAGGACCGACAGCAAATCGACGCCCGAGATGCCATCGATCATGCAGTGATGAGTCTTCGAGATAAGCGCTACGCGGTCGCCCTCGAGACCCTCCACCACCCAAAGCTCCCAGAGCGGTTTGTGAAGGTCGAGCCGCTGCTCGAGGATGCGCGCGCAGGTCCGCTTCAGGATCCGCTCGTTCGCGGGAGGCGGGAGCCGGCTGTGGCGGACGTGATAGCGGACGTTGAAGCGCGCATCGTCCACCCAGATCGGGTGGCCGTCCACCGGCGCCGGCTCTACACGCTGGCGATAGCGCGGGATGTGATGGAGGCGAGAGGCGACGTATTCGATGATGCGTTCAAGATCGATCGCGCCGTCCTTGCCGCGCAGCGGTGCCGCCTCAAGGATCGTGACCGCGGCCACGTGCATGGGCGAGTTCGGGCCCTCGTAGATCAGGAACGAGCCGTCGAGCTCGCTCAGGCGCTCGTAGGAAAAATCGCTCATCTCTCGCCCTCCTCTACGAGCTTGGAAAGCGCCTCGAACTCCTGATGCACGAGGAGAACGAGATCGTGCAGATCCGGCACGGCGTCCCAGTCGGCGTTGAAGCCCCAGAAGAGAGTGCCGTTGTAGCTGAAGAGGGCGATGCCTAAGGCCTGGTTCGAGAAGAGGGGGACGAGAGGATAGGTCTCGTCCATGCGCGCCCCGGCGAAATAGACGGGGAACTGCGGGCCTGGAACGTTCGTCACCACCATGTTGTACGAGCGGGTGCGCGCGGTGAGCCGCGAGAACCCGGCAAAGAGCGCCCCGGTCGTCCAGTCGCTGATCTCCTCAATCAGCTCCCCACCGGCGACCGTGCTTGAGGCCTTGAGCTCTTGCGTGGTCTCGATTACGCAGCGCAGGCGTGACCGGGGATCCTTCTCCTGGAGAGGCAAGCGTGCCATCAAGAAGGCCACGCGATTGCCGAGCTTTCCGTGCTGGTGTTCGCCGCGGATGTTGACCGGCAGCATCGCGCGGAAGTCGATCCCCTCGACCGAGACGCTGCGCCGCCCGAGAAACTCGCGCATCGCACCTGCGACGATCGCGAGAACGATGTCGTTCACGGTGCCGCCGAGGCGATCTTTCACCTGCTTCACCGCGGAGAGCTCCATGCGGGTCCAGTCAAAGCGGCGGTAGGGGCCCACCGCATCGTTGAGCGGTGTGGCGGAGGCGCTGCCGAGACCGTGGCTCAACGCGTCGGCCATGGACTCGACGGCGCGCCGGGCGCGATCCAAGGCGTGAAGCGGCTCTCGCAGAGCCGAAAGGCCGGCGCCGATCACCTTCACCGGCAGGGACGCGCGCCGCCGGAGCTCCCCTGTCAGGAGTTGCGCGCCCGAGGGCTGGGGACGGGGTACCCATCGCGCCGAGGAGGTCGCAATCCGCTCTTCCGCCGAGCCCTGCATGAATCCCGCCATGAGATCGGCGCCGGAGATGCCGTCGATCATGCAGTGGTGAATTTTCGTAATGACGGCGAAACGTCCGTCCTCGAGACCCTCGATGATCCACATCTCCCAGAGCGGGCGATGGGGGTCGAGCTTCTGCGAGAAGATCCTGCCGGCAAGACGCTTTAGCTGACGCGCGTCCCCGGGCTCGGGAAGGCTCGTATGGCGAAGATGGTAGTTGAGGTTGA
>Ga0209039_10001334_pt1 | contig 23263 bp, 23 predicted proteins | sample BogFormECP12_OM1_FD_188238 | JGI IMG/M metagenome (GOLD analysis project Ga0209039, IMG submission 188238) | Bog forest soil microbial communities from Calvert Island, British Columbia, Canada - ECP12_OM1 (SPAdes) (version 2) | ecosystem: Environmental > Aquatic > Freshwater > Wetlands > Bog ... | reverse complement strand
GACGATAACAAGGTCAAAGTATCTGTAGTATTATTCAATGACCCCCAGTTCTTTCCCGGCACAATGCCGGCGTATGCAAGCGCATAGCACCAGGGAAGAGAGCCGGCCCGGGAAAATAAGACGAATTTCTTAAAGACCATCCTGGCAAGTTTGATAGGCGCACCAAAAAAGTAATGTATTATATTAATTACTTTATTTATTGTTAATATATAAAAATCTATTAGGAGGGTTAAGATGAGGGTATTAGAGGCATTATTAATAATGGTCGTATCCTTAACGCTTTTTGCTTCATCGGCAGCAGCATTATCCTTGCCGTTAAGCCTGCAGGCGTTCGGGAACCATGCGACCATACCGTCGTTAAAAGGAAGCGGAAGTACATTTTCAACATTGCCGTTTGGTAGTAGTTTTACCGGGGCATCACCCGGCAGCATGATGCAAGCCTTCAAGCTGCCCAATATGGGGGCAGTCTTTAAGCAATTTAGCCCATCAAGCCTTAGCACCGGTACTAGCGCCGGGTTTCCAGGCTTAAAGCAATCCCTGACCAGCACTTTTAATAACCCATTCAGCTCGCTATCGTCAGGATCTCATGGGTTATCGTCTATTTTCTCCGGCTTCCCGACATTAAAAAAATAAAAACCTTTTTATATTTTTTGGGGATTTTCGATAAAAAACATCGGGTGCAATGCTCCCGTCACTGGGTGGTATAGAACAATTAAAGTTAAAGTTTGGCCTGCAATTCCACAGATAAGAAAAGGGGCTAAAATCGATTAACACTTAATCAAGCATCCCACATGTCTATAAACCGGTCGACCAGCTTATCGAGGAAACTTTCCTTATATTTTACCAGCACGATTTTCACGAGTTCCGGATCATTAACTGTGTATAACGACCTTCTGCCTTCCGATTCCCTTGTTATGATCCCCGCATCGAGGATCTTTTTTAGATGCCAGGAGACCGTCGAAGGCGAGAGGCCAAGCTTACCCACCAGGCTATTATGATCACAGCCGCCGTTTTCCAGTATATAAAGTAAAATATGCCGTATACTTTTTTGACGTGCCAGCTCCAAAATTTTCCTTTCTTCCAGGCTCATCCGCTCATTCGTATAATACCGCAAATACTCGCCGTCATTTACCGTTTTGATCAAGTGGACGTTCTTAAGATATTCAAGGTGGTAAGTAAGCTGGCCCGTCGCAATGTCGGCCCTTCGCTGTATCTCCCTATAATGCAGGCCGGGCGAACCGGATATGATCGAGTAAAGCCGTTGCCTTATCTCTAGCTCCAGAGCTTCGTTCTGTCTTTCACTGTGACGGTCGGGGGCCATAATATACCTATTTTTTTATAAGGCCTAAGAAAAATAATACCAGTATGCCGAAATCTAGCAAGTTAGTCGCAGAATCAATCCACGTCGCTCCTGGCATCATTTGATCGCTGAGGACGCTAAGAAAACCTTTTACCGCAAATAGAAAGAATGCCCCCGTTACAAAAAGCAAACGTTGCCTCCTGTCCCTCCTGTACGCTATCAAGGATACGATAAATAAGGCGATCGCCAATATGCTCGACAAGATTATGATCATCGATTCGGCATCCAACCCGGATATTATGGAAGCCCCCTCATCCCCTAATAAAAACATTAAAATTTCCAGCATATTAACACCTTTAATATCTAGGCAAACGTTCTTTAATAAAACCTTGGTGCACCTATCGAACAATCCGCTAATAAGCAAAAAAGATAAATCATGAGCAGCTATTTTTCATAAATATGTTTTTATATTGGTTATTGTATGACTATTTGTTGTGGCATCTGTTACCAGGGAAGGGCCGGCTCAAGGAGAGCTTACCGGAATTAGCCATAAAACGGATTTTAATGTAAGCGATATCAATTATGTGCTAACGAATTCGAGCGATGCCAGTATTTTACAAACATCGGAATATTGTGAAATATTGAAGCAACATGGTTATAAGGTCTTTAGCGTTGTCTTGTATGATGATGGTCTTCCGGTCTCCTGTATCATGGGAAGATATATGTCTAAATTCAATATTACCCGTACAATAGGTATCGGTGGCCTGGTCGGCGGGTGTCCGGTCGTCATAGATGGCGTAAAAAATAAGGCTGAAATACAGGCCGCTTCCATTCAGGTGTTTAACGAGGCCGTGTTAAAAATGAACGTGGGGTCGATTCACCTGTGCACGCCTCCCGCGTCGACGGAAGATCTTTTTAATATTTTGAAAGCGAATGGATATGATTATTTTAAATGTAAGTATTCACCGATACTGGATATCTCGATAGGAAAAGATGAGCTATGGCGGACGATCGACAGGAAAAACCGGAACGTGATCCGATATGCGATAAAAAATGGCGTGACCATCGAGAACGAAAATTCCAATGAGAATTTTAATGATTTTTATCGGCTGTATTCACAGACCGCCGATCGAAAACGCTTTAAGCCTAACCCTTTTAACGAGATGCAAAGCCAGTACGGGATATTATCAAAAAACGGCCTGGGCGACCTGTGGATGGCGAGAAAGGATGGCGAAATCGTCGCCGGGGCTTTCATATGGAAGTTTAAGGATACGATCTATTATGCGTATGGAGCGTCATCAAAAAAGGGTTGGAATTGTAAAGCCAGCAATCTATTAAACTGGGAGCTTATCACGAAATATAGCGCCGAGAATTATCGCTATTACAACATGTGGGAAGGATCAACCGACAAAAGTTCCCCGCTTTATAATATGACGGCGTTTAAGTTAAGCTTTGGGGCTAAAATGGTACCGACCCATGAGTTCATCCGGGTAAATAAAAAGTTATTAAATTTTGTCCTATCGTTGCCTCCTAAAGCGCTTTTAAAAAATGTCTATCAATGTAATTAGACATGCTTTTTATAAAAACGAGGACATTATCGGGCCTTTTCCGCCACTTCCCGCGCCCATTTGTGGATCGCCGGGAAGTCCCGGGTATCATAAGGTTTGCTCGTATCGACGCCCTTCTTCGCCAGGTCTTTTTTCATGGCCCCGCCGATAATGCGCGTAACAAGGCTGGAGCTATTGAAATCCAGGTAGCCCCCGAAGTACGCGGTCGATAAGGGCTGGATGCCCGGGAATTTCGCCGCCACACTGGCGATACTCTGGCTGGCATAATCCGCCTGGGCCGGGTCATTGCCGGCTAAGCCTGAAGAGAACAGCGCTACTTTTTTATTGGCCAGCGTCCCCTGGTTCCGCTTAAGGAACCCTCTGGACTTACTCGTCCACATCGTCGCCCAGACCGAGCTGCCCACGACGACCAGGTCAGCGGCTTTAACGTCGAGGCCTTTCGAGTCCCTGGCATTCCTGACGGTCGTCTCATATCCCTGCTCCGCCAGCGCTTTACTGATCTCTTCGGCGATCGCCCTTGTGGCGCCGCTTCTTGTACCATATACGATCAATGCTTTCATATTATCTTCTCCCAGGATATCTCCAATTGGCCAGTTGACAGTTAATCCTTTATTATATCACTTATTCATATTCTTTCTAGCATCAATCACTCTGTCAAGCTGATCGTATTTTTATTGCCTCTTAAACCCATAGCCAAGGCCTGGATGGACGAGACCAGACACAGGAGACCGGCTATCATGAATAACGTCCAATTGTACGGCGCCGGGGACAGCAAGCCTACGACCAGTAGCGCCAGCCTCTCGGGCCTGCCGAACATGGCGGCATCCGAGCTCAAGCCCTTTCTATGATTATAGATCCTCGACCCCAGGAGAATAAAGGAGCCGGCTAACACTACCAGCGCCGATGCCGGTGCGCCCCCTGCGATAGCGCCCACGACAAATAAAAGCTCAGAGCCCCTGTCGCAAAAGCTATCAAAATATCGGCCGAACTCAGTGTTGAGGCCGCACGCCCTAGCGAAAGAGCCGTCGAATGCGTCCAGGCATGCACCGCCCATGAACAGGATAATGCCGGCATAAAGGTGGCCCGACATGGCCACCATACCGGCTAAAGCAGAAATAAACAATCCGGCCGCGGTGACCATGTTCGGCGTAATACCGAAAGCCAGCAGCGTTTTGGATAACGAACGCAGGGCCCTGTCCTTTTGTGGCTTATAGGCGTACAGCATGCTCATGTCATGAACCTTTATTGAAGGAGCCCGTTTACGAACTCGGAACACTTGTTATCGACGTTATCCGCGGACAAAACTTTCATGGCAGACTTAACCTTGAGAGGGCTGTCGGCCGGGAGGGAGGAAACGAACTTTACAAGATATACGGGGTCATCGCTCTCTGGCTTTACGCTGCCTGTCGCAAAGACACCGATCTTCGCATTCGTCGAAGGCTTGAGGTCCAGAAGATAAGACTTTATGGAACTCGAAACATTCCCTGCATAGGTGGGCCCTCCTATCACGATGACGTCGTCGCCGGATGTGTTTGCCGCCGCCGCATTGCGAACACCTGCCAGGTCGACCTGGTATCCTTTTGTTTGCAGATCACCGGCGATCTTAGTGGCAACATTCTTTGCCATTCCCGAGACCCCGGGGTCATATACGACCAGCGCGTGGCCGACCGGCGATCCCGCGGGGCTTAAAGTCTCACTGCCCGTAGCCGTATAGCTCATCAAATCTAAAATAATAACGCCCATACTTGCCACTGCGGCAAGTATGATCACGACGATGACTAACCCCACTACGATCGATATTTTCTTAATATCCATTCCAAACACTCCACAGCCTGACTATTAATGTAATCGCCTTTTTGCTTTAAAGCTTCATCCCTTTCCTGATCAGGCGATGGCTATCGCCGGAACTTTCATCTTTCCATAGAATACGCAGGTCAGCGCCAGGGCGCCCATCACGAGTATGATAAATCCGATAACCTCGGGTAGAACTACTTCTACACCGTTCAGGCTCATGAACAGGGCCATCGATAGGACCGCGGTGCCCAGGGTTACGCCTTTTATAAGGACCATCGATGCCAGGGCATATCCCCAGGCATTTCTTTTGAGCAGAAGATATCCGGTTATAAGGCTCAGTGGCACGATGACGCCCAGGTCCAGCGCCTGCACGACCAGCGTGGTATACGTTTCCAGCGCTGCAGGGCGCTGGCCGGATGCCAGGGGCCCGAGAATGAGGCTGAGCCACATCAGCGATATCATGACGCCGACGAGGAACATGAACCCCGCCGTGATCCTTACCGGTGCGCCGGAAAGGCTTTCCTTGACCTTATTGACGTCGAGCGTCAATAAACTATAGGCGAAGGTGAACAGCGAGAGCGAATACGTAGCCACATATACCAGGAACAGCTGGTTATAGGCTGACATATAGGACATCATCGCGTAGACGTACAGGAAATAAAACACCGTCCCGGTCCAGATAAGCCTGCCACGCAGCGAATCCTTTGAAGTAAAGTAAGCGGATACGAGCAACAACGGCACACACAGGACGAGGGTGACCAGATCATTGCCTGTTTCCTGGGCAGCCCCGGATCTAGTGTCGTTCTTATACAGCCCATTCCAGAATAGCCCCGAGCCCGATGCAACGATCGCTAGAACGGCGATGAGGACCGATGCGATGATAATGATTTTTCTATCCATGTTCATTTCTCCATATTCCAATGCAGGATCTAAGTCTGCTTATTTTTCGCCCGTTTTACGTTTTCAACGGAACGCATCATCATGTCCAGGGTACGATCATAGAGGTCATCCTGTGTCAATCCATAGCTATCCATGTACATCCGCGTGACGGGCGAGATGTTGAGCGCATTGTTCGCCATGGACAGCATGATCAGCGTTGCCGCGGCCGGATCGATATCTTTCCTGATCGTCCCGTCCTTCATGCCTTCCTTAACGGCTTCAACGACTACACGGAAGCTGTTTTTTCTGATCTTCTTTAGCTCCTCCACTTCAGGTGAACCCTCCTGGTTAAACATCCCTGAATTGTAGTACGCCATATAATATCCCGTATATTTTTTATAGAATTCCAGATAAGTCAAACACACGGACCTGATCTTTTCGATCCCCGTCTTGTCCCTCTGGTCTATTTCCCGGAACATCTGGCTGACGATGTCGGAAGCGCGAAGAGCGATCGCGAAATAAATGTCATCCTTGTTCTTGAACGACAGGTACAGCGTGCCCCGCGCAAGCTCCATCTCCCTGGCGATATCGTCCATCGTGACGTTCTCATAGCCCCTTGAGAAGAACAGCTTCTCCGCGGCCTCGATGATATCGTTGCGCCGCATTTCCCGTTCTCTCTCCTTCCTTTCGGCCTTAGACATTTTTAACGCCCCTTGTTTCAACACTGTGTCATAAATATGTCATAGAGTTATTTTTATGACACATTGTCATTATTTCTGACATAATATCATTATATGTATTTAAGCTTTGCTTTCGGAGAGTAAACGCCTAAAAGAATGGACGACATGCTGACCGGCGGATAAGTTTTTATACTATGTTTTCTTTTATTCGTATTGCAGAGCTTACTCTGCATGAGAAATATCAATGAGAGACAGCGGATTTAGGGGCGCACCCCGAAGAAGCTTCGGTAACAGCGGCCCAAGAGAAATGCACAAGGCAACTTGTTCTGATTGCGGTAAAGAATGCGAAGTACCCTTCCAGCCCACCGAGGGCAGGCCGGTTTATTGCCAGGACTGTCTTCCCAAGCACCGGAAGCCCAGGTTCTAAGGTTCTAAAAGCAGTTTAGTTCAGTCTAATTATCAAAAGTATTACGAAGGGGAAACTCTTCGTATATTGCTATTTATTTAGTGTTTTCCCAAATATATATTATCGTACGCCTCCGGCGTTATATCGTTTAATTTATATATTTATAAATATACAAATGATTATTTTTCGGCCGTTCGCTCTTTAATCGCTTTTCCTGCAAGTAACCTATTGATAGGGGCGCCTTTTTATTGCATAATGTGAATTTAATGAAACTGAGGTTTATAGCGATCTTATTTGTATATGCCATCCTGATGTCCCTCTTCATTGCGGCCGCGGACGCGTCGCCTGCCAATAATGGCATCTGGATGCAGGCAACGTACAGCGGTAACCAGGCCTGGGCATATTATCCCTATGATCCTGCACATCCGTTTACCGGGGGCTCATACTCTACAATAAATAATGGTACGGCCTTCTTTACGGTAAAGCCTGGCACGACCATATTCAGGAAATATATCGTCCTTAACAATGAGCCCTACAACGATTCCGTCAATTACGTGATCACCGGGCTTCCTTCAAGCTGGGCATACAGCTACACGAAGAATGATCCCATCGTGATCAGCTATGTGTATAACCCGTCGGTCGGCCTTGGCGCGCAGCTCAGCCACCAGGGATTCGGGAGCATGGTCGTGGCCGTCCCGTCCAATGCGGCTCCAGGGGCTTATACATATAACATAACGGCAACATCGGGGACCGGCTATACGAGCTCATTAACGGATAAGATCATCGTGGGCACCGGAGGGACATCGACTCCTACTCCGTCTCCCCCCGTTTTCACGCCGACGCCAACGCCTTCTATAAATCCTACGCCGGTACCCGGGAGTAACTTGCTCTATGATCCGGGCTTCGAGCAGGGCAACGTCGCCGATAGCCACTGGTTCGGCACGAACACGTCCAACTACATGAAAAGAAATGTCCAGGTGACGTCTGCCATGGCGCACAACGGCACCTATAGCCTGCATAACCTGCTCGATTCCAGGTATGCAAGGACTGGCCAGCTAGTGCCCTATGGCGGCAACGGCTTTGAGGCCTCATACTGGTTCTATATCAATAAGACCTGGCCGGCCGTTGGAAGCGTTTGGCTGAACGTGGTCGATTATTCCGCCAGGGGATGGGACGATGAATCCCACTACCGGGGTGTAGGCATGGATAACCGTACCTGGCCCGGTAAGGATTATTTTGCCACAAATCTACAGAGCAGCATCAGGCCATTCGTTAGCAACGGCTCATATGTCTCCGTGACGGCAAACGGCTGGTATAATGGCATTATCCGGTACAGCGGAGGCGTCATGACCTTCACTATTCTGGACTCCAATGGCAACGTGATCGGCCAGAGCAGCCGCAGCGACCCGGGATTCACCCCCATAGCGATAATCGCAACGGCCGGATGCCCGGGATTCTACATCGACGACCTTAGCTACAAGACCTGGTAAACATTGTGCAGCCTTATGCTGCACATACTTTTTTTAAATTATTATTGGTCCAACGGTTAACATCAAACTACTTTAATTAAAAATATCGTAATATTATTATATTAATGCTTTTTATACGGCCAATCACTCCCCATACGCCTGATTCGAGAGTAAGGTATTGATAGATATTCATTTAACATTCAATCGGCGTTTAGTATGGAAAAAAGATCAGTCATTTCAAGATATATTGTATTTTTACTAATTTGTACGATCATCGGACCATTTTTCGTTAATACGGTATACGCGGATCCAGCCAATAACGGTATATGGCTGCAGGGGACATATAGCGGTAACCAGGCCTGGGCATATTATCCCTACGATCCGGGGCATCCGTTGACAGGGGGCTCGTACTCTCCAAAAAATAATGGGACGTCATACTTTACCGTAACGCCCGGCACGACCATTTTCCGAAAATACATCGTCCTGAATAACGAGCCCTATAATGACTCCGTGAATTATACGATCACGGGGCTTCCGTCCAATTGGGTATACTTTTATACGAAAAATAACCCGATCGTGATCAGCTATGTTTATAACCCATCCGTCGGCCTTGGCGCGCAGCTCAGCCACCAGGGGTTCGGAAGCATGGTTTTGACCGTGCCTTCCAACGCGACCGCGGGAAAATACAATTACACCATCAAGGCCACTTCGGGCACGGGCTATACAAGCTCGTTGACGGACAGCATCAACGTGGGCGGGATAAGCCCTTCGCCGTCTCCCAGCCCTTCGCCTTCTCCTACATCCGATCCGACGATCACTCCATCGCCGACGCCCGGCCACTATGGCGTAACCTCCTCGTATAGGTGGGCGACATATAACGGCACATCTAAGGCGCTCGAGCAGCTCAACGTCACGCCGGGAACGACTGTCGTCCAAAGCATATATTTCACCAACACAGGCTTGAGCCCGGATTCCTATAATATCTCGATCTCCGGCATACCCGCCGCCTGGTATAAAGTCACTTTCGTCGGGTCGAATTTCCTGCAGCCGGCAGCCGGTCGCTATGCCAACGCGGCCATAACGCCTTCGGCATCGGGCATCTATCCGATCATCGTCACTGTCCGGTCGAATAATGACTCATCGGTATTCGGCTCCCAGGCTTATACGATGTATGTGGCGACAGCGCCCGGGTCCAATCCGCCGACTCCGACTCCGACTCCGACTCCAACCCCGACTGTGACGCCTACTCCAACAGCTTCACCGACGGCGACTCCGGTCCCACCCACTAATGTCACCGTTTTCGGTCAGGTCACGGTAAATGGGGTACCCACGAATGGCGCTACCGTTACCATAGGAAATTTAAATCCCGTGACGACGGATAATATGAATGGTACCACCGGAATGTATGAGGTCAGTGGACTTCCCCTCGAGGTCAGCCTGCCATTTTCTGCCGTCTATCAGGGCTATTCATATTCAAACGAGATCGGCCCATTAAATAACGCGGAACAGCCATTATCGCTTGGGGTCGTTGATATCAGCATTCCCATAGATACGCCCACTCCGGAGCCGACAATTACACCGACTCCTACGCCAACTCCCTTGCCGAACCTGCTCATCGATCCGAGCTTCGAGAACGGTTCAGTCAATAAAAGCATATGGGTAGGATCGGCGCAAACAAACTACAAGGATAACAAGATACTGTTTGACGGGAACGTCTCGCATGATGGGAATTATTCGATATATGGCTTAGTGCCTCCCGCACCCAGCGACAATATCTACGCCAGGATCGGCCAGAACATTACCTATGGCGGCAACGGCTTCGAGCTGAAGGCATGGTTCTACATCAACCAGAGCGAAGTACCATACTACGATAACGGCACGAAAACCTATAAAGGCTCCAGCCTCTGGGCCGGCGTACTCGACGTGCCCGCCGATAAGTACAATAAGTCCCCGAACACCATGGACAATCTGACGGATACTCGTGCTATCGGCTACAATAACCGGACGTCGAATAACATGTTCGGCTATTGTGTGGGCTATCCTGCCTCGAACCCGCTCCGGGACCTGGTATCGGCTCCTGCAAGCGGCTGGTACATGGGAAGGATCTATTATAACGGGACGGCCTTCACCTATGAAATATACGATAGCAGCGGAAATTTAGTGGGCAATACGACCGTGCAAGAAACCGGCTTCGTGCCCAGGGCGTTCATTGTGAATGCGGGGAGCTATTTCAGCCGCATCGACGACCTATATTACACGACGTGGTAACTTCAACGAAAAACGAAAAACTCTTTTATTATTTTTGATAAGTGAATCCGCCTTTTACTCGTATACTTATTTTATATCTACCGCTTTTATCTTTCTCCTTGGTGATCCAGGTTGCACGATATCGGCGAAGGCATAGTCCCCGGCGGGCGCAATAAGGTCGAGATCATAGACGTCATATTCGCTTTCTCGAACGTAAAGCTGGTCCGTGAGATCGTCCAGGACAACATCAAGCAGCTGAACGAGATGAACGAGGTCGGTAAGGGCCAGACCGAGGGGCTGAAAAATGCGATAATGCAGAAACAAATGGGGCTTTATACGAGCCTTTCCGATGTCGAAAAGATACTCGAGGGCATCATTGACAACATCACGCCCCAGGCCAGGATCGTGGGGTCTCGCGATATACAGCTGGATCCCGGCCAGTCCCAGGCGCTGGCGGGGGCCATCCTATTTGCCATAAACCATATGATAAAGTTCATACCCGGGGCGGACCTGGGCAACGGGCTGCCGCAGTCCATGGCCTAGCTTTAAGGCACCGAAAGCGTTAAACTGTTTGTCGCGAATTCCTGACCATGAGCGGATGCGCCCAGTGCGGCTCCTGTTGTAAGAAGTATGGCATGCGGCTCGACGCTTCCCCGCTTGACATCGCCAAATGGCGGTCCGATGACAGGCAGGACATCCTCAGGTACGTCGGCATAGACCATGAAAACGGCATTGTAACTGGCGGCCGATTATGGGTGGATGAAGCCGGGAACCGGGTAAACGAGTGCCCATTCCTTGAGCGGAAGGACGAGAAATACTACTGCCGCATCCACGACGCCGAGCCCGAAGTCTGCGCCTGGCACTATTGCGATAAGTATTTTTAGAGCGATCGAGCCTTCATGGCCTGCACCATATTCTTAATGCCGACCATGTACGCTGCTTTATACATGTCCATATTATATTCTTTTGAAGCCGAGTAGACACTCCGGAATGCGTCCTTCATGGCTTCCTTCAGGTTCGCCGAGACCTTGGAGCTGCTCCACCCATAGCCTTCCCGGTCCTGCGCCCACTCAAAGTAGCTCACGACTACGCCGCCGCCATTGGCGAGCACGTCCGGGACAACGATAATGTCCCTTCCCTGGAGGATCTCGCTGGCCTCCATGTCGATGGGCCCGTTGGCCAGGCTCAGAATGGTCTTCGCGGATATCTTCGAGGCGTTGCGTGCGTTGATCTGGTCTTCCTTCGCCGCGGGCGCGAGCACGTCCACGTCCAGCTCCAGCAAGTCATCGTTCGAAATATCCTTAGCTTTATCAAAGCCTGCGACGGAGCCCGTTTCTTCCTTATATTTCATTAGGGCCGGTATGTCGAGGCCGTCCTCTTTGTAGGCGCCCCCTTTGGAGTCGCTCACGGCGACGACCTTTTTGCCCTTCTCATAGAGTATCTGGGCTACACTTCCGCCGACGTTGCCGAAACCCTGGATCGCAAAGGTACTGCAATCACAATTATAGATGTGCTTCACCTCTTCCAGGACGAAGATCCCGCCCCAGGCGACGGCGGTCCTCCTTCCCTTGATGCCGCCCAGCGCCACAGGCTTGCCCGTAATGATATCAAGCTGGTGATGCCCCACCATACGCTCGTACTCGTCGAGCATCCACCCGATGGCCTCGGCTGATACGTTCATGTCGGGCGCCGGGATATCCAGAGTCGGGCCGATGATGGGATAAATGGCCCTCATGTAACCACGGCAGACCCGTTCAAGCTCTTTTTTTGACAGCTTCGTGTGGTCGGCGATGATGCCGCCTTTCGAGCCGCCATAGGGAAGGCCCAGCAGCGCACATTTGATGGACATGAGCATGGAGAGGGCCGTCACTTCGGCCTCGGTAACCGTCGCCGAAATACGGATACCGCCCTTATAGGGGCCAAGCGCATCGTTGTGCTGGGCGCGCAGCGCGGTGATCATCGAAAGCTCGCCGTTATCCATCTGCACGGGATAATTAACGATGAGCTTACGCTTGGGGTATGACAGGAGCATGCGGTACTTGTCCTCGATCCCCGCGTAAGAGCATGATGCGCTGATGATGCCAAGCGTGTTGGATAAAAAGTCGTCGTCTTTCATAATAACCGGCCGTTGTCAATGGGATATAGGGCTTAAAGCTATAAAAATATCACTATAGGAACATTTGTATCAAAGTAGGCCAATCTAATACTATGCATATCGAGTACCTACAGTGCGTCTGCTGCGGCCGCAAATATCCCAAAGAGGAGATTCGGTACCGATGCGATTGCGGGGGTAGCATCGAGATAGTCTACGATTATAGCGAGCTTATCGGCAAGATCGGATGGGCCGATCTGCGGAAGCGGACGTTTTGCCACTGGCGGTACCGGGAATTTTATCCCGAGTTAAAGAAGAAGAATATTATAACCATGGGCGAAGGCGGCACTGCCCTGGTGAGGTCCCGGAACGTCGTGAAGAAGACCGGCTGCCGGGAGCTTTTATTCAAGATGGAGAGCCTCAACCCGACGGGCTCGTTTAAGGACCGGGGCTCGACCATTGAGATCTCCCAGGCCCACCAATATGGCGCCCGGGAGCTCGTATGCGCCTCGACGGGCAACATGGGGGCGAGCGTATCCGCATACTCGGCCAGGGGAGGCATAAGCTGTACGATCTACGTGCCCCATATCACGCCGAAGATAAAGCTTCTGCAGATGGAGGCCCACGGGGCGCTCATCAAGAAGGTCAAGGGCGACTATACCGAAGCGGCGCTGATCGCCAAGCGGCAGTTCGAGGAGAACGGCATCTACCTGGCGGGCGACTATCCATACAGGAGCGAGGGCGAAAAGTCTGTCAGCTTCGAGATCGCTGACGTCATCGGCGACGATTACGACTATATCGCCTGCCCCATCGGCAACGGGACGCTGTTGCACGGCATGTGGAAAGGCCTGAAAGAGATGAAGACCGTGGGGCTCATCAGCAGGCTGCCGAAGATACTGGGCGTCCAGGCGGAGGGCTGCAACACGGTGGTAAAGGCGCTTTTGAACGGGACGGACTGCATCGAGCCGGTTCTTCCCCACACGCTGATGGACGCCGTGGCATGCGGCGACCCGCTCGACGGAAGCTGGGCGCTGAAGGCGTTGAAGGAAGCGGGCGGCACCGGCATCACCGTCTCCGACAACGAGGCAAGCTGCGCCCGTGGCATGCTCGCCAGGGAGGAAGGCATTTTTACAGAGTTGTCCGGAGCTGCGAGCACCGCCGGCTTGTTAAAGGCGTGCGACGAGGGGCTGATACCGAAAGGCGTTCGGGCCGTATCGATCATCACCGGACACGGCCTAAAAGAGCCCGAGGCGTTCAAGTGCACGCCGCCTAAAGCTTGAACTTTTTTATTAGGACAAAACATACGATGATCAGCAGAACCAGGATGGCCGCATAGACGACGACATTGCCCTCGATGGAGAAGCCGAAAAGGCTACTTTCATTGCCGCCTTGCGCGGGGGCCAGCCCTACGGCCTGGGAGAACCTTTCCTCGATGCCCTTATTGCCCGTTATAAGGTAGGCGATGCCCCCGACCACGATACAAAAGATCACCAGGGCCATAAAGATCAGAAGGCCTCTGTTGCTTTTTGCCTTTTCAGCCATGCTTTGCCCCCAGGATATCCGGCCGGACCCGCTCGATATAGGCTATGATGTATCCGGTAAAGACCGCTTCTATGACCGCCACGATCATGTTGATGCCGGCGATGAGCGACAGGCCCTCCAGGAGGCTTAAAGTGCTCTGGTCGACGCCCTGGATGCCCGATATCAGGATAATGGCCACCATGGCGATATTGCCCAGGAAAAGCCCGATCAGCGTGGCGATGCCCGCTTTGGAGAACGTATCGAGCCCGAACGACCCAAGCAACCGGAAAATAAAATAAGCCGAGGCGACTTCCGTAATGTTGACCAGGCAGTTGGCGCCTATGAGCCCCCATCCGCCGTGCCCGATGGCCGCGGAAAATATGTTCACGATGAGGACGATGAGGCTGCCGATAGCCGGCCCCGTCAGGATGCCGATGAGCGGTGTCAGGTTCATGTGCACGCCCCCGGCGATGGGGATATTGATCTGGTATAGTGCGAACGAAGCCGCCGTACAAAGGCCGGCCAGCGTGATCAGCCGGTTATCGACCTTTTTAACTTTGCGCAGCCAGTATAGACAGACGCCGATGACGGCGAGCGCTAACAGCCACCAGATGACCACCCACACGATGGAGAATGCGCCGTCCTGAAGGTGAATATGTGCCATTTGTACCTACACATTAGTCATCATTAATAATATAAAAAAATGGCCTGAGCTTTAGATGAAAAAAACAGGATAGTTATAGCTTATATATCAGATATTACATACTAGTTTGAAGTATGTCGAAGGCGGATATCCCCGAGAAGCTCCACAAGGAAGTAAAAAAGTTCGCTTTAGAGCATGACCTTTCTCTTAAGGATGCGTATGCGCATCTCATCGAGTATGCGCTACAGCAAAAATACGACCGGGTCGAGCTGAAGAAGATCCTCAGGGAAAAGGATGCCGGGCAGAACGAGATCATCGTAGGCTCGTGAATCACTTTTTTAATAATAATAAAAAACGGATGTATCTAAGATACAGCGACGATAAAAATTTTATAAAAAAAAGGATATGCGTAATTGAAATTACGCCTTCAACTCTTTCTTCTTTGGCCTGAGACCGGTGTAGCCGCACTTCCTGCATCGGGTAGCCTTGAGCGCGTTGCGCGCATTGCACTTCCTGCAGATCTGTACGTTTAATTTTCTGGCCTCTGCCTCGGGAAATCTTGCCATGATAAGTTAACCTCGTAAATTTAATTCGATTTAATGACGCAACTTCTAACAGTGCTTGAAGCATATAATGATTTTGGTTTGAGCAGGGCCTAAAAAGGAGTAAAATATGGTCTAATCTACGATTAATATAATAAAAAGTTTGAGCCCTGCCACTCTACTTCTTAATAAACTTGGCGCCTTTGCGGCCAACAAATTCAAATAGGGTGACTTACTAACTGGTTTTAACATTGGGGATAACATAGCGACCCTTAACAGGATTCGTTCATCATGAAAGCAGTAATTTTGGCAGCAGGAGAAGGCAGCAGACTGAAACCCTTCACGGTCACACGCCCCAAGGTCATGATACCGGTGGGGGACAAGCCGATACTGGAATATGTAGTTAACGCCCTCCAGGAAAGCGGCATCATCGATATAATACTCGTGGTAGGGTATAAGCGTGAGAAGATCATGGACTACTTCGGCGACGGCCACAAATGGGGAGTAAACATCATCTACGTGGAGCAATTCCAGCAGCTGGGCACCGCCCACGCGCTGCGGCAGGTCTCCCACATGATCAGCGACCGGTTCCTGGTCATCAACGGCGACACCATCATCGATTCCTCGGCCATCAAGGAGATCATCCGGGTCAGCAGCGGCGACGCCGCCATGCTCACCGTCACGGTCGACCGGGCCCAGGCCTATGGGGTCGTCAAGACCCAGAACAACCTGGTCAAGGCAATCCTCGAGAAGCCCAAAGGCGAGGAGATCAGCAAGGTCGTCAATGCCGGCGTTTACAGCTTTTCACCGATCATCTTCAATTTCCTTGAGGCGATGGAGATCTCGGAGCGGGGAGAATACGAGATCACAGACGCCCTGAGGATCATGCTCAACGAGGGCTACTCTATCAAGTCGGTCCATACGAATGCGTTATGGATGGACGCTCTTTTCCTCTGGAACCTGCTGGACATGAACGTGGCCACGCTGGCAAAGTGGAAGGCGGATATCAGGGGTAAGGTGGAGGAAGGCGCGCACATCATCGGCCCGGTCACGGTAGGCGAAAACTCGGTCATCATGGCGGGCTCCTACATCGTCGGACCGGTGGCCATAGGCGATAACTGCTTCGTGGGCCCGAACGCGGTCATTCTTCCCAGCACCAGCATCGGGAGCAACTGCACGGTCGAGCCGTTCACGCGCATCTCGAACAGCATCTTGATGAATAATGTGAAGGTCTCCTCGTTCAACTATATCTCTAACTCTATTCTTGGCGAGGGCACGATGACGGGCCCCGCCTTAATCGCAGAATCCGGGGACACGAAGGTCGACGTTGAAGAAATGTTCATGAAGGCGAATATGGGCGCGGCCATAGGGGATAATACGGAGATGGCCGGGCGCGTGCTCATCAAGCCCGGGAAGATGGTCGGCGTCCGGTGCAAGATCGGCGAAGGCGTGATCATACGGGAGAACATGCCCGATAATACGAGGGCATTGTAAGGAGGAAGCGAAATGTGTGGCATCGTAGGTTATGTGGGCGATGGGAATACGACGGACGTATTGCTGGAATCGCTGGCCCGGCTCGAATATCGGGGCTATGACTCGGCGGGCATCGCGCTCATCTGTGACGGCAGCCTCCAGGTCATCAAGTCGTACGGCCGTATCTTTAACTTAAAGGCGAAATTGCCCGTCAATCTGATGTCGACGGCCGGCATCGGCCACACCCGCTGGGCCACCCATGGTAAGCCCTCGGAATTGAACGCGCACCCTCACAAGGACTGTACAGGAAAGATCGCCGTCGTACACAACGGCATCATTGAAAATTACATAGAGCTGAGGGCTCTGCTCACAGCCCATGGCCACAAGTTCGCCTCCGAAACGGACACTGAGGTCATCAGCCACCTCATCGAGGAGAACTTTGCGGGCGATACCCCGAGGGCGCTGCAGGAAACGATCAAGCAGCTCAAGGGCTCGTTCGCGCTCGCCGTCGTGAACGAAGAGGAGCCGGGCAAGATCTTCGCCGCCCGAAAGGACAGCCCCATGGTCATCGGCATCGGCGAGGGCCAGTACTTTTTAGCGTCGGACGTGACGGCGTTCCTCAAGCATACCAAAAAGGCCGTTTTCATGGACGATGGCGACATGGCCATATTATCGAAAGAAGGTGTAAAGTTCACCGACTTCGAAGGCCGCGAGATCTTCCACGAGGTCAAGACCATCGAGTGGGACCTGGAAGCCGCGGAGAAGGCCGGCTACGAGCACTTCATGCTCAAGGAGATCCACGAGCAGCCCCAGTCGCTCAAGAACGTGATCTCGGGCCGGCTCGACGAGCTGAAGGGCGAGGTCATCCTCAAGGAAGTTTCGCTCACCGAGGAACAGATCCATAATATTAATCGTGTCATCATCATCGCCTGTGGTACTTCGTATCACGCGGGCATGATGGGCAAGTACATCATGGAGGAGCTGACCGATATCCCCGTAAGCATCGAGATCGGGTCGGAGTTCCGGTACTCCCACGTCGGTCTTGACGATAATACGCTCGTCATCGCCATCTCTCAATCGGGCGAGACGGCCGATACGATGGCCGCTGTCAAGGACGCGGCGAAGAGCGGCATCCACGTCATCGCCGTGACGAACGTCGTGGGCAGCACCATCTCACGGGAAGCGAACGACACGATCTACATGCTGTCGGGCCCGGAGATCGGCGTCGCGGCCACCAAGACGTTCACGGCCCAGGCCGTCGTCATGTACATGCTCTCGATCTACCTGGGCAGGGCAAGGGGGACCCTGAGCACCGAGAAGGCCAGCAAGCTCATCGGTGCCTTGAAATCATTGCCCCAGAAGGCCCAGCAGGTGCTGGAGCTCGACCCGGAGATCAAGAATATTTCGCGGCTCTTCATCAAGTCGAACGCGTTCTTCCTGATCGGGCGGCATTTGAACTATCCCGTGGCGCTGGAAGGCGCCTTAAAAATTAAGGAAATATCCTACGTCTTATCGGACGGCTTCGCGGCCGGCGAGCTCAAGCATGGGCCGCTCGCGTTGATCACTACGAACGTGCCGGTCATCGCCATGGCCACGAACAGCGTATTATACGATAAGGTGGTCAGCAACATCCGGGAAATAAAAGCGAGGGACGCGACCGTCGTCGCCATTGCCAACGAGAGCAACACCTCGATAGACCAGCTGGCCGACATCGTGATCCGGATGCCCGATGCCTGCGAATACATTTCGCCCATCATGTCGTCAATCGTGTTGCAGCTCTTCGCCTATCACGTGGCCCTGTGCCGGGGCTGCCCGATCGACAAGCCCCGCAACCTCGCAAAATCCGTTACAGTGGAGTAAAAACGAAATGGGACTATTCGGCTCATCGGGAATAAGGGGCGTCGTCAATGAAATGATGACTCCCGAGCTCGTGCTTAAGGCCGGCAAGGCCCTCGGACTCATGAATAAGCGGGTCGTCGTAGGCCGGGACCCCCGGACGTCGGGCCAGATGCTCGAGAATGCTCTTATTTCCGGCTTGCTCGCCCAGGGAGCGCACGTGACGCGTATCGGCCTCGTTTCCACGCCCACGCTGGCCCATGCGGCCAGGGATTACGACTGTGGCGTGATGATCACTGCTTCCCATAATCCTTCCGAGTATAACGGCCTCAAGTTCTGGAATCCCGATGGGATGGCTTTTTCGCTGAAGCAGCAGGACGAGCTGGAACGCCTGATCGAGAGCGATATTAAAGGCGTCAGCTGGAAGAGCATGGGACGGGAAACGACCCGGCACGACGCCGTACTGAATCACATTGATGCGATATTGAGGAATGTGGAGCACTGCTCGCTAAAAGTCGTCGTCGATTGTGGCTGCGGCGCGGGCTCGACGATCACGCCTTATGTGCTGAGGGAAATGGGGTGTACTGTGATCGCGCTGAACGCCCAGCCCGATGGCTTCTTCCCGGCCCGGGACCCGGAGCCGATCGAGGAAAACCTGTCGGAGCTTAAAAAAGCAGTAGTTTCATCCGGCGCCGACCTAGGTATCGCCCACGACGGCGACGCCGACCGGATGATGGCCGTCGACGATAAGGGCCGCTACGTTAGCGGCGATGAGCTGCTCGCATATTTCTGTAAGTTCGAGGTGAAGCGCTCGCTCGTATGCCCAGTCGACGTCTCTATGACGGTGGAGCGGGCAATCAATGGCGCTAAAATATACCGAACAAGGATCGGGGACGCGTTCGTCTCCGAGGAGGCGAAAAATACGGGCGCTGACTTTGGCGGCGAGACCAGCGGCACCTGGATCTTCCCGAAGATCTCCTATTGCCCGGACGGCATTTACGCCGCCGCAAAGCTAGTTGAGCTCGTAAGCAAGAACGGTAAACTATCCGGGTCGATCGACTCCCTGGCCAGGTATCCCCTGAAGAGAGGCGGTATTAAGTTCTCCCACAGCGTTGATAAAAAGAAACTGATGGAGAACATTAGATCCGGCCTGGACACCTCTAAGGCCAAAGACGTGAATACGCTCGACGGCCTGAGGATCGACTACGAGGGCGGCTGGATCCTTGTGAGGCCATCCGGCACGGAGCCCAAGATCCGTATTACTGCTGAGGCCGAGGATAAGGAAAAGCTTGAGCAATTATACATGGATGTTGAAACTGTCGTAAAGAGGTGCGTAAAGGAATGCGAGCCGTAATCCTGGCTGCGGGCGAGGGCACTCGAATGCGCCCTCTCACGGAGAACCGCCCGAAGGTCATGTTGCCTATAGCGAACCGCCCCATGCTGGAGCTCATCATAAATGAGGTGAGGGTCGCCGGCATCAGGGACATCACGCTCATTGTGGGCTATAAAAATGAGGCTGTCATCGACTATTTTGGCGACGGCACGAAGTTCGGCGTGCGCATCAATTACATTCATCAGGAAAAACAAATGGGCACAGGGCATGCCTTCGGCATGGCCTCGAAAGTGGCCGATGACCGTTTCATAGCGCTGAACGGGGACGTGATCGTGAGTGCGCATTATATTCGCCGGCTGATGGCGCGGAAAGAGGTCGCCGTGATCACTGTTAAAAAGGTCGCCGACCCGCGGGCCTATGGGGTCATCGAGATCAATAAGGACCGGGTGAAGCGTATCGTGGAGAAGTCGCCGGAGCCTCCTACGGACTTAGCGAATGCTGGTGTTTACTTGTTCAGCCCGTTGATCTTCGTTGCCATCGGGGAGACTAAGGTTTCGCCTCGTGGTGAGATCGAGATCACCGACTCCCTCCAATATATGATCGATGTCGGCAAACAAGTAGGCTTTGAGATCATGGAGGAGGAATGGCTGGACGTGGGGAAGCCGTGGGACCTGCTCGCAGCGAATGAGCTGATGCTGAAAAACTTGAAAGGTTCTAATGAAGGGCAGGTCGAACCTTTCGCCACGCTTAAGGGTGAAGTTATGGTGGGTAAAGGCACTGTCATCCGGAATGGCGCATATATCGTTGGTCCGGTGATGATAGGTGAGAACTGCGATATCGGGCCGAATTGTTATATCCGGGGGACGACCGCCATAGGGAATAATGTCCATATCGGCAATGCCGTTGAAGTTAAAAACTCGGTTATAATGGACGGCACGAAGATCGGGCACCTGAGTTACGTTGGGGACTGTGTCATTGGTTGCCGGTGTAATTTCGGGGCCGGGACGAAGGTCGCTAACCTGAGATTAGATGAGAAGAATGTTTCTGTATTGGTTAAAGGGGAGCGCGTCGATAGTGGGCGCAGGAAGCTCGGGTGCATTATGGGCGATGATGTACATACGGGCATCGGAAGCTTGATCAATGTCGGTACTGTTATTGGGGCAAGAGCACAGATCGGGCCCGGGGCGCTCGTAAAAGGAGAAGTGCCATCAAAACATATCGTTACTAGAAAACCCGATTAAATCATTATAAACACCTTCGACTTGTGTCGGGTTGCCTGTGACACGTACATCCGGTCAGTTCCAGAACACGAACACAATTAAAATCCATGAACACACGAATTTTTTTTTAGAGTTTTCCACGAAATCACTAAATCACGTGGCGCACCATTAAATCATGAATGCGTGAAACCATGATTAAGGGGAATTAAGTCACCAATGCACGGTTTTAAAACAAAAAAAGAGTGACTCTAAGGCACGAGCGCCACCAAAATGAAACAGAAAAATTACGCTATGCCAAAGTCCACAATATGTTATCTTAGTCTGTTAAATTGTAAATTCTATTTGGTTAATTGATCACTCTTGATATTCCTTTTCCTATGTTGGTTTCATTAAAGTTTATTAGGAGCCCGAGTCTTTTTTCGCTTAGCCTCAAATAGGTTAATAATTGGGCTCGGTGTATTGGCAGAATTGTTTCAACTGTTTTTAATTCTATTATTAGGCAATTGTCAACTAATAGGTCTATGGTGTAGTATTCGTCGTATTCGTGGCCATTATATACGATTGGTAGTTTGACTTGTCTTTGAACGTTGCACCCTCGTTCCATAAGTTCGATGGTCATGAATCTCTCATAAACTTTTTCGAGTAGACCAGGTCCGACCTTTTTATGTACATGGAAAGCAGAATCTACTGCGCCACTTGCTGCGTCTTCAACATTTTGGGGTATTTTGTCGTATTTCTTAACTTCACTCATATTTCACCCATCCTTGACTATATTTTAACAATGCATTTTAATTATGCTGATAATTATTTGCATATAATTGTAATTAAGTATTAAGTTGTAATGGCATATTTAACTTACGCTTGAAAACTGGTGCAGGCGTCTTCTCGTGTTTCGTTTTTGTGCCGTTCGTGGATTCGGGTCGCTCTTTTTTTGTTTTAAAACTGTGATTTGGTGATTTAATTCTCTTAATCATGTATTTGTGTTTTCATGGGTTAATTGTGCGCCACGTGATTTCGTGCTTTTGTGGAAAAACTCTAAAAAAAATTTGTGTGTTCGTGGGATTTAATTGAGGTTCGTGTTCTGGAACCGCTGGGACGTACGTGTCACAGGCACCCCGACATAATGCGAAAAAATAATTTTATCAACTTGTTACATATTTTTATAAACATCTCTTAGATTATCATGTGTCAGGGCTTTCTGCAAAAATTGCACGTTTGATTCTATTGGCTATCTTTGTTACATGGTATTCTAGAACCATGAGAAGTATAGATCCTCCAGCGAGTGCGCACATAATCCCGCCCCCAACGAGAGCAAGACCATGCAGATTACGGCCCTGCGCCAGCTGGTGGGGCCCATGGATCGTGATAAGGACCGGATATCGAACATGGAACAGCCACTGCGGGATGTGGTCGATATCAAGAAGAGAGCCGCTAAGGAAACCGATAAGGCAGCAAAAAGCGATAGGATGCCGTGACACAGCTCGAAGAATGCTATCTGCCAGAGGGGATAACTTCCGAAGCCGTTTGATATTATTTCTCCGAATGGCCACACATCCACCACCATCTCTTCAGTATAAATTATATTATATATTAAAAATAAATCTATAAGAATAATAAGTTTGTTCGCTTTTTTAGTGATATGCCCGCAATGCCCTGGTGGGCAATTCAAGTCCTTTGGGTATATTGTGTTGTTGAATTAGGCCTACCTTTCCAGGTAAGTTAAGAATAAACTAATTATACCTGTATGGGGTAGCTATACCCACATGATATTCTTCGGCCACCTGGGCTTCACGCTTTTGTTCGTGTTCGTGGTTTTCTACTTTTTAAAGGAGAAAGTGGATTACCGTTTTGTCCTGGTGGGCGCCATCCTGCCGGACCTGATCGATAAGCCGATCGGGGATTATCTTCTTTATTCGGTGTTCCAGAATGGCCGGATCTTCGGTCATACTCTATTATTCATAGCTCTGCTGACTTTGGTTGGTATGTATGTGTTTAAAAAGTATAAGTTCAATGGTGTGGAGTTTTTAGCCCTTGGGGCGCTACTGCACCTCACGGAGGACCAGATGTGGCTCACGCCCCAGACGCTTTTCTGGCCATTATTGGGATGGGGGTTCCCGAAGCTGAACCTGGAAGACTATGCCGGGTACATATGGTACGCTTTAACACATGATCCGCAGGCATACGTGCCTGAAGTTATCGGTATTGTCATACTCGCCGGGTTCATCCTATACTTCCGTATGTATAAGCTTGAGAATTTAAG
>Ga0209039_10001333_pt1 | contig 23276 bp, 13 predicted proteins | sample BogFormECP12_OM1_FD_188238 | JGI IMG/M metagenome (GOLD analysis project Ga0209039, IMG submission 188238) | Bog forest soil microbial communities from Calvert Island, British Columbia, Canada - ECP12_OM1 (SPAdes) (version 2) | ecosystem: Environmental > Aquatic > Freshwater > Wetlands > Bog ... | reverse complement strand
ATCTACGGCGCGATGGGCCGTTCATCTTGGCAGACCGGGGGCGCTATCCCGGAACACTGCGCCGGGTACTGGAGGTATCGCCATGTCGCCCGCCGTGGCACCCTGCAACCGTATTGAGAACCAAACCGCCAGGCACGCGACAGCCTCGACAACCGGGGCCGTCAGGCACTGCTGAAGAGGCGCAGGCATGGAGGACACGGTTCGGAGGTTGGCGCATTGCATCTCGCAATATTATACACCTCACACGTATCCGCGGCTGAAGACATCTCCGGACGCGCGTCCTAGAGTGCCTGGCCGCAGCCTCCGGGCGCGCACCGTGCGCTTAGCAACGGCCGGCGTGCTCCAACTGGATGAGCCCCAGAATTGGCCTTCCAACCTACCCCGCCACCCGCTCGATACACTCCGCCCCGCAGATCGCCTCCACCGCCGCGCGAAACTCGCGGTCCGGCCGCACCCTCGCCGCCACGTCCAGCAGCACCGAGAAATCCCGCGGCGCTTCCAGCCGCAGCCGAACCTGTGTGCTCCCCGGCTTCCGCCGGAACAGTTCCTCCAGCGCCTGCGCCCGGTCCACGTCCCCGTTCCGCCCCAGCCACACGCGAATCGAGATGATCGCCGGCATATCCACCCGCGCGTTTTCCAGCGGTACGATGTCCTGCACCGAAATCTTCGGCGGCGCGTTCTCTTCCGGCAGGATCAGGCCGCGCACCATCACCGCCTGGTCTTCCACCACCTGCGGCGCCAGGCGTTCGAAGCTGGCTGCGAACACCATCGCCTCGACGCTCCCGTTGCGGTCTTCGATGCTCAACGCCGCCCACGGCTTGCCCTCGCGGTTGCGCTTGCGCGCGATGCCCGTCAGCACCCCGCACAGCGCCACCTCCGCACCCTTCGCCAGGCCTTCCAGGTTCCCGGTATCGTGCGTGGCCAGTTCCGAAACCTTGTCCGCGTACCGGTCCAGCGGATGGCCGGTCACCCAGAATCCCAGCAACTCCTTCTCGCCGGCCAGTTTCTCTTTGTCCCCCCAGTCCGGTACGTTGGGCAACACGGCCTGGTGCGGCCCTTCGTCCATCAACGCTCCGAACAACCCGGTCTGCCCGCTCTCGCGGTCGCGCCAAACGCGCTGGCCGCCCTCCATGGCGCTCTCGACAGCGGCGAACTTCTGCGACCGCGTCCCTTCCATCGAATCCATGGCGCCCGCGCGGATCAGGCTCTCGATCATCCGCCGGTTCACCGCCCCCAGGTCCACCGTCTCCGAGAACTCGTGCAGCGACGTGAACCGTCCCACCTGCTCGCGCGCCTTGGCAATCGCCTCCACCGCCGATTGGCCCACGTTCTTCACCGCCCCCAGTCCGAAGCGGATTCCCGTGCCCGTCTGCGGAGTCCCATCCGGCGTGAAGCTCCATTCCGAGTGGTCCACGTCGGGAGGCAGGATCGGTATCCCCATCTCCCGGCATTCGTTGATGTACTTCACCACTTTCGCCGTGTTGCCGGTTTCCGAAGTGAGCAGCGCCGCCATGAAATCCACCGGGTAGTGGGCCTTCAAATACGCCGTCACAAAGGCCAGGTAAGCGTATGCCGCCGAATGCGATTTATTGAAGCCGTATCCCGCGAACTGCTCCATCAGGTCGAAGATCTTCTCGACTTTCCTCTGCGGAAATCCGCGCTCCACGGCGCCTTGCGTGAAGCGCTCCCGGTGCTGGGCCATCTCCTCGGCCTTCTTCTTGCCCATGGCGCGCCGCAGCAGGTCGGCTTCGCCCAGCGAGTACCCCGCCAGGCGGTTCGAAATCTGCATCACCTGTTCCTGGTACACGATGACGCCGTAGGTCTCCTCCAGCAGTTCCTTCAGCTCCGGCAGGTCGTATTGCACTGCCCGCCGGCCCCACTTGCGCTCGATGAAGTCGTCCACCATCCCGCCCTGGATCGGTCCCGGCCGGTACAGCGCGTTCAGTGCCGTCAGGTCCTCCAGCCGGCTCGGCTGGTACCGCCGCAGAATGTCCCGCATCCCCGCCGATTCGAACTGGAACACTCCGCTCGTGAAACCCTTGCAGAAGATCTCGTAGGTCTCCTTGTCGTCCAGCGGCAAATCCTCGGGAACCACCTCCACCCCGTGCCGCTTCTTGATCAGCCGCAGCGCGTCCTGGATCAGCGTGAGCGTGGTCAGCCCCAGAAAATCCATCTTCAGCAGCGCCAGCTTGTCCAATCCGTTCATGTCGAACTGCGTCACGATTTCGTCGCGGTTCGTCTTGTACAGCGGAATCAGTTCCTTCAGCGGCTGCGGCGAAATCACCACTCCGGCGGCGTGCACCGAACAGTTGCGCGACAGGCCCTCCAGCCTCAGCGCCACCCTCAGCACGTCGTCCACGCGCGGATCCTTCTTGGCCGCCTCGTTGAATCCCGGTTCCTGCTTGATGGCGTCTTCGAGCGAAATGTTCAGGACGTTCGGCACCATCTTGGTGAGGCGTTCCACGTCCGCGAACGGCACCTCCAGCACGCGCCCGACATCCTTGATAGCCGCCCTCGCCCCCAGCGTATTGAACGTGATGATCTGCGCCACCTGCTCGCGGCCGTACTTTTCGGTGACGTACTGAATCACCTCGCCGCGCCGGTTCATGCAGAAATCCACGTCGATATCGGGGAAGTTCACGCGCTCCGGGTTCAGGAACCGCTCGAACAGCAGCCCATACTGCAGCGGGTCGATATCGGTGATCGCCATGGCGTAGCCCACCAGGCTTCCCGCCGCCGACCCGCGCCCCGGTCCCACCGGGATCCCCTTCGATTTCGCATAGCGGATGAAGTCCCAGACGATCAGGAAATACCCCGAGAACTTCATCTTCTGGATCATCAGGATCTCGCGATCCAGCCGTTCCACGTACTCCGCCAGGTCGTGCTTCAGCGCGCCCGCCGCACGCATTGCCTCCAACCGCACCCGCCGCTTCTCGAACCCCTGCCGCGCCACGTACTCGAAGTAGGTATCCGCCGAGTGCTCCACCGGCACGTCGAACTTCGGAAACGGCGAGGCGACCTTCTCCAGCTTCACCTGGCACCGCTGGGCGATTTCCCAAGTCCGGTCCACCGCGTCTTCCAGCTCGCCGAACAGCTCCATCATCTCCGCGCGCGATTTCAGGTAGAAATCCGGCGTGTTCCACCGCATCCGATTCGGGTCGTTGAACGACTTCCCCGTCTGGATGCACAGCAGAATCTCGTGCGCCCGCGCATCGTCCTTGCGCAGGTAATGCGAGTCGTTGGTGGCCACCAGCGGCAGCCCGGTTTCGTGCGACAGCCGGTTCAATTCCGGCGTCAGCCGCGCGTCCTGTTCCAGGTGATGGTCCTGCACCTCCAGGAACATGTTGTTCCGCCCGAAAATGTCCGCGTAGGTGTGCGCCAGCCGCCGCGCCTCGTCGTACTTGTCCGAGAGGATGGTCTCCGGGATCTCCCCGCGCAGGCACGCCGATAGGCAAATCAGCCCCTTCGAGTGCCGCGACAGCAGGTCCAGGTCCACTCGGGGCTTGTAGTAGAACCCGTCAAGGTAGGCCGTCGAAACCAGCTTAATAAGGTTGCGGTAGCCCTCCTGGTTCTCGCACAGCAGCACCAAGTGATGGTACCGGTCGGTATCGCTACGGGTTTTGTGTCCCTGCCCCGAGACGTACATCTCGCACCCGATCACCGGGTGCACGCCCGCCGCCTTGGCCGCGTTATAGAACTTGACCGCGCCGAAGAGGTTTCCGTGGTCCGTCATGGCGACCGCGGGCATCTTCTGTTCGACCGCGATCTTCATCAACTGGTCGATATCGCATGCCCCGTCGAGCAGCGAATAATCGGTATGGCAGTGCAGGTGGACGAAGGACATCGCTCGGCCGGCTCCTCGCTTCGCGGCCGGATTCACTATTTTACTGCTTTCGCAGGGTCAGGCCCGAGCCAGTTGGGATGGGTCCAAAGCTGACGTAAGCGCCGATGTCTCGTCCGGCGAACTCGAGTTCCAGACCGTGGATGCCTTGCTGCGGATCGGATACGGCTCCCGCCAACGCTTCAGGCTGCCGAACCAGCTCCGGTCGTTGGAAGCCCGGCCGCCTGAGCACGCGGTATCCCCCAACGTCTCCGGAAGCCCCGCCAAAGGAAGTGTGATGATGCCAACCAGGGTGCGGCGGTGCCTCTGGATTTGCGGGCTTTGGGTCGTTCTCCGAGACGGGCGTTTCCCCGCAAATTGATGTGGGGCAACCCAATCTTGCCGGTCGTAACGGACCGCGCCATTGTATGCGATTTGGCTGGGCGGGGTTTTGGCTCGTCGTCTGCACGGCAATGTTTATGAGTGGCGCGGTGAGTATTGTACGTGCTGGATTCCCACCGGTCTGATCCCCTCGTCGCCCTGCGGGGCGGGATTCACAAGGAACTCTCCTTCCTCCCCGAAAATCGTGGAGTGCAGTCCGTCTGCCAGTTGGGCGATCAGGCGCTCGCCGTTCTCTACGCCCAACAGTGCCCTAGCCGGATCTCGGACGTAGAACGAGAGCAGATTCCCCAACTTGGTCGGCTCAACGGCCTCAACCTCGACCATATCAGGACACTCGGCTGAGATTGCATACTCGCCCGTCGCCAATACTCTGTTCGGAAGTGCCGGATGGGCCCACAAAGCCTCGAATCCTGAAAGCAATTTCGGCCGTTCCACGATATGCAGGTTCGTGAACGCCATACGCGCCAGCAACTCGCGCAATTGGATGGACGAGAGCGGGCCAATGATTCGCTGGAGGTCAATATTCAGCGTACTCAACACGGCGCAGGCATCGTTTAGCACGGCCAAGAACGCAGTGTCGCCCAGGCGCAGCAATATCGTGCTGCCATCGTGCGAGTCTGCGTAGTCGAAAGGCTCATCGCCTTTGATTTTTCGAGCAGGGCAGACAAGTATAGACCCGATTGCGCCTGAGCCTAGAATGACATTCGTATAAAACGCCCGCGCAATGCAATGAACATGGTGCAGGTCTCTCCAGTCGTATAGATGGGCGAGAGTTGTGTCTCCTTTGCGGCGGTCGAGGTGAAAACGGAGATATCGATCTTTGAGGTGCGTCTTCAGATAAATCAGCGCTAGCCATTGATAGACTTGCGAAAGACCGCCATGCTCGACGTATTTCTGCACCTCCGGATATCCCCGTTTCACTGCCTTGCTGATCGGCAATTCGAAGGCGCTCGACATCAGTCCATTGCAGTTCTCACAGCAGGGGACGGTATATTGGCCGTACAAAAGGTGCGCCGCATTTGGAAGCGTTATGTGCCGGGAATGCAGACCATAGTTCGCCAGTATCCAGTCCGGTATTACGTGCTCATCGTTGAATCTGACGGTTCTCGGGTCAGCGCCACAGATGAAGCATGTTGTTCCTGCCGCAATCCTCTCAACGAAGTTTCGACAGCCGAAGTAGAGTACTCGGCCGGAAGAATCGATTACGTCAATGTCATCGCGCGAAAGCGGGGAATCGTCCACCTGCGCTGAATCTAGCATGTTGCGTCGACAGAAACTACAAAAGGGGAGAGGTGAGGTCCGGTGAGTCGCCGTCCCGGCATCCAAGTTGACGTTTTGTCGTCAAATTGGAAACGGACCCAATATCGTAGTGTGGTGAGCACGGGCAGATTCGAACTGCCGACCTGTCGCTTAGGAGGCGGCCGCTCTATCCAACTGAGCTACGTGCCCACTCTGCCCCCATTGTACCCTCAGACGGCCCGTCGCCGAAGCCCCTTCTGCCCGATGTCCTTCCGGTACTGCATCCCCTCGAACTGAATCTCGCCCACCGCGCGGTACGCCGCGGCGATCGCCCCTGCCAGGTCGCGCCCGCCCGCCGTCACGCCGAGCACGCGCCCGCCGGCCGTCTCGATCCCCTTCGCGCCCAGCCGCGTCCCCGCGTGGAACACCTTCGCCCCCGTGGCTTCCGCCATCTGAATCCCGCTGATCGCCTTGCCGCTCTGGTACGCGCCCGGGTATCCGCCCGAGGCCATCACCACGCACACGCTCGGCCCAGGCTGCCACTCCAGCTTCACGCCGCCAAGCTTGCCTTCGCTCGCCGCCACCAGCGCCGGTACGAAGTCCGACGCCATGCGGTGCATGATCGGTTGCGTCTCCGGGTCGCCCAGCCGCACGTTGAACTCCAGCACCTTCGGTCCGCCCGACGTCATCATCAGCCCTGCGTAGAGGAACCCCGTGAACCGCATGGCTTCCACCGTCGGCAGCATCACCCGCGTGAGGATCTCGCCCACTTGCGATTCGGTCAGGATGGCGTCGTCGCAATACGCCCCCATGCCGCCCGTGTTCGGCCCGGTGTCCCCGTCGAACGCCGCCTTGTGATCCTGCGTCACCGCCAGCGGCAGCACGTCGCGCCCATCGCAAAGCGCGATGAAGCTCACTTCTTCTCCCTGCAGGAACTCCTCGATGACCAGCGGCCACCGCAGCTCCTTGAAAGCCGCTTCCGCCGCGGCGCGGTCCTGCGCGATCACCACGCCCTTCCCCGCCGCCAACCCGTCGGCCTTCAGCACCACCGGAAAGCCGAACCGGTTGAGCGCCTGCCGCGCCTCCGTCTCGTTCTCCACGGTCGCGAAGGCGGCCGTCGGGATATGACTTTTCACTAAAAAGTTCTTTGCAAGAATTTTGCTTCCTTCCAGTTGCGCCGCTTCGCGCGTAGGCCCCACGATCCTCTTGCCGCGCGCCCGGAACGCATCCACCACCCCGGCCACCAGCGGCGCCTCCGGCCCAACCACCGTCAGGTCGGCGCCAATCATATCGGCCACCGCCAGATAGGACTCCGGCTCCGCATTCCGCACCGGAATGCAGGGACCGATACCAGCGAATCCAGGATTGCCCGGGGCGCCATACACCGACACCCCCTCCGACTGCGCGAGTTTCCACGCCAGCGCGTGCTCGCGCCCTCCGCTCCCAAGAACCAGGATTTTCATTATCGATACAATGATAGCGGATGCCGGAGAAGTACGATGTCGTGGTGGTGGGCGCCGGTCATGCGGGATGCGAGGCGGCGAGGGCCTGCGCGCGCCTGGGCCTCAAGACCGCCATGGTCGCCATGAACCTCGACCTTATCGCCCAGATGTCCTGCAATCCCGCCATCGGCGGCATCGCCAAGGGCCACCTGGTTCGCGAGATCGACGCGCTCGGCGGCCTCATGGGCGAGCTCGCCGACGCGGTGGGGATTCAGTTCCGCCTCTTGAACACCAGCCGCGGCCCCGCCGTCTGGTCCCCGCGCGCCCAGATGGACAAGAAACAGTACCGCGTCGCCATGCGCCACCTGCTCGAGCAGGAGCCCAACCTGCGGATCAAGCAAGCCGAAGTGGCGGCGCTCTCGCTCGATGGCCGCCGCATCGCCGGCGTGCACTTGCGCGATGGCCGCAGCGTGGCTGCGGATGCTGTCATCCTCAGCACCGGGACTTTTCTCAACGGCTTGGCCCATGTGGGCGACCGGCGCTACAGTTGCGGCCGCAACGGCGAAGCGCCCTCCCAGTTGTTGGGCGAGCAACTGCGCAGCCTCGGCCTCCAGTGGACCCGCCTGAAGACCGGCACGCCGCCGCGCCTCGACGGCCGCACCATCGATTGGAGCCGCTTCGAACCGCAGCCCGGTGACGCCGAACCCACTCCGTTCTCCTTCCTCACCGAACGAATCGACCGGCCTCAGATTCAGTGCCACATCGGCTACACCACTGCCGAGACCCACCGCATCCTGAAGGACGCCATTCCGCGTTCGCCTCTCTATAGCGGGCAAATCGAAGGCGTCGGGCCGCGCTATTGCCCCTCCATCGAAGACAAGATCGTCAAGTTCCCCGGAAAACTCCGTCACCAGATTTTTCTCGAACCGGAAGGTCTCGATACCAACGAAGTCTATCTGAATGGCATGTCGACCAGCATGCCCATTGACGTCCAGACGCAGATGGTGGCGTCCGTTCCCGGCCTGGAGCGCGCCGAGATGATCCGCCCGGGCTACGCCATCGAGTACGACGCCATCGATCCCCGCGAACTGGCGCATACCCTCCAGGTGAAGTCCATTGCCGGCCTCTACCTCGCCGGCCAGATCAACGGCACCTCGGGCTATGAGGAAGCCGCGTGCCAGGGATTAGTGGCCGGTCTGAACGTGGCTTGCACAGCCGGTGGCCGCGAGCCGGTTGTGATCGGCCGGACCGAAGGCTACACCGGCATTTTGATCGACGACCTGGTGACCAAGGGCGCCGATGAGCCCTACCGCATGTTCACCTCGCGCGCCGAATTCCGCCTTCATCTCCGCATCGACAACGCCGACGAACGCCTCACGCCCATCGGCCGCCGCGCCGGTTTGGTCACCGGCGAGCGTTGGGCCATCTTCACGCGCAAGCTGGCCCAGAAGTCGCGCCTGGTTCAGGCGCTGGAGCATCATCCCAACGGCCAGTGGCTCAAGCGGCCCGAAGCGTCCATAGCGGAATTGCTTCCGTGGGTCCGCGAGGTTCTCGGCGAGGAGCCCGTTCGGGGCGTGCTGGCGACGGTCGAAACCGAAACCAAGTACAGCGGGTACATGTTACAACAGGAGCGCCAGATGGAACGGGTGAAGGACGCCGATCGCCGCCCCATTCCGCCGTCTTTCGGTTTTACCGGAATCCCCGGGTTGTCGCGCGAGGTTCAGGAAAAGCTGAATCGCGTGCGGCCCGTGACCCTGGGCCAGGCCGCGCGCATCCCCGGCGTCACTCCCGCCGCTGTCGCCATCCTGGACATCTATTTGAGTCTCGGCCGTGTTTCCTGACATCCTTCGCGCGCGCCTCCAGGGCATCATCGATTTGTCCGCCGCCCAGGTTTCGGAGCTGCAGGCCCACTACCAGCTCCTGCTCCGTTGGAACCGCACCCTGAATCTGACGCGCGTCCAGTGTCTCGAAGAGGCCGTCGTGCGCCACTACGGCGAGTCGTTATTCCTGGCGTCCCATCTGCCCGCCGGGCCAATTCGCATCGCCGACATCGGATCCGGCGCCGGTTTTCCGGGCCTTCCGGTGGCCGTCGCTCGCCCCGATTGCCAGGTGACGCTGATCGAGTCGCATCAACGGAAAGCCGTCTTCCTCCGGGAAGCCAGCCGCAGTCTCCCGAACGTCCGAGTCCTGGCCCTGCGGGCCGAAGCGGTCACGGAGACATTCGACCACGCCGTCTCCCGGGCAGTGAGTTATGCAGATTTGGAGAAGCCCCTAAAGCGTCTGGCCGCAAACGTCGATCTACTTACCGGAGTGGATGCTCCTCCGGAATCGTTGCCCGTCGAGTGGCAACCGGCCATCCCCCTGCCCTGGGGAAAGCACCACGTCCTCCGAATCGGGCGCCTGAAGTCAAAGCAGGAGCCCGAGTATTCCGCTTAGGTTGGGCAGGCGCTCCCGCGTGCCCAACCTGTTCTTTCGCGGATCATGTGTCCCGCGCCGGGTCTTGTCCCACTGCCTGTCCGATCATTCGCGCTGCGCCAGGGTCTTATGTGGGGCAGGTTGTCAACCTGCGGCCGATTGTTAATCGGCCCGGCGAACGAAGCTCGCCCTTGCCGCTGACCAACCGTCCGCTGAACCCTGGTGCTTTCCACCCGGTTCGTTTCCGCTGCGCCGCTATGTGGCGGGACGGACTCGTCCGTGCCGCCTCCCGACTCATCGGGACGCCCGGTGAGTCCGCAGCCTGTTTCACGTGAAACAGAGCCGCACTCGTATATCCTGTTTCACGTGAAACATACGCGAAGCGCCCTCATGTGCCGCCTCAGTCCGCCCCGCCAACCTAAATCCACCGCAGTTTTGGCTTCGAATCGTCATCTTGACCCACATGCCACCAACCCAAACCGATCCAACCCCGAACTTGGCTTCGTTTCGTCACCGAACGTCTCACCCCACACAAAATCCCCTGCGGCCCCTAAAAAACCCTCACCCCCGCCCTTCGCTCCGCCAACCCGCCATGTTACTATGGCCGCTTGAGCAGAGTTTTCGCCATCGCTAACCAGAAGGGCGGCGTCGGAAAAACCACAACCGCCATCAATCTGGCTGCCTCCCTGGCTGCCAACGACCTCCGCGTCTTGGTCATCGACTCCGACCCACAAGGCAACGCCACCACCGGTCTCGGCGTCACCAAAGACCCCGCTCATCCCAGCCTCTACCACGTCCTCCTGGGCGACGTCCCTCCCAAAGACGCTGTCCTTCCCACCGATTTCGAAGGCCTCAGCCTCATCACCGCCGACAAGAACCTCGTCGGCGCCAACCTCGAGCTCGTCGGTCTCGACGCCCGCGAGTTGCGGCTCCGCCAGCGCATCGCCGATATCCGCAACGATTACGACTTCATCCTCATCGACTGCCCGCCGGCCCTCGACCTCCTCACCCTGAATGCTCTCCTCGCCGCCGATGCCGTCCTCGTTCCCATCCAATGTGAGTTCTTCGCCCTCGAGGGCATATCTGAACTCATGGACACCATCCAGCGCATCCGCGACGCCTTCAGCCACCCCCTCGAAATCGCCGGCATTCTCCTGACCATGTTCGACGACCGCACCAACCTCACGCGCCAGGTTGCCGCCGATCTCAAGGAATTCTTTGGCGACCAAGTCTTCCACACCGTCATCCCGCGCAGCGTGCGCATTGCCGAGGCCCCCAGCTTCGGCAAGCCAATCCTGACATACGACCCCCGTTCCCGCGGCGCCGAAAGCTACATCCAGTTGGCAAAGGAGATTCTGGACCATGAACAAGCCGGACAACCCACGCCGGGCGCTCGGTAAGGGCCTCGGCGCTCTCCTGCCAACCCGCGCCACCCAACTCCAGTCTTCCGAGCCCCCATCACCCCCGCCTGACCAGCCATCGCACGCCATCCCCATCGATTTGATCGACGCGAACCCCATCCAACCCCGCCGCGTTTTCCAGGGAGATCGCCTCGCTGAGCTGGCCCAGTCCATCCGCGCCAATGGCATCATCCAGCCGTTGGTCGTTCGCAAGGCCGGTGACCGCTATCAGCTCGTTGCCGGCGAACGTCGCTGGCGCGCGGCCAAACTGGCGGGTCTTGATCGAGTCCCCGCCGTTGTCCAGGACGTCCCCGACGACCGCCTACTCGAAATCACCCTCATCGAGAACATCCAGCGCGAGGACCTCAACCCTATCGAGACGGCCAACGCCTTCAACAGCCTAAGCACCGATCTCTCGCTCAGCGCCGAGGAGATCGGCCGCCGCACCGGCAAAGACCGCACTACCATCGTCAACTCCCTCCGCCTCCTCCAACTGCCCGCGGACCTGCAGCAACTCGTCTCCGAGCGGCGTCTCTCCGCCGGGCATGCCCGCTGCCTCCTCTCTCTCCCCAACGCCGACCTTCAGCGAGAGGTCGCCGAAAAGGCCGTGGCCCAGGGCTGGAGCGTCCGCCAAATGGAACGCACCACTCAGAAAATGATGGAGGGCCGCCAGGCCAAGCACGCCGACGAGGTCGACATCGACCCCAACGTCAAGGCCGCCATCGAGGAATTGTCACGGGTTCTGGGAACCAAGGTAAAGATCGTCGAAAAGGCCAAACAGAAAGGCCGCATCGAGATCGAATACTACTCCGCCGACGACCTGGACCGTATTTACAGCGTCATCGTCGGCGAGCCGTAGCCAAAAAGGCGGACTGGCTTGAATTTCGCCGCCTTTGCGAACTTCGTGCCTGTCCCCTTTTTGCCCCAGTGGAATTCTATGCTCGTACCAGTCGTTGACGGCGGCAAGCGGCCTGTGAGAAACGGCCGCCAATGCGGGCCGATTCCGTCCCTATACCTATGCCTTCGTTTCGGCCAGGTCCGGGTGCGCTTCCAGGAACGGAGAACACGGCTCGCAGATGAAGTTGGCGGGGTCCTTCTCACACCCGATTGCCCTCCAAACATCGTGCGGGACGGCAACCTGGGTCCCACACCTGCCGCAGGCAAAACGGGTAACTCCGTAACGTCCGCCGCCCCGGCATCGTTTCTTCCGCGATGCCCAGGTGGGACACACGATTGAGGGATGAACTGGGCTGCGATCCTCAGCCACCTACTTCATCGCCTTCAGAATATCTTCCAGCTCCCTGCGTATATCCGGTAACGGGTCCACTGAGAACAGCTCTTGCTGCACCCGCTTCGCCGCCACCGGCTTGGGGCCCTTCGCCGTCGCCTGCAAGGATTGCCGCGCCCCTTTGATCGTGAACCGCCGTTCGTAGAGCAGGTGCTTGATCCGCAGCAGCAGCTCCACGTCCTTGCGGCGGTACAAACGATGTCCCGTGCCGGACTTCTTCGGTGATAGCACCGGGAACTCGCTCTCCCAGTAGCGCAACACGTAGGGCTCAAGCCCCAGGAGTTCGCTCACTTCGCCGATCTTGAAGTACAGCTTATCCGGGATCTCCGGGGAGCCGGATTGTAGTGCGGCGTCCGTCATCCGTCAATGGACATCCTAGCTCAGTCGGTCCCTATTGTCACGAAATGTTGACCGCCCGGCAGAAGCACCGCGTTAGGCCCGGCGGCCCTCACTGCCTCCGCTACGCCGTCCACCCGCACGGACCGCACTGCCCGGTCGAGAACGGCGATCGCCCGGCCCGTGCTCTCGTAGCCGAACTCGATCTCCGCCCCTCCCGCCATGCCCGCACTCTTCAACTCGCCGTTCAACCGCAGCAACCTCGGGCCCGCCGCCGTGCTGGCCTCCACCGTATGCACCCCCGCCGGAACCCACACCGTCTCGCCATCCCAAACCGGCCAGGCGTGTCCATCCACCCTCGCCGCGCCACGCCAGGCAACCCCCACCGGGACCGGCGTGTCGATCCGAATCCCGCTGCCGCTCGCTTCCATCCCCCGCACCGCCGGTCCCGCCGCCGGCAGCAGGGCCAGATCCGGCGCCAGCAACGACGCCTCGAAATACAAAGCCACGCGCGCAAAGCTCGCCGCCGCCGCGTGGACCAACTCAAACAACTCCACGCCGGTCTGCTGTTTGGTGGGGTAAACGTCCTGGTAGCGGTCCACGATGTTGATGTCGATCCCCAGTTCGCCCTCCCGGCTGGTCAGCGCCCGATACTGTCCCGCGATCGACGCATACCGTTCCGCCCCCAGGTTCCATACCGTGGCCGGATCTTCCACCAGGAACGTGAACCGGTGCTTCTCCAGCAGCGGCAGTACCTTCGCCGTATCCACCCCGATGGCATCCTGCATCCGTGGGTCGAACCGGTCGTCCACGTGCGTCAGCACCAGGTCCAAATCCGGCTTTCGCTGCCGGATCGCCTCCATTTCCCCGATCCACTCCGACTGCATCCTCTGCACCAGACTTCTGCGGAAGTCCAGAAACAACCGCCGCGATGTGGCGTCCTTGCGGCTCCCCAACAGTTCCAGCGGATCGAACCCTGCCTGCTTGCGGAACAGCCCGCGGACGTCGTCGTTCATCGGGGTAAACCGGGCGGGGTTATCCAGCCCCTCCAGGGATTCGAAGTACAGCTCCGCCAGGTTGACGCCGTCCCAGTCGAAGCGGTCCACCAACTGCCCCACGCCCTGCGCCACCGCCCGAAAACACTCGCGGTTCGTCAGGTTCATCAGCTTCCGCCAGTCAAGCTGAGCGTCCTGCCGCAACGCCGTCTTCTCGCGCCATTCCGGGTGATCGGCCCAGAACTTCTCGCTGACGTGCGGCAGGTCCAGCCATGCGTACACCAGAATCCCCTCGCGATGGCACGCCTCGATCAGCCGTGCAAGGTACTTGTCTTGCTCCCCATCCGCTTCGTAGAAGTGCCAGGCCGCTACGTGCAGAGTGGATATCCCAGCCGCGCGCCAACGCGCCGCGAAGTAGTCCACGTCCACCCTCGACCGGTAGGCCGAGTCGAAGAACGCCCACAACCGCGACGACCGGTACGGCGCCACCAGCCCCAGGTCCGCGAATGCTTGCAGCAGGTACGGGAACCGCTCGTAGCCGCGTTCCCCTGGATCGGTGGCCGCCCATAGAACGGCTCCTCGCCCGCTCCGGAATCCCGCCAGCAACGGCGCCCCGCTCCACCGCTCCCGCGCGAATACCCGTGCGCCCGCCGGCACTTTGAACACCGGCAAGTCGGCGCCGTTTTCCCAGATGATGGCCAACTCGGGACCGTGCGTGTCGACGACGCTGTTGACCCGCACGGTCCTGCCACTTCGGCGGAAGCCGAACGACTCGGCGAGAGCCGATTCGCCCTCCAGGCTCAGGATGACTCCCCCATCCACCCGCCTGGCCCAGTCTCCCGCTTCCGCCGTGCCCCCCCTGACCACCACCACCCTCGCCACCCCTTCCGGGCGGCGCTCGAACCCGATCGACGCCAGGATCTTGGGCCACGCCCCGCCCTCGGGCGGCGTCACGCTGAAATACGGCAGGTCCGCAGCCTGCGCCGCGCAGCCCGCCAGCAGCAGCGCCGCGGTGACCCGCATTCCTCGCAGCCGGGGCATCCGGCCCTCGCGAAAAGCCGCGAATACCTGGGGACAGACGGCTCCGTCCCAAGGCGCCGCACGCGCTCCCGAAAACATCCTGCTGTCTGTCCCCTGTGTTTTCGCCCCCGTCCGTGCGCTCCCGCTGATCCTGCGTGACGGAATCCGGCTAATGTACGAACGCATACCAAATCCCAGCCCGGAAGTCGTTGTACGAGCGCCGCAGCCCAAAGCTGTCGTGGATCAGGTACGAGCCTCTCACCGCATTGAAACTAAGGTACATAGACTGCGGCATGGCGGACGAATGCAACCGCACGCCCGGCCCCGTTTCCGCGAAGTTCGCCCATACCTGCCGCCCCGTGTCAAACGTCAGGTTGCCGTTCCAGTACACTTGGCTCCGCAGCGACCTCGGCCCCACCGAGTACCCCCCGCGCGACTGCGTGTACACCAGAAAGTCGTTGCCGAAGCGGCTGACGAACACGCCATCCACCGTGCCTTCGGCGAACCGTCCAGCCGATTCTCCACCCAGCCGCCGGCCCACGTACCGGATTGCATTGACACCCCCGCGGTAGTCCGACAACATATGCCCGTTCAAATAGTTGGCGCCGTTTCCGGCTTCGAACCAGCCGCTCAACCCGTGCCACGAAGGCGTACGCACTCCCACCGCGAAGATCAACGAGGTCTGGGAGTACAACAGCGGCGGTGCGTTGCTCTGGGCATCGCCGTCCAGCCGGATGCTCACATACGGTTGCAACGCAAACCCGGCATGCATATCCACCTTGACCTGGGCGTAGCCGAAGACGTCCTTCCATCGCGTGGAATACATCGGGAACACCCAGCCCGATACCCGAAACCGGGCCTGCGCCGGGCGCAGATTGCGCCACGCCCGCTCGGCGGCCGCGGCGATCTTGGGGTCGGCGCTTCCGCGCGCCAAGCCATACCAGCGGAACGCCTCCGCATCGCGGTGCAGTATGTTGCACGCCCATCCCAGCTTCAGCACCACTTCATCGTCGCCGGGGCTGGCGTCGTGCGCCCGCCTCAGGTACCGCAGGGCGTCCTCTATATAGCCGGCCTTGATGCTCAGCTCGGCCATCTCTTTGGGGCTGGCCTGCCGTGTCTCTTCCACCGGCAGGTGTCCGTTCTGCGGCATCCGTAGCACTGCGCGCACCCGGTTCGCCAGTTCCTGATCCGGCCCCGCCAGTGCCCGGTCCAGGTACACCTTGGCGGCGTCCCGGTCGCCGCGATCGTACAGCAGCAGAACCAGTTGCGTGGCGGACAGAATATCGCGGAAGGGAGCATCCGCCAGCAGACGAAACTCCTTCTCGGCTTCCGCCTCGCGGCCCATCTCCAGCAGCAGGTAGCCCAATTCGCGGCGCAACTCCACGTTTCGCACATCCAGTTCCAGCGCCGCGCGGAATTCGGGAACGTAGGGATACCGCTTGGGCAACAGCTCCCGCGCGGCCTCGGCGGTCCGCGCATCCGCCGCGCGGGACGCCGCCAGCAGCGCCGCATCCGCCTGCTCCGGCCGGTTCATGGCCTTCCATACCCGGGCCAGGTCCAGCAGCGTGGCGCGCCGGTCCGGGCGCACCTCCCAGGCTCTCCGGTACTGTTCCACCGCCAGTTCCAGGTCGCCGCGCTGCTCCGCCAGGGTCGCCAGCTCGAAGTGCGTACCGAAGTCGTCCGCCCCTTTGCGGATGGCTTCCTGCCACTGCGCAATCCCCGCCGCCAACGGCCCGTCGATGTTCTGGAACGCCTGTTCGGCTTCCGCATTCCCGGTCTTCCGCAGGCGGTCGAAAATACGCCGCGCTTCGGCCTTCTCCTTGCCCTCGTAGCACAGGAACGCGTACTCCATCGCCACCTGAGCATCGTTGGGAGCCAGCAGCATGGCCGCCCGGAACTGGGCGCGCGCCAGCTCGTTCTCGCCGATCTTCAAGTAAGCGTAGGCCAGGTCTTTGCGGATGGAGGCCCGCTCCGGCGCCGCCAGAATGGCCTTCTGAAAACTGTCGATTGCCGCCTGGTAGTCCTTCGCCTTCAGCGATTCATACGCGCGGGCGAGCGGCTCGTAAGCCGGATCGGGCGGCTGCGCCAGGGCCAGGCCGCAAGCCGCGAGCAGTAGTGCGACACGCATGGTTGCTGACACATATAGTGGCCCCGGCGCCCGCTTTCTCACACGAATGTGGTCCTGGTACTCTCATGCCGGGCGCCGCTCCGGCTTGCGCGCGAACACATACCCCCGCCGGCTGCCGTATTCCACGCCGTCGTATGGGTCGCGTTCCATCGCTTCCTCCAGCGCCAACCCGGCGGCGGTGAGCCACTCCTTCACCTCGCCGCTCCGGAAGAAGGCGAAATCCAGATCCACCGCCTTGCCCCACCATTCCTCCGTGTGGACCGACTCGTCGCCAACGTGGAACGCCACCAGCGCCACACCGCCAGGCCGCAGCACGCGCGCCAGTTCGCACAGAGCCCGGGCAGCATCCGCGCGGCTGAAGTGGTGGATCGAGTAGAACGCCGCGACTCCCCCGAAGGCGCCGTCCGCAACCTCGCCGAGCGCCAGCATGTCACCCTGCTGGAACCCGATCTCCGGGTTTGCCCGCGCGGCGTGCCGCACCATTTCCGGCGAGAGATCGATGCCGCACGCCTCCGCGCCGCGCCCGTGCAGATAGCGGGCCACCTGGCCCGGCCCGCACCCCAGGTCGCAGACCGGTCCCCGGCCCGCGACCTTCTCGATGAGCCAATCCAACATTTTGCGGTCGAACGGCTTGCGGTCCATTTCGTCCTGGAATTCTGCCGCGTATTCCGCGGCGACGTTGTCGTAGCTCGATTGGACGTCCACTCGGCCAGCATAGCGCCGCGCCGGTTTTCGTGGGGCAGGTCTTCAACCCGCCGCGTTCCTCTCTCCCCGGCTGTGTTCAAATAGTAGATCGCGCGGCCCCGGCTCATCGCCGGCGCCGGCTAGTCTCCTATCGATGCTTCTCTACGCAGCCACGATCCTGCTGAGCGCTTTCCTGCTCTTCCAGGTGCAGCCGGTCATCGCCAAGATCATTCTGCCCTGGTTTGGAGGATCGGCCGCCGTCTGGACCACCTGTCTCCTCTTCTTCCAGGTGGTTCTCCTGCTGGGGTATCTCTACGCCCACCTCCTGGCGCGCTATCTCAAACCCCGCGTCCAAACCCGCGTCCATGTGGCTCTGCTGTTGACCAGCCTCCTGGCGCTGCGAGTCTATCCCAACGCTTCCTGGAAGCCCTCGGGAACCGGCGATCCCGCCCTCGGCATTCTGGGCCTGCTGGCGGTGGCCGTGGGGCTGCCGTATTTCCTGCTCTCCTCCACCGGACCTCTGCTGCAGGCGTGGTATGCGCGGCAGTTCCATGGCGCGGTTCCGTATCGTCTCTACGCCCTGTCGAATGCGGGGTCCATGTTCGCGCTGCTCAGCTACCCGTTCCTCTTCGAACCGGTCGCGACCACCCGCCAGCAGGCCGCCATCTGGTCGGCGGCATACGGCGCGTTCCTGGTGCTATGCGTCTCGGCGGCCATCCTCGCCGGCCGCGCGGCCGAAAGGGCGCTGCCCCAGCCCGTCCCCGACGCGTCCACCGGAAACGGAAAGCCGGGCGCGCGCGACTACGCCTTCTGGCTTCTCCTGCCGGCCTGCGCCTCGGTGCTGCTGCTCGCCATCTCCAACCACATCTCCCAGAACGTCGCCGCCATTCCGTTCCTGTGGGTCCTCCCCCTCAGCCTGTACCTCTTGAGCTTCATCCTCTGCTTCGACGGCCGGGGATGGTTCCGCTACCGCAGGTTCCCGTACGTGCCCCTGATGGCGGTCTTCCTGGGAGGCATGGCGCTGGCCATCGACGGACTCGAGAACGCTCCCATCGCCTTCGTGGCCGGCCTCTTCGCCTTGGGATTGTTTGCCTGCTGCATGGTGTGCCACGGGGAGCTGACCCTGCGCCGGCCGCACCCGCGGTACTTGACCCAGTTCTACCTCAACATCGCGGCCGGCGGCGCGCTGGGAGGATTGCTGGTGGGGTTCGCGGCTCCCCGCCTCTTTCATTCCAACTTCGAGCTGGAACTCGGCATGGCCTTCTGCGCCGCCATTACTCTGGCGGCCCTCGCCGACCGCCCCTCGCCCGGCTGGATGCGCCACCTCCTGCCAGGCCTCGAACTGCTGCCCGCCTCGCTCGGGTTGCTGCTGGCCGGCTATCTCGGCTTCCTGTATCGCGACCAACTTCTCGCCGCCGTCCATTGGGTGGTCCATCGCTTCGCCAGGCAGTGGACGCCCACCGGCGACTTCGACACCTGCATGTTGGTGCTGATCCTGCTCTGGCTGGCCGGAGCCGTTCTGGTCCTCAAGCGCGGAATCCGTCTGGGCTGGGTGCCCGAACAGGGCGTGAAGCCGTTCGCCGTGGAACTGCTGGCGCTGATGCTCATCGGCTGCCTGGGTTACGAGGTGGGACACGTCAACACCGGATATCGCAAGATGCTCCGCAATTTCTATGGGGCGCTGAAAATCACCGACACCGGCCCGCCCGAGGAACTGGATTCCATCCGCGTCCTGCTGCACGGCACCATCAACCACGGCGAGCAGTTTCTGAACCCCGCGCGCCGCCGCCTGCCCACCACCTACTACGCCGAGGAATCCGGCATCGGCATTGCCATCCGCGACAAGCAGCAGTCCGCCGGGCCGATGCGCGTGGGTATCGTCGGGCTCGGCACCGGAACCACCGCCGCCTATGGCCGCGCCGGCGACTATTACCGGTTCTACGAAATCAACCCGCTGGTGCGCGGTGTCGCCGAAACCGAGTTTGCCTTCCTGAGCGATTGCCCTTGCCGGGTCGAGACCGCCATCGGAGACGCGCGCCTCTCGCTCGAAGCCGAAGCGCCGGAGAATTTCGACGTGCTCGCCGTGGACGCCTTCTCGGGCGATTCCATTCCCGTCCACCTGCTCACCCGGGAGGCCATGCAACTCTACTTCCGCCACCTCAAGCCGGACGGAATCCTGGCCGTGCACATTTCCAACCGGTACCTGGATCTGCGGCCGGTGGTGGACGCCGTCAGCCGGGCCACCGGCCGCACCGCGCGCCTCGTGACCAACCCTCAGGACGACGACCGCAGCGTCTTGCGCGCCGAGTGGGTGCTGGTGACCGCGCCCGTGCCGGGCTTCGACGAAAACATCCGGAGCCGCTCCGAGAGCATTGTCCCCGCCAGGAAGGTGCGCTTATGGACCGACGAGTACAGCAACCTGTTCCAGATTCTGCAGTGAGAACGCCCTCCGTATGAGAGAGGAATCATGCTTCTTTACGCATTGACGATTCTGCTGAGCGCTTTCCTGCTCTTCCAGGTACAGCCGGTGATTGCCAAGATCATCCTGCCCTGGTTCGGCGGCAGCGCCGCCGTGTGGGCCACCTGCCTGCTCTTCTTCCAGTTGGTGCTCCTGCTGGGGTACCTCTACGCCCACGCCTCCATCCGCTACCTCAAGCCGCGCCGGCAGATGTTCCTCCACATCGGGCTGCTGGCGCTGAGCCTGCTGGTTCTCGCCGTCCTGCCCGTCTACCCCTCGGCCTCCTGGAAACCTTCGCCCACCGCCGATCCCACCTGGGGCATTCTGGGCCTGCTCGGCGCCTCTGTCGGTCTGCCCTATTTCCTGCTCTCCACCACCGGGCCACTCCTGCAGGCCTGGTACGCGCGCCGGTACCACGGCGCCATGCCCTATCGCCTGTATGCTCTCTCGAACGTGGGCAGCATGTTCGCCCTGCTCAGCTACCCGTTCCTGTTCGAACCCGTCTTCGGCTCCCGTCACCAGGCCGCTTTGTGGTCGGCGGGGTATGGCGTGTTTCTCGGGTTGTGCTCTCTTGCGGCGTTTCGTTCCGGCACGGCGCCCCAGGCCGCCGGCGATACCGGGGATGATGCGGCCGATCCCGTCCCCGCGCCCGGGCCGCGCCAGTACCTCTTCTGGCTTCTCCTGCCAGCCTGCGCCTCGGCGCTGCTGCTCAGCGTGACCAACCACATCTCGCAAAACATTGCGGCCATCCCGCTGCTCTGGATCGCTCCCCTGAGCATCTACCTTCTGAGCTTCATCCTCTGCTTCGAAGGCCGCGGATGGTATAGCCGCCTGGCATACCTGCCGCTGCTGGCGGTGTCCCTGGCCGCCATGGCCATGGCCATGCAAGGCTTCGATAAGACGCCCATTTACGTGGTGGTCGCGGTTTTCCTCATGGGGCTGTTCTCCTGCTGCATGGTCTGCCATGGAGAACTGGTGCGGCTCAAGCCCGATCCCCGCTACCTCACCCACTTCTACCTCGCCATCTCCGCCGGCGGCGCCCTGGGAGGGCTTCTCGTGGCCTTCGTGGCGCCTCACGTTTTCAACGGCTTCTACGAGTTCCCGTTGGCGCTGATGGCTTGCGCCGTGCTCACTCTCCTCGCCCTGCGCGCGCATCCCGATCCGCACTGGCTCGGCCATTTGCTGCCGCCCGCGCGGACGGTGGCCGCCGCCGCGGTGGTGGGCCTGACCGGGTATTTCGGATACGCCAGCCGCGGACGGGTCACCGGATTGGCCCAGGACCTGGCGCACTGGGCCGCCCCGAAATGGACCCCGCCCGATTCTTTCGAGACCCATGCCATCCAGGTGGCCCTCGCGATTGTGTCGCTGTGGGTGCTGGCGGTGCTCCGCGCCGATTGGCGATTCCGCTGGCTGCGCATCGGCGCCGGGCGCTCCACATTCGGCATTGAAATAGTGGCGCTGACGCTGGTCGGCTACCTGGCATATCAGGTGGGCGAATCCACCACCGGCCACCGGTTGATGGTCCGCAATTTTTATGGCGGGCTGAAGGTCACGGACACCGGACGGGCCACGGATTTCTACGCCGTCCGCCGCCTCACCAACGGAACCATCAATCATGGCGAGCAGTTTCTCTACCCCGGACGGCGGGATCAGCCCACCACCTACTACGGGCCGGACTCCGGCATCGGCCTTGCCATCCGCGAGATGGGCAGGTCGCGCGCCATCCGCGTGGGAGTGATCGGCCTGGGCACCGGAACCATTGCCGCCTATGGCCGCCTGGGCGACTACTACCGGTTCTACGAGATCAACCCGCTGGTGCTCGGCATCTCCAACGCCGGTTCCGCCGGCCAGTTCACGTTCCTCGGCGATTGCCCCTGCCAGGCGGAAGTGGCCAGGGGCGATGCCCGTCTGTCGCTGGAGCGCGAGCCGCCCCAGAACTTCGACGTGCTGGCCGTGGATGCCTTCTCCAGCGACTCCATCCCGGTTCACCTCCTCACCCGCGAGGCCATGCAACTGTATTTCCGCCATCTCCGGCCGGACGGCATCCTGGCCGTTCACATCTCCAACCGCTATCTCGATTTACAGCCGGTGATCGCGGGCGAGACCAGGGCCACCGGGTACATCGCGCGGCTGGTGGACACGGTGGACGACAACGCCCTCGAGGTGTTCGGCGCCACCTGGGTGCTGGTGACCGCGCCCAGCCCCGGATTCGATTCCGAGGTGATTTCCAATTCGGCGGAAATTGCGTCCACCCCATCCGTGCGATTGTGGACAGACGACTACAGCAACTTATTTCGGATTCTGAAGAAATAGGGCTATAATAAGATCGCCGCGTTCCTATCTCCCCTGCTATTGTGAAAGCAGAGAGATGTCTGTTTCTCAGCCACGCGATGGCGCGTCAATACGCTGTCTTATGAGGAAACCCACCATGGACGCTGTGCACAATCGAATTCCATTTTTGAGGATCGCTCTTCCCGTCCTGACGGCCCTGCTGCTCCCGGCGCCGGGACATGGCGCTACTCCACCGTCGTTTGTTGTGACCGGCAATCCCGTTACTCTCAGCGGGCAGAACGGCGGGAATGTGTATGTCACCTCGAGCGATGGAAGCGTGATTCAATTTAAGGCCACCGCCATCTATCCCGGCTCGCAGACCGCCTGGATTGACATCAACAGCAACGCTCCGTTCGTCACCAGCGTGCAGGGCCTGAGCACGCCGACCAACGTGACCTTCTCGGCCGGGCTGGTTCCGACCAATACCACGGCCACGGTCACCCTCCATGCCACCTCTCCCGCTTCCGGCGTGGCCGACTACACGATAACCGTCAACTACTCCTCCGGCGGCGGAGGCGGAGGTGGCGGCGGTGGTGGCGGCGGGATCAATGCCAACCCCGGCTCCGTGGTTACAGACAACTCCAGTGGGACGTACTCGACGGTGTATGTGACTCTCTCCACCAGTAGCGCCACCAGCATCCCCTTCACGCTGGGCTCGACAAATCCGGCGACGTGGCTCACCGTCTCCACCAGCAGCAGCGCCGTGGACGTCAACGATTCGGCCACGCTGACCCTGCAATTCAACTCCAGCGGCACTTCGGCCGGACAGTACAACACAACCATCACGGTCAACTACGGGTCGGGGTCGTACACGAGCATTCCCATCACCTATACGGTGATCGCCAGCACGGTGGTGAGCCTCAACCCGCCCTCGGCCACCTGGAGCGGGTCCACGCTCTCGACCACCGTGCAGGTATCCGCCAGCACGACGACCATGAACGTGGTGGTGAGCGCGTCCAACCCGTGGATCCTGCTGAGCTATCCTAACGCGCCTTCGAATTATCAACCCGTGTCCGCGCTGAACGGCGTCCTGACCTCCATCGGGTTCATCGCCCTGTACAACTCCGCGGCCACCGCTCCCTCCATCGGGACCCAGGGCACCGTCACCGTCTCGGATACCGCCGGCCATTCTTCGGTCTTCAGCGTCACCTTCAACGGCAGCAGCGGCGGTTCGGGCACCGTGACCGTGACGCCCAACCCGGCGACCATGAGTAGCGCGCTCAATGGGGGTTGCTGCGTACAGACCAATCTCACCGTGAATTCGACCCTCAGCGGGAGCTTGATCGCTTCCCTCTCGAACGCCTCCTGCAACCTTTGC
>Ga0209039_10001332_pt1 | contig 23283 bp, 18 predicted proteins | sample BogFormECP12_OM1_FD_188238 | JGI IMG/M metagenome (GOLD analysis project Ga0209039, IMG submission 188238) | Bog forest soil microbial communities from Calvert Island, British Columbia, Canada - ECP12_OM1 (SPAdes) (version 2) | ecosystem: Environmental > Aquatic > Freshwater > Wetlands > Bog ... | reverse complement strand
ATAGAGGACGCTCCGTGGAGGAAGGCATCGCGGATTTCGCCGCCGCGCTGCGAGATGCCGCCGCCGGCTTCCACTCCCGCGGCCTCACCGTGCTGCTCGAAAACACCGCCGGCGCAGGCTCCCACCTCGGCAGCCGCTTCGAGGAACTGGCCGCCATCCGCGAACGGGCCGCCGGCCTCACCCATCTCCCCATCGGCTATTGCCTGGACACCTGCCATCTGCTGGCCGCCGGGTTCGATATCGCCACGCCCGCGGGCCTCCGCGCCACCGTGCGCAGCGCCGAAAGGCTGCTCGGTCTCGACAACGTGCGCGTGTTCCACGTCAACGATTCCAAGACTCTGCTCGGCTCCCGCGTCGATCGCCACGCCAACATCGGCGAAGGCCACATCCCGCTGGCCGCCTTCCGCCGCATATTGCAGCATCCCAAGCTGCGCGGGAGGCCGTTCATCCTGGAAACGCCCATCGACGAGCCGGGTGACGACCGGCGCAACCTCGACACGTTGAAGTCACTGGTGCGAAAACCTGGGGCCTGACGCTGCTGCTGTGGGGCAGGATTGTATCCTGCGGCCGAGTTGTACTCGGCCGGCGGGTTGAAAACCCGCTGCAGGATGTAATCCTGCCCCACAGGTGCTGCTAAGCTGGAAATCTACCCCGCACTATGCCCGAAAAGCCCTACGACCACAACCAGATCGAACTGAAGTGGCACGCGCGTTGGGAAAACGCCGATTTCTACAAGGCCGAGGAGAACTCCGCCAAGCCGAAATTCTACGTGCTCGAAATGCTGCCCTACCCCAGCGGCACCCTGCACATCGGCCACATCCGCAACTACTCCATCGGCGACGCGCTGGCCCGCTACAAGTGGATGCGCGGCTACAACGTGCTGCACCCCATGGGCTGGGACGCGTTCGGCCTGCCCGCGGAAAACGCCGCCATCGCCAACCAGCGGCCTCCGCGCGAATGGACGCTCGAAAACATCGCGGCCATGAAGAAGACGCATCGCCGCTTCGCCTTCAGTTACGACTGGGAAAGGGAGGTCTCCACCTGCGAGCCCGAATACTACCGCTGGAACCAGTGGTTCTTCCTCAAGATGCTGGAGCGCGGTCTGGCGTACCGCAAGAAGGCGTTGGTCAACTGGTGTCCGCGGTGCGCCACCGTGCTGGCCAATGAGCAGGTGGTGGAGGGCTGCTGCTGGCGCCATGAAGATACCCCCGTCGAGCAGCGCGCGCTCGAACAGTGGTTCCTCCGCATCACCAATTACGCCGACCAGCTTCTCGACGATATCGCGCAACTGGAAGGCGGCTGGCCCGAGCGCGTCCTCACCATGCAGCGCAACTGGATCGGCCGCTCCTACGGCGCCGAGGCCGATTTCAAACTGGCCGCAACCGGCGAGCCGATCCGCGTTTTCACCACGCGCGTCGACACCATTTACGGCGCCACCTGCGTGGTCCTCGCGCCCGAGCATCCGCTGAACGCGACGCTGCTCGACGCCGAGGGCCAGGCCCGCGCCAAGGCCATGGTGGACGCGCGCGCCGGACGCGACCCTGGCGATATCGAAAAGGAGGGTTTCTTCACCGGCCACTATGCCATCAACCCCTACAGCGGCGAGCAGGTCCCTGTGTGGATCGGCAATTTCGTGCTGATGGGCTACGGCACCGGCGCCATCATGGCCGTGCCCGCGCACGACGAGCGCGATTTCGAATTCTGCCGCAACTACGGCATCCTCATACGCCCCGTGATTCGCCCCGTGGATGGAGCGCTCGCCGTGGAACCCGGCATGACGCAGGCCTTCGTCGAAGATGGCATCGTCGAGAACTCCGGCGAGTGGTCCGGCCTGGCGAGCGAGGAAGCGCGCCGCCAGATGAGCGCCCGCGCCGAGCAACGCGGCTTCGGCAAAGCGGCCGTCACTTACCGCCTCAAGGATTGGGGCATCTCGCGCCAGCGCTACTGGGGCACTCCCATTCCTGTCGTTCACTGCCCCGCGTGCGGCGTCGTGCCGGTTCCCGAAGACCAGCTTCCGGTGCTGCTGCCGGACCGCATCGAGATCACCGGCGCCGGCCGTTCGCCGCTCGAAAACGTGCCCGAGTTCGTCAACGTAAAATGTCCGAGCTGCGGCGGCGCGGCCCGCCGCGAGACCGATACCATGGACACCTTCATCGATTCGTCCTGGTATTTCTACCGCTACTGCGATGCCCACAACAGCGCCATGCCGTTCGACCCCGCCAAGATCGCGTATTGGTTTGAGATCGACCAGTACATCGGCGGCGTGGAGCACGCCATCCTGCACCTGATCTACTCGCGTTTCTTCACCAAGATGATGCGCGATATCGGCCTGATCCAAAACAGCGAGCCCGCGCGCCGCCTCTTCACCCAAGGCATGGTGATCGCCGAAGGCGCCAAGATGTCGAAATCCAAAGGCAACGTAGTGGGTGCGGACCTGCTGGCCGAGAAATTCGGCACCGACACCAGCCGCATGTTCGTCCTGTTCGCCGCGCCCCCCGAGAAGGAGGTCGACTGGCGCGCCGAAGGCGCCGAGGGCCTCTACCGCTTCCTGGGCCGAGTTTACCGCTTCGCCACTAGAAATGTAGACAAAGTAGGGCAGGCCGTAGGCCTGCCAACCCCTAGTGACAAGAAAGTCCTCCGCAAACTCCACCAATCTCTCAAAAAGATCACGGAAGACTTCGAAACCCGTTGGCACTTCAACACCTGCATCGCCTCCATCATGGAGTTAGTCAACGTGCTCTACGCCGAAGAGCCCAATATCTCACCCGCCGCCATGCCGGAGATCCTGGAGAAGCTCTCCCTGATGCTGGCGCCTTTCGCCCCTTACCTCTCGCAGGAGATCTGGGAAGAACTAGGCCACTCAGGCCCGGTATTCCGCCAGTCCTGGCCCCCGTTCGACCCCGAGCTTGCCAAAGAGGACCTGGCCGAAATCGTAGTGCAGGTAAACGGCAAGCTGCGCAGCCGCATACACGTCCCCTTCGGAACATCTAAGGAAGAGCTGGAATCGCTCGCCCTGGCCGACGAAAAAGTGCAGCCCTACCTCGCCGGCAAGCAGGTAGTCAAAGTGATTACCGTGCCGATTAAGTTGGTGAACGTGGTAGTGAAGTAGAAAGCCGGGCCTCGCCCTCGCTCGATCTGCGCCCAACTCGGCGCCCCCCCTAGATGAAAGCCGGCGTCTGATAGCTGAAATTGTGCAGGTTCGGGAGGACGTAGTCCAAGTCGGCTTGCGCCAGGCCGAACCATTTGGCGAGGGCGCCGACGTACTGGTCCTGGGAGGTGCTGGGGACCCAGGTGCCGCGCGTCCCGGAGTCGTCGGGGCCGGATAGCGCGAGGGTGGGGAACGTGCCGTACAGGTTGCCGCCGTTCACGGCGCCGCCCATGACCAGGGCGTGGCTGCCCCATCCGTGGTCGCTGCCGGCGTTGCCGTTGGGCTGGAAGGTGCGGCTGAAATCGGACTCCGTAAATGCGGTCACGTTGCCCTGCACGGAGAGCACGCCCATGGCCTGGTCGAAAGCCCCCAACGCGGCGGCCAGGTTGGTGTAGAGCGTCACCTGGAGCGGCAGTTGATTGGAATGCGTGTCGTAGCCTCCCTGGCTGCAGAAAAAGACCTGGCGGGTGGCGCCGAGCGCGGCTCGCACCTGGATGAGCTTGGCCACCTGGGCCAATTGCGTGCCAATATCGCTGTTCGGAAACGTGACGCCGAGGCTGCCGCTGCCGGCCACCGCGGCGTTCACGGCCTGAGCCACGGCGATGGCATCCTTCAGCGAACTCTGCGCCGCCTGAACGAGGGTCACGCCGCTCGAAAGGCCCAGCATGTTTTGCAAGGCGACGGACCCCGGATCGGCGGCGGGCGCCACCAGTCCGAAATTGCTGGTGTTCACGGTGGAGGGCTGGGTGGTCTGGCCGATCAACTGGAGCGCATTGCCGCTAATGCTGATGGCGGGCGGCACCAGGCTGCCGGAAACGCCGGCCAGCTTGTCGGCCAGCCGGCCGGACCAGCCGGTCGAGACGCCGCCTTGCGGCACGGCGTTCTGCCACTCGTTTTGCTGGTCGGAATGCGAATAGAGGTTCACCGGCAGCGGGACGGAGCTGAGCTGCGGCAAGCCATTCGAACCTCGCGGCACCGGTTGCACCAGCGTGCCCACATTAGCAACCAGCGCCAGCCGTTTGGTGGAGTTGTAGAGCCCGGCGATGGGCGCGAAGCTGGGGTGCAGACCATAGGCGGCGCCGGTGGCCGGGTCGTGAATGGTCACCAGCGAACCCTGCGGGAGGGCCAGGTTCTGGCGGATCTTCTGGTAGTTGGCGTAGGCGGTGGTGTCATTGGGGACCAGCAGGTTGTTGGCATCGTTGCCGCCGAACAGGAAGATGCACACCAATGCCTTGTAGTCGCCGGACGATTGCGCCCGCGCGGTCATCAGGCCGGCCTGTCCGAAAGCGGCGGCGGCGCCGATGGTGGAGAGCGTGCGGCAGCCGAGGCGAAGTAAGTCGCGGCGCGACGGGAGCTGTTGGAATGTCATGGCAGTGGTTCTCCTCTCACTTTTGGACTTCGTACTGCGGCGCGGCCGCCGCGGCATAGAGCGCGCTACGCACGCGCGAGGCCGTGCTGGTGGATGCACTGGCGGCGGTGGTCAGAAGGCCGCGCAGATCGGGATCGGCATCCAGTTCGCCCCGGTAGAGCGCCTGGTTGAGGGCCTCCACCAGGTCGGGCGGATGGTTGGCGAGATCCAGGAAATTGGTGAGGTCGATCTTGATGCCGGCGGAGATGCCGTTGGCGGCCACCAGGTAGGCGAAGTTGGCGCGCGCCAGGGCGGTGGCGGCGTTCATCGCCTGGAATTCGGGCGCCACCGGCGGCGGCGTCATACCGGGAAGGCGATAGAAGGGCGAGAAGTAGCTGAACACGCTGCCGGGTGAGAGCGGCGTCTGGCCCATGAGGGTGGCCTGGTTGGTGAGGCCATCGGCGGCGGTGACGGTGGCATTGAGCGAGCGCAGCAGGCCGGTGGCATAGAGGATGGGTTCCGCCAGCTTGCCCGTGCCTTCACTCTGTGCTTCGGGATCTGTGAGGAGGGCCGTAATCACGGTCTGCAGGTTGCCCTGCGAAGACTGAAATGCGCTCGCCACCCGGCCCACATAGGCCGGCGAAGGATCGCTCATCACGAACCGCTGAATCAGCCGGTAGGAGACGAAGGGGGCCAGGTTGGACTGCCGGTAGATACAATCGAGCGCCGCGGCGAGGTCGCTCTCAGCCGTCCCGCCGGCGGAGATGACGCAGGGGATCGGCAGGGTGATGTTCTTCTGGGTGGTGTCGTGGAAATTCTCGAACGGCACCATGGGTCCGAAATAGTACGGCATGTTGGTCCAGATCGACGCGAAACCGGGCGTCTCGCCGTAGGTCCAGCCGGTCATCACCTTGGCCAATGCCGAGACGGTGGACTGGTCGTATTCGGGAACCGTGGCGCCGCCGGCGGTAATGGGATTGCCCTGGGAATCCAACTGCACCAGGCCCAAAGTGAAGAGCTGCATCAACTCACGCGCGTAGTTCTCGTTAGCCGCGGTGCCGGTAGCGGGGTTGGCCTTGGCGTTGTTCACCATGTCGAGGAAGTAGCCCATGGCGGGACTCAGAGTGGTGGCGGTCAGCAGGTCGCGGTAGGTGCCGAAGGCGTAGTCGGCCAGGAACCGCTGGTAGGACACCATCTGCTCGAACAACGTATCTTTGACGGCGGAGGCCACCAGAATCTGCGCCAGGGCGAATGAGGCGCGCTGGCGAAGTTGATCGGAACCATTTAAGGCGACGTTGAAGAAGGCGGTTTGCAGGCGGGCCACGCCTTCGGTGGTGTTGTCGGGGTCGGGCCACGTGCTGGCGGGCACGGCAAACTGCGCGGCCAGCCAGGCGTCCCGCCCCATGGTCTGGATGTCCACAACGCTTTGCGGCGTGGGTCCCCAGGTGGTCATTTCGAGGAAACGGACCGCGTCGGCGTACGGCATCTTCTCGTTCGCCACGCGGACGGGCACAGCGATGGGCGTTGAGGTGGCCGCGCCGGGGTTGGGATTGGCGACCTTGACCGCCGCCAGACGCCCCACCGGCATGGCGACCGTGCCGGTAGCGGTCAGGGCGGTGTCGGATACGAAAGTGGTGGGCAGCGCGGCGCCGGCAAAATAAATAGCGGCTCCCTTCGCAAACCCGGTTCCGTTGACCGTGATGGCCGCATTGCCGGGATTCACCGGGTTGGGAGTCACCGACGTGACAACCGGCAGAGGGTTCTGTAGGTTCACGGTCACGTTAGCCTTGGCTGTGGGGTCGGCGTGGCTGACAGCGGTCACGATTACCGCCGCGGGGCTGGGCAGATCGGCGGGCGCGGTGTAGACGCCGGTGGCCGAGATGGTCCCGACGGTGGAGTTGCCTCCCGTCTGTCCGTTGACCTGCCAAGTCACTCCCGAGTCAGTGGTGTTGGCCACCTTGGCGGTGAAAGTCAGAGTGGCGCCGCAGCGGATGGTGCCGCCGGCGGGCGAGAGCGATACCGTGACCGGCGGGCCGGCCGGGTTCAAGACTGGAATCGACACCCCTGTCTGGGAACTTACGCCGGCGATGGTTGCCAGAAGCGGCTGATCGCCGTTCGGCACTGACGGGACGATCACGTTGATCTGGTACTCCCCGGCGGCCACGATGCCGGCGTACTGCACGGTTGCGGCGACGCCGCCGATGGTCACGCGCAGTTGGGTGAGGTCCGACAGGGGCGCGGCCTTGCCAACCATTTGTCCGGCCGGCACGGCGGGGGTGGTGGGACCAAAGCCGGTAGCGTAGATCTGAAGCGTTTCGCCGGGCTGGGCCGGCCGCGACGTGGCCGCGCTCCCGAAACTGCCGGCCGGCGCGACGTAGGCGCCATCGGTATTGTGCACGGCCGCGGCGTACCTCGTTAGAAACGTGAAGAACGCCGGCGAATAGTTTTGAAGCATTGCCGTGCCGGTAGCGGTGCCGGCGGAGTTGATCACCTGCACCTTTACCGGCCCGGTAGCGGTGTCGGTGGGCGCCTGAACGTTGAGTTGTCCGGGGCTGACGTAGGAGATGGCGGCCTTCATCCCATCGATCAGGACGCTGACGCCATCGAGCATGGTCGGAAGGACGTTCCCGGAGAAGTCGGACGCCTGCCAGGACCGCGTGGTGGCGGCGAGGCCGGTGCCGTAAATCGCGACCCAAGAGCCGCTTTCGATGGCAGGCGCGCCGCTGGCATTGTTCGAGACGCCGGTAATCACCGGGGTCTGGCCGAACAGGGTGGGACCAAATGTAAGGAAGAGCAATGCATACAAACAATGTCGTTTCATCGCACCTCTCCAAGCTGGAATGTATAACCCGAGGTAAAGAGGAGAGTTTCGGTGCTGAATGGCGTACTTTACTGGAGTTCGAACTCATGCGGAAGGGTCCTTACAAAATTGACCCTGACAGTTGGCGTTCCGCAACCGTTCTGTCATCAAGCCTTAAGGTAGCCCATGATATCATCTGCGGTCATGCGCGCTCTTATTCTTGCAGCTCTTTTGGCTCTACCCCTACCCGCCGCGTCAGTCGCAGCCGAGGATCCGTTCACTGGTCGATGGAAGCTGGACGAAACGAAGGTCAGAAATCAGCCCGAGACACCTCGGACGCAGTTTTTGAGCATCGAAGTGGCCGGGGCACGGATCACCATTACTCATCAGGGTGTCGACGCCAAGGGAGCGCCCGTCGAGTGGGCGATTCACGCAGATCTTGAAGGGAAATTGTTCGGAGTGATCGATTCGCCGGACACGGACTTCGTCCGCTGCTGGCGGTCGGATCCGCACACCCTCCTGCTGAAGATCATCCGTAATTCTTCGACTGCCCGCTGGGAGACCGCGGAACTTTCCAAGAACGGAAAGAGTCTCAAGGTCACCCAGACGACGCTGGACGCGAAGGGGAAAGAGACCAAGTCCGTCCTGTGGTTCGACAAGCAGTGACGCGGCCTGCCATCCATTGCCTTATACCGAACTGCCACGTCCGCGGCTGGGGAGCCGATCATGCGGCAGTCACAGATTGCGATCCTCGGGGCGCCGTTGGATCTCGGGCAGCAGCGGCGCGGCGTGAATATGGGGCCATCGGCATGGGGGACCCGGCCTGTGTTCCGTGTTTGCTTATTTGGGATGGGTTTTGATTTCGAGCATCCGGAAGGTATCGCCCTCAATTGTGAAGTAGAAACGCCAACCCTTGGTAACGCGGGCCTGCCAGAGGCCGGCCGACTCATCGTACTTCTTGGTGCGTAGAGACGGGTGTCTGGGATCTTCCAACGGCAGCAGGGCTTGTTTTTCAAACGCCCGCTGGATATCCGCCGGCGCCTTGCCGTAATTTCGCGAAAAGTGCGGGGTGTAGTTCAGCTTCATTAGGCCGAACGTTTACTCTTCTTACGGCGCAGCTTTTTGCTCTCGCTGCGCAGCGAGGCGACGAACGCGGCGTGGGAGTCAAAGGGCCCGTAGGAGCGCCCCTGGTCGATTTCCTTGCGGCTTTGGGCAATGCCGCGGTCAATCGCGCGGCGTTGGGCGGGAGTGTACTCATCGTCGGCGTTCGGGAATTTGGAACGGTCGAGCATCGCCACGACTTCGAAGGAAGCATAGCGGCTGGGAGCGGGAACTGTCAAGGCGCGGCGACTACGGACGGCTGCGGACTTACCTTATACTGGAGTTCGAAGTCTGGAAGCGCGCTCGACAGCGGCGGTTGCCAACCGCCGCGCAGGATGCCATCCTGCCCCACAACGGAAAAGCTATGCGGCAATCACACATCGCGATCATCGGGGCGCCGCTGGACCTTGGGCAGGGGCGGCGCGGCGTCGACATGGGGCCATCGGCGATGCGCGTGGCCAATCTGAACGCGCGCGTGGGGTCGCTGGGTTATACCGTGGAAGACCTGGGCAATGTGCCGGTGGACCAGGCCGAAGCGTTGCCCGAGGGCGACGCGAGCGCCAGGTATCTTCCGCAAATCGCGGCCACGTGCGGCCGGCTGGCGGCGGTGGTGGAGCAGGCGCTCGCGCGCGGCAGCGTCCCGCTGGTGCTCGGCGGCGACCACTCCGTCGCGGTGGGAACCGCCAGCGGCGTGTCGCGGTACTTCCGCGGGAAGGGCCAAACTGCCGGCCTGATCTGGCTGGATGCCCACGCCGACATGAACACGCCCGAGAGCAGCCCCAGCGGCAACGTTCACGGCATGCCGCTGGCGTGCATTCTGGGAATGGGACCGCCGGAACTGGCCGGCCTCGCGGGCTATAGCCCCAAGGTCGCTGCGCACAACGCGGTGATCGTGGGGTTGCGAGATGTGGACCAACTGGAGAAGCCGCACGTGCGCGAGTCTGGCGTCAGGGCGTTCACCATGCGCGACATCGACGAGCGCGGCCTGCGCTGGGTGATGGAAGAAGCCATTCGCCTGGCCTCGGAGGGCACGGCCGGCTTCCACCTTTCGCTCGACATGGATTTCGTGGACCCCAAGGACGCTCCGGGCGTGGGCACGCCGGTGCGCGGCGGCGTCACCTACCGCGAGGCGCATTTGGCAATGGAAATGATCTGCGATTCCGGACAGATGGTCTCGCTCGAGGTGGTGGAGGTGAACCCCGTGATTGACGAAGTGAACCGCACGGCCGATCTGGGGGTCGAGCTGGTGATGTCGGCATTGGGAAAGCGAATTCTATGAAACTACGAGTAGCCGTCATTTACGGCGGCCGCAGCGGCGAGCATGAGGTGTCCATCAATTCGGCGAAGGCCATCATGCAGCGGATGGACGCCGCTAAGTACGAGATTATCGAATACTTTATCGACAAAGAAGGCAAGTGGAAGCCGCGGCCCATTCTGCCCGAACCGGGCGCGCAGCCGGAAATCGACGTGGTCTTTCCAGTGCTGCACGGCACCTTCGGCGAGGATGGCACGGTGCAGGGCCTGCTGGAACTCGCCGACCTGCCCTACGTGGGCGCGGGCGTGCTGGCCTCGGCCGTCTCCATGGACAAGGAGATGATGAAACGTGTCTCGATGGAACGGATGTTGCCGGTTGTAGACTACGTGACGGTGACGCGCGAAAATCCGGACGTCACGGAGGCTTGCGCGCGCCTGCCGTTCCCGATGTTCGTCAAGCCGGCGAACCTGGGCTCGTCGGTGGGGATTTCCAAGGCGCACGATCTGAAGGAACTGGAAGCCGCCGTGGCGCTGGCCGCACAGTACGACCGCAAGATCATCGTGGAGCGCGGCATCGCGGGCCGTGAGCTGGAATGCTCCGTGCTGGGCAACGAGGCGCCGCTGGCCTCTCTGCCCTGCGAGATTCTGCCCTCGCGGGAATTTTACGACTACGAGGACAAGTACCTGCTGGACCGCGCGCAAACGAAAGTGCCCGCGGACCTGACGCCGGAAAAGACCGAAGAGGTGCGCCGGCTGGCCGTGGAGTGCTACCGCGCGGTGGAATGCGAGGGCATGGCGCGCGTGGATTTTCTTCTGGAAGCCGCCACCGGCCGGATCTATATCAACGAGATCAACACCATCCCGGGGTTCACCTCCATCAGCATGTATCCCAAGATGTGGGAGCACAGCGGCATCTCCTTTTCGGCGCTCATCGACCGGCTGATCGAGCTGGCGCTCGACCGGCACCAGCGCAAGAAGGCGACGCGGTTCGCGCGGTAGAATAGGAGTCATCAGGAGCCGCCATGGCAAGCTTACCCAATCCGCAGACGGTCACCTACGAAGAGTGGCTTCGCATGCCGGAGGTGACGGACTTCATCGAGGAAGTGGTCGACGGAGAGATTCTGATCATGCCACCAGCAAAGTGGAAGCACGCGTTGATCGTAGCGAACTTGCACGATTCTCTCGTTACACAAACGGACAGACGCGAAGTTCAGGTAGTGGTCGGCAGCTTCGGCGTGGTAATCCGCAAGGCGCCGCTGACCTCCCGCGTGCCCGATCTGGCCGTCTTCCGGAAGAGCACGATCGTCGAGCAGGACGGCTACATTCACTCCGCGCCGCAGCTCGTGGTGGAAGTGCTTTCACCGGGCAATACGCGCCGCGAGCGCGAACGGAAGCTGGCCGACTACGCCAGCCTCGGCGTTCCGGAGATGTGGGTGGTCTCGCCGGAGGCCCGCACGGTCGAAGTGTTGTATCTGGAAAACGGATTCTTGCGCAGCGCGCAGGCCCTGACTCAGGGCGTGCTGGAACCAAGGCAATTCCCCGGCGTCCAAATCCAGATCGCCGAGATCTGGCCGGATTGATGTTTCGCCTCACCGCCGCCGTGTTCTGCGCGGCCGCCACCCTCGCGGCCGCGGACGACCTCGATTCGCAGATGAAGAGCGTCATCGACGCTTTTGCCACGGTGCAGCAGAACGCCGCCGATCCGGTTACCTCCGAACAGGCTTTCTACCAGGGGGCCATCCCGGGACTCTTGCGCCGGCTCGATCCGCACTCCGTGTTCTTCGATCCGGGGCAATTCGAGCAGCTCAAGAGAATGGAATCGGCCACGCAGAAGGGCTTTGGCAGCGTGGTTTCGCTGTTGCCCGGGCGGGTGATTGTGCTGCAAACGCTGCCGAGCACTCCATCTGCCAAGGCAGGGCTGGCGCCAGGCGATGAGATCGTGGCCGTGAACGGATACCTCATCAACCGGCTCGATCTGGAGCAGATCACCGAGCTGCTGACGGAGTCGCGCCAGCAGCAGGCGCAGCTTGATGTGAGGCCGCCCGGCTCGTCCGGCATCAAGCACCTGGTTCTGACGCCGGAGGAGATGCAGGCCCCCAGCGTCGAACGCACCTTCTTCGTGGGGGCCGGCATCGGCTACATACGGGTGGCCAGCTTCGATGAAAAGACCAGCGGACAGCTCAAGGAGGCCATCGAGAAACTGGGGGGCGACCGGCTGGCAGGGCTGGTTCTCGACCTGCGCAATAATCCCGGCGGGCTGCTGACCGCGGCCCTCGAAACCTGCTCGTTGTTCCTGCAGCCCGGGTCGAAGATCGTCACCGTGCGCGGCCGCAACGTGCCGGAGAAATCCGAGGTTGTACCCTCTATCGCCACGCCGTACGGATTCAAGCTGGCCATTCTGATCAACGAAAAAACCGCCAGCGCTTCGGAAATTGTCTCCGGCGCCACGCAGGACCACGACCGCGCCACCATCATCGGGCAGGCCAGTTTCGGGAAAGGGCTGGTCCAAAGCGTCTTTCCGCTGAGCGAAAACACGGGTCTGGCGTTGACAACCGCACTGTACTATACGCCCAGCGGCCGCTCCATCCAGAAACCTCTGGACGCCGCGCAATTCGAGCTGGGCGCCGCCACGGCGCACCCCAATACGCAAAAAGAATTCCGCACGGACAAGGGGCGCGTGGTGACGGGCGGCGGCGGCATTCAGCCGGACATCGTGGTCTATCCGCCGGCCACCAACCGCCTGCGCACGGTGCTGGATGTCAGCGCCTCGTTCACCAACTTCGCCACGGAGTATCTGCGCGATCACAAGATCACCGCGGATTTCGAGGCGACGCCTCAGCTCATCGACGAGTTTCGCGTGTTTCTTTCGGACCGCGGCATTCAACCGGGCATCGGCGAATGGTCCGTGGAGCGGGAGTTCATCGACAATCGCCTCAAGACCGAAATCTTCAACCAGGCATTCGGCGTGGAGAAAGGCGATGAGGTGGAGGCGCAGCGCGATCCGGTGATTCTGAAGGCGCTGGAAGTGCTGGGAGGGTAGGAGCGCCGGCGGTCTTCGCCGCCGGATCCCAATGGGGCGGCCGGCAGTGGGTCAGCCTGAGTTTGCGCGCGGCTTGTGGGTCGATGCGACCTCATAATGCACTGCTTTGGCATCGTGCCGCGACAAGTACTTGCGGCGTTCCTCGGGAACCACTGAAGTCTCGTAGTCCTGTCCCACGAAGGCGCGAATCGCATCGATAGAATCCCAGAGCATGATTGTGACGAACTCGACCGCGTCTCCCCCGTCTCTCCTGAACAAGTAGCTGCCCTCGTAACCCCTCACTTCGCCGATACCGGGCAGAAGCTCCGGTTTCAGCATAGACTCGTAGGCGTCGGCGTCCTCGGGCTTCGTGTATCCGTGCCAGATTCGTGCGATCAAGTGGTCTCCTTTTTGCATGGATCGTTTCTCCTCTATCTACTGGCGGGACGCTGGTGGCGCAATCTCGCCCGGTCCGGTGAGGTCATTTTCTCCCGCCGGCCATGCTAGGATATTAACGCTTGAGAGGGCAGAGATTCTTGGCGAAAATTGCGATTGAACCCACTAGTATCTCTTGCGAGTGCGGCTCCGCCGCGCGGCGACCCTGCTGGGTACCGAAGCTACGAAGATTCTGGACATAGCGCTGGATTGCGGCTTCGGTGACGTCTCAAACTTCAACAGGACGTTTCGCGCCGAGTTTGGTGTCAACCCTCGCGCGTATCGCATGCAGACGCGCAGCCGACACCAACCTTATTGAATCTCCAGCCCGACCGGGTTCGAGGCTACTCCGTCCGCCACCAAGTATACCCGCGCATCGCCCGTGCCCGCGAGACTCTTGGGGATCGAGATGTTCACCTGGTCCAGCCCCGCATACGCCGCCACCGGCCCAACGTAGAGAACCGGCACGCTCTGGCCGGCGACGAAGCATTGGACGGAAGCGGCGCCTCGGATTCCGGTTCCATAGAGTTCGATATAGAGCGTGTCGGCGGAGCCACCCAGGCTCAGCGGCGCCGCCAGGCAGCTTCGGGCCGCGGGCGGATTGCAAGTGGCGACAGCCTGGTTCACTCTCTGATTGGATGCCGTAACCAGATAAGCATTGGCCGCTGCCACGCCCGCTCCGTCGGCGTTGGCACTGTATAGACCCGGCGCGGAAGGCGCGATGGCGATGGACGCGGTCAGCGGCCCCGTCGAGCCGTGCACCGTGACCGTCGCCGGGCCCGCCGCGAGGCCCGCCGGCACCAGCACGTTGGCCTGTCCGGGGGTGACCGCGAACAGCAGCGCGGGCTGGCCGTTAATCGAAACCGAGGTTCCTCCAAGAGTGGTGGGAAGCGGCAGCGAAGCGATGGCCGTCTGCGAGGCCATGCCGGGTCCGAACAGCGAGACTATTTCCTGCGGCGCCACCGGACCCGCGGCGTAACTTGCGCTGCCAACCACCGCCGCCACCGCGGGGGAATCCAGATCCACGCGCACCACGCTGTAAGCGGGCACGGCGACCGGGTTGGCCGAGGTCGAAGTCTGGACGGAAACGGTATTCGGCTTCGCCGCCGTGTTGACCAACGTCGGGTCGGAACCCGCGATGAACTGGAGGGGCAGTGTTCCCGAAACCGCCGTTCCGTTCAGACGGAGCGTCACTGGTTGCGCCGCCGCGCCCTTGTTGGCGATCACGACGCTGTGCTGGCCGGTGGCGCTGGTGTACGCCTGCGCGTAGAGCGCGGGAATCGGACTGAGACCCGTGGCGGGCACGGTGGCGCCGCCGGTCACGGCCGTCGAATCTACCTGCGCCGCGTTCCGCAGAACGCCGTTGAGGACCGCCAACCCCATTGGCTGCGCCGTCACGTAATAGCCAAAACTCAGCGTGAGCGTGTCTATGGTGGTTCCCAGTTTATAGGCGTTCTGCACGTCGGCGTAGTGGGAATCAGTCGCGTTGACACCGCGCGTACCCGTGAGCGCGTGCATTCCCACGTACAGCATGGACGGCACCGCCGACATCCGCATGACGTACTCGGCCGCGTAGATGGCGCCGTAAAGCGTGCCATCGGTCAGCGAAGTGCCCGTACCCAGACCGTCGTTCGAGGGCAGAAACTCCGAGATGAGGAACTTCGTTCCGGGCGGATTCAGCGGCGCCAGATAGCCGGTGACGTACGCTGACGATTTCGACGCCAGCACGGCGTTCTCATCCGCCATCCACTGGCTGAAGTCACCGGTGCTCTGCGGAGGATAGTGGTGGTAGGTCACAGCGTCCCAGTATTTGTCCTTGTAATTCGCGATCGCCTGGTCCCAGGCTGGATTTGGATTGGCGCCGCCGGCGTCCATGAAAAAAATCGCCACAACGGCGTTGGGGTCCGCCGCTTTGATGGCATTGTAGAACGGCCTCATTTGGTCAACGTAGTCGGCGCCCGATTTGAAAAAACTGGTGTAGAAATAAGGCTCGTTGGTCAGCTCCCACACGGCGACCGGGATATGATTGGCCTTGGCGAACGCGGCCATGCGCCCGGCCGACTGGGCCGTGTCGGTGAAAGCGTTGACGGGCACGATCAGCCTCGCGTTCAAAAAGTTCGCCCGGTTGGCCGCGTCGACAAAAGAACCGCCGCCTTTGCCGTTCACCCAGGCAACCCCCTCGGCGATCAGCGTCCCAATATTCGTGCTCTGAAACTGGGCCGCCCAGGAGGGACCCATCAGACCGGTCTGCCAGTTGAACGCATTGCTGAAGAGGCCACTGGGGTACCTTACCCAACCCGGCGAAAGCTGCGCGGCCAGGTTGTTCAACCGGTAATCGAAGAACTCCGCCGGAAAAACAACCTCGTCGTTGAAACCGCTGAAATTGGGGTTGAGCGGGGTGGTGTGGGTGGTGTCGATATCGATGGTGGCGGTGACCTGGGCCAACGCGCTGAAGCAAAACAGGAACAAGACAGTGGGTATCCGCATGCCGTTAGATACGAAACCCTGCGATTGGCGCGAAGTTGCAGACCGCAACTACCGCTTGCGTCGCGGTTTAATGAAGGTGATGCAAACGAATCGGAGTCTGCGCCTTAGCCTTGCCCTGTTGCCGGTGATCCTGGCCGCGCTGCTGGGTGTAGGCCGAGCGCCCACTCAAACCGCCCCGCCGCCCGCCGCTCCGCCGGGCCTCGAAAAGGTCCAGCATTTTGTCTTCATCATGCAGGAGAATCGCAGTTTCGACCACTACTTCGGGACGTATCCCGGCGCCGAGGGCCTGCCTCCCGGGGTCTGCGTTCCCAATCCATCCGGCGGGCCGTGCGTCGCGCCCTCCCACGATGCCGCACTGGTCAACCAGGGCGGAGCGCACAATTGGGTCAACGCGTTGAACTGCATCAACGGCGGTCTGATGGACGGTTTCATCGCCGGGTCGACCGCGAAGCCCGGGGATGTGATGGGATGGCACGATTCTCGCGAAATTCCCAATTACTGGAACTACGCGCGCCTGTATGTGCTTCAGGACCGGCTGTTTGAATCCATCACTTCCTACAGCCTGCCGGCCCACCTGTATATGCTGGCGGCGCAGAGCGGCGGATATATCGGCACCGGCCAGACCCAGCCGGACTCTTTCAAGTTCGCCGAGATCACGGAGCTTTTGACCAGCGGCAAGGTCGATTGGAAGTATTACGTGAACCGCGGCAAGACCGCGGGCGCCGCCGATGGCGGAGCGGCCGACGTGGATTCGGACGAAACCACTTATACCTTCTGGAATCCCCTGCCCGCATTTCCAGCGGTGAAGAACGACCCCACTCAGTTCAGCCGCCTCACCGACGCCACCCAGTTCTACACCGACGCCCAGAACGGCACCCTGCCGCAGGTGAGCTGGGTGATCCCCAACAGCACCTTGAGCGAACACCCGCCCGCCAGCGTCGCCACGGGTATGAACTACGTCACCGGCCTGGTGAATGCGGTCATGAACTCCCCCGAGTGGAACTCCACCGCGATCTTCATCTCGTGGGACGATTGGGGCGGATTCTACGATCACGTGGATCCACCCACAGTGGACAAATACGGTTTGGGCATTCGGGTTCCGGGCCTGGTGGTCAGCCCCTACGCCCGGCAGGGCTTCGTGGATCACAAGACCTACTCCTTCGAATCGTGGCTCCGGCTGATCGAGGAGCGATTCGGCCAGAATCCCATGACGGGCCGCGACAACTCGGCCAACGACATGTCCGATGCTTTTGACTTCACTCAACAGCCGCGCTCGCCGATGTCGATGAACCCCAATGGCTCGCCCTATCCACTCACTCTTCAGACTCTGGCGCACCCCGCGGGGACAATGGTTGCCACAAACTCCGCATACGGCACTTACTCGATTGCGCCGGAAACCATCGCATCGCTGTATGGCACGAATCTGGCGGCGTCGCAGCAGTGGGCGCAGTCGCAGCCGTTGCCTGCAAATCTCGGAGGAGTCACAATCACGCTGAAAGACGCCAATGGCGGAGTGTTTCCGGCGCAGCTTTTTTACGTCTCGCCGACTCAGGTGAACTGGCTGGTTCCCAAAGGCGTAGCCAGCGGCGTGGCGACGATTACACTGACTAACGGAAGCGCAACATTTACAGGGACGGCCACGATCACATCCACGGCGCCTGGCCTATTTACCGCGAACATGACCGGACAGGGGCCGGCCGCGGCCCAAACGACCGACGGCAAAACCTACACCACCACCGCTCAATGCACCGCCGCCGGCAGTTGCACCCTGATCCCGATCAACGTGACATCGCAGCCTTACCTGATTCTTTACGGCACCGGAATCCGCGGCGCCGCCCAGGCAAACGTCAGCGTCAAGATCGGGAACATCGATGCTACGGTGACCTACGCCGGCGCACAGGGCACCTATGCCGGCCTGGACCAGGTGAATGTGGCGCTGCCCGCCACCCTCAAGGGGCGCGGCCAGCAGGTGGTGACCGTCACGGTGAATGGGCAGGCGACCAACATGGCGCAGTTGGCGTTTCAGTAGATGCAGCTTCGGCCTTACAATGGAATCAGGAGTCGGATTGCCATGGCCACTAAACAGCAGCTCCATGATCTCATTGAGAGCCTCGCTGAAAACGAGATTGCCAGCGTCTACAGACTCCTGGCCGGTCTTCTGGCCGATCCGCTCTGGGTCGCGAGCGTGACCGCGCCCGACGACGACGAGCCTTATACACCCGAGCAGCAGGCCGACGACGCCGAAGCTCAAGCCGCCATTGACCGGGCGGAGGGCATCCCCCATGCACAGATGCTAAGGGAATTCGGCTTGAAGTGAAGACAGCCTGGACGTGGTCACCACAAGCTCGCTCGCTCGCAACTGCGCAGCATCGACCCCGAGAACGCCATGCGAATCCTGCTGGCATTGACCAGACTTGCGGAAACCGGCGCCGGCAGGGTCAAGGCGCTGCAGGGGCCGCTGGCGGGCGTCATGCGCCTGCGCGTTGGGCCTTGGCGCGTGCGCTACCGGTACATAGAACTGGGGCGCGCACTGGTCCTCGCGGTTGAGAAGCGCGGCGACGCGTACCGCAACTGAGCGGACGGCGTCACCTCTGGCATAATGTTACCGGAGGCATGAACAGTGGCTACGCACACCCTGTCGGTTCCGATTTCGCTGGAGAATGAAAGGAATCCCTGGATCGCCGCCGCGGCGCGGTTCGATGAGGCCGCCATCCGACTCAAGCTGGATGACGGCATGCGCAAGGTGCTGCGCACGTCCGCTAAGGAGCTGACGGTTCACATCCCGGTGCTGCTCGACGACGGGCGCCTGGAGGTCTTCACGGGCTATCGCGTTCAGCATTCGCTGGCGCGGGGGCCGGCCAAAGGCGGCATCCGTTTCGCGCCCGACGTGACGCTGGACGAGGTGCGCGCGCTGGCCTCCTGGATGACCTGGAAATGCGCCGTGGTGAATATTCCGTTCGGCGGCGGAAAGGGCGGCGTCATCTGCGATCCCAACGTGCTTTCCGACGCCGAACTGGAGAAGCTGACGCGCCGCTACACCGCCGAGATCATCGACTTCATCGGACCGGAGCGCGACGTTCCCGCGCCGGACGTCAACACCAACGAGAAGGTGATGGCGTGGATCATGGACACCTACTCGATGCACGCGCGCCACACGGTGACGGCCGTGGTGACGGGCAAGCCGATGGCGCTGGGCGGGTCGCGCGGCCGGCCGGAGGCCACCGGGCGCGGCTGCATGATCGTCATCCTGAAGGCGCTGGAGTTGCTGGGCCTCAAGCCGCAAGATTCGCGGGTGGTGATCCAGGGCTTCGGCAACGTGGGAGGCATGGCGGCCAAGCTCATGCGCGTCATCGGATTCAAGATCGTCTGCGTGATCGAATATGACGGCGCGGTCTACAATCCCAACGGTCTCGACGTAGCCGCGCTTCAGCAGCACCGCAAGGAGACCGGCTCCATCACCGGCTTTGCGGGCGGCGAAGACATGGACAAGGCGGAAGCCATGTTTCTGGAATGCGAGGTGCTGATCCCCGCCGCCACGGAGAACGTGATCCATTCGGGGAACGCGGATAGAATTCGGTGCAAGATCCTGTGCGAGGGAGCCAACGGCCCCACTACTCCGCTGGCCGACGAGGTTCTGGCCGACAAGAAGGTCTTCGTGATCCCCGACATTCTGGCCAACGCGGGCGGCGTGACGGTCTCCTATTTCGAGTGGGTGCAGGACCGCCAGGGCTTCTTCTGGAACGAGCAGTTGGTCAACCAGCGCCTCGAGGAGATCATGACGGAGAGCTTCGACGCGGTGGTGGAATACGCCCGGGCGCACCAGGTGAACAATCGCATCGCGGCCTACATGCTGGCTCTGGATCGCGTGGCCCAGGCCATCAAGCTGCGGGGCATTTACGCGTGACGTGGCGCTGATGTCCTCCGACGCCAGCACGCCGCTGATGCGGCAGTACAACGGCATCAAGCAGCAGGTGCCCAACGCCCTGCTGATGTTCCGGCTGGGCGATTTCTACGAGCTGTTCTTCGAAGACGCGGTGGTTGCCGCGCGCGAACTCGAAATCACGCTCACCTCGCGCAACAAGGAAAAGGGCGCGGCCATTCCCATGTGCGGCGTGCCTTACCACGCGGCCGACGGATACATCGCGCGCCTGATCCAGAAGGGTTATCGCGTGGCCATCTGCGACCAGATGGAGAACCCCAAGTTCGCCAAAACGCTGGTGAAACGCGAGATCACGCGCGTGGTGACGCCGGGCACGGCGATGGACGCCAACCTGGTCGGCTCGCGCGAGAACAACTACCTGGCGGCGGTGGCGGGCCCTAAAGGCACCCCGGGGTCACGCTCGGCCGTGGCCCACGTGGATCTCTCAACCGGCGAATTCCGCGTCACGGAAATGGAGCCCGTGGAAGTGGCGGGCGCTCTCGATCACCTCGGCGCGCGCGAGGTTCTGTTCCCAGCCGACCTTCCCCTGCTCACCGGTGAAGATCGCCCTGCCCGACGCTTCGTGCGCACCGAGCTCGAGAAATGGATTTTCAGCCACGATTACGCCAACCGCACGCTGAGGGACCACTTCAAGCTGCTCTCGCTCGATGGCTGCGGGCTGGCTAACCGTCCGGCGGCGGTGGGCGCGGCGGGCGCCATCCTGCACTACCTGCGCGACACGCAGCGGGCGGCGCTGGACCACCTCGACCGGCCCACTTATTACGACCGCGCCGATTCCATGGTGCTCGACGCCGTCACCGTGCGCAATCTCGAATTGATCGAGCCGCTGTTCGCAGCGGATGTGAGCGGGCAGGCCCAAGCCACATTGCTTGCCGTCCTCGACCGCACCGCGACCGGCATGGGCGGCCGGCTTCTGCGCCAGCGCCTGCTGCGGCCCGCGATGGACCGCGCCGAAATCGAGCAGCGCCTGGAGGCGGTAGGCGAACTCCTCCAGCAGACCATCCTGCGCGCGGAGCTGCGCAAGCAACTCGACGGCATTCTGGATCTGGAGCGCCTGCTGGCCAAGGTGACGCTGGGTTCCGCGGGTCCCCGCGATTTGCTGGCGCTGGGCCGCTCGCTGGACAAGATTCCCGCGCTCAAGCGCTCGTTCGATACCGAGCAGGCGGCCCGTTTGCGGTCCATTCACGAGCGCCTGGACGAATTGCCGGACGTAGCCAACCTGATCCTGGAGGCCATCGCCGACGAGCCGCCGTTCTCCATCGCCGATGGCGGCGCCATCCGCGCCGGCTCTAACGCCGAGCTTGACGAGCTGCGCGATCTGAGCCGGAACGGCCGCCAGTACATCGCGCAAATCGAAGCGCGGGAACGGCAGCGCACCGGCATACAGTCGCTCAAGGTGCGGTTCAACAACGTGTTCGGCTACTACATCGAAATCACGCGCGCCAACCTGCACCTGGCGCCCGCGGATTACGAGCGCAAGCAGACGCTGGCCAACGCGGAGCGCTTCACCACCCCCGAGTTGAAAGATTACGAGCGCAAAGTGCTGGATGCCGAAGAGAAGATCCTGACGCTGGAAAAGGAGCTTTTCACCGGCGTGCGGCAGCGCGTGGCCGCCCAGGCGCAGCGCATACGCGCCACGGCCACCGCGGTGGCGGAGCTGGATGTGACCGCCTCGCTGGCCCAGGTGGCGGCGGAAAACCGCTACCAGCGGCCCACATTTTCCGATAGCGGCGAGATGCGCATCATGGCCGGCCGCCACCCGGTGATCGAGCGGATTGCGGAACAAGAGGCCGGCCGCTTCATCCCCAACGACCTGTACCTCAACGACCACGCGGACCTGATCGCCATCATCACCGGGCCCAACATGGGCGGCAAGTCCACCTACCTACGCCAGGCCGCGCTGATCGCCATCCTGGCGCAGATGGGTTCGTTCGTGCCGGCCGATTCCGCCAGCCTGCCCATCATCGACCGCATCTTCACGCGCATCGGCGCCTCCGACAATCTGGCCCGCGGGCGCTCCACGTTCATGGTGGAGATGACCGAGACCGCCGTAATTTTGAACACCGCGACGCCGCGCAGCTTCATCGTGCTGGACGAGATCGGCCGCGGCACCGCGACCTACGACGGCCTGGCGCTGGCCTGGGCGGTGGTGGAGCACATACACTCCCGCACGCGCGCCAAAACGCTCTTCGCGACGCACTATCACGAGCTGACCGAACTGGCCGATCTGCTCGAAGGCGTGCGCAACCTCAGCGTCTCGGTCAAGGAAGCCGGCGACCACATCATCTTCCTGAGGAAAGTGGAACCGGGCAAGGCCGACCGCAGCTACGGCATCGAGGTCGCGCGGCTGGCCGGGCTGCCGCTGAGCGTGATCGACCGCGCCCGCGAGGTCTTGAAACTGCACGAGCGGACCGAGCACGTGGTGACGGAAGAGCTCGCCAAGGCCGAAGAGGGACCGGTGCAGATCCAGCTTTTCGAGCCCGTGGGTTATGGCATTGCCGAGCGTATACGGAGCCTGAAACTGGACGAACTGAGGCCCATCGAGGCGCTGCAATTGTTGAGCGAATTGCAGAAGGAGCTGAAGCGTCCGTGAGAGTCGCGGGGGTGATGAGCGGGACGTCGCTGGACGGCATCGACGTGGCCATCGTGGAAATCAGTGGCCGGCGGGTTGAGACGATCGGTTTCGCGTGCGCGCCGTACTCCGAAGCTGTTCGACTTGCGATTCTCGACGTGTCAAACCTAGGTACGTTCGGCGGCTCAATTTCGCGCCTCAATTTTCAGCTTGGCGAATTATACGCGCGCGCGGTCCTGCGGGCCGTTCGCCGGTATGGCCCGGTCGAGCTGATCGGCTGCCATGGCCAGACCATTTACCATGAAGGCGGCGCGCACACGTTGCAGATCGGCGAAGCGGCGGTGGTGGCCGAGCGCACGGGCGTGCCGGTGGTCTCGAATTTCCGCGCGCGCGACATCGCCGCCGGCGGCGAGGGCGCACCGCTGGTCCCGTTTGTCGATTACCTGCTGTTCCGCCATCCGAAGCGCGCGCGCGTCGCGCTGAACATCGGCGGGATTGCCAACATCACGGCGATCCCCGCGGGCGCGGCGCCTGGGGACGTGGTGGCGTTCGATACCGGACCTGGCAATATGGTGATCGACGCCCTGGCGCGGGAAATGGGATTGCCGTGCGACCGCGGGGGAAAGATCGCCGCTTCAGGCCGGGTGGACCGGGCGCTGCTGGATGAACTGCTCGCCGACCCCTACTACCACCGGCAGCCGCCCAAGAGCGCGGGCCGGGAACAGTACGGCGCGGAATTTGTCGCGCGATTGAAAAAGTCGGGGTTGCCCATGCGGGATCTCATGGCCACGGCGACGGTGCTGACGGCGGCAACTGTGGCGATGGGCGTGGGCACCTGTGGGGGAGAGGCTGCCGACCTGATCGTATCGGGCGGTGGCGTCCACAATCCCCAGATCATGGCGCATCTCGCCGGCTTCCTGCCCGGGATCGTGATCTCAACTTCGACCGAACATGGCATCGATGCCGATGCCAAAGAGGCCATCGCCTTCGCCGTGCTGGCATATCAGACCTGGCGCAAGAGGCCGTCGAACCTGCCCTCCGCGACCGGTGCCAGACATGCGGCGGTGCTCGGCAGCATTACGTACTAACCCATTTTCCGCACTTTTTGGGGGGTCTGTGTGTGTTGTCAGGGGGTTAGGAGCCAGTTCGGTTACTTTTTGTCACTACAACCGTGACATT
>Ga0209039_10001331_pt1 | contig 23291 bp, 15 predicted proteins | sample BogFormECP12_OM1_FD_188238 | JGI IMG/M metagenome (GOLD analysis project Ga0209039, IMG submission 188238) | Bog forest soil microbial communities from Calvert Island, British Columbia, Canada - ECP12_OM1 (SPAdes) (version 2) | ecosystem: Environmental > Aquatic > Freshwater > Wetlands > Bog ... | reverse complement strand
GACACATCTTTGGCCAAGAATTATTTTCTCAACCTCATTGACGCTTCGTTGGAAGGGGAGGAACCATTTGCGTTTGCCTCTGTCCAGTTTGAATGGGTGGAGCATTTCAGTAACAACGTTCAAGGGGTAGTGGAAGATTGGATTCAGACTTTACTGTCAACGCGAAACTATAATTTTTGGACTCTCCAAGACATTACAGCCAGTTTCAAGAATGAATATGCTTCAACACCAGCTTACACCGTAAACTTTCGTTCGCCCTATGATAACGAATCTATTGAATGGTTCTACAGCCAAGACAAACGAGTAGCCCGCGTCAATGGTGAAGTCGTCAGCTACATAAATTATGACGAACAAAGTCCAGACAGGTTACTGAATAGCACCTTCCAACCTGACTTAAGCGATTTCTCATTATCTAAGATCCCTGACAACTGCGTTGACGACAGCTTGAATTTCACGATAGATGGTCTTGGAGGAGGAGAATACCGTGCGCCCATACGAGACAACGGCACAGTTTACAACGGAACACTTGCCGACTTTCCAAACGAAAACTCAGTGCCCGAAATCCCCATACCATTGGCTGCTTTCGTAATATCGATGGTATCTACGGGAATCATTTGTTTCGCTTATAAAAGACGTGAGAAATTCAAGAAGCCCAGCTTGGCGCGCGCGCCAACGCAACAAGCAATTTTGCTTTGAACGCGAGCTGCGCCGAGAGTCACAAATAGAGGGGAGCAAAGACTCAAGCAAAGAGAAAAAACACTCAATATACCAGCCCATATCTGTCTGTTGATGCCGTCTCTCCTAGAATTTTCGCTACTCGCTTTATGGCGAAGGTGACGTAGAGGTGTTGACATTTTGAACGCCCATGTGCCAAATTCGCATGGCTCTTCCTCTCCTCCATTTGTAACCTTCCAATTCTAATAGTGTAAGAGTGTCTGCGTTTAGCTATGATAATGGCGCGAGGAAGAGAGCCAACAGAAACGATGTTACGACAAGATACAACATGAATTTCAAAAGTTCACACTAGTGTATCAGGTTTCACGGAAAAATGTGGAAAAAGAAAGAAAAGAGGATTTGCGTTTAGTTGAAGTCTACCTTTGCTGCGGATGTTGTGGGAAGTTTCTGATACCACCAAACAGTTGAGTTTGGCAGCGCCATTGGTTTGACCAAGCCTCCCCATGCATTGCCGTTTTGGTCATATGGGGTGGCTGAAGTGGCGTACGCATTAGTGCCGAATTCTGTTATGGTTCCTAAGGCTTTCACTATCGAGAACGCGCTCGGTTCACCGTTTGGTCCTCCGTATGTCATTTGAAGTACTACTGCAACTGTTCCGGTAGGCAGGCCCGCACTCGATACTTGTGTTGTGTTTCCACCAGCATCGAGAAGGTATTGAGAAGCCCAAGCTGCAGCCCAGTACGTGTCTTTACCGTTCCAGCCGTATATTGTGAGGCCGCGTGTTCCGTTGACATCGTGGGCCAAGCTAATGACGGCATAGTTTGCACCGTAACCGAACGTTGTTGTGGCTACGTTCCAAGTTGAGACTGGGAAGAAGTCTAGTGTTCCTAGGCTTGCATCACTCGTCGGCGCTGTTCCTGTAACTGTTCCGCCATTTACCAGTGCGTAGTAGCTACCACTTGTGCCTTCTCTGTCAATCGCGACTCCGAAGTCATTGAAGTATCTTGTCAATTGGTTGGCTTTGTCACCGCCTAAGCTGAGTATACCGTTAGGATTGTAGTTCACTGCCCAGCCATAGAGGGCGCTTGAACTGTAGTTAGTCAGGAACGGTGGATAAGTCCAAGTCTGAGTAATCGGGTTTATCGATGGGGACCATGTGTCGTTGTCAAAGTCCCAGCCTCCAGCGATTGGTTGAGCTGGAAACGTTGTACCCGTTTCAATTTCTTCATTGGTTCCTGGTACGAATCCCAGAAGTCCTGTTCGCTTGTAGGTTGTCGTGTCCGTGCCTGTTCCTAGGCCGCTGTTGCTGAAGGTCTGGTAGTAGTTGCCTCCAAACTGGTCTAGGCCGAAGGGTATGCTTCCTGATGTGTCATTTTTGTCGAACAGCCCGAGGGCAGTTTCATTTGCGCCGTAAATGGTGTTTCCAAGGAGGCTTGCGCCTGCGCTGTCGGTTGTGGCTGAAGTTTGTCCCAGAGCGGTCCACATGAACGGATTCGTTGATGTTTTCAGTGAGTTAAGGTCTGCGGGGTTGAACACACTGTTCAGCGTGTACGAAACCTCGGTATCCAGTGAATTCACATTGTATGTAGTGTCGTTAGCGTCTTTGGCTGGGTGTGGATCAGCGTTGTAGTCGGTCATGCCCAAGACTGCCGTGAATCTCATTTCTCTATTTGGTGACTTGGCAAGCCAAGTGGTTAGTTTCGGATACGCTATGTTGTTGTACCTCCACTGAGCAATGACCCATGGTGTGCTAGGCTCATTAGGGCTTGTTGGTGGTCCTGGCAGGTCTGCAACAGTCGTGCCCAACGGAAGGTTGTCCACGATGTTACCCTGCGGATTCGGAAGCAGTTGATTGTAAACTGTGTATTCAGTAGTGTTTGGCCAGTAACCTGAAAAGAATATGTTGTTCTTGCCTGTATCGTAGGCCTGCACCACATCATAGCTAGTTGCTCCTGTCAGTGGGTACTGATAAACGGTGCTGTTCGAGTTGTGGTAATAGTGTATGTACGCCTGGTTTGAGGGGTTCAGGTTCGCGGCCAAGTCAAGCTCGTACCTGTTGCTGAAGGCAAAGTCGTTTATCTGGTCCAGTATCTTCGGCTCAATAAGTATCTTCACATCGTAGTTGACTATGGCATACTTCGTGTCCTTGTAGAAGTTGATCGTTACGAAAATTTCTGCAACGTCTTCATTGAAATATGCGTCATGTATCACGGTTCCGGTTCTCGCAATTACAAGCCTTGCACTATCGTACAGTATTTCCACGCCTGTGGGATTCAGTGTACCTGCAGTGAGACCGGAGCCAGTGTCAGCCGGGTTCTTTGTGCCATCCCAGCTGTAGGCTGCTCTTGCACCTTCGGTAAGGGAGGTGTTGCTGTACATAGCCCAACCTTCTACCGCCCTCAATGCTCCTTGTCTGGTGTAGTTCAGGTAGAACTGCCATCCTTGGATCTCGAGTTGTGGCGGGATTGCCGGGTTAGAGCTTGCCCAAGATTCTGTGAGGTTCCAGTCGTGATTGTTTGCTCCGTATGCAATGCCAGCGCTTGCTGGGGTTGCCAGCTCGCCATATTCCGTCAAACCGAGTCTGAGGCTTTTGCTCGCGCTGTAATAGGTAGCATTCGGGTACTGCGCAGCGTATATGCCAAGTCCACTTGCCCATTGATTTACCATGTATGAATACTGCATGCTGGAATAGCTGTCGCTGCCCGCTGTGCCCTCTAAGACGACGTAGTCAGCTCCTGCACCTGATATTCCACTTCGGAAAGCCATCGTTGGTAACATAATTGAACAGAGTATCATTAAAGCTGTAAGTGTCGCAACAATAGTCTTAGTAAGATTCTCTATTTTCAATTTTTCATTCCTCTCAAATTTTTTTCGTCCTTCTATATGTCTTAGCCAATCCGTTTAAAAGTCTTTCCATCAAAGAAAAAAGGAACACGACGCTTCTGTTGATCAAGCTACCCAAATTCCTTGTTTGCCCCAAGCAAAAAAATCCGTGCACGCCAAGCTTGTAGAGATAACACTTCCTCAAGAACAAAATGACCAACTCAGCCTTCTTTCAAGATTCTAATAGAAACGATGACGTGGAACAAACGTATCCTTTCTCGGAGAGAAAGTAATCAATAGGGCGCGTTCAAGAAAGCGTTCAATTGAGGTTTCATGCTTACATTGTGTTTCGGAAAAGGTCCTCTCTTCTTGAAATGTACAGTTCTTCCACGCGATTTTTTTCGCTGAATATCGCAGATTCTTCTAATCCCCTTAGCACCACTACCGGTCGCGCCTCGTTTCCTTGGCCCATTAAGAGCTCAGCTGCGGCGACCACTTCATCGACAACTGCTATGTTCTTGACCTTAAGAATTTGGCCGAAAAGATCAGGTTTTCCCTTGTAATCTCTGAATGGATTGATTCCTGCGATGCCAATCGCATAATTGACTTGCCCCCGCCTAAATGGCCGACTGTAAGTGTCGCACATGATTACTGCAACGTCCTTGCCTGTCAATCGTTTGATCTCTGATCGACACTCTTCAGCGGATTTATCTGGGTTCAATGGCAGAAGCGCAAAATTGTCACTGCCTTCAACATTCGATTTGTCGATTCCAGCATTTATACAAATTAATCCCCGGATGTCCTCAACGATTAATGTTTCACGGGAAGCTTTCAATACCCGTTTGGTTTCCCTCAAAACCAACTCGACAAATCTGCCGCTTTTCTTCACTTTCCTCGCCAAACTGTTGGCTCGACGTGAAGGCTCAACCTCTCGTACATTTACAATTCTTCGTTCGGCCTTAGAGAAAATCTTCTGCGCAACGACAATAACATCACGATTCTGTATTTCCAGACCATTCTTCTCCGCTGTGTCAACTATGATTCTAGCCAAATCATCCCCTTCATGCACCATCGGAAAACCTTCGAGCCCGAAAGCAGTGAAACTCTGCAACATTTAGTATATCACCAAGACCTAGAATCCCCTCTTGCCTCGTTAAATCTCTTCTTCAACGCAACCTTGGATAACAGCGTGTTCACCCGGATTTTCAAGTTTAACTGAGGATTCATAACGCTTAAGCCCAACCCGGCGAGAGGGATAAAGGAAACCAGAATACTGAATGGATGATATTAATGAAAAAGAAATCCAGTCCATTACTCGGTCTTCTCATCTCATTTTTCATTCTCAGCTGTTTAACGGGCGTTTACAATGTATTGCCCCCAGCAAAGGCAACATATGTCTGGGGAACCATAACGCATGACACTGATTGGACACTGGTTGACAACCCCTTCATAATATCAGACAACATTACAGTCGTCTCAGGCGCCACGTTAACGATAGAACCTGGCGTACAGGTCAGGTTCGGACAGGATTTCTCGATAATAGTGAATGGGGGAATCGTGGCAGACGGAACGGTTGACAGACCAATATTGTTCACATCCAACAACCTGAATGCCATCACGGGAGACTGGGGAACAATCCTCATCAACGGGGCTCAGCAGTCCTCGATAACAAACTGCACAATAGAATACGGAACCAGCGGCATAACGCTTCAAAGTGGTTCTTTGAACCTGCAAAACAACATTATCACTTCTAACATGAACGGCACAGTAGTCAATGGTGGCAGCGCAACCATTGAAAACAACATGATGGTCAACAACACCGCCTGTGGAATTAACATAGTGGGAGGCAGCCAGGTCACTGTGGAAAACAACACCATAAGTTCAAACGGAGACGGCGTCGTGTTAACAGGAAACCTGAATGGAGCAGTTGACGTAACACAAAACAACATCATGCTCAACATCAACAGTGGAATATCCCTTGGCGCCGCCGCATATTCCGACACATCTATCCTACAGAATAACGTTTCATCAAACAGCTACGGATTTCTCGTCACGTCGAACGACACGTACATCGCGCACAACTACATTTCAAACAACACCGTAGACGGAATACTTTACCAAGATGGAACAGGCCACCAAGCCCACTTCAACGACATCTATAGCAATGCAGTTGGGATGGATATTTACTCTAACAACGTAACAGATCCCTCCTACATTGTGAACGCGACTTACAATTATTGGGGAGATCCAAGCGGACCGTCCCATGCATATCTCAATCCCTACGGAAAAGGAAACAGTGTCGGTGGAAACGGCATTGGCTTACACTTCATCTTTTTCTTGTCAAAGCCCAGCGACTTCAACAACACGCCACCAACAGCCGTTCTTCAAACCGACAAGACCTTAGTAGCCCCTGATCAAAACGTCACGTTCATCGGCACCAACTCATACGACGACGGCCGCGTAGACCAATACTTCTATGACTTCGGAGACGGAGTCACAAGCGGATGGACAACCCTGTCCCTCACAAACCATACTTATGCCAATGTTGGAACCTACATGGCAACCCTGACAGTGATGGATGACTTCGGCACTATAAGCCAGAACCCCACAACGACAACCATAACCGTCCAGAATCTGACACCCCTGAGTGTTTCAATCGCTCAGAGCAGCCAAGTGGCGGACTACAACGGCAACGTCACAGTAACAGTTTACGTTGCAAACCAGAACGGAGCCGTACAAAACGCAGCAGTCACCCTTCTCTCTTTGAAGGGAGGAAGCTTCCTGGCCAACTCGGGAACTACAGATTCCACGGGTCAATTCCAGACGACTTTTACCGCGCCAAACGTCACCGACGTTTCGAATATCAGACTGATTGCCACGGCCACTGAAGCGGGATACGCAGATGGATCCACCCACACCTATCTCGAGGTTCTCCCCCTTCTTCACATCCAAGTAACCACGAAGCCAGCGACAGTTAAGTCTGAAGCGACCGTTAACATGATATTCCTAGTCTACGGGGGCCTAGGCCAACCAGTCGCAAACGCCTCCATAACGGCCACGGCAGATAATGGAACCCTTTCACAAAATGCCGGCGTCACAGGTTCGGATGGCACGGTCACTTTCAACTTCACCGCGCCATACACTCTCAATCCAATCATAATCACCATAAACACCACTGCCCAAGAGCAAGGATTCACCAGCGGGCAAGACCAACAGGCAATAGTCGTACTGCAAAATAACCTAGCCGTCGCAATTACTCCTAACGAAAACCCGATTGTTTCCGAAGGAAGCACCAAAATCAATGTTCTTGCAACCTGCGACGGAACCCCAATATCAAACGCAACGGTCACGGCGTCAGCAGACACTGGCAATTTGACATCAACCATTATGTATACAGATACGAATGGTTTCGCCACATTCCTCTACAACGCTCCGCAGACCACATCAGCGCTGAACGCGACGTTGACCGTAACCGCAACAAAGAGCCATTACATAGATGGGACGAACCAAATAAGCATAAGCGTAACACCGAAATTGCTTATCCTGTACTTGACAGCCCAAAACTACACAATGATTTCAGAAGCAAACGTCACAATAACCGCCCACGTAACATACAATTCAGCCCCGGTTCAAGACGCAAACGTAACGATTGCATCCACAAACGGAGGCAATTTCTCCCAGCTTAACGGAACAACCGACGCTAATGGATTCGCGACCTTCAATTTCATTGCACCGCAGGCCAACGTTTCCTCCAACATAAACATAACCGCCGTGGGTTCAAAAACAGGATATGTAGACGGCCAAGACCACCTGATGCTAAACGTCATTCCTGGAAACCTGACTGTCCAAATCACGCCAAGTTCCTACGCTATAATGCCGGGTCGCAGCACCGTCGTGACTGTGACTGCTACGGCAAACTCTAAGCCTGTTGCAAATGCACAAGTGATTATGTCTACCACGAACGGAAACTTCTCATACACCGTTGGCTTCACCGACGCAAACGGAACCTGTTCATTCGTGTTCAACGCTCCTGAGACAACTGTGCAGTTAAATGTCACTATGAACACGAGTGTCAGTAAGAACGGGTACTTTGGTGGTAGTAACCAGACAAGTATAAACGTAGTACCGGTGGCGCCGATTTCAAGCCAGCCTGGTTTTCCATGGTTGATGCTGATGCTGATTGTTGTGCCCGTGATTATTGCAGTCGTCGTTGTAGTTTTGATTAAGTCCAAGATTCTTGTGATTTCCGCGGAAACAGAAGAGGGTACGAGCACTGAATAATGTCTCGTGAGACGCAAGATTTAATAGATACTTTCTGTCATTAGTACGTGTACAGGAGAAGTACAATGACACAAGTACGGCTGAAATCGACCTTGGCGAAGCTCAAAAAAGTGCAGTTCAAACTGAACTTGAAGAGGCATGAACCAGCAGCAGTCGGACCAGCCCCCCCGAAGCCCGTTCCAAGAGGATTCAGAATAGCCGAAAAGTACCCGCTGTATGAACCGTTCGCCCACGTGGCAATTGCCCAGAATCCTAAGACAGGTGAGTACAAGTACATTCTCGATGAGTTGCAGCTTGACCCACTTGAAAGAAGCGTTTACCAACGAATCTTGGAAATATTGCTCGCTGAAATCGAGTCGCCAAAAGAAGAGATAGCCGACCCGAGGAAGTTCTTTGCAGATGAAGCCAAGAAAATCGTTGACAAATACCGCATAAGCCTTGGATGGTTACCCGACGTCTCGTGGTACAAGATACTCTATCATGCGGAAAGAGATCTCGTTGGTTTCAGTGCAATCGATCCTTTGATGCGCGACCCGAACATTGAAGACATTTCATGCGACGGAGTTCAGAAGTCCGTATACATTTGGCATAGAAACTACGAGAGTCTCGAAACAAACATCCAGTTTGAAAGCGATGAAGAACTAGACAACATGGTCGTCAAACTCGTACACATGGCCGGAAAGCATGTAAGCTCTGCTTTCCCAATAGTGGATGCCTCGTTGCCTGGAAAACACAGGCTGGCAGTCTGCTACCGACGTGAAGTCACTCCTTTCGGAACCGCCTTCACCATCAGAAAATTCAGAGAAGACCCCTACTCGATAATAGATTTGATTAACATAGGTACTTTTTCAGAAGAAATGGCTGCCTATCTTTGGGTTTGCCTCGAAAACAGATCGTCTATAATGGTTCTCGGTGGAACGGCCGCTGGAAAGACAACTGCCCTGAACGCATTAGCTTGTTTGATCAAGCCTGGAAGCAAGATAATCACAATAGAGGAAACAGCAGAACTCAATCTCCCCCATGAAAACTGGATCTCATTCATTGCAAGACAGAGTTACGGTCTTGGAGGAAACGCCATAGGCGAAGTCGCGCTCTTCGACCTAGTAAAGACTTCTATGAGACATCGCCCAGACATACTCATCGTCGGAGAGGTCAGAGGCCAAGAAGCTTATGTGCTTTTCCAGGCGCTTGCAACTGGCCACGGTGGCATGTGCACAATGCATGCTGAAAACCTCGATTCCGCCCTCAAACGTTTAACCCAGAAACCCATGGACATCTCACCTGCCTATCTTCCGTTAATGAACATAATCATGTCCATTCAGAGGGTTCATCTAGTCAAGAACAATGAGAGAAGGGCCTTCAGACGCGTACTGAACGTCAACGAGATCGCAGATTTTCAGGATTACAGAGGAGTATTCAAGTGGCAACCTGCTGAAGACGAGCACGCATCTTCTTTCGACAAGAGCGTCATGCTTTCCGCCATTTCGGAGCGCAATGGGTTGAACAAAAAAGAGCTGCTTGAAGAGATTAACAGACGCAAAAACGTGCTACACTGGATGAAAGAACACAAAATCAGGAGCTACAAGGACGTAGCTGCCATAATAGCAGAGTATTACGCACGCCCCAAACAGATATATGAAAAAGTTCTCGCTGGAGAGGAGGTCAAGGTAATTGCCACTTCTAAAAACCCTTGAGGCATGGTCATTCCGTCTATTCGGCCCAATAGCGCCCTCCTTCCTCAAAAACGTATTCGAATTTAAGGATTACTTGGAAAGGGCAAAAATCAAGATATACCCAGAAACCTACGTTTCCCTAATGTTTTTCTCCGCTTTCATTACCCTTCCGTTAGCCGTGATTTCAGCTATAATCGTTTTCCTTTATGGTTTCCTTCCTTTAATCTTCCTAATACCAGCTCCATTTTACGTAATGATAGGATTCATTTTAGTTCCAATGTCTAGATCGGGCGAAAGAGCGAGCAATCTCGAAAGAGAAATGCCCTTTGCCACGGCTTACATCAGCGTCATGGCTTCGGGTGGCATAGCCCCATACACCAGTTTCAAAAGACTAGCTCAAGTCGAACTCATGCCTGCCATGAAAGTGGAAGCCAGAGAAATCATTAAAGACGTGGAAATCTTCGGCACCGACCCATTGACGGCCATTCAAAATGCCGCAAAGAGAAATCCGTTAGACATCTTCAAAGATTTCCTCTCAGGCTACTCATCCACCGTCATCATTGGAGGAGATATCGGACACTTTCTTGAAAGGAAAGCTGAAGACATATTCAAGGCCAGGGCGATGCGTGTCCGCGCAGCCGCAGAGAGATTGGGGATGCTTCTTGAAACTTTCATAATCGTCAATGTGATGATGTCTCTTTGTTTCTACATTATGTTCAGCGTACAAAACATCGGTGTAGGCGGCGCATCAGGCGGCGGCGATGTTTCCACCATTATTCTCTACACTTTCGTCCTGAGTCCCATGCTTTCAATAATGTTCGTCTATTTGGCACACAGCATGCAGCCCAAAACTCCTGTGACTGAAATGCGACCCTACAAAGTCTTTGGGGTCTGTGCGGTGGCAGGAATTGCGCTGTTCATGTTCCTTTTCCTCGGCGGCCACTTCGGCATACTGAGCCAAATGCCAGTGGCACTCGCCATAGCATTATTCGTCACTGCGGCACCCGCAGCGGTCGTGCATGGTAAACTCTCCAGCAAGAAAATAGGCATCGAGCAAGGTGTAAACAGTTTTCTAAGAGATTTGACTGAAGTCAGAAAAACTGGACTCTCGCCAGAAAAATGCATTGAGAGCCTTTCTCACCGTGAATATGGCGTTTTTAGCAAGGAACTGCGGAAAATCAGCTCGGAAATCTCTTGGGGAATTCCGCTGAAGAAAGTGATGATAGATTTCATAAATAGAACAAGAAGTTGGATGACGCAAATTGTGATGTTCCTGCTTGTCGAGACCGTGGATGTTGGAGGGGGAACGATTGAGATGGTGGAGTCACTCGCCCGCTTCAACAATCTCACGCAGGAAGTTGAAAAAGAGAAGAAAGCTTCGACCAGGCCGTACATAATGATGCCCTACTTCGCGGCCCTGCTCCTCGTTGTAACGACATCAATGATGCTGGGTTTTACCACGGGTACTATAGGTGTTGCCGGATCCGGCCCGCCAAAAAACATGGACTGGGTAAGACAGGTTTTCATGACCTCATCAATTTTCTATAGCTTCATGGTAGGCATAGTGGCAGGAAAAATCAGCGAAGAATCCATTGCAGCAGGATTCAAACATGCGGCAGTTCTCGTCGTAATCTCCATCATAGCAGCAGAGATAATGCCAATGTTCCTAGGCGGCTTCATGGGGTCAACTCCAAAAATAGGTTGGATAGGCTAAATGACGAGGACGAACTTTGGGCACTTTCGAAAGGATAATCGAGCCGTCAGCCCAGCGATTTCCTCCACTATATTAACAGCCGCCATCGTCGTCATGCTTCTTGTCGTTGTAGGCTTCACGAACAACTATTTGAATGGACAAATAGCTCAAAATGACTTCAACTCTATGAAACAGTTCATGCAGACTGTTGCATTACAAGCGGATGACGTGGCGTGGATACCAGGACGCACCCAGACCTTAACGTTTGCAACTAAATATGGCCAAGTCACTTTTAGGTCTCCGGCTTTAACCTATAGTTTTTACTTTGACGGTTCGCTTGTTGCGAGTTTCAATGTTGGCGCAATTCTGTTCAGCATACCAGTCAATGAATATTCTGTGGCAAACAACTATTTCGAAGAGCTATTCCCATCATCCGAAGGCTTGCTTCAAAACGGCTCATCTGCACCAGTTTGCAGGACCTTCGTAACTGAGAAGTTGCCAATGCAGGACGGAAGCTACATCAGAATAGTAGCAGTGCCGATCGTACGGCAGCTCATTGCCACAATTAACGCTGTCTCTTACGCTCGGTTCTACCTGCCGATTTTCAATACAGGTTCTTCTCCTGAACTATCGCAATCGGTGACCATGACAGGACTAAACGTTTACCACGGAATATTCAGCAATGTCAACAACAACGCTAACAACACCGTTACAATCTCAATAGCTTTTCCTAATGCTGGAATTGGTTTGACGTCGGATTTCTTCAACTTCGATGCCACGAATCAAACAATTATTCTCGGACCGAGTTCCGTTGTCGAAATTTACGGAGGGAATGTAACAGTATCGCTAGGGATTTCAGCCTAGAAACGTTAATGGAGGTTCATGTATCCCCCACGTAACCATTGAACATGTTATCATGATTCCTATTCTCTTGCTACAGATCTTCTTGTTCCCAGTTGTAGCCAATTTGCTAATGAACACATGGGTGGATTCACGAAGAACCCTAACGCTGCAAGAGGCAGCAAGCAACATGGGTAGCAAAATACAACAGATGTACTTCGCACTTGACCATAACACTACAATACCATCTGGAACGACAACAGACCAGTTTGGGCTCCCCCCGTACATCGATGGATATTCTTACACTGCAAACGCGATACTTCGACCTTCCAGCGTCGCAGCAAATCCAAGCCAAGTACTCCAAATAACCCTCAGACTTGCGACAACGACTCTCGAAGTTACGTCGCAGGTTCTCCTAGGATCAAACGCAAAATGGGATTCAACGATGATTTTCAGGAGCAATTCCACGAGTGCCGGCGCCTATGCGGACAAGTTTGGAAACGGAACTATAGGCATGGGGTTCGGAGGATAGTCAGGAAAGATGGTTTAGGATGGCAGGGGCGACAATAGATCATTTGATTGCTCTTACAGTTTTCTTAGCTGCCTTACTGCTTTTCATCGGCTTCTTCAATCAAATGAATCAAACAGCGATTCTATATCAATACCACAGTTACATCGCGACGGAATGCAGCAACGTTCTGGACAGCATCATGCTAAACCCCGGCACCCCATCAGATTGGGGAGTCTCAGGAAGCAGCACTCAAAATCTCACGTTCTTTGGACTGCAAGACCCCGAGTTCCAAGAGTACAGGATGAGCCCATTCTCAGCCATGAGGCTGGTTTCCATAGCAAATCAAGTCTACTATAGCCAGACTGGACAGTGGTACAACGACCTGTCGTGGGGACTCAATGGCGCATACTTGCTTCTGCCAGCAAGTGACTGCATCAGTTACCATGACGCGACCAGTCTACTGGGGATAAACGGAACATACGATTTTCAATTGTCGATAACGCCAACATTAGCAGTCAATGTGACGCAGATCCCAGGCAATGATCTGCAGTTGGAGATCCAAGTGTACGGATCCGGGTTTCCGCTCAGCAATGCAACTTTGGATTACTTGATGTTCTGGGCAAACACGAGCAGCAGCGGATTCCCTAAACTGAACAGCAATTTCACATCTGACATTAATCAAACCGACTCTGCAGGCATCGCGTTCAAAGAGTTTCCATCCCTCAGCAGTAATACGACATTCACGTTCATAGTGAAAGCGTTCGAGGGTGGACTCAATGGAATAGGCTACCTGAGCCGAGAAACTGTAACAGACGCGGGGAATATTATTCCATACATCCAAAGCTTCGATAATGGAACAGCAAACATGGTGCTCGCACAGAAATACGGCAATAACGATCCGCCCACCAGCATAGGCAACCTATACTATAACGCTTCTTTTTATGCTCTGCCCAACACTTTCGTCCCAGTCTTCGGAGAAAACTTTGCAGGAGAACTCAATTATGGTAGCGGCACACCCTACCAGAACCTAACCGTGACCACGAATAATCAAACAGGTTTTCTGGTGATAGCATATGGTGACGGATCTAATTACGGCACAGTAATCGCGCCTTTCGGGCTCAATTCCTTGGGATTGCCTGTGACATTCGGTAGTAATGTTTCAGGAAAAGAGTGGGTGGCCACTGATCTGCGGCAAGTTATCATTGGAGACATCGCCTACCAAGCGAAACTCTCCCTTTGGAGTTTAACAGGTTATCAGGTGACGGGCTAAGATGATGCGAACTTTGGAAATATTCATCGTTATTCTCATAATGACAGGGGCTTTCATGACAGCCTCATTCTTTGCGGTTTTGCCTTCGCCCCGTCAGGTTTCGCCTCTGAACTTGAGCAGACTGGCTTTGACAACCTTGGAGACATTAGACGCGGAAAATGGCCTCAGTTCAGTTGCCTTTGAGACAACTAACGATACTGCTTGGAACGAGCTTCAAGTTGCACTATCAGCGTCTTTACCTTCAAACGTGATTTACAATCTTACTGCCTATGATATTTCGAGTGGAGGGCTTCAGAATCTCTACGCTGTTAGCAGGTCAATTTCCAATGCTCAGAGTTTGGGCATAGATTCTAATGCCGCATCCTATATGGTTGCTTCTTCTAATGTGACTTTCACCGTTACACCTCAGAAAATAGGAGTAACACTCTATATCTTGAATTGCAGCGATTCAAGCGGTTGGTGGATAACGGGATATACCGTTCAAAGCATTGCCCAACAACTCGCTGGAATATTTGCTTCCTATTTTGAGCCTTCCTCTATTGTGATGGTTCAAAATACCACGCAGCTTGGACAGTTATTGAACGGCCAGCCCCTTGGAAATGAGACCTTACAAAACGCCATAATCATAAACACATGCGGAGAGCCTGTACCCATTCCTCAGAGCTACGCCACGCTCTACTCAAACGACTATCCGCACTATTGTTACCAGCTAGGCAATTGTACTGAGCTGTACAATTGGACTTGGGTCAGCATAGTCGGATATCCATTCTATTATGTCACGAACACGCTTGCACTCTCAGGAAACCAGAACGGATGGGGAATCTATGGTATAACAGCCATTAACCCTAATGGGCTCAATGCTTTTCTTGAGGGCATAGACGGCCAACCGTACAATAACAATGGCAATTGGATTACTGATTCACCCGGCGTCGTCACCCTGACATCAACAGCCCTCGCTAATTGCAGCTATTATGGCATCTTCCCTTCACCCATACAGACCTCTACGAGAGCTCTACCCGAATCAGTCACCGCTCAGTACAACCTGTCCATTGCAACCAATATCTTGAACCCAACAGGCGGCGCAATCCCAGGAGCAGTGCTTAATCATATTTTCAAAGGGGCCCCAGATGTCACGGGTTCTCTTTTCGCAGTGGGGTTGACCCGAGTCCCAGACACTAGACTCACCGCCCTAGGCATATTATCCGACTACAACCCTGCGCTCTACAAGTCAGAGTACACGGCTGCAGGCACGTCGAAACTTGTCGTTCTACAACTCGGACTGGCAGGAGGATAGTACTATGAATAAGAGAGGTCAGTTTTCAATAATCGCTGCCTTGCTCGTTTCGGTGATTCTCATATCGACCGTTATGGTGACATATAACATAATCCTTAATGATACGATCCAAGTCCAACCGCAAGTACTGACGGCTATTGATGAAACCAATTTCGCCATAAAGCAACTATTAGGTTTCAGCGTGGGTTACTACGGCTCCGTAATCCAAGTGACTGGAGACAGTTCCTATGCAAGGCAAAGTACGTTGAATTACACTTCAAGTGGACTGGAATACGTGGCGAATACTCATCCAGACTGGGGAGCAGGTTTCAGCCTGACAAATCTGACTATCTCCACGTACTGGTTTAATAACACCAGCTACAGTGCGGGATATCTCGACGTGACTTACAACCTGACAAAACTGGGAATATACGGAATGCAATACGCGCCTTCATGTGGCCTCACCGTGCAAATCATGAACACCACGCAAAGCAACCAGACAAGCCTGACCGTTTTGCAGGACCACAGCGAACCAGTTACGAATCTTGAGGCACAAAACTTCCAATTCTTCCAGTATGAAACGAACTCAACTTGGGTATTGATCCCTCCGAGTGCCGCTCCGATAGCTTTTACAAACGGCACATACCAGATTCAGCCACCAGCAGGAATAGATACAAACTCATACGTCATTCAAGTGACAGATCAGAGAGGCATAGCAGTAGTGGCCTCGCCATATTCCTCGTACAACATAAATATGACATGGCCAATCTCCTCATCAACCTTGCCATCAACGGACTACGTGAACAACAACGCGTCAGATGTAGATTTCAACGGCAACATAGGCATGGAGTCGAACTTCACAGCTCAACAGTATGGGCCGGACAACATTCATGACATTCTGACGGAAGGCAGCGTTCCAGCCATTAACACTCAGTATGTACAAACCAATAATCAACTTCATGACACTGACATTGGAACACAAAATAATTTCTCCGCCGAACAGTCGGCGGGCAACACTTACGACACATTGACTGAAGCCAACACAAACGGAGGCTCAGTAAGTAACGTTTCCATTACAATCATCAACACTCAATCATCTGCAACTCCCAACCCGTTCCAAGAGGAGATAACCTGGAACCCCTCCAGCTACACGGGTTTCGAAGCGGGGAACCTGGGAAACATCCGATTCTACTCGGATAGCAGCCTTACGTCGCCCCTGTACGCGTGGCTCGAATCCTGCACCCCATCACTCTCCAACACCGCAACCAGCGCCACAGTATGGGTCAAACTGACCAGCCCGATCGCCGCGAACGGAGGCACACTCACAATATACATGGCCTTCCTATCCGCTTCTACAACCTATGACGGCAATTACTGGGGACAGGCGCCCAACCTGTCAACCACATATGGGCAGTATGATAATGGGGCGAACGTCTTCACCCAGTACGGTGGTACTAGTTGGAGCAGTTTCACGACTGTAGGGGGAACATGGGACACACACAATGGCTACCTTGAGCAGACCGCTACCACCGGCAATTACGTGGGTGGGCCAACGGCTCTTATCGAAGGCGCGTCTTACAGTGTCAGTTCATCATACGTGCTTGAGACGGCAGCAAGTTACACGGCAGAAGCTACTGCAAGAGTCGGGATAATTGCAGATGCCTCGCCGATATCTGGTGACGCTTATGGATATCGTTTCATAGGTCAACAAGGAGGCAATGGTGCCGGATTTATCTCTTTCCTCAACGATTGGCGCGCTTGGGTAGTTAATAATGGCTACCAAGGAACGGTTAGCACTCCTTACACGCTTCAGGTTGTGGATAACGCTGGCACTTGGAGTGGCGCTCTTTACTCTGGATATGGCATTTCAGGTGCAGCTCTCACCACGCTTGCGGCTACAAGCTACACCGCTGCGAACGACAACGGTGCCACAAGTGGGTATGTGGGTGTAAGTGCTGGATATTACACTGGATCCACCGTCGTCGCAAACCCAGCACAATTCCAATGGTTCAGGATGAGACAAATGCCACCAGGCAACGTCATGCCTTCGGCCTCTTTTGGCAGCATATTCCCGACTCCGAACTTTCAACTCGTTCTAGAGCGGCAATGGACGACCGCATCGTACAATGCAAACTCATCAAAACTCCTCTGCATAAAGACTGGAGCCTTCAGCGACAGCGAAGCATTAGAAGTTGACGTTTGGAACGGTGCATGGACAGTGTTAAACAGCAACTTAGCCGCCAACAGTTGGAACAACATGTCAGTAACCTCATACCTGACCTCCGCGAATTTCGCAATAAGATTCATCGACACAGTGAGAACGGGCGACACTATGCAATCATCATGGCAAATCGGGAGCGTACTGCTTCAAACATCGAACTCCACAAGCAAATACGGCCTTGACATTGAGGAACAATTTACGAACGTCAACTATTGGGCGACGAATGTGAGTTTGGACATTTTCACGGGGCCATTTTCAAGTCCTGCAGGAACTCTGTCTGTTCAGTGCTGGAATTCCACTAGTGGCTCGTGGTTGCCCCTAATTTCCAGTTTGAATCCTAATAGTTGGAACAACGTATCAGTAACGGCATACCTTACGAGTTCAACATTTGCCATTAGGTTTTTAGCCGGAGTTCCGACCGGAGATTCGGTGCAAAACAGTTGGCAGATAGATGCAACTGTTCTCTTCCTTAACGGGACATTACAAGTTGCTTCCTCTTCTGACCCTACTACGATTGAGCTATTGCAGAATGGCACTATGCGTTGGCTCGGACAAGGCCTCCAGGTGACAACTCAGACTATGCCCATCCCGCCGCTTCCTGTCAAGTCAATACATGTTAACGAAACCATAAACGGCGTCGATTCCGAGGTGTCATTCCAAATAGAAGATTGGGCCTCCAATTACTTGATACCGTTAGGCTTAACAAGCAATGAAAGCGTCTTCAATAACGGAAACATTATAGTGTTTCTGGTAAACAGTAACGTTTCAAGCGTCACAATATGGTGGAACGGAAGCGATTTAGCGACTCAAACACCGTACGCGTACGTTGATAATTACTTTACAGGAGATAATCCCAATGCTGGAATTCTGACAAACGGCATGCTGACACTCCAATTCCAGGGAGACTTCCAACCGTTAGTTTCAACGGTTGGAGGCACATCATGTACAGCAACTTTCATGCGAATAAACGGACAAAGCAGCATTTACGGCGCAAGCCCTGCGTACATAATCACCCAAGGAGTTGTGAGGGATATTGTCCAACAAGAAGCTGAATGGGGCGGAGGCGTCACTAACTGCCCGAACATTTATTCACATATAGTCATAACGTTGCCGGCAAACTCGACTTACTATACGTATGAGTTGAGAGTCTTGTTCATACAGTCGCAGCAGAGCAGAAACATCAATGACCTATGCCCAATCGAATTGCAAAGCTCAATCACACAGACGCAGACCGAGAACGGAACATCAAATGGTAATCCCATCGTTTCAACAGCAGCGGGCACATTCTATAATCTGACAGCTATTTGGCAGCATCACTGGAGCCAATTCGTTTCAGGCAACAACGGAGCAGGAATAATGTTCACTGACACTGGAAACAGCGAGCTTTACAGTTTTGACAATCTAGCTGGAACCCAAACAGCAGAACTCAGAGTGAACCAGGCAGCAGGAACCATAGAGCTGCTCCCAATAGAGATTGCTCCAGTAAGCTTCCAATACGCCTTAAACACGATATGGTGGGGCGCAGTATCAACCTTCAGCACCACAACACCAATTTATCAAATAACGAACGGCCAAGCCAGCGGCTCATGGATAAACGTCGAGTACCCACCAACCGCTACAGTGCATACTGGAAACTAGTCATCAACACAGTGATTACATAAAACGGGAATCCCCACGGCTTCATCAAGCCCAATTCAAAAAGATGCATTTAGCACAAATGTGGATTCAGAGTTCATACATGTTAAATATCGAATTTGAAACATCCCTTGAGTAACAAGAAGGTGAATGTTCTGACAATCAGTTTGTTCAAGACCAAGAAGGGCATTTCGCCTATACTCGCTACCTTGCTATTAGTGGTGATAGCCGTAGCCGCAATAGTTGTAACTTACGCGTGGGTAATGACATACACAGGACACTTGACTGGACAAGCAGGTGTGATTCTCAACGTGGCAAATGTCGATTTCCACGGAAACGGAACGATGATAGACATTGACGTGCAAAACACTGGAACCGCGGACACCACGATAACCCAAGTCTATATTGGAACAGCGGCCTCCTCAATGACTAACCAGACAATCGCTCCCCTTTCACTCCTAGCAGGCACGACACAGAGGATACCAGTCAGCTATACCTGGCAACCTGGAGCGATATACTATTTCAAAGTATTGTCCTCAACTGGCCAACAATTGCCCTGGAGTACACAAGCGCCGAACGCGCTGTCTTAGAACTCTCACTGTGCTTTTTTTCATTCAGTGCAAAATAGTTTTGCGGAAGAATAATTAGGCGAGAAAGCAATTCGATGCAGGTGGGGGTATCGCTCTGCAGTGGTCACTGGATTTGGCCAGAACTTCTTTAGTTTTGGTTTTTTTCGTCTATGCTTCATGGAGCGACAATAAAACCCGAGAAGTCAGTAACACGGTATGGTTGGTTTTTGCTCCAATCGCTTTTGTGCTAACTTTTACGGAGATCTACGTCTTTGAGCGTTCACTGTTGCCTTTGTTCGGGGTGTGCTTCGGACTCACCGCTTTGTTCGCGATAGTTATTTTCTACGCTGGAGGGTGGGGAGGAGCTGATGCGAAAGCGTTGATGTGTTTGGCGCTTGCCTTGCCGTTCTACCCGGCGAGTTTGGCGACGCCCCTGTCGGGAGAGATATCGCCTATTTCCAAGAACCTTTTTCCCATTACTGTTTTCAGCAACTCCGTTTTATTTGCAGCTCTGATGACGCTTGTTATGGCGGGCTATAACATGGTTTGGCGAGTGAGGACAGGCGGGGAACTCTTCGAAAAGTATGAGAACGGCTCTTGGGCCAGAAAGGCACTGATTTTGGTTACAGGTTACAAAGTTCCAGTTCAGAAGTTGAAGGAGAAATGGCATGTTTACCCGCTTGAGGATGCCGAAGAAGATGCTGAAGGCAACCTGAAGAGAAAACTGGTAACCATTCCTAAGGACGAGGGCAGAGACGCAGTTGTTAGCAGGCTGGACAGCGCCGTCAAGAACGGAAAAATCCCTGATGCCATATGGGCAACTCCCGGCCTGCCATTTCTCATTTTCATCACCGCGGGCCTGATAATGGCGTTGTTCGTCGGTGACATCGTATGGATTATCATCCGTTTTGCGCTCGCTTAGCACTGCAACGACTCTGCAAATTCAAGTTCTTTGAGAAAAAGCATCCGACTTTCCAAAAAGTGGAGAGCAAAATCGGGATTTAGCAGCATTTTCATTGCTTACTCTTTTAAGTTGAGAGAGGCACTCTGATATTTCTTGTTGAGAGGTTCAGGCGTTGAAGTTGTTCGGCAGTTCCGGAGTTCGCGGTCTGGTCAACGCAGATTTAACAGCGGTTCTGGCGGAACAGATAGGCGTTGCTTCCGCGACTTTCTCGAAAGCAAAGGAAGCTCTTGTTGCCAGAGATACGAGACCTTCAGGTTTGATGATTGAGAACGCGTTGACTTCGGGTTTGGAATCAGCAGGGACTTCGGTCAAACAGTTAGGGATCTTGCCTACTCCTGTCCTGGCTTTTCTCACAAGGAACAAGAAAGTGGACATTGGCTTCATGATAACTGCGTCACACAACCCACCCGAGTACAACGGCATCAAAGTTTTCAACAGCGATGGGCTAGCTTACGACCAAAAGAAGCAGAATGCGGTTGAAAAAATTATCGAGCATAAAGCCTTCACTCGCGTGGATTGGAAAACGGTTGGCCATGACTCCGCGGTAAATGAAGATGAACTGTACATTGAAGCTGTCGAAAGAGAAGTGCGGCTGAACAAAAAATGGCATGTCATAGTGGATCCTGGTTGTGGAGCTACGTTTCGCCTTGCACCTACGATTCTGCAACGCTTGGGCTGTAAAGTGACAGCCTTGAATGCACAGCCAGACGGATGGTTTCCAGCCAGAAGCTCCGAACCGAACGCTGAGTCGCTAACGTTGTTAGCCGAAGCAGTTAGGATGCTTGGCGTGGATGCTGGTTTGGCTTACGATGGTGACGGTGACCGAGCCGCATTCATCGATAAGAAGGGGTATTTCGTTGATTTTGATCAAGTCCTAGCCGCGTATGCTGCTAATGTCATAAGTGAAAAAGGCAAAGGAACCATCGTTACAAGCGTTGAGACTTCAATGTGTATAGAGAAAATGGTTGAGCCACGCGGGGGAAAAGTTGTAAGGACAAAGGTCGGTGACGTCTACATTTCCGAGATGATGAAGAGAACTCACGCATTATTTGGAGGCGAACCATGCGGCGCATGGATTCATCCGCAAGTCCATTATTGTCCAGACGGCATCCTTTCTTCGGCCCTTCTCTTGCAGGCTTTGGAAGATGAGGACAAAAGCCTGGCAGAGTTTGCAGCTGAAGCTCCTAAATACCCAGTTCTTCGAAGGAGTTTCAGGTGCAGGAACGAACTGAAAGAAAAAGCCGTGAAGCAAGCCGGAGAAGCCTTCAAATCTGTCTTTCAATCATACAAGGACATATCAGCCGTTGACGGTTTCCGTTTAGTTCTTGAAGAAGGATGGTTGCTTGTCAGAGCTTCGGGCACAGAGCCCCTTTTGAGGGTGACAGTCGAGGGTGAATCGTTAAAAGCTGCAGAACAGATAATGGAAAAAGGCGCTGAATCCATGAAGAAACTGCTTGGAAATGATGACTCATGAAAGCAGCAATCTTAGCTGCGGGCGAAGGAATTAGGCTTAGGCCAATCACCGCGACCCGGCCGAAACACATGTTGAAGCTGGCGGGAAAGCCAATTCTTGAGCACATTTTGAACGTTTTGAAAAAGGGAGGAGTAACCGAAACAGTCATAGTCGTTCATTACAAGGAAGACGCGATTCGCCAATACTTCAAGGACGGCAAAGACTTTGGGCTCAAAATCGAATATGCAGAGCAAGAAGCCATGCTAGGCACAGGCAACGCCGCAAGCGTCGTCGAGCCCTTCATGAAAGAGGATTTTCTATTAATCAACGGCGACATGCTCTTTACAACAGAAGCTTTGAAGGCGCTTGTTGATCTGCATCAACAAGAGAAGCCCGCCGCAACATTGACCGTGGTACCAGTTGAAAAACCAGAAAACTACGGCATCGTCAAACTTGAAAACGACAAGCAAGTAACACGCATAGTCGAGAAACCCTCCAAGGAAGAAGCCCCCAGCAACCTAGCGAACGCAGGAATATACGCTTTCTCAACAGAAGTATTTGACACTATAAGACAGACCAAACCCACCTCACGAGGTGAATGGGAAATTCCGGACGCATTAACTCTATTCATCAACCAGAAAAAACCAGTCCTTGCCACAAAGATAGCGAACAAAGACTGGATGGATATTGGGAGACCATGGGACGTGCTTGAAGCCAACAGATGGACACTAACCAGAATGAAACGGAAGATTCTGGGAATCATCGAAAATGGCGCCCAACTCGTTGGCCCCTTATTCATCGCTGAAACCGCTCGTGTACGCTCAGGAGCTTACGTTGAGGGCCCAGTCTTCATAGACGAAGAGGCTGATGTTGGACCAAACTGCTACATTCGTCCATACACAAGTATCGGTAGAAAAGTCAGGATAGGAAACGCGTGTGAAATCAAGAACAGCATAATCATGGATCATGTGCATATCGGGCACCTTTCATACGTTGGAGACAGCATAATATGCGAGGGAAGCAACCTCGGCGCAGGCACGATAACGGCCAATTATAGGCTTGATGCTGGCACAATCAAAATGATGGTGAAGGACAAACTTGTGGACAGCGAGCGAAACAAGCTTGGAGCAGTTTTGGGCGATAACGTGAAAACAGGAATAAACGCGCTTCTGATGCCGGGAATTAAAATTGGCGAAAACAGCTGGGTTGGACCAAACGTTATGGTTCAAAGGGATGTGGCGCCGTCAAGCAGGATCTTCCTTAAGCAGCAAGTTGAGCAAGCCTGAAAAGAAAGAATTAACGTTTTCCGAAAAGGATAAAAGCTGTTGTAAACTGTCTTGGTTCGAAGAGAATGAAAGAAGAGAAAATACTCAAGCTTTTGAAAGAATTGATCCGCAACTCGCGGAGAAG
>Ga0209039_10001329_pt1 | contig 23361 bp, 22 predicted proteins | sample BogFormECP12_OM1_FD_188238 | JGI IMG/M metagenome (GOLD analysis project Ga0209039, IMG submission 188238) | Bog forest soil microbial communities from Calvert Island, British Columbia, Canada - ECP12_OM1 (SPAdes) (version 2) | ecosystem: Environmental > Aquatic > Freshwater > Wetlands > Bog ... | reverse complement strand
GAATACATCGCCGACACGGCCAAACAGGCAAACGAAGACCGTTCCCGTGTGGCTTCGTTTTATTTCGTCTCCGTGGGTTCGATCGTGGCGGCGATACTCGGCACACAATTCGCCAAGGACAATCTGAAGAGTGTCTCCGTGGCCTTTTCGATTCTATTTTTTGTTCTAACCCTGCTCGGCGCGTTGACCATTGCACAGTTGGCGCGTCTGCGCGCGGCCTGGCACGAATCCATCGAGGCAATGAATCAAATCAAGGATTTTTACATCAAAAAATTTCCTGACACCGAGCCTGCTTTCAAGTGGCGCGTAGGAAGCATTCCTCCCACAGATAAGCCATACAGCATTGCGAATCTGATCGCCCTCGAAGTGGCTCTGCTCGGCGCGCTGACCACCGCTGCGGCCTTTTATTTTATCTTGTTCGCGTTGGGAGAGGTCACGTTGTTGAGCTGGGTGATCATCACAATCTCTTTCGCGGCCGGGGCAGGATTTCAATGGTGGTGGTACAAGGATTTGCTAGTAGATAACCGATAGGAATCCAACAACGAAAATCATACATGTCCCGCGATTGCAGTCCCAAGCAACGAAGTATACTCGACAAAATATGACAACCATTAATCCCCGCCGCCTGTTTACCACTGCGGGATTACTCTCGCTGGCTTTGATCTATATCGTCTTATGGATCAACATGATCAATGATCCCAAGCAAAGGACGGGGTCAGATTTTATTGGTTTCTATTCCTTTGGAAGAATTGCACAGACGCAGGGCTTTGAAAATGTATATAACGTGAAGGCTCAGGAGAATATCGAGGAAGGAGTCGTAGGCTTTCAGGTCGTTCCCGAATTTTATACGCATGTTCCTTTCATCGCCGCCCTCGCAGATTTAATCGTGGATTCCAATTACATCAATTCTTTTATTCGCTGGGCAATCGTTTTGCTTTTGCTTAATGCGACCAGCTCTTATCTTCTCCTTCAAGCATTGCGTCAAGGAAATTTCGGGAAAGAAGAAACCTTCATTATGTTCGCGGGAATATTCCTATTTTTCCCCGCATTTTCAGCATTCATGAACGGACAGGACGATGCCATATTATTACTTGGATTGGCATTCTGGCTGTGGGGAATGCTTTCAGAAAAACCCTTCCTGGCGGGTTTGGGATTAAGCCTGACTATAGTCCGCCCGCAGACCGCGTTGTTTTTGGCAATCCCGTTTTTATTCAAACAAAGAAAAGTATTTTGGGGATTTGTGCTGGGAGGCATGATTCTTGTGATCATCAGTTGGGCGCTGATCAGAACAGAAGGGATGATTAGTTTTATCAATAGCCTGAAAGTCATTGAAAGCACGGTTTGGATCGAGCCTCATACCTTGGACATGCCGACCATCTCCGGCATGATCCGGCGCAACTTCAAAGTGATTGACGTAACGTTTGTAAGGAATCTGATCTGGGGATGTTATCTCGCCGGGATGATTGGCTTCTGCATCGCCTGGCATAGAAGCAAAGAAATTCTGGAAAAACATATGGGGCTGTTGGCATTGTTTTCCATTTTGCTGGTTCCCTACGCACATTATCACGACCTGGTGAGTTTGCTGGTTCCCATCGTTTGTCTCATCCGTGTTTTATCGTCAAGGAAAATCATCGAGACAGGTTTATTATCCATTCTTCCGCTGATCGTCTCTTTGATTGCCCTCGTTGGATTTGCAGGGCCAGGTTATCTAAAGTTCCCATTGATTTATTTTGTTATGCTAATACTTGGATACCTATTACTTTTTCCAGACCGTATCCAATGGATTACGAAGCTTCGGAAAGGAGAAACCAATGGCTGAAGAAAAGTTTCACACGGAAGAATTCCAAGTCAACGGCGAAGAATTATTAGCTAGAATCAAGAAACTGATCCATCAGGGAAACATCCGCCGCATCATCATCAAGAACAAGGAGGGCAAAACGGTGATGGAGATCCCGATGACGTTCGGCGTGGTCGGCGCGTTAATCGCCCCGCAGTTGGCCGCCATCGGCGCCATTGCCGCCCTGCTAACGGAAGCAACGATCGTTGTCGAGAAAGTCGAAACGACGTAATCCTTGTAAATGGAATCTCGATTCAACGTTCCGCGCGATGCGGCGTAATTCCCACACAAGAATCTCATTTTTATTTCAGAAAAGAGTTCTATAATTACAGTTATTGAATGTTGAGATTTATCGGGCGGCATCTTCAATCATTTGAAGAAAAGTCGTTTCAAATGAATTGGACTTGCTGTTTCTTAGAGGTGAGTGAAAGAGGAAATGGCTGAATCATCCGCTGCACGTTCAGGATTGTGGCGAAAGCGTTGGCAGCGTCTCCGCATAGGAATCCGAAGATCGGCGCCGTTTGCAGGTGGTGTATTAGCCGCGCTCGCGGCGCTCATCCTCTACAACATTCTTTTCCCCGCCCCACACTCATTAACGAATAATGATGTAAGCACCTCAGTCGCTCAGGCGCTCGCGTCTGCTACGCCGCCACCGGCTTATTCAGAGCAGGTTTTTCAACTGATTCAGCCCTCGCTCGTCCTCATCCAAACCAAGTTTACAGACGCGAGCGGAAATGCTGAAGACAGCCTGGGGAGCGGCGTAGTGATTGACGATGGCGGCGATGTCCTTACCGCCCTGCATGTGGTCGCTAATTCTTCCAGCATTCAACTCACGTTCGCCGATGGAACGCAGTCGAGCGGCAAGGTTACAACCAAACAGCCACAGGATGATATTGCGGTGGTGCAACCGGATCATCTTCCCGGATTGCTTGTGCCCGCCGTTTTGGGGAATCCGCGCACCATGCGCGTCGGCGACGAAGCGTATGTGGTTGGTAATCCTTATGGCTTATACAGTTCAATGAGCGCGGGCGTCATCTCCGGTTTTGATCGGTCGTTTCAGCCGGTTGGCACCAATATAAAACTTCAGGGCCTGATTCAAATCGACGCGGCTGTGAATCCTGGAAACTCAGGCGGACCGCTGCTTAACCGCAATGGCGAGGTGATCGGTATCATCGAAGGCATCGTGAATCCCACCGATCAAGAGTTTTTCGTAGGTATCGGATTTGCAATTCCGATCAATATCGCCGCGGGGGCCGCCGGATTGCCACCGGATTAATAAAAATCAAAAAGGACTGCTAAGGAGCATACAATGGATCAAAAAACAGAAACCGATCATTCACCGATGGAGCGCGTATTATATGAAGTAAAGAAAATTATTGTCGGACAGGATCATTTATTGGAACGAATGGTCGTAGCCTTGCTGGCGCGCGGACATATGCTGGTCGAAGGCGTGCCTGGATTGGCAAAGACAATGGCGATCAAAACGCTGGCCGAGTCAATCGGCGGCGAGTTCAAGCGCATTCAGTTCACGCCCGATCTCGTCCCCGCCGATTTGATCGGCACGCGCATCTATAATCAGAAAACGGGCGAATTCAACACATCCCTTGGGCCAGTCTTCACCAATCTATTACTTGCGGATGAAATTAACCGTGCTCCCGCCAAAGTGCAGAGCGCGTTACTCGAAGTGATGCAGGAGCACCAGGTCACGATTGGACACGAGACGTTCAAAGTCCCGAATCCATTTCTTGTGCTGGCAACTCAAAATCCCATTGAAACCGAAGGCACATACGCCTTGCCCGAAGCACAGGTAGATCGCTTCATGCTCAAGGTGTTGGTGGATTATCCCAATGCGACCGAAGAGTTCGTGATCGTGGAACGCATGACCGGCGCATTACAAGCCGTGCAAAAAGTATTGACCACCGATCAACTGCTTGACCTGCAAAAAGAAGCGGATCGCGTATTTGTTGATTCGGCATTGATTGAGTACGCGGTGCGCATGGTGACCGCCACGCGCAAGCCACAAGACATCGGCTTGAAGGAACTGGAACGTTACATCACGTTTGGCGCCAGTCCGCGCGCCTCCATCAATTTGATTCTCACCGCGCGGGCACTGGCTTTTGTGCGCGGACGCGATTACGCGCTTCCGCAGGATGTTTTGGATATGGCCCCGGATGTGATGCGGCATCGTATGGTGCTTTCGTACGAAGCACTCTCAGACAATGTAAGCGCTGATGACTTCTTAAAGAAGATTCTCGACCGCATACCGATTCCGGTTGTGCCACTGCATGAACATGTCAACAGCCGCGTCAACGCCTGAACGAATCCTCCAGCGCCTCGATTGGCAGGTGATTCGCAAACTGGATGGCCTGCTTCAAGGCGATTACCGCAGTCTCTTCTACGGCTTCGGCGTGGACTTTGCTGATCTGCGCGAATACCAGCCTGAAGATGATATTCGCTACATGGATTGGAATGTCACGGCGCGCATGAACACGCCCTATGTTCGACAATATATGGAAGACCGTGAAATCACGGCGTGGTTCTTGCTCGACCTGAGTCCATCGGTTGACTTCGGCACCGTGCAAAATCTGAAGCGCACGATGCTGATTGATTTCGTCACAATATTGGCGCGGCTTTTGACGCGTCACGGGAATCGAGTCGGCGCCATCTTTTATGACAGCCGCATCGAACGCATCATTCCCGCCCGCGGCGGACGCGATCAAGTTCTGCTGCTCATCCACGATTTGCTTAAACAACCATCGCTCACCCACGCCCCTTTCACCAATTTGAATCTAATGTTGCAAACAGCACTGAACTCTATCAAACGTCGTTCGTTAGTTTTCGTGATTTCCGATTTCATCAGCGAACCAGGCTGGGAACATTCTCTGAATTTACTCAACAAGCGGCATGAAGTTCTCGCAATCAGATTATGGGATCCGCGCGAAAGAGAATTGCCGGATGCAGGTCCCATCCTCATGGAAGATGCGGAAACGGGTGAGCAATTGTATGTGGATACATCCGATAAAAAATTCCGCAAGCGATTTCAAGAAGCAGCCAACAAACGTCAGACAGAATTGAATCTGGCATTTAAACGCGCAGGCGTAGATGCATTAGCACTTTCCACCGAAGATGATTTGGTCGAAGCAATCATTGGCTTTGCCAAAGTGCGACAGGAACGCCGAAAGTAATACGGATTAATTTATGTCATTTATCTGGCCCGTGATGCTTTATTCGTTGATCTTGATTCCGCTTCTCATCGCGTTGTATCTCATCCTACAACGCCGACGGAAACGGATCGCCGCGAATTATCAAACGCTGAGCACCGCATCCGAGATTTCAAAGCGCGATCCCGGCCTACGCCGCCACATCCCGCCGATTTTGTTTTTGCTCTCATTCGCGATTCTCGGCGTGGCCTTGGCCCGCCCTCAAACCGAAGTCAGTTTGCCGCATATCGAAGGCACGATCATTCTGGCGTTCGACGTTTCAGGCAGTATGGCCGCAGACGATTTCAAACCGACTCGCATGGAAGCTGCTAAAACGGCCGCGAAAAGTTTCGTGGATCACCAGCCATCAACGGTCCGAATCGGAGTCGTCGCGTTCAGTGATAATGGACTCACCGTTCAAACACCGACCAATGATCAGGATGCGATTCTTACGGCAATCAATCGTCTCGCGCCGGAACGAGGCACATCACTTGCCAGCGGCATTCTCGCATCGCTCAAAGCCATTGACGTGGGCGCAGGTCAGCCATCGGAGATATATACCAACCTTACACCGGCTCCAACACTGACGCCCACGCTGATGCCACAGGGCACCTACACATCTGCCGTCATCGTGTTATTGACCGATGGAGAAAACAACGAGAATCCTGATCCGCTGGCTGCGGCGCAAACCGCCGCGAACCGCGGCGTGCGGATTTATACCGTAGGCATCGGCAGTGCGGCAGGAACAAATCTGCACATCAATGGTTTCATTGTACACACGCAACTGGATGAAGACACGCTGCAACAAATTTCGCAGATCACCGGTGGAACCTATTACAACGCGCAAAGCGGGCAGGATTTGATCAAGATTTACAACAACTTGAATCCACAATTGGTAGTCACGCCGGAGGTGACCGAGGTCACCTCCATTTTTGCAGGCGCCAGCATTCTGCTTTTGTTGATCGGTGGTATGTTCTCTTTGTTGTGGTTCAGCCGCTTACCTTAATTCGTTAAGGTTCTGGTTTTCTTGGAGAAACATATGACTTGGCTTTGGCCGTCTTTCCTATACTTGCTGATCTTAATCCCTCTGCTGATCATCGCCTACATTTTGATATTGAGGCGGCGCCGACGCTTTGCCGTGCGCTATTCCAGCCTGGCCTTGGTGCGCGATGCGCTTCCGCATCAATCGTGGCTGCGGCGACATTTACCGTTTATATTTTTCCTCACCGCACTGACAGGATTGATCCTCGCATTGGCGCGCCCAGTCAACATTATCAGTGTACCGGCTGGCAAGGCGACCATCATTCTTACCATTGATGTTTCAAGAAGCATGTGTTCCACGGATATCCAACCCACGCGCATTCAAGCCGCTGAGAATGCAGCCTTGTCATTCATTCAACGTCAGAGCGCCAATACACAGATCGGTTTGGTTGCGTTCTCTTCTTTCGCTGAACTGATCCAACCGCCCACCAGTGATCGAAATCTGCTGGATGCGGCAGTCAAAAGTCTGCTCGTAGGTCGCAGAACCGCGATCGGAAGCGGGATTCTTACAGCGATAGATGCAATCTCTCAAGTGGACAAGAATGTCGCACCGAGTATCACCGATTCAAATCCGGGAATTGAACCCGCTCCCGTTCCCAAAGGCGCATACGTGCCTGATATCATTGTGTTACTGACTGACGGAGTGAATAACACGGGACCATTGCCATTGGACGCGGCTCAACAAGCGGAGGATCGCGGCGTTCGTGTTTACACGATTGGCTTCGGCACCCCAAACGGTTCGGAATTTGCAAGCTGTCAAAGCAGTGATCCATTTGCGGGCGGTTTTGGATTTGGTAGCGGCGGATTCGGTGGCGGCGGATTCGGTGGAGGCTTTGGAGGTTTTGGCGGATTTCAACGCGGCATTGACGAGACGACCCTAAAGCAAGTCGCATCCATGACTGGTGGAACGTATTATTCAGCTTCCAGTGCAGGCGAACTTCAAAATGTTTTTAAGAGCCTACCGACCTATCTGATCATGAAACATGAGACCACAGAAATCAGCGTGCTCTTTACCGCGTTCGGGGCATTGCTCGCCGCGATTGCCACCGTTCTTGCATTGCTCTGGCATCCATTGCCATAGTCCGCGCAATTCACTTTAAGCTTTGCTCCATTTCAGTTGCATCAAGCTGAGGTTGGTCCTCCGCTTCGTAGATAACTCTTTTGCCGCGCATGAAGGAGGCCAATGCAGAGATCAGCCCAAGCACAGCTGAAATGGAAAAGGCGATCCGCAAACCAAAGTCAAATGGTGCCGAGATCAAGTTCGGGAAAAAAGGCTTGCTAAGCAGTAAGGCCTGCGAAGCCGCTGGCAGTTGTTGGAGCACAGCGGCAGGCAAAAGCGCCTTCATTGGGTTGTATCCAAGAAAGGCCGCGAACAATGCAGCGGTCGGAGGCAGATTCGCAACCTGGTGAGCAACATTATTTGGAACGCCAGCCTGGGTCAGCCCTTGATATAAGGTGGTAGGCAAATGCGCAGCCAGTCCAATAGTGACCATGGTAAAGATCCAAGTGATGCTAAGTGTGTTGGCTGTATTTTGGAATGTGGCGCGCATCCCGGATGAAGCACCGCGATGTTCTGCAGGAACAGAGTTCATTATGGCAGTGGTGTTCGGGGAAACGAACATTCCCATGCCCATTCCAATTACTAAAATCGCCAAGGCGAAATAGATATAGGTGAAGTTAATAGGCATCAAATACAGTCCCGTGAAACCTACTACGGTGACCAACATTCCGGCAGTAGAAAAGATGCGCGCGCCATAACGGTCGGAAAGGAAGCCGCTAATGGGTCCTAAAATCATGAAGCCTATCGTCAGCGGAAGCATATAGATGCCAGCCCACAACGGCGTATCTTCAAAAGAAAAACCATGCAAAGGCAGCCAGATTCCCTGCAACCAAATGATGATCATCAAGTTGAGTCCGCCGCGCGCCAGCGCCGCGAGGAAACCAGCGAGGTTGCCCGCGCTGAACATCCGAATCTTAAATAACTCAAGCCGGAACATCGGTTCCTTTGCGCGTTGCTCAACAAAGACAAATGCAATCAGCGCCAGCGCACCACCAATGAGGCATGTGAGAACAAAGGGACTCCCCCAACCCATCGGCGAGGTACCGTATGGTTCAATCCCGTAGGTAGTACCAACGAGGAGACCCGTCAAGCCAAGCGCAAAAAGAATATTGCCGGCGATATCGAGATGCTGGTGTTTACGAATCGTGGCAGTCTCATGAAGGGCGAGATAAGCCCAGATCGTTCCGCCCACAGAAAACGGAACACTGACAAGGAATACATAGCGCCAGTTGATCGCCGCCAAAATTCCTCCAGCCAAGAGTCCGAGGAACGTACCACTGGTACCAGCAATCATGTTGATGCCCATTGCCAGCCCGCGTTGATTCGGTGGAAACGCGTCGGTGATGATGGCAGTGGAGTTCGCAATCAGGAATGCGCCTCCCACTGCTTGAACCAAACGGAAGATAATAATCTGCATGGCGGCGCCGTTGCCTGTGCCATGAACCAGATAAAGCATGATCGAGCCAACGGCAAAGATGGCAAAGCCGAGGTTGTAAAATTTCACCCGGCCAAACATATCGGAGATGCGACCAAAGGTGACCAATAACGTTGCAGTGATGACTAAATATCCCATCAGTGTCCAGAGCAGATAGTCGGTCTCTCCGGGCGCGAGCGGATTCAATCCAATCCCATGAAAGATGGCCGGCAGGGAAATCTCAACGATGCTTCCATCCAGCATCGCCATGAAGATTCCCAAAGTTGTGTTGGAGAGGGCAATCCATTTATAGGCGATACGCCCTTTTGCGATTTCAGGTTTCTGTTCCATAATTCCTTCGTAAATGCAATAGTTTCTAAATGCAAGTATCGATTATACCCGTTTGTCCCCTAAATGGGCAAGGCAGATTACAAAATTATGAAGTTATTCTAAGTCTGTATAAAGTCTGGGGTTGAATCTCCCTGCCTTACGGCTTAGAAACGAATGCGGTAAGGCAGGATGAAACCAGTTATGGCAACGAAGTAAAAGTTCAACTTCGCTTGAGCTTCGTCCCAAATCTATTGTGATGAGCGAAGTCTTCCATATCGCGCCGCACTCTGACATATTTGAAACCTGTCGGAATAGCATAGCCCAAGCGTGAAGCAAAAGCGATCTTCATATATTCGGGCACACCCAGAAGCCGCTTTACTTCTTTTTCAACAACATCACCGCTGAAGACACTCATGATCTGAAGACCAATGCCCAAGGATTGAGCCATAAGCCACATGTTCTCCATGGCACATCCCAAACTTAAGAACCCAAGTACGTCGCCTTCCGAGGCCGGCGCTCTTTTGCGCGCATCGTAGACGACAATCAAAACTAATGGGCATCCTTTCATCGTGTCTTTCAGAAAGGATGATTCACTATTACGAGCGACTTCAGCAAAGTCGGCACCCGGAGTCCGCCACGCAGGTGGAAACATGGTGCCAAGTATTCCCACTTTTTTCTTGAGCAGTTCTTCTTCCGAGAAAGATAGTTGCTCGAAGTTCTCGCGGATGAATACTTCCGAAGGCGGAGACTTGATCTCGCCTAATTTCTTTAAGGTTTCCTTATCGTCAACAATGACAATCTCAAAGTTCTGCATATTGTGAGCGGTCGGCGACCAACGCGCTGCTTCCAAAATCTGTTGCACATCCTGCCCGGCAATAGGATGCGAAGGATCAAAGGGCGCTCGTACGGATCGCCGATCTTTGATGAGCGTTAATATATCTGACATAGTATTCTCCTTTCAAATATCAAAAAATCAATGATCCATTTTCAGGACGGACCTGAAACGAACTTTAGAGTTCATCATCTTTTCAAACGCCAGTGCGGCTTGTTCCAATGGAAAGACTTCGATCATTGGAACGATCTTCGCGCTCACGCTGAAGTTCAACGCATCTGCTGTCTCGCTGCGGCTGGCTACCCAGCCTTTTATCGAACGCCGACCTTGGAACAACTGCCAAGGGAAAAGCTGAATCGGTTCACTGGGTGCAGAGACAATGATCAACTCGCCGTCATACCCAAGCCCATTGATTATCGCTGAAATGGATTTGCTGTCAGGAGCTGTTGCCAGAATCACGCGCGCGCCGCCCAATTTTTTAAGTTCATCAGCGGGATTCGAAGCTTCGGTATCAATATAAGTTTGCGCGCCTAATTGATACGCCAATTCTTCTTTATCTTTGCCCCGCGATAACACCACCGTCCGGAAGCCCAGTTTTTGGGAAAACTGCACCGCCATATGTCCGAGACCACCGAGACCTTGTATCGCCACCAGATCTCCGCCTTTCGCGCCGCTGCCGCGTAAGGCGGAGAAAGTTGTCCTTCCTGCGCAGAGCAAAGGTGCAGCTCGGAAAGAATCATATTCGGCGGGAATCGGTGCGAGGGCGCGCGCCGAGACGGTCATGTTTTCTGCATAACCGCCGTCGAATGAAATACCGGGAGTCAGAATATTGGTGCACTTGTCGAAGTCGCCGCGTTGACACTCCTCACATTTGAGACAAGGTCCGCCATACCATCCCACGCCCACGCGTTGATCAACTTTCCAGAACGCGACATTCGATCCCAATTTGCTGATCCTTCCGACCACCTCATGCCCGGGAACTCTTGGATAGCTGATGCCGCGATAACGTCCCTCTTTCGTAATCGCATCGCCGTGACAAATCCCGCATGCTTCCACTTTGATTAGGACCTCGCCGTCTTGGGGTTCAGGAATTTCCTTATTGACCAGTTCAAAATCTGCCCCTGCTGACTTTACTTGAATTGCTTTCATGGTTGACATTCAGCGTTGCTCCTTAAATAACTTTATTGGCCTGATCTTCCTAATTTCAATAGTTGGTAAACGGCAGATGTGCCGCAAAACTCATTCCCACCTTAAGAAAAAACTTCCTTGCATTGAAGTGTAGACGCATCGGGCGCGATCAAATCAGGGAATTCAAGCGAGGCATCATTTTGCTCGCCTCGTTTTTCATTATACACCCCGAAGTTTTTTCACTTGTGAAGAGATTACTTCTTGTGCTCTTACACCAACATCTTTATTATCGCAACAGGTTTTATTATCATTCATTAATGTCTATAACCTATAATGACGCCATTGGCTAGATAATATTTGGAGATCTTTTATTTTTAGAAATATCGAGATAAAGAGCGCACTATGAATAGACGTAATTTTCTCAAATTGATGGCCGCTGGCGCGACACCTTTAGCTATGTCCATGCTGTGCAACCTACCTATTGATACATTAGCTCCATCCGCGACAGTTAAACCAACTCGTTCGCCAAAAGTCGGCACGCCAACAACGACCGCTTTGCCGCCAATCGCTACTCCCACCATTGGGCCCGTGCCTGCACCAACTAGAGGCCTCGGGAGCAATTCCAATTATTTGATTTACAACGACTGTGACCCTATTATGGGACTGTCGGTGACTGTTGATGTCACAAAAGACATCAAAAGCGACATCGGCTTCAGCATTCAGTTGAACGGCTATTCCCCGCAAGATGCGAACTGCGTGTGGCAGCAGTACGTTATGGAGTTCGACACATCCAACGGTTCGCCACTTAAAATACACGGAGGGGTCGACAACTGGCCTTCGGACAGCTTCAGGCAGTCGCTCAGCCTTCCATCCGGCAGTGACCTGATCAATACTCATGGTGGGCCGTTAATACTCGCCCTACCGAGTGCCCAACTGGCCGCCGGGTACAAGTTTACGATTAGCCTAACAAATGACAAGGGTCAAAACGTCAATGGTGTAACCTACATCATTGTCGACGATAAAGGGAAGACTACCAAGGCGGACATCCGGTTGGAATCGTTATTTGTTAATCATACAAATCCAGCAAAACCAATCACGTCGGTCGATCTAGCGCCGATTAATGTCTTTGAGCTTAATCTCGTGGGACCAACCAATGGAGAGGCCACACATTTCTCGGCTGGCGCGGGCAGTATTACTTATACCGCATCGAGCCCGCTGACTGTTTTGAGCAAGAAGCCCAGCTGTTGTGCGGCGCAAGGCGTGTTTACTAAGGAGTCCGGCAATAGCGTGTATGGCACGTTATTCGCGGGACCAAGCCAGACAATCACGCAATCTTTCCACACCGTTTAGCAAAATCCTTCAAGCGAGATCATTTGCCTATGGACACCAACTGCTCGCTGACATCCCATAAGCGCTTGGCAAGGGGCTCATCGTATGATTCGCCGGAGGAGCGCGTCTCCTTCAGATCGTAGTTGAAATATTTTCCGCTCACGCCTTGCACATCCGGCGAAGAGGCGAGATAGATCGAACACTTGGCCCCATCCTCAACCGAGATGCGCCCAACCATGAACCTCATGCCGAGACGCACGAACCAGCCATTATTCCCTGCAAAATTGCTGGCAACAAATCCCGGGTGCAAACAATTGGCTGTCACGTTCGTGCCCTGCAAACGCCGTGCCAGTTCATAGGTGAATAACACATTCATTAACTTGGACATGCCATATACACGCATGCCGTTATATCCGTGCTCACTTTGCAAATCATCAAAGTTCACGTGGCCGCGATAATGTGCGCGTGATGCCACGTTGACAATGCGTCCCGATGGACCCGCCTTGATCATGTCCAACAGCAGACTGGTTAACAAAAAATAATTGAGATGATTTAACGCCAGCGACATCTCATAACCATCCACGCTCACCTTGCGAGTCAAAAAGATTGCGCCCGCGTTGTTGAGCAATACATCCAGTTTTTTTTGTTTGACCTTGAACTCTTGCGCTAGCTTGCGGACATCTTTCAACGATGAAAGATCAGACAGTAGATAGGAGATGGCTTGATTCCCCGTTTGTGATTTAACGAGTTCCGCCGCCCGTGCTATGCGTCGTTCATCGCGCCCCACCATCACCACTTCCGCGCCTAACTTTGCCAAGTCAATGGCGCTTTGCAAACCAATGCCTGCACTCGCGCCGGTGATCAAAACTGTTTTGCCGTTCATATTGATTCCTCGTTTTTATGGTTGCTGACAAATCGACGCCGCCGACGGATTTTTCTTACCCCCGCGAAATAAAACAGGTCACGCTTCGCCTGAAAGGTGCATCACGCTCATATGATACCAGAGCGTTTGCGCGCAGCGCTTCCGTGAGGTCCCCATTTAGAAGCGGGACGGTAGAGAGTTCCCAACCGTCCCGCTAAAATCGTCAATATCGGCTTGCCCTAAAGATTAGTTGATATTTGGGTTGGTGTAATAATTGCCAAGCCCATCCTTGACCATGATCCATCCAGTCGAATATCCATTCACAGGTTGATCGAACGTGATCTGCACCCACACGTATCCTAGCGGGTCCACTGTGACGGAACTCTTGGTATAAATAAAGCTGGACCGATACACAGCAGTGGCGATGGGCGACTCGATGGTGGGATAATTAATGCCGGGTCCGGTGCGAATGTACAAACCCTTTTGATTGGTCACTTTCAGAATAGAATACCCCGCTGGTATGCCGAGAGCACCCGCGAGCTCTGACTCCGCAGCGGAGCTGGAATAAGAGTATCCGGAAGCAGAAGCAGGCAGATTGATCACTTCACCGGGATAGATCAAATTGGCATTCCAAATCTGCGGGTTGACGGAAAGAATGGCGCTGTAGGAAAACCCTGTCTTCCTTGCAATGTTGCCAAGAGTATCTCCCCACTTGACAGTATAGGTGTTACCCGCTACCTGTCCTTGGTAAGCGGATGCGTATGTACTGCCGCCGGTCGGGATGTACAAAACCTGTCCCGCCCAAAGCCACGAGCCCAAGCCCGGGTTCGCGGCCTGAATCGCCCCGACCGTGGTACCGCAAAGCGCAGCAAGGCCACTCAAGGTATCGCCCCATTGGACGACAGCATAGCTGGCACAACCACCCCCTGCTGCGGCACTGCCCGTGGAGGCAAAAGAAGCGACCAGTAACGCACCGACCAGCATCCATTGGAAAATTCTTTTAGTCATTTCGACCTCTCTTCTGTTACAGAGATTGGATATGAACACGCCATTTCATTGGCACATCGGCCAGCAAGGCCCTGAACCGAAACCCAAAGAAACTTAGGCTAATATACAACAAATATCCCATATAAACAAGGAGATAAAATGAGGCTTTTTCCTCAACCCCTGTTCTTATGGCTCTTTCAACTCTTAAGATACAATGCCTGGCATGGAGTTGAACTTGTCCTTCAGATTGATAGTCAATCCACTGTCAGCGTCTTTGACAAATTGCGCGGGAAATCGGGGTCGAAGCCGCGCAGCACGCTCATGTGATACGAGAGCATTTGCAACGGCAAGACTCCCAACAGCGGGCTGATATTCGCATCCGATTTGGGAAGTGCGATCACATCGCTAGCGTTGGCCCGCAAGCGCGGATCATCTTCGGCGATGACAATCGTCCGTGCGCCGCGCACTTTGACTTCGTTGACTCCGCTGATGATAAGCGGCACATCTTCCGGTCCCGCCACAAAGATGATCGGGAATCCCTTGCTCACCGCCGAAAGTGGTCCATGTTTGAATTCTGTTGAAAGCATTCCTTCGCAATGAGCATACGTGATCTCCTTTAACTTCAACGCACCTTCAAGCGCAATCGGATAGGTTGCGCCGTAGCCGAGACAATACATATCATTCCATGGGTTGATATCTTTCGCAATCGACTCAACTTGAGAATCGATCGCGTCCATCGTAGCTTCCATCAATTCCGGGATTCGTCCCAGTTCGCGCGTGTCGCGTCCCGCCATGCGATAGGCAAGATACAAAAACGTCACGACCTGATTGGTAAAGGTTTTCGTGGCAGGCACGCTGATTTCGTAGCCGCAACATAAGGGCAGGCAGAACGAAGTTGCTTTCGTCAGCGTCGAGCCGATCACATTGGCGAGTCCAAACGATGCCATGCCGCGCGACTCGGCTGCTTCCAACGCATTTAACACATCCTTCGTTTCGCCCGATTGGCTGACGAATACGCCGACATCTTCGTATCCAACCGCGGGCACGTATTGCGCGATGAACTGCGGCGCAAGCACCGGGACGGCGGGTCTGCCCGCCAGTTGAGCAAAATACACCGAGCCGATCATGGCGGCATGATAACTCGTGCCGCACGCGATGAAATATAAATGGCGCGCCTGCTTCATCTTCTCAACCAGATTCGCGACTTCGGGGCTTCCATCCAGCAGGTGCAAAAGTTCGCGCGCCACTTGCGGCTGCTCATGGATTTCTTTCAACATAAAATGCGGATATCCGCCCTTTTGCACCGCGTCCATCGACTCCGTAACGGTTTCCGTTTTACGATCAATCAACCTTCCATCTTTGACCGATCGCGCTTCGACGTGATCCGACCACAACGTAACAATCTCGCCATCCTGCGGACGAATGATCTTGCGCGTCAATGGCAAAATCGAAGGCAGGTCGGACGACACGCAAGTGAAGCCTTCACCGATTCCCACCACCATGCCCGAACCTTTTTTGAAAGCATACAGCGTATCTTCGTTGACGCGTCCGATCACGAAGGCGTAATCGCCTTGCAAGTCGCCATACGCGAGTCGAATCGCGTCAATGAATTCATAGCCGCGATTGAGATATCGTTCCACACTATGCACGCAGGTTTCACCGTCGTTTTCCGAACGGACAACCATTCCCTCGTTCATGAACTGCTGGCGCAATTCAACATTATTGACCACATTACCATTATGCGCTCCAACCAAATCACCATCCGAGTCAATGTGCGGCTGGGCGTTGACCTGGGACGGCTCGCCAAAAGTCGCCCAGCGCAGCTGCGTGATGCCGCGTGAACCGCGCATCTCGGCGAAGTTATATTTCACCGATACATCCTCGACTTTGCCGACATCCTTGCGCAAATCAATTCTGCCCTTGCTGAGAGTCGCCGCGCCCACCGAGTCATAGCCGCGATACGTGAGTCGCTTGGCAGCCTCGATCAACATTGGACCAAGTATTTCTTCTTTTCCTGTAACGATTCCAAAGATACCGCACATTTATCTTCTCCTGATTTGATAATAGGAAGATTATATTCTTATTGACCAAGGGAGGATAGATGATGTTACTCATCAAGTAAGAAGCGCTTGATTTGCCCGCTCTGTTACATCAAGGATTCAAATGTCAGCTCATGGCGCATCGAAACAAATCGTAGAAACTCTACTCACGTGGAATGGAATAGAAACACACCCGCATCGCTTTGGCGGGACAGAATTTCGGATCGGGCGCCGCGAGATCGGCCACATTCACGGAGATTATCTAGTAGACATTCCGTTCCCGAAGAAAGTGCGCGATGAGATTATGACAAACGGTTTAGCTGAGCCGCATCATATTTTGCCAGAAACAGGCTGAGTCAGTTTTTATCTGCATAAAGAGGATGATATTTAAAGAGCGATTGAGTTATTGGAGCGCTCCTATGAACTCGCGGTGAAACAGCGCAGTGCGATGATCAAAGATTAGCCGTATTATTTTCTAGGTATCGCTTCCCATTGACCGGAACAGGTTGTGCCGTGCGCATCTTCCTCCCACGTACCGGCAAAAGTTTTCCCGGCTTGGTCGTACGTTCCGTCAATCGTCATGCTCAAAAAGCCGTTGTCACCCAGATCAATATCGCCGGAAAATTCGCCGTCACTGATCGACCACGAATTCAAGACCTGCGTGTTCGTGGTGAGGAACGTGCCTCCGCAAGTAAAACTGGATATATCAATCACCGCGGTCACCACATTGTTTCCATTCGGGTCAACCGTGAACGCGAAATGACCGAATGGAGTATTTGCATTCCAATCCCCGGACATTGGTGAACTTCCCGTCGGCACATTGCTTGTACCCGGTTCAGGTGGAAGTTTTGGAATGCTTGGCAACGAGGGCAGGCTTGCACAAGCCAAAGAGGCAATGACCAATACAATAACCGACACCAAAAAACGTGGCTTCAAAAAAACTTTCATGATAATTCTCCTCAGTGTTTTTAGGATTCTCTGATCCAGAGATATGCGATTCATTCTACTAGCAACTCCAACGAACGCAATAGTACATTAATCCCCATCGTGCAAAAACGAATCTGCACGCTGAAGCAATAAAATTAAAGATTAGAATATAGCCATTCACGTACAATTAAACAGCTTTCATGAAGGATAGCCATGAAATCATTTCGCAAAGAACTTTGGATCAACCTCCCCACTCGCCGCGGGTTCGTAAACATTACTCCGAAAGTGGAAGAAGCTTTGCACGAAAGCGGAATCCAGGAAGGCCTGGCTCTGGTCAATGCCATGCACATCACGGCTTCGGTCTTCATCAACGATGATGAACACGGGCTTCATCAGGATTATGAAAAATGGCTGGAGGGTCTAGCACCGCATGAACCGGTCAGCCAATATCGTCATAATGACACTGGCGAAGACAACGCCGACGCACACATCAAACGTCAGGTGATGGGACGCGAAGTGGTGGTCGCCATCACGGACGGCCAGCTTGATTTCGGCCCGTGGGAGCAAATCTTTTACGGTGAATTCGACGGACGCCGCCGCAAGCGTGTGCTCGTGAAAATCATCGGCGAATAAATTGTAAAGTGTCTGTTAACGGGGAAAACCCAAGCGGATTGTATAATTCATCTACCTGTTCGAAGGGCAAGGAATACCATCGGTGCCTGGTCCCCGTATGACAAAGCTTGCAAGCGAGCCAGAGATTGAGTGACTCATGTCGAGTACAAACGCTAAAGAATTTTTTAGGTTCATCAAAGAAGGCAAGCATGAAATGGTCGAACGCCTCTTGCGCGCGACGCCAGGCTTGATTCATGAACAGGAAAATGGGTGTTCACCGATTCTGCTCGCGGCCTATAACAATCGACTGAAGCTTGCCAATTTTCTTGCCGAAAAAGCGGTGGCGCTAAATATATTTGAGGCTGCCGCTACAGGCAAGACAAATCACATTATCCGCATCCTGGCCCACGATCCGCAATTGGTCGATGCTTATTCCGTCGACGGCTATCAGCCTCTTGGACTGTCCTGTTTCTTTGGCCATCTCAGAACAGCGCAATATTTAATCAATGCGGGCGCACGTGTCAACTCGCCATCGCTTAACAAGATGAAGGTCGCACCGCTTCATTCTGCGGCGGCAGGCAGCCACACCGAGCTTGTAAAGTTATTGCTCGAGCATGGTGCTGATACCAACGCGCTTCAGGCAGGCGGCTTTACTCCACTTCACGCCGCGGCCCAGATAGGTGATGTGGAAACCATCCGCGCATTACTTTTCTATGGCGCGGATGCGGATGCTAAATCCGACGAAGGCAAAACCCCACTCGACTACGCAAGGGAAAATAAGAAATCCAACGCCATCAGCCTACTGAAAGCAGGGATCACCAAACGACTTCGCGTTCGTTGAACAATTAATAACATCGAAAAATAAAGAACCGAGGACGGTGGCTCTGTCCTCGGTTCTTTTGATTCAACCGTCTAGCTTTACGGGCAATCCTTTAAGTAAAGGACCTGTTGTGATATCTTCCCGCTATTTCCAACCGAATCGCCGGTTTTACTAATACCCACAAATTGGTAATCAAACCAGGATTTGGCGGATGTCCGCAAATCCGGGCTTAACTGCAAAGTATTGACATCCAGCGTGTAATTTCCGTTTTTATCGCCGTTCATCTTCCCCAGGCCCTTCCATGCACTGACCGTAGGCGGCTGAGTCGTCAGGTCTTCCATGCGATAGTAGAGATCAACTTCGGTAACATACACACTGGAAGTCGAGACACCAAAGGTGATATCCTGCGGCGGGCAACGGAAGTTAAAGTAACTCCCTGAACGGGTCAGGTTGGTAAACAAAACTACTCCTGCTTTCGAGAGCCCTCCCGCGTCAGAAGGCAGGGTGGCTGTCGCAGTTGCAGGGCCACTGCTGGTCGCGGTCGCGGCCGGGGCCGCCGCGGTGTTCGCAGAAGTCGCCGTGACAATGACAACCTGCGGGGTAGGTGTGGGCGGAACGGCTGTATCCGTCGGCACCAGAGTTGGAGGCTGTGTTGCGACCACCGGCACTAAAACTGTTGCAATGATCACCTGGGCAGTGGGAGGCGGTGCCGCGGTGGGCGAGACTGGCGTCAAAGCCCCACAGCCACTTAATACCAATGCGAGCGCTAAAATCAAAATCCTTTTCATTTTCTTTTTCCTTTCCATCATATACGGCTAAGGCTAATCGATTTTCAGATGATTGTACAATTAATTCACTAGTCCCTTTGGATGACCTTGCAATTTTGAAAGGTCCATCAGGTATAATAATATCATGTTGAAACCGGAAGAAATCGAGGCCGGCCTCGAACAAATACTTTTAAAGGTTGAAAGACCCGGACGCTACGTAGGCGGCGAGATCAATAGCGTGGCGAAAGATTGGAACAAGGTTCAAACGAAGGTTGCACTGATCTTTCCAGACATTTACGATATCGGTATATCCAATGTCGGATTGAAAATCCTCTACGACCAAATCAATCTACGCGAGGATTCTTTGGCGGAACGTGCCTATGCGCCCTGGCCGGATATGGAAGCCATGATGCGCGAACACAGGATTCCCTTATACTCACTTGAATCAAAACACGCCCTAAGCGGCTTTGACCTGCTAGGCTTTTCCCTCCCCTACGAAACGCTTTACACCAACACGCTCAACATTCTTGACCTTGCCGGAATTCCCGTCCGTTCCGCAGACCGCGACGACTCTCATCCCATCATCATCGCCGGCGGGCATGCCGCGACCAATCCCGAACCCATGCATGCCTTCATGGATGCGTTCGTTATTGGCGAAGGCGAAGAAGTCATTCTCGATATTATCAATGCGATCCAAGCCAACAAGATGCGTGAAGACAAACTCCGCGCACTGGCAAAGATACGCGGCGTGTATGTGCCAAAGTTTTATCAAGTCCACTATATGGATGACGGCACAGTCTCACATGTTGAAACATTGATGGAGGGAATTGCCAATCCGGTGGTCAAACGCATCGTGGCACAACTGCCTCCGCCGCCGACAAAGTTCATTGTGCCAAATATTGAGGTCGTGCACAACCGCGTCTCGGTGGAGATTATGCGCGGCTGCACACGCGGCTGTAGATTCTGCCAGGCGGGTATGATCACGCGTCCGGTCCGCGAACGAAGCGTGGATGAAATTGTCGAGGCGGCCAAAGCCGCCATCAACGCTACTGGTTTCGAAGAGCTGGCTTTACTTTCGTTGTCTTCATCTGATTTTTCGTATGTTGTAGAATTGGTCAACAAGGTCAGCGAGCGATTCAAAGGACGCAAGTTGACCATCTCGCTCCCGTCATTGCGTATCGAATCAGTTTCGATTGATCTCATGGACAAATTGCGTGAGCATTATTCGGGCGGGTTCACGCTTGCGCCGGAAGCCGCGACGGAACGAATGCGGCGCATCATCAACAAGTTCATTCCCGATGAAGACCTCATCAATACCACGCGCGAAATCTATCGCCGCGGCTGGACGACGATCAAGTTATATTTCATGATCGGGCATCCATCGGAAACAATGGAAGACGTGCAAGCCATTGCAGACCTTTGCAAGCGCGTGATTTCCGAGGGACGCAAAGTTGCGGGAATGAAAGTCAAATTGCACGCGGGCGTCAGCACATTCGTCCCCAAACCGCAGACGCCATTCCAATGGGTGGCAGTGGATACGCGCGCGAGCATCATCGCAAAACAGAAATTGCTCAAGAACGAATTGAAAGATCGCAACATCAAAGTGAGTTGGACTGATCCGCAAGATACGTTATTGGAAGCCTGGCTTTCGCGCGGCGACCGCCGCATGGCGGAGGTCATTTATTCGGCATGGAAAAACGGGACGAAGTTCGATGCGTGGAATGAACATCGCAAAACACAAGCGTGGCTTGACGCGTTTGCCGAGCATGGTCTCGATCCCGCATTCTACACACATCGTCAGCGCCGCACCGATGAAATATTTCCGTGGGATCACATCAGCGCGGCATTACGCAAAAACTTTTTGTTCCAGGATTTTCGTCAATCACTGGAAGGCAAGATCCGCGTGGATTGCCGCTTGAATTGTTTTGCCTGTGGCATCCTGCCGACGTTTGCCAATGCGCGCCGCGAGAATCCCGGTGAAATATGGAAATGTCCGGAAGTGAAATCGCCGGCACATAAATCAAAAGTGGAGCTGCCGGTGTTTGGAGATTGATGAGGGTAAGGATTATTTTTTCCAAGACCGGTGCATTGCGCTACATTGGACATCTTGATCTGAATACCATTTGGGAACGCGCCGCCCGGCGCGCGGGACTTCCGCTGGCATACACACAAGGATTCCATCCGCAACCGAAAATGACTTTCGCTTCCGCCCTTCCGCTTGGATTCTCATCGCGTTGCGAAGTGATGGATATGCGTCTCAACGAAGAGATGGATTTGGCATCGCTATCAGTACAACTACAAAATGCGATGCCATCCGGCATTGGCATCATCAATGTGCAAAGCGTGGATGAACACGAGCCGCCTCCGCAAACGCAGATCGTTTCAGCAGAATATGAAGTTAATTTAACGGAAGCCGTTAATATGTCAGAACTGAAGCGGAAGATGGATGAAGTAGTGGCAAGTCCATCCCTGCCGCGGGAACGCCGAGGTAAATCATATGACCTGCGTCCCCTAATTGAAAAGCTTGAACTAACTTCGGAAGACAAAATCCTTATGAGACTCGCCGCGCGTGAAGGCGCAACCGGACGACCAGAGGAAGTTCTAGATGTCCTTGGCATCAGCATTGAACACGCGCGAGTGGAAAGAACCAATTTGATTTTTAGAAATTAAGCGTGGTAAAATTTTTTAATTCGCCCCTGTAGCTCAGTGGATAGAGCGTCGGCCTCCGGAGCCGGAAGCGAGAGTTCGAGCCTCTCCAGGGGCGCTTTTCGCGCTCTTTCCCTTCGGTCATTGACATAATCTGTTACAGAGATCACCGGTAAGATTCCAGTTGCCAGTTCAAACGCACTGATTTCTTGTACGGGTTCTCCGCTAACAGAAAGTGAGTCGCCTGGAAACTCTCCAATAAATTCCATTTCTAGATTAATAAAATAACTTCCCCTTTTTTATGCTTGTGGGGAGCCGTTTTATCCATGCTGGCGAATGTAGGGAAAGAAAACCCAGGAGATCACTGCAAAGATGAGCATGATCACAGCGCAGATCATTGCCGTGACCGGAGCTCCAAAGCCCTGGGCAACGGCACCAGTCAGCAGTGCTCCCATAGTATAGGCACCATTCATTATCATGGCATATACGCCCGTTACCCGGCCACGCAGGGTGTCGGGGACCTCGGTCTGAATTAGCGAATTGTTGTTATTGGTCACCAGCATCATGCTCGAGCCGATAATCACCAAGATTCCAAGAGAAAGCGGAATCCAGCCAACCCATGCAAAAATAAAAAGAGCGATTGGCATAATCATGCTACCGAGCATCCACAGTTTTCCCCGGACCTTTTGCCTACCTAGAGAAGCCAGCATCAGCGCGCTGACCAAGGCGCCAAAGCCACGGGCTGATACCAGCAGACCGTTGGTGGTCACGTCGCCGTGCAGCACGTCCGTTGCCCAAGCCGGCAGTAGGTTCAAAAAGCCAAACCCGAAGAAGTTCACCATCCCCACAGCTATGGTCAGGCTGAGCACCAGACGATTGGAAATCACGTAACGCAGACCCTCGGCAATTTCCCCCATGGCGGATGAACTGTGCACGAGCTGGGGTTCCGTTTTAATGTGCATCAAGAGTAAAGCCACGATCACGGCAATAAAAGAAAGACCGTTAATTGTAAAGCACCAAGCCGCCCCGAAAGCGGCATAGGTAAGGCCAGAGACCGACGGTCCAACGACCGTCGCGATATTGTACATGGTGGAGTTGAGGGCAATGGCATTGTTCATATCCTCGCGTTCAACCAGTTCCAGCACAAACGAGATGCGCGCCGGGGCATCGAAGGCGTTTGCCGCTCCCAGCAGGAAAGCCAGAACCAGGATATGCCAGGGTTGGACAATTTTGGCAAAATCAAGGGCTGCCAGGATGAAAGCCAGAATCATCATCGAGGTCTGCGTGATAACCAACAATGTCCGGCGGGAGATGCGGTCGGCGACCCAACCACCATACAAGGAAAACACCAAGATCGGCACTCCGCCTATGAATCCGACAAGGCCGAGGTAGGTTGTGGATTTGGTGATCTGGTAGATCAAATATCCCTGGGCAGTACTCTGCATCCAAGTGCCCATGAGGGAAACCATCTGGCCGATGAACCAGAGCCGGTAGTTGTAATGTTTAAGCGCTGCAAAGGTTTCGTTCAAA
>Ga0209039_10001328_pt1 | contig 23369 bp, 22 predicted proteins | sample BogFormECP12_OM1_FD_188238 | JGI IMG/M metagenome (GOLD analysis project Ga0209039, IMG submission 188238) | Bog forest soil microbial communities from Calvert Island, British Columbia, Canada - ECP12_OM1 (SPAdes) (version 2) | ecosystem: Environmental > Aquatic > Freshwater > Wetlands > Bog ... | reverse complement strand
TGGAGCACGCTGCCCGGGGCGAAGGAAGCGATGTGAACGAGGGCGGCTCACCACCTAAGACCTGCCCTATACTGTCTGGAGAACCTAGACCACCTCTAACTATTGTAAGAATGATTCTTTTCGTAAAGTTTATCCTCGAATATAATTAGTAATATACACCGTCCTATGACATTTAGGAACTGAACGTTAAGGAAGGAATATGAGCACCTCCCCTGACCTTATCCCGCAGTTCACCTTCAATCCTCCGGCATGTACTGACCTTATGGAAAGGCTAAGTGTAGTCTAAATTCGGTCACGGTTGGTAGAAGCATTTTGCATCTTATGTGATTGGGTATTAGTCACCTCAGTGCTCCTAGAGGGTTGATATTTATGGGATCGGAGAGAACTGACTGGACCGCATAGAACGTGATGGAGAGGACCCTCTAGGCGCCTCTTGAACCTTCTTCTGGGCCACACCCGGAGATGACGATACCATCTGAAAAAGTGAAAAAGACGTAGTGTTAATCGATCTTAGAAAAAGGAATCCTCTTCTGGTAAATTCTGATTACCAGACTCAGATGTTTTTGGTTGCATTTTTCATATTACTGTTTCGGAATAGGAAAACACGGTGCAGAATTTTTATAAAAATTAGGAACCAGAACCACGGATCTATTTGCCAGAGTGGGTGGCTAACCCGCCTGCGAGTCAAGCGCGCATTGTGCACGGCAAAAGTAACAATTACCACCTGAAAAGCCAACGGAAAGTTTATTGATCCCTGTCCGAACACCCTCTCGATCGCAAGGCCACTTACCTCTACATAAGAGGATGACACATTAAGTCTTCTCACTATCTCCTATAGCTAAAGCTCCATCAACCGACCAAACCCCGGAGCGCGACCGCTTTGTCCCATCATGCGCATGGCAGCCCACAGAGCTGCCGGCGTGCTTGAGACCACCGGCACCTTGAATTGTTTTTCCAGTGCAACATGGATACGGAGTGTCACCAGCCCACCGCAGGAGATCAGGAGAGAATCGGCTTGTGGCGCAGACCGACAGACCTCCGAACATAAAACCATTAACTGATCGTCGGTCACTTTATCGAGATCATCGATGTTTTCAATGCTCAAACCCTTGATGAAGGCAACCTGGAATCCCGATTCGTTCAGGAAGGCCACGAGACGCCGGTTTACCTCCTCCTGGTACGCGGTAGCAACGGCCACACGCTTTCCGTTAACGGCCTTTAGGCCTTCGATAATCGCCGTACTCATGGTGATGCAAGGAAGTCCGGTGGCCTCGTGCATCGACTGCGTCAGCCTGCGATTAAAGTCCGCTCCCTTGTAGAACGTCAGGGACGTTCCCATTAATGCTATACCCTGTGCGCCCTTGTCGCGCAGTTCTTTTGCCGCGTTCGCTACTTTGGGAATCACTGAATCGTATCCTTCAGGTGTCAGTTTTTCAAGGCCGAGCCCGGTTACAATATACTTCACCCCCGTGGGGTACATCATTTTCGCTTCGTCGGGGGCAGGCCGGTAGGCCGGGGGCCATATAAGGCCGATGACGATCGGCTGTGTGGTGGCCGCAGACCCGATCTTGATACCAAGCGCCGAGGTTGCGAGGAAGGCTCCGCCGAATTTGAGCAACTCGCGACGAGTTAAACAAAACACTGCCATTGAGCACCTCCATTCGATAACAAGATATATTTTGGGCAGTATAACACGACATGACACGATTCCGTCAATAGAACTCCTGCCATGGCAAGTGAATTTGTGTGGTGATACCGTAGCTTCGTGCAGGCAAATCGAGAAGACAATAGGATTAGCAGAACAAGTTTCGATTGCCAGCTGGAAGGCGGTGCATTGAGGGCAAACATCAAAAACAACACTTCAGTAGGAAGTACTCCAGCATCACCCGGAACCTACCTACAGTCCACATTCCAATCCTGCCGGATCAGTATAACTACCTTACGGGAAGATCAGTCGATGTAAGCTAACGTAATACAATAGACTGTAGCAGTAATACAAAGCAGTTATCTACTATTGTTAGGATCAGGGCAGGATTACCTGAGACTAGGAGCCTCACTTTGATGAGCAGAATCTAAATAAAAAGAGCCCAAGGGGGCATTATCACTTTGCTGGGCAGTCACGCTTCCTGTTGTGGCAGTTGTGTTTAGGTAGCTTGCTGGTGCCTCTCGGATGGGTTCCGCTGTCTGAGGAGCTTGTCCCTGATACTGTTGCTCACTGGGACGCGTTTGTGTCTCTGGTGGTACCGAAGGGGGAGTCAATGTCTCAACTTCCATATTCCTTGCCGCCATAACCCTTTGTTCCTTTATCAGATCTACCCAAGCCTCCAAGTATGCAGCTCTCTGTTTCAGTGCTTCAATAACGAAAGCTCGCCCGTGACCAAATCCGTTTAGATTTGTCTGCCTCTGCCATTCCTGCTGGTCCTTTCGCAGTGCTGCTTTCCCCTGCTCGTCGAGCATAGATAAAAGCTGGCTGGATTGACTGTTAATCTCCCTGTTATAGTAACCGAGAGCGTGTGCATACTCTCCGTCATTCATTGAGTAGTGAAAGCAGAAGGCGGCTGTAAGAATAAAACAGGCCAAAACCAGACTCTTAAAGGCCATATCATCCACCTAGACTTGTGATAACAAGCTCTCATTATTATCGGTCGACTGTACTTTTTCTTAAACAGGCGTACCGGGACCGAAGCCGTCTGCAGTAGTGCTTTCGGTCATACAGGCCAACGTAATATCGCTTGCCTGTCAGGCATAGCCAGGATACACCTATGAGGATACCTCTTGCAGACAATGAAGGGGTTAGACCCGACCCCGCTTTTACAAGCCGTTAACCGCAGAGGCAGAACAAACAACGTAGTTTCTTTGGATAGAACCTAAATAGAACCGGATTATGGAAAAAAATAAAGCTAGGTTATTGATATATTGGCGGAGGGAGTAGGATTCGAACCCACGGGGCGCTTGCACGCCCAACGGTTTTCAAGACCGCCGCTTTCGGCCGCTCAGCCATCCCTCCGCGCGTATATTGTACGGTTAAGGCGGTTGCTTTTCAATAGGATTTAGACGTGCTTGCAAGCGAGCATCGGATGGCTCTCGTTCCGAGTTGCGCGTCACGAGTTATAGGTTATGACAACCCTATGTTCGTAACCGGCTTTCGTTTGTAACTCGGGACTCGTAACGGATCTCTGCTTGTAACCCGCAACATTGTAGAACCCATCAGGGCGAAGCGCCTCACCACCGTATGAGACTCGAACCCCAGGTCAGGCCGCCGCCAAAAGCGGTCAAGAGCACGAGCTTTCCTTTCGTAATAGTGCCGTTTCTCACCGCTTCGTCGAGTGCAATGGGCACTGTAGCTGAGGATATGTTGCCATACTTATTGATCGTCACATAGACCTTTTCCATGGGGGCCTTTAATTTACGCGCCACTCCTTCCATGATCCGGATGTTTGCCTGGTGGGGGATAATGAGGTCAACATCTTCCATCTTGTAACCATTGGTGGTTACCGCCTCCAATGCAGCCTCGGCAAAATGATTCACCGCAGTGCGCAAAGAGGTATTTGCGTTGATCATCCTGAGGAAATGAAGCCCCTTGTCCACGCTCTCATGGGAAATCGGCGTTGTGAGCGAACCGCCGCCCGGCATAAGGAGCTCACTCCCGTTTTTACCGTCCGTGTGAATGTGCGTCGACAGCACCTCGGCGCCCTGCGAGGTCTCTGTGACCACCACGGCTCCCGCACCGTCACCCCACAGGATACAGCTCTCACGTTCTTTCCAGTTTACTGTTCTGCTCATGATCTCTCCGGCGCAGACAAGAACTCTTTTGTTCATGCCGGCCTTAATGAGCGCGGATGCAACATGGAGCGAAAAGATAAAGCCCGTGCAGGCCGCAGTGACATCGAAGGAAACAGCATTATCACAACCGAGCTTTGCCTCCAGCCAGTTTGCACCGGCAGGGCAGTGCGTGTCAGGGGTTATAGTACCCAGCACTATCAGATCGATATCGGAAGGCTTGACCCCGGCAGCCTCCATTGCCCTTTCGCAGGCTACCTTGCAGAGCTCAGATACCCCGACTCCCGGCTCTGCGATCCGTCTCTCCTTTATGCCGGTTCTTGTATAGATCCATTCATCGGAAGTGTCCAGAATTTTTTCCAGGTCAAAATTGGTAAGAACTTTTTCTGGAACGTAAGAGCCAGTTCCGACAATACCTAATCGCATTTTCCGCCCCTTGCTAATAAGACTCCGTAGTGGATGCACTAATAGAACAGAAAGACCGCCCTATTGTCAAGGACGCGGGGGACCGGCCCATAACGGGCCTTAAGGACCGCCGGCGAGCCGGCTCGAAGACCGGGAGCTGCGCTCCCTTGAGGACCACTGACGCTTGAGGCAACTGCCTCGAGGGCGAAGCCCGGTCCTTAAGCGAAGCGGTCCTCGAATCAAGCCGTAGGCTTGATGGTCCTCAAGGGCGAAACCCGATCCTCCAGCGAAGCGGCCCTCAAGCCACCGCAGGTGGCAGTCCTCAAGGCCGCAGGCCGGTCGCTTAGACTTTTATCGCGGCGTGCGGACATAATTCCTGACAGCAGTAGCAGCGTATACACTTCTTGTAGTCGAAAACAGGGAATTCTTCATCGGTGCGGATCGCGCTCGCGGGGCAGACCTCTGCGCACACGCCACACTGCTTGCAAAGGTCCGGGCTACATTTCGGCTTTCTGACGAAGAGCGTCTTCATACTATGACGCACCGCCCCCGGCAGGTTCCAGCCCACGTCCATCGTCTTGGGCAGCAGGAAATCTTTGATTGGCGGCATACCCAGGTCAACCACCTCTGTCTCTCCAACGAGACCCGTCTCCAGGGCGAGTCTCATCAGAGGCAAGGGCGAAGGAAGTGCCAGGGCGCTTTCAATAAATGCATCCAGCGCAAACACGTCGCGAGAAACCGCCAGAACCCCGAGCTCACGGGGTCGCCCGCTGGATGGCCCATCTCCATCCATCGCGAGAATCCCATCGAGGATGGTCACTGAGGGATTGACGAGACGGCAGATATCTATAAGTATTTTGGCAAAAAGAAGGGCATCGCGTCCTGCCTTAAGATGCCATTTCGCCTTCTCGAAACGGGGTACGAACCCGAACATGTTTTTTACCCCGAGCGTCAGGCCCATCATGGCATGGGTCTTCAGCTTCGGAATATTGACGATGAGATCGAACGATGCCGGGTCCTCGCCGAACAGTAACTCTCGGTAAGGCGAAATACCCTGTGACTTCTTGATCACTCTCTTGTCGAAGGGTGCCACCTTCAGTCCAAGGTTACGTACCACCTCCATGATACCCGAAGCCTTGAGCGCCCGCTCTGTTGACTCATAACCCGGGCTATCTCCTACATAAACATCGCAGGCTTTTTCAAGGAAGATTTCTCCCAGGACCCTGACAAGCTGGGGATGGGTGTTTACAGCCTTCTGAGGTGATTTACCGGAGAGTAGGTTAGGCTTCAGCAGCACCCTGCAGCGATCGAAGACGAGGCCAACTTCCGCGAAAGCACGATCAAGGAAGCCGCGCAGCTCACGAGGGTGGTATTCGTCACATCTTCCCGCCACTATCTTTGACATTGGGTTCTCCCTGGGTAAAACTCACCTGTGTGAAAAGCAGCTGCATGGTGCCATCGGGCCCTTCCCAAGTCATCTTCCTTCTTCCTTTGCGGTCCTGATTATAGATTACACGATAGTTCGATCTATCGATGACGATCGATCCATCAGTCTGTCTCTTGTTCCCCTTCATCGCCAGGTCGTCCATGAAATCCTCGACTCGCAAGCCATATCTCTCTTCAAAGGCCCCCTCGTCTGTGCTTTTTTCATCGCCAGCCACAAGAAGAAATTTTTCGCCCTCCTTCTTTATGTAGGCTATCGTTTGCCCGAACGCGCCGTAAATCTCCAGTACAAACAGGGAGGGGTAGTCCATCTGCAAACTGATTGTGCCGGAAAAATTGACTTTGCGCCAGGACATGGAGAGATCGCCCGAAGCCTCAATGTATTGGAGCCTATCGGGCCATTCAACGGCTGCCTTTTGTGGAATCGATACGCATGCGGAGAGAAGGAACAGTGAGAGTATTGAAACCCAGACTCTCTTCACTTCTTCTGTTCGAGGCCTTTCAACTTCTCTTCCAGGATCTGCTTGCGCTCGCCTTTCGTGTCAAGCTTCAGCGCCTTTTCCAGAAACTCGGTAGCGTGAGTGCGGTCACCGAGCTTCAGATACGCGTCTCCGACGTGTTCTGCTATAACCGGATCATCCGGCACCCTCTGATGCGCCTTCACAAGCTCGTCCGCTGCTTTCTTGTAGTCACCCTTTTGATAATAGAGCCAGCCCAGACTATCCTGTATGTAACCGTCTCCCGGTTTAAGCGCCAACGCCTTCTTTATCATTTCCTCGGCCTTATCGAGGTTCATTCCTTTTTCGGCCCACGTATAGCCGATGAAGTTGAGAGCATTCGCCTGATCAGGGTTCAGGCGGAGTACCTGCTCCATGTATTTGAGCGCCGTATCAGTATCCTTGTTCTTCTCATACAGTACGCCAAGCTCGTAGAGCACATCAACGTTGTCCGGCTCCACTTGACGTGCGGCATCCAGTACCTTGATACCCGCCGGATAATCCATTTTTTCTTCATAGAGCCCGGACAAGGTCAGATACAGGTCGACGTTCTGTTTGTCGCTCTCAATCATCTCTTTGAGTTTTTTTATGCCTTCATCGACAAGCCCGGCCTTGACGTAAAGCGCCCCGAGATTTCTGTTCCCGGTTTTCGCTTCTTCAGTTCCCGGCTCGATCTTCAGGATCTCATCAATCGCTCTCTTCGTATCCCCTATCTCTTGCAGCGCAAGGGCCAAATAAAGCCTGACCTTGTTGTCCTTAGGTTTGGACGCGAGTACCAGATTGAACTCTCGTATCGCCTCTTCGTAACGGCCTCGTTCGAGGTGCAGCAGGCCTATATTCTCTCTGACCCAAACGTCTTCGCGGTTCATATCAGATAGTTTCTCGAACTCAAAGATCGCCCGGTCATAGTCCTTTTTCTGCACGTAGATAGCAGCCAGCCGCGATCGGGCCCTCTTATTTTGCGGATTGATCGCAATCACTTTCTCATAGAGCTCTTTTGCACGATCGACCGCACCCTCAATCTCAAATACGGCCCCCAGGTCAAAGAGCGCCAGCTCAAAGTTCGGCCTCAGTTCGAGCACCTTCGTATAATACTCTTTGGCCTTTGCATAATTCTTTTGCTCTGCATAGAGCCTTCCGGAATAGTAGAGCGCCATTATATTATCGTCGTCATATTTAAGAACGGTCTGGTACGTGCTGAGTGCCTTTTCGTAATTTTTTTGCGCGATATAAATGGAACCGAGGTAGATATACGCGTCGATGTCCTCGGGATCGACGCTGATGCAGCGTTCGTAAAGCTCTTTGGCTTTGGCGGTCTCCCCTTTCGACGATTGCAAGCCGGCGAGCAACTTAAGCGTAGTGCAGTTGTTCGGATCGATCCGAAGCGCTTCCCCCAGCTGCTCTTCGGCCTTTGCCAGTTCCCCCATGCCCGTGTAAAGCAGGGCGAGCTCGCTCCGTATGCTCGAGGAGTTCGGATCGCTACGCAAGGCTGCCCGATAATTTTCCACCGCCTGGTCGTATCTTCCCTCCTGTGCAGCTCTGTACCCTTTCAGGAAGCTGAAATAGGCGGATCCGTTCTCTGCACCCACGAATGACGTACCGATGAGCGTGCTGACAAAAATGGTGAGAAGAAGAGTAATCAGTCTCTTCACGTGTCCCCTCGAAGATGCATTTAATTTAATCATACACTTTTTTTGCCGGAGAACCAAGAGGCGAAAGCCCCACCCATGACCCGCTTCGCGGGTACCCCCTGGGTACCCGGCCTCATCGTATCAGGTGGCCGATCCGCGTCCAGCGAATATAATGGAAAAGATCCGGTGAATTGCCATTCCAGGAAAAATAGATGATGAGTGCCCTCCCTACGAAATCATCATACTGGACAAACCCCCAGAAGCGGCTGTCCAGGCTCCGATCTCTGTTATCACCCATGACAAAATAGGAATCCTTCGGGACAGTTACAGGATCGAGATTGTCCCGCGGTGAATAAGAGCCTGGAATAATGGTTGCCTCGGCAAAAACCGCCTGCGGATAATCGGCTCGCTGCCCGTTGACATAGACCACTTTGTCCTTAATCTCAACAACGTCTCCTTCCTTGGCGATGACCCTCTTTATGAAGTCTTTGGTCCGGTCTTCCGGATACCGAAAGACTACGACGTCCCCGCGGCTGGGCCCCTTAATGTGGAGCAAGACGATGTCACTGAAAGGTACCTTGACCACGTAGCTAAGCCTGTTGACCAGCAGGTGGTCTCCGATAAGCAGCGTGGGCTCCATCGAAGAGGACGGGATTTTGAATGCCTGGACCACGAAACTCCGTACAACAAACGCGATGAGTGCTGCAATGATCAGGGATTCTGCGTATTCTCTCCATTTACTCTTCACCGCAGCCTGGGCAGCGACCACGGGTTTGGCCATCGTTGCCGAACCTGGATTATTCGGTTTCTTTGGTTTCTCTGGTTTTTCTTGGTTCCCTGGTTTGTCTGGTTTCTTTGGTTCGTTTCCTTTTTTCATTTCGGTCTGCTTCGCCTCAACCTTCGTCTTTGTCGTCTCTCAACCGTAGCTCTTGCCCTTGCGTGTCTTTTAAACCCGTGACCCTGGACACACCCGCACGCGGGTACCCGCCCGGGACCCTGATCTTCACATCCGTTCCGGTGCGCTCACGCCAAGTATTTCCAGCCCGCTCCTTATCGCCTGCTGGAGCACGTAGAGGAGCATAAGGCGAGCTCTTGTAAGGTTCATCTCATTTTTTAACACACGTACTTTATTATAATAACTGTGGAAGCTGCCTACCAGTTCCACCAGGTAAAAGGTCAGTCGATGCGGCTCAAGGCTCCTTGCACCGCCCTCAATGACAGTATAAAATCTCAAGATACCTTTTATAAGCGCAGTCTCTTCCGGAAGCACCAATAGACTCGCATCCACCTCAGGACCACTAGCAATATCTATGCCCTCCTCTTTCGCCATCCGAAAAATCGATTCGATCCTGGCATGCGCATACTGCACGTAGTATACAGGATTCTCGTTTGATGTCTTCTTGGCCAAGTCCAAATCAAACTCCAGGTGGGCATCACTCTTTCTCATCAGAAAGAAAAAACGGGAAGCGTCTCTGCCTACCTCGTCCATGACCTCTCTCAGTGTTGTGAACTGACCTGCCCGCGTTGACATGCCCACCGGTTTCCCGTCCCTCAGAAGGGTCACAAACTGTATGAGGATGACCTTCAGGTTCTCCTTATCTTTACCGAGAGCCTCAATGGATGCCTTGAGCCGCGGTATGTACCCATGATGGTCGGATCCCCAAATGTCGATAAGTATACCAAATTTCCGCGCAAATTTTTGACTATGGTAGGCTATGTCCGATGCGAAGTAGGTCTTCTCCCCATCGGACTTAATGATCACCCGATCCTTTTCATCCCCCGTTTCGTCCATCTTGAACCAGAGGGCGCCCTCCTGCTCGTAGAGATAGCCTGCCTTTTTAAGCATGTCAATCGCCTCATCCACATGCCCTTCGTCGAAGAGCGTCCGCTCATGATAGTAGTTGTCGAATCTGACGCCGAAGTCCTCAAGATCCTTTCGAATGCCTGTCAGCACGACTTCTGCCGCGTAACGGGCCATGAAACGAACAGCTTCGGTCTCATCTTCGGGGATAGCAACTGCTTCGGCAATTATCCGGCCGGCTATTTCTTTAATGTAGGCCCCCTGGTAGAGAGTTTCCGGGTACGTAACACTTTCCCCCCGGGCCTCTTTCCATCTCAGGTAGACAGACCGGCCCAGCGTTTCTATCTGCCTGCCTGCATCGTTCACATAATATTCTGTGACAACGTCAAAACCTGCTTTCCGCAGGAGATTGGCCAGAACATCTCCCACGGCCGCACCGCGACCATGCCCCACGTGCAATGGCCCTGTCGGATTGGCGCTCACAAATTCGATCAGCACCCTCTTCCCCTCCCCTACGTCAGGCAAGAAGGATTCTAAGCCTTGTTTTGCGAGGTCTTGGAGGGTAGACCGGTAGACAGCGTCGCGCACATAGAAATTGACAAAACCCTTAGCGGCAACGCCTACCTTCGCACAGACGCTTTCGAAGTCCATGCTTTCGATGAGCCTTTTTGCGATCTCTTCAGGTTTCTTTCTCAGGGTGCGTGCGAGCAGAAACGCCAGGTTTGTCGAGTAGTCTCCGTGTTCAGGTTCTTTGGGGATTTCAATGATGGGCTTTATCTCTGTCCCAATAGGGAAGATACCTCTTTGAATGCAGCGCTCACCTGCCTCCTTAACTAGAGCCGCTATCTTTTTCCGTATCATGATACCAGTCTGCCTTCATTCATATAGCTTCGTTGCCTGCGTCGGCACGACTCCGACGTACTATAGTACGCCTCCGTCGCTATCCTCCTGGTCGCCTCGCTCTATTTTTGAATGCAGACTGGTATCCAGAATCTGCGTCTGCCTTGACTTCGGCTCGCCTTGAGTCACACGCCTGTCAAGATTTCGCCGTAGAGATCGGGTCGTCTTTCCTTGAGAATAGGCCATTCCCTGCGTATCTCTCCCAAAGAGTCCAGGTTCACGTCGGCCAGCAGAATGCCATCCTGACCACCGGTCGGTCCTCCCAGGAGTTCACCTTCTGGATTCACGCAGAAGCTCATGCCGTAGAAGTCCTGCGCTTCCTCGCTCCCCACCCGGTTCACTCTCATCACAAAAATGCTGTTGGTGATCGCATTCCCTGTGATTACGGTCTGCCAGATATGCTGCGATTTGAAAGCACAGGCTGTCGGTGCAAATACGATATCAGCCCCCTTGAGGGCGAGAATGCGGGTTCCTTCAGGGAAGAGGTTGTCCCAGCAAATCTGGATACCTATCTTCGCGTATCTCGTTTCGAAGACCGGGAGGCCCCGATCGCCCGTAGAGAAATAAAATTTCTCCTCCCAGAGAGGGATGTCCGGCACATGCAGCTTCCTGTAAGTACCCTTGATAGTGCCATCCGCGTCAATTACCACGGCGCTGTTGAAATAACGGGAATCTGCTTGCTCAAATATGGGGAGTATGATGGCGACGTCTGCCTCAACAGCCTTCTTTCTCATCACCTCGACGACAGGGCTATCGAATGCATCTGCGGCAGCGAAAGCTTTTGTATCCCTGCCAGTCGGAAACCAGGACTGGTTAAAGAGCTCCTGGAAGCAAATAATGCGCGCGCCGGCTTCAATGGCCATCTCAGCCATTTTCAAGCCTTTTTCTGCGTTCTTCTCCTTATCCTTCGAACATGAGAATTGAATCCCAGCGATTTTCATTTCACTTATGGTTGGTAGCGATGATGATGGACCAGGGGTCCAGCCTGGTTTTTTTGAAAACCTCCTTGATGTGGAGGCTGCAGTGGTTGGAGAGCAGATTGATCGAGACATCCGATCTCCATCCCCATCTCTCACAGAGAGGAGAAAAAAGCTTTTCCAGCTTTAAAAGGATGCCATTGTTGGCGCAAAAATGATTCAGGATCACAATATTCCCGTCCTTCTTGGTTACCCTCTTCATTTCAGCAACCATCTTCTCAGGATTGGGGACCACCGTTACCACAAAAGCTGCGACTGAGTGGTCAAAACTGTCATCCGCAAAAGTAAGATTCTCTCCGTCCATCTCCAGAAGCTGAACGTTGTCAAGCTGCATCGCTGCCTTTTTCTCCTGGGCTTTTTCGAGCATCTTGCGCGTCACGTCAACCCCTACAACGGTGCAGGACTCTGGATACAAACCAAGCGAGATCCCGGTCCCGACTCCGACTTCGAGTACCCTGTCGCCTTCTTGAATGTCTGACTTACTTAATCCCAGCTTAATTCTCGGCGAAAAAAGGTGAGAAAAGATTAAATCATAGACAGATGAGTACTGGCCGTATATAGTGCGTACCTGTTCCCGGTCCATGCGCAACCCAAAGGTAGCAGATAGATACCGGCATGTCAAGCAAAAATCTGATAGCAAAATTCTGATAGCACTCTTTTTTGAACGTATGCGGTCCCGCAGTAATCAAAGCATTTTGACGGGCAGATCAGGGTTATCGAGTCGAACCCCTTGCCCATCAAAACACATAGAGACGGCTCTGATGTCTACGCCCACGCCCGCAGCCTTCTTGAGAAGCGCAGCAACCGCCGGGTCGCCGCTCACATACGGACGGAAAGCAGCCGCGCCCTTGAAGGCCGCAATAAAGCAGATAGCCGCCTTCTCTCCCTTTCGGGCGTGATCGATAAGTGTCCGAACGTGCCTCTGCCCCCGGAGCGTGGGACAGTCCGGGTACATCGCGTACGATCCACGTCTCAGGGCAGCGCTCTTGACCTCCATGTAGAGCTCACCCGGACCCTTCTCTTCAGCAAATAGGTAGTCAAGCACGCTCTCGCCGAGCCTGGGGTTTCTTCTTTGCATCCGCCAGCAGGCGAGCCACGGTATTTTCCCCCACCCTACCGCTTGCTCAAAAGCGCGCATCTGAAGCTGGGTATCGATAAGCGCCCAGGCAGTCTTATCCCTTATCGCAAAAAGTCTGTAAGCTGTTTTTCCGCCATGCGCCGGGAGACAGGCTGCTTTTCGTCCCTCAACGAGAAATTCAAGCAGTCGACCCGTATTATTGATATGGGCACGTTGCGTTCGACCCTCCGCAGAAATCTCGACGACAAAGCGATTGATGCGCCTTTTTATGGAACACTCAACGTAGTCGGGGATGTCTAGTAAGTGTTCGTCGTTCCTCGTTCTTGGTTCTTCGTTAGCATGCATAACAACCATAAAGTTCCTGGTTATCGGCTAGAAGTGATCCTCACTCCTGGTAACCAGGAACAAAGAACGAGGAACGAGCATGTCTGAATCTCTTATGCTTTCCACAACCCGTGCAAAGTGCAGTATTCTCGTGCTGTCACCGTACCTTCCTCTACTATGAAGGAGGCGTTTGGATTCTGTCCGGGTTTCAGGTACTGCCGCTGAATCGTTCCGTCCGGGCCATCAATTGCGATTTCAATCCACTCGATGTAATGTTTCTCATCCATAGGATGAGGCACACTACCTACCTTCACTGTTACCCCGTCCCCACTCTTTTCCACGACCGGCACGTGCTTTTCCAACGAAGCCTCAACGGTGTTCTCGCTCATCAGTTTCATGGGCTGGTTGCAGCATGCCAGCACACCCTTACCTGCATGCACTACTTCAATGATGTTTCCACAGACCTCACATTTGTATACCTGCATCCGATCAGCCATTCTCATCCTCCTTTTCTAAAGATCTTCTACCGTGGGATGGTCCCTGCGCTCCATCAAAGTGCTCAAGAATTTTCACGCGCTGATACGATGCGTTCAGTGCGCTTGAAGCCAACGCATCTTTAGGAGATACGGTTTTATACTCATTCATGCTTTAGATTAAACCTATTCTTGACCTGTATCAAGAGAATCCGAGAAAATTTTGTTTGCTTCTTGCGTTCTCTCACAACATGCATGACATTTAAGAATACTAGTGAAGAGGAGGAGCCAAACCATGAGTGAAGCAGAGGGGAAGGAACCGCAGGTAGCACAGCTCGTTGGTTTAATCGCGTATCAGGCAGGGTCCATCGTCAGCCGCGAGATCATCAGCCGTCCGACCGGCACGGTGACCCTGTTCGCGTTCGACGCCGGCCAGGGGCTGAGCGAGCACACAGCACCTTTCGACGCCATGGTCTCCGTACTTGATGGCGAAGTGGAGATCACGATATCAGGCAAGAAATATGCGCTGAAGTCAGGCGACATGATCATTATGCCTGCCAATCAGCCCCACGCGCTGAAAGCAGTATCAAGGTTCAAGATGCTGCTCACGATGATAAGATCATAGAAGCCGACTCAAGACCTCCCTTTCAAGACCGTGGTTCGATTGGTACTATCGGTTCGAATGGGTTTGAGCAAATAGAGTGAATGAATTTCCGGGTGCTTGCCCACGAAAATTTTGTACTTGACTTTGGAAACTAAAAATACTATAAGAGTTTCCTAGGTATATGACTGCCCGCAAATCAGCTTTGATTGATGAAGGTTCGAGCGGAACTCTGACGGCTCAATCTCTTCGCCGCCGGATCATCGCAAACGCCAGGCGTCGTTTTCTGGCTCACGGGTTTCGAATTGTCACCATGGATGATCTGGCGACGGATCTCGGCATGAGCAAGAAGACACTTTACACGCATTTTTCCGACAAGGTTGCCCTGCTCGAAGCGGTGTTGCTCGACAAGTTGCATAACATCGACAGAGATCTGGGGCGTATAGCGTCCCGCGACATTTCGAACTTTCCGGCCTTGCTGCATGATCTCTGCGCGTGTCTTCAACGGCACCTGGAAGAAATTCAACCCTCCTTTCTCTGGGACATCCAAAGGGAAGAGCCCGATATGTATATGCTCGTCCAGACGCGACGGCTGGAGATGGTTCATCGTTATTTCGGGAAAGTTCTGGATGAGGGACGAAAAGCGGGATTGATAGGTAAAGACATCCCTGCAAACCTCATCATCGAAATCTTGTTGGCAGCAATAGAGGCGATCCTGACTCCGCAGAAGATGAAGGAGACGGGGCTCACGCCGCGTACTGGATTCTTAACCATCATCAGGGTAGTCCTCAGGGGCGTAATGACCGAGAAAGGACGGGAAAGAATGTCAAGGTATCGGGGGCGGCACACGTTGTACGGCAATAGACGGTCTTTAGAGGGATAGATATGGTCACGCTGAGTTTCGCCAGGGAGAGGCCAATGGCGTCTCTCGCACTCCTCATTGCTTTTCTACTTTGCGGATGTTCCGTGGGTCCGAACTTTACGAAACCCAAGGCCACAGTATCGCCTGCCTGGCTCGATGCGGATGACTGGCGCGTCAAAACAGGCCCGGCTGAATACAGAACCTGGTGGAAGGCGTTCAATGATCCGGTGCTGGACCGACTCATCGACCGGGCCTACCAGGGGAACCTCTCTCTCAGGATTGCCGGAGTGCGGGTGCTAGAAGCCCGTGCCCAGCTCGGGATAGCCATCGGAAGGCTTTATCCGCAGAGTCAGCAGGTTTCCGGCTCGCTCCAGGACGTCGGTACGAGCGAACGGTCTCCATTGGGTGCGCTCCTGGGGTCCAGCCCCTTGCCTCGCGTAAACAACCTTTTCGATTACTGGCAGGACCAGGTCGGGGTCAGTGCCAGCTGGGAGATTGACTTCTGGGGGAAATTCAGACGCGCCATCGAGTCAGCCGATGCGAGTCTCGCTGCTACGGTGGCCGATTACGACAGCGCGTTGGTGAGTCTCACAGCCGATGTGACCAATTCCTATATCGCGATCAGAACCCTCGAAAAGAGGCTTGGCATTGCCCGCCAGAATGTCGAGACGCAAAAGGAGAGCATGAAGATTGCGGAGGACCGGTTTCACTATGGCATGGCCTCCCGAGTGGACGTGGAGCAGGCAAAGACGCTGCTCAACGACACTTCGGCTTCCATCCCCGCCCTTGAGACCCAGTTGCGGCAGGCCAAGAACGCGCTCAGCCTCCTGCTGGGTACGCTCCCGAGCGACCTGACGGATCTTCTGGAAGGCTCTTCGGAAATTCCCGTTTCGCCGCCCGAGATCGTGGTAGGCATCCCTAACGAACTCCTTCGCAGGCGCCCCGATGTGCGCAGTGCCGAGTATCAGGCGGCGGCGCAGAGCGCGCAGATTGGCGTGGCCAAGGCTGATCTCTATCCCTCTTTCTCTCTGACCGGAATGTTCGGCTTTCTCTCGACCAACGTCAACGATTTCAAACTGAGCAATATGTTCGACTGGAGCAGCCGCACCTTCCAGTATGGTCCCTCCATCCAATGGAACATTTTCAACTATGGCCGGATTACGAATAATGTCCGGGTGCAGGATGCCCGGCTCGAACAGCTCTTGATTGCCTATCAGAACACCGTGCTCAAGGCCCACAAGGAAGTGGAGGATGCATTAATCGCGTATCTTAAGGCTCAGGAACGGGCAGAGTTTCTTGCTCGGAGCGCTGCAGCCGCCAAGACCACGCTCGATCTCGCAATTGAGCAGTACCGTGAAGGGCTCAAAGATTTCACCGCGGTCCTTATCGCACAGCAATCCCTCCTGAATGAGCAGGACAACCTAACCAATACTCTCGGCAATCTTTCGAGTAATCTGGTGGCAGTCTACAGAGGACTCGGCGGCGGATGGGAGATACAGGAGGGGCGCGAATTGGTACCGCGTCAAATCACTGAAGAGATGGCAAAACGGACTAACTGGGGCACGTTGCTCGCACCGGCATCTTATGAGAAGTTTGCTCCCGAGGAGCGGAAATCATCCGTCCGGCTCCCCGAATGGTGATGAGCCTATATAGTTCGGAGGAAAGGGTCTGGCAGCCATGAGAAAGAAGATTATTGCTTTGCTTGTTCTCATCGTAGTGATCGCTTTGATCATTCTCTTATATGCACGCTGGACCGGGCACAAGCCTCCATCGAACATCCTGCTGATTTCAGGCAACATCGAAGCCCACGAAAGCCTGGTGGGATTCAAGGTCCAGGGCCGTCTCGACGAGCTGCTCGTTGAAGAAGGTCAGTCGGTCAAAGAGGGTGAGCTTATTGCGCGGCTGGACGGAAAGGACTACCTGCAGCAGGTCAGTGTCGATGAAGCATCACTCGCATCCCGCGAAGCTGAACTGGATCTCGCGCTGGCGGGAAGCCGCACTCAGGAAATTAAAGCCGCACAACAGGCGCTCCTCGATGCTCAGGCTGACATGGAATTGAAAAAGATTGAGTTCCAGCGCAATCAGGCCCTTTACGAGAGGAACGCCGGCGTTTCTGCTGAAGCGCGGGATATTGCAGCCACGAACCTTAAACGGGCCCAGGCTACTTACGAGCGGAGCAGACAAACGTATGATGAGCTTGTGGAAGGTACTCGCAAAGAGCAGATTGCGATAAACCGGGCGAATGTGAACACGGCGAGGCAGAACCTGGGTCTGTCGCACATTCGACTCGATTACACGTCGCTCTTTGCGCCGAAGACGGGAGTTGTGGCCGTGCGGCAGGCCGAGCTTGGCGAAGTGCTGCAGCCCGGAACGCCGGTTGTTACGATTGCCGATATAGACCATCTCTGGTTGCGCGGCTACGTGAGCGAAACTGATCTGGGCCGGGTCCGCTGGGGGCAGTCTGCTACGGTGAGAACAGATACTTTTCCGGGTAAGACCTATAAAGGCCGTGTGTCATTCATTTCGTCCGTGGCTGAATTCACGCCAAAGAGCATCGAAACACACAAAGAACGCGTCACCCTGGTCTACCGGATCAAGATCGACCTGGACAACCCCAACCATGAACTGAAGCCCGGCATGCCTGCCGACGCCCAGATCGATGTGACGGATCGTTGATCGTTTATGTCTGACACCGGCTACGCCATAGAGGTAAATGCATTGACCATGGAATTCTCCGGTGTTGTCGCCGTAGACCACCTGAGTTTCGACGTGAAGCCAGGCGAGATCTTCGGTCTTGTGGGACCCGACGGCGCGGGGAAGACAACCACGATGCGCATGCTTGCCGGTGTGCTCACACCGAGTTCCGGTACAGCGGCCATTGCCGGGTTTGATGTCGTGCGCGACCCTCAACGTGTCAAACATCACATCAGCTACATGTCGCAGCGGTTCGGCCTGTATGAAGACTTGACCGTAAACGAGAATATTCGCTTTTACGCCGGTATTTTCGGTTTGTCCAAAACCGACAGAGAGCGCCGCGCCTTGACCCTGCTGGACGCCGCAGGCATGAGCCCTTTCGGCAAACGGCTCGCAGGAAAGCTTTCCGGAGGTATGAAGCAGAAGTTGGGGTTGATATGCGCGTTGATACATACGCCGCAGGTGATCATTCTTGACGAACCGACCAACGGCGTGGATCCGGTCTCCCGCCGCGATTTTTGGCGTATACTCTATTCTCTGCTTGGTGAGAACGTTGCAATACTCATCTCCACTTCTTATCTCGATGAGGCAGAACGGTGCCACCGCGTGGCGTTATTGCATCAAGGGCGACTCCTCTATTCCGATACGCCCGCAGAGTTGAAGAAGAAAATATCCGGAGATGTTGTTCTCGTGATCTCACCTGAGCCAAGGCGGTTGAGGGATCTGCTCAAGGACTCCGAAGGGGTATCGAATCTGGTCCTGGTGGGAGATGGGTTGCGTCTCATCGTGGACGATGCAAAGAGGCGAGTTCCCGAACTGCGTGGCAGGATTGAGTCTGAGAATCTGCCCGTTGACCGCATTGAAGAGGTCACTCCGACCGTAGAAGACCTTTTTGTCCAGGCGGTCGAGAAAGCAAGTGTGAGGGCTGCAAGTGGATAACGCCGTTCCGTCCGTGTTCGTCAAAGATCTAGTGAGGAAGTTCGGCGATTTCGTTGCCGTTGACCATATCTCATTTGAGGCGCAACCGGGAGAAATATTCGGTTTCCTGGGGCCCAACGGCGCCGGTAAATCAACGACGATACGGATACTGTGCGGTTTGCTGCGCCCTACGTCGGGTGAGGCCATGGTGGCAGGCCTTGACGTCGCGCGCCAGTCTGAAGCCGTGCGCCAGAAGATAGGTTATATGTCTCAGAAGTTTTCACTCTACAACGATTTGAAAGTGATAGAGAATATCAAGTTTTTTGCGGGTATGTACAGCGTGCCCGAGCCAATAATCCCGGAACGCGCCGATTGGGTACTGGAGATGGCGGGATTGAAAGGCCGGGAGTCCGCATTGACAGGCACCCTGGCAACGGGATGGAAGCAGCGTCTGGCTTTAGGCTGCGCACTGCTGCACCGGCCTCCCATATTATTCCTCGATGAACCGACTTCAGGTGTGGACCCGGTATCAAGGCGACAGTTCTGGGAGTTGATTCATCGTATGGCTGCGGATGGCGTTACCGTCTTTGTCACAACCCACTATATGGATGAGGCGGAATACTGCGCACGCCTCGTCTTGATCTATCGCGGTAAGGTCGTCGCCTCCGGTTCGCCGTCTGAACTTAAGTCAGGAGCAGTGAAGGGTGAGCTTCTCCTCGTGGAGTGCGAGCCGTTGGGAAAAGCACTGGAAGTTCTCCAAACCGGTCCGTCCGTTCTGGATGCCGCTATTTTCGGCAATGCGATCCATGTTGTTGTGACCAAGGCGGCAGAGGCGGTTCCAGACCTCACGAAGTATCTTGCCGAGCATCAGATTGCCGTCTCCAAGATCGAGCCGATCAGCCCCACGCTGGAGGACGTGTTCGTGGCGCTCACGACGAGACAGGCGGAATCAGTGGAAGAGAAGAAAGTGCGATGAAACTGCACAGACTGGCCGCCATAGCGATTAAAGAAGTGCTTCAGATTGTGCGCGATGCCAGGAGTGTGGGTATCGTTGTCGCGATGCCGGTCGCGATGATGCTTGTATTCGGCTACGGTATCAGCCTTGATGTTAAGCATATGCCGGTATACGTCTTTGATCGCGAAGGCAGCCAACAGAGCCAGGACTTGTTGAAGCACTTCCAGGCATCGGAGTATTTCGACGTAAAGAAGGCGGTGAATAACTATCCGGCGCTTGTTCGAGCGCTTGACAATGGAATTTGCAGGCTCGCTATAGTCGTTCCGCATGACTTCTCTCTCAAACTCAATGCGGGCAGACAGGTGAGCATACAGGCATTGATCGATGCGACAGACAGCAACACTGCAAACATTGCAATTGCTTACAGCCAGGCTGTGATCCAGGCCTATTCCCAACGGGTTCAAGTCGACTGGATCCGGCGTCACGGGCAAAAAGAGATAAAGCCGCCGATCAGCGTGGAGGCGCGAACCTGGTTCAATGAGGGTCTTGAGAGCATGCCCAACATCGTCCCCGGTGTTGTTGTCATTGTAATGGCGGTCATCGGGGTGTTTCTGACCGCCCTGACCATCGCGCGCGAATGGGAAAGAGGCACCATGGAGCAGCTCATCTCTACTCCTGTAACCGAGCTCGAATTGATGCTCGGCAAGCTGGCTCCTTATTTTGTTATCGGCATGCTGGATACCTGCCTGTGCGCCGGGTTCGGCATCTTGTGGTTCGGCGTACCCTTTCGGGGTAGCTGGAACGTCTTCTTTATCAGCTCCGCTCTTTTTCTGATCGTGGTTTTGTCCCTGGGATATTTCTTCTCCGTTGTGGCAAAATCCCAACTGGCCGCCAGCCAGATTTCGCTCTTTGCCACGTTCCTTCCGGCGTTTTTACTTTCAGGATTTCTCTTTCCAATAGACCAGATGCCAGTCGCGATACAAGCGGTGACGTATTTCGTGCCGGCACGGTACTACATGGAGATCATCCGTAATAGTTTCCTGAAAGGGTCGCCGATCACGATACTGCTGAATGAACTCCTTGCCCTGGCGTTTCTGTCCTGCCTTCTCGTTTTTGTCGCCACGCGCATCTTTAAGAAGAAGCTGACCTAGCGAGGAACTATGCTTGGCCGATTGCGCCATATGCTTATTAAAGAATTTCTCCAGGTCCTTCGCGACAAGCGGACCCGCTTTGTACTCATCTTCCCGCCGATGATCCAGATGCTGATCTTCGGTTATGCGGCGAACCTGGAGATCAAACATGTGCCCACCGCGGTAGTCGATTACGATAACACTCAGGCGAGCCGCGATCTTATCTCCCGCTTTGCGGCAAGTCGCTACTTCGACGTGCGCCGGCTATCGGCGGACCAAAGGCAGATCCCCTTACTGATAGATCGCGGTGATGCGACGCTGGCAATACAAATCAATGCAGGCTTCGCGCGTTTACTCGGCAAGGGGGAGACCGCGCCTATCCAGGTGATTGTGGATGCCTCAAGCTCGAACACCGCGCTTATAGGCCTCGGCTACATTAACGAGGTGGCAGGAAACTTTGCACAGGACTTTCAGGGGTCTCGTCTGCAGCGCGTGGCGCCCTTGATTCTATCGGGTATACCGCGCGTTCTCCTTGATCGCAGACCCTGGTATAACGTTGACATATCGGACCGCTGGTTTTTCATACCGGGCGTGATCGGTAACCTGATAATGGTCATCGTGGTAAACCTGACCGCTTTTGCGGTTGTGAGGGAGCGTGAGATCGGAACGCTCGAGCAGATCATGGTTACCCCCATCCGACGAGTCGAATTTATTCTGGGGAAAACGGTCCCTTTCTTCCTTATCGGGCTCTTTGATGCGATCCTGGTTTCAGCTTTCGGCACACTTTGGTTCGGAGTTCCCCTGCGCGGCAGTATAGGTGTGCTGGCCCTCGGCACGATTCTATTCCTGATGTGCGTGCTTGCCATCGGCCTCTTTATCTCCACGGTATCCAGGACACAACAGCAGGCGATGGTTACTGCATTTTTCTTCATCATGCCCGCTATTATCTTTTCCGGATTCGGGTCGCCCATCAGCAGCATGCCCGAGGCACTGCAGTGGCTGACCTACCTGAACCCTCTCCGCTATTTCCAGGAAGTCTTGCGGAGCGTCTATCTTAAAGGAAGCGGGCTGGATGCGCTCTGGCAGGAGATGGCTGCAATGGCGTTGCTGAGTATCATCATGCTGACGATCAGCGTTCTTCGCTTTCAGAAATCCCTTGATTGATCGACAAAGGGTAAAGCCACGACCGGCACCACAACAACGACGACGGTAATCAGCTTCTTCTTCATCCCGGCCGTCCTCCTTTCCATCTATTCCTCCTGGGGCTCGCGGCGCCCCCTCTACCGGGTCAGGTTTTGATCATACGGTCAGGGTGCCAGAGAGATACGTTACGGCCCTCCCCCCAATACCTACTCGCTCACCTTTATCCAGGCAGAAGAGTTCCCCGCCGCGCTCGGAGAGCTGCAACGCGTGCAACTGCTTCTTGCCTAACCTCCCCGACCAGTAAGGTATGAGCGTGCAGTGCGCGGAACCGGTAACAGGGTCCTCGGGAACCCCGACGCGAGGTGCAAAAAACCGTGAGACAAAATCACTCTTCTTTCCCGGAGCGGTGACGATCACGCCCAGGTATTCAAGCGCGGCAATTCCTCGATAATCAGGGGTAAGCTCGCGCACCTCGTCCTCTTCCTCGTACACGGCCAGCAAGTCTCTCGCTCGCATAGTCCGGACGGGAGGAAGTCCCAGAATGCGGGCAAGACCAGGTGGTGGATTACAGGGTCCAGGAGGCCGCGCCGGAAAATCCATCATGAGCAGATCTCTCTCACGCTCGACCGACAGGAGCCCGCTTTTCGTCCGGAAATCCACGCGCCGGATTTCAGACCTTTCTCTCTCGAAAATTGCGAAAGCGCTCGCCAGCGTCGCATGGCCGCAAAGATCAACCTCAACCTTGGGCGTGAACCAGCGCAGTTCGTAGAGGTCGCCTTGACGCACCAGGAAGGCCGTCTCGGACAGATTATTTTCAGAAGCGATGGACTGCAGAAGGCGGTCTTCCGGCCACGCATCAAGAAAGCAGACGCCCGCAGGGTTTCCGGCAAACACCCGATCGGCAAAAGCGTCGATCTGGTAAAACTTGATGTCCATGGTACCCCCTTTGTAGAGCTACACTCATCTTTTCCGAAGGCCTGCGCCGATAGAATGCGCTTTTCCCAGCGAACGACCGATCGCGTAGTAGGTGCGATTGCCAGGGATATAGAAAAATGGGTCTATCCCCTCGATGTCGAGGGCTCCATCCTTGGTGAGCACCGACTCCTCGGCCTTCACGTCCAGGATTTCCCCTATGAACCGCGTGTGGAGTCCCAGCTCGATGGCATGAAGAAGCCTGCATTCGAGGACAAGAGGAAACTCTTTCACGTAGGGCGCATCAACGATATCGCTTCGCACCGGCGTGAGGCCTGCGATCTGCCATTTATCCGTATTCTTCCCCGATGCTATACCGACGTAATCTGTTTCCTTCACATAGTTCGTGGAGGGAACGCTCACTGTAAAGGCATTTCTGGCCTTGATGCTCCCATAGCTGTAGGTCGCTTTCCTGAGCGAAACGCCGATACAGGGCGGATCCGAACAGCATACCCCTCCCCAGGCAGCGGTCATCAGGTTCGGCCTGCCTTCCTTATCATACGTTCCCACGACCCACACGGTCGTGGCACCCACCAGGATTTTCGCACCGACAGACTGTTTCATTGTTCCACCTCCTCGTACGGGTCGAGTTTTACGAAAAATGCGGAGCGCGGCCCAACCTTTCCTGAGCGAAGCATTGCGGGAGTCTCTCGGGACCCGTCTTATGTTCGGAGGGAGCGTTGCGCGGTGTGGGGCGCATGCCGAGGACTGTCTGAGCGGTAAGCCTGCTGTCGACAGCAGGCGTGCGCGAGTTCCACAGGCAAGCGGAAGGAGAACTTAGAACG
>Ga0209039_10001326_pt1 | contig 23380 bp, 22 predicted proteins | sample BogFormECP12_OM1_FD_188238 | JGI IMG/M metagenome (GOLD analysis project Ga0209039, IMG submission 188238) | Bog forest soil microbial communities from Calvert Island, British Columbia, Canada - ECP12_OM1 (SPAdes) (version 2) | ecosystem: Environmental > Aquatic > Freshwater > Wetlands > Bog ... | reverse complement strand
CCATGACCGTGAGCGGATCAATCACATTGCCTTTGGTCTTGGACATCTTCTGTCCATGCTCATCGCGAATCAGGCCATGCAGATATACGGTGTGGAACGGCACTTGTCCCGTGAATTCCAGACCATCCATGATCATGCGCGCCACCCAGAAGAACAAGATGTCGTAGCCGGTTTCCATATAAGATGTCGGATAAAAATATTTATAGTCAGGCGTTTCATCGGGCCAGCCCAAAGTGGAGAACGGCCACAGACCCGATGAGAACCAAGTGTCCAACACATCATCATCCTGATGAATATTTTTTGAATGACAAGTCGCGCATTCGGTCGGGTCTTCACGCCCCACGGTCATGTGGTTGTTCTCGCAATACCACACGGGGATGCGATGTCCCCACCAAAGCTGGCGGCTGATGCACCAATCCTTGATGTTCTCCAGCCAGTTGTAATAAACTTTTTCAAATCGTTCAGGCACGATTTTGATTCGTCCGTCCTTGACGGCCTCGAGCGCGGCTTTGGCAAGCGGCTCGATCTTAACAAACCATTGCGTGCTGATCATCGGCTCGACGATCTCTCCGCCGCGCTGTGAACGGGGGATGGTCGTCAGATATTTTTCTTCCTTGATGACCAAACCCGCCTTCTTCATATCAGTCCATAGATTCTTGCGCGCATCGAATCTATCCTGGCCCTTGTACGGTCCGCCGTTTTCATTGATCTTCGCCGCCTCATCCAATACCGATATGATTGGAAGATTGTGCCTCTGCGCGATGGCATAGTCATTCGGATCATGTCCCGGCGTGATCTTCAACGCACCCGTGCCAAATTCCATGCTGACGTATTCATCCGCAATGATAGGTATCTCGCGCTCGAGCATCGGCACAATGACCGTCTCGCCGATATATTTCTTATAACGTTCATCATCGGGATGAACAGCAACTGCGGTATCGCCGAGAATTGTTTCAGGGCGAATCGTTGCAACAGGAATAAACTCTGTTGAATCCTTTAAAGTATATTTGAAATAATATAATGTGGCTTCTTCTTCGCTGTATTCCACTTCGAGGTCGGAGACCGCGGTCTTCAGCCCGGGCGACCAGTTGATTAAACGAGGGCCGCGATAGACGAGTCCTTTTTCATAGAGGCGCACAAAAGCTTCTCGCACCGCGCGCGATAGCCCAGCGTCGAGAGTGAAGCGCTCGCGATCCCAATCGCAGGATGCGCCGAGCCGTCGAATCTGATTCGTGATCATGCTCCCGTATTTTTTCTTCCAATCCCAGGTACGCTTGATGAATTCTTCGCGTCCGAGTTCTTCGCGCGTCACTTCCTCGGTCTTGAGCAGATGACGCTCTACCATAAGTTGTGTGGCAATACCCGCGTGGTCAGAGCCGGGCACCCACAGAGTCGGGATGCCCTTCATGCGGTGATAACGGGTCATCAAATCTTCCACGCTGACGAACATGGCGTGACCGAGATGCAGTTCACCGGTGACGTTGGGCGGCGGGATGGAAATGACGAACGGCTTGACATTTGGATCGAAACCTTTTTTGTTCGGGTCATTCCACGGCTTGAAGTAGCCGCCCGTTTCCCACAGTGCGTAGACGCGCGGCTCGGTGGATCTGAAATCGTAAGCTTTTGGTAGTTCGTGTTTAGTCATTGATACTCCTATCATCCATCATGGCGAGCAGTCTGTATAGCAGGCGACGTGCCAATCTTATGTTTGCAGGTTACTTGAGATTGGCACGCTCGCTTCGCTTGCTCGCAATGACAATCTTAAAATAAAAACGCCTCGTCCATGATGAGGACGAAGCGTTTGCTTCGCGGTACCACCTCAATTCGCCTTTATCTGTCAGGATAAGAGCGCACTTTGTAGCCGACTATCATCTGCTTATGCTGTAACGGGCATTCCCGTGCCGTTCTACTTTCACAAGGATTTCTTCGGCATATACCCAAGGCGACTTCGGCGTTGTTTTCCTGCGGATGCTTCCACCGTTCGCATCCTTCTCTATCAGGTGATTAATCGCTTACTACTCCTGAAGAATTATTTCGATGATTATACGCGCCGCGGCAGGGAGAGTCAAGAAAACAAATTTTTGTTTTTCTGTGTCTGAGAACGCCAGCGGCACATCCATGAATGGATGCTTGACCACTTGTACCAGCAGGCAATAGGCTTGTGAATCCAAAATTCCCGCTTAAAGTAGGAGTTCGACGATGTGCCCGCATCGTCGAACTCGTGAAGGAGGAGAAGAGAAATGTTCGTATCGCTCAGATAAGTTCATTTTAGGACTCGAGCATGAACTCCAGATGACAAAGTTATGTAGAGAATATAAAGATGGATTTCATCTCGTCTGCTTGACATCCCCCTTTGCCTAAAGTAGAATACCTTGCACTTCAAGATCGGGCCTGTAGCGCAGTTGGGAGCGCGCTTCAATCGCACTGAAGAGGTCAGGGGTTCGAATCCCCTCAGGTCCACTGGGTGCTCAAATCAAATAATTTCCCGGGCCCATAGCGCAGTTGGGAGCGCGTCTCAATGGCATTGAGAAGGTCGGGGGTTCGAATCCCCCTGGGTCCACTATCAAATTAAAAAGTCACGACAGGAGTAGTAAGTCGTCCCGTCAGCGAGAAGGGAAAGCGAGGTGAAAGCCCTTCACCGGCATCGGACGGGAATGCCAATCCCAAGACTGAACTCGCCTGTTATCCGCAAGGAAGACTGCGCTGGTGAATCGAGTAGCTAGCGACGGGCAAGCCCGTTATCGCGACAAAGTGACGTTCGCGTTTTGAACGTAAGCTGGGTGGTACCGCGGAGGAATTCCTTCGTCTCTGATGTGGATGAAGGAATTTTTTGTTAACATGGCATTGCAGAAAAGCAATGCCATGAACCGGAAAGAAGGACGAATGAATATAAAAATAAATTTTAGAATCGAGGCGGTGTTCTGCCTTCTCGAACAAATCACCAAAGCCGTGCGCCTCCTTGATGATGTTTCCAAACTTGAAGAATAGAGATTGCAAGATAACTGTTGAAGATATAACTTTTTCATTATGAGGAGAGAATGGCTACCACAAAAAAGAAAATTACCAGCAAGAAGAAAGCGTCTCCAAAGAAAGCTGCGTCGAAGAAAATCGCAAAGGCGAAGGTTGTAAAAAAGAAGGTGATCGTAAGGAAGACCGCGCCTGCTAAAAGAACTTCGGCGAAGCAGGCCGTCAAACGACCGGTCAAAAGTGTGGCTGTAAAGAAGACGGCGTCTAAAGCTAAGACTTCAAAATCAATTGCGCCTGTTGTACAGAATGCTTACAGTCCGCAGATCATTGAAAAGAAGTGGCAGGCCAAGTGGCAAAAGGATCAGCTGTATCGTTCGGTGATTGATCATAGCAGGCCCAAGCATTACGCGCTGACGATGCTGCCGTATCCCAGCGGCGACCTGCACATCGGTCACTGGTTTTCGATGATCCCGCCGGATACACGTGCACGTTACATGCGGATGAAAGGTTATAACGTATTGTTCCCGATGGGTTTCGATGCGTTCGGTCTGCCTGCCGAAAATGCGGCCATCAAAGACGGCGTCCATCCGATGAAGCGCACGTTCCAAAACATCGAGCGCATGCGCACACAAATGAAGACGATGGGCACGATGTTCGATTGGGAACGCCAAGCCGTCTCGGCCGACCCCGAATATTACAAGTGGACCGAATGGTTCTTCATCCAACTGTATAAAATGGGGCTGGCTTATCGCAAAATGTCGGCTGTGGACTGGTGCCCGCACTGCAATACCACGCTGGCGCGCGAACAGGTCTGGGGCGATGACCGTCACTGCGAACGATGCGGTACGCCGGTCATCAAAAAGAATCTGGAGCAGTGGTTCTTCCGAGCTACAGAGTACGCGGATGAATTGCTGGACTTCGATAACCTGGATTGGCCCGAACGCGTCAAGACTCTGCAGACCTACTGGATTGGACGAAGCGAAGGCGCCTCGGTCATCTTCAAGACTGAGCCTGGAGACCCGATAGAAATCTTCACGACCCGCCCCGATACGTTGTGGGGTGCGACCTTCATGGTCTTCTCGCCGGAGCATCCGTTGGTGGAGAAGGTTACTTCATCGGAACAAAGAGCCGCGATCGAAGTATATAAGATGCAAGCCGCGCGTCAATCCGATATTGAGCGTGAAGCTGTGGATAAGGAAAAGACCGGCGTGTTCACCGGCGGATATGCGATCAATCCAGTCAATCAGGAACGCATCCCGATTTGGATTGCGGATTACGTTTTGATGAGTTATGGCACGGGCGCGATCATGGCTGTCCCCGCGCACGATGACCGAGACTTTGCGTTTGCACGCAAATATGGATTGAAGATTATCCCGGTTATCCAACCCGAGGATCAACCTGATCTAAATGGCGATACGATGTCCATCGCGTACGTAGGTGCGGGCGTCATGGTCAACTCCGCTCAATTTAATGGAACAAAGGTCAACACTGAAAAAGGAAGAAAGAATCCCGGCATCAGCAAAGTGATCGACTGGCTGGCCGCCCAAGGCATCGGAAAGGAAGCGGTCAATTATCGCTATCGTGATTGGTTGATCTCGCGTCAGCGCTATTGGGGCGCGCCAATCCCGATGATCCATTGCGAGAAGCATGGCTGGAATCCCGTACCGGATGATCAACTGCCGGTGCTGTTGCCCGAAGATGTCGAATGGAAGCCAACCGGCGAAAGCCCGTTGAAACTGCATCCGACGTGGAAGAACACCATCTGCCCGGTGTGCGGCGAACCTGCCACGCGTGAAACCGATACGATGGACACGTTCATGTGTTCATCGTGGTATCACCTACGCTATCTGTCGCCACATTACAATAAAGGACCGTTCGACCCGGCTGAGTATGATTATTGGATGCCGGTTGATACGTATACCGGCGGCATCGAGCATGCCACGATGCACTTGCTATACACGCGTTTCTTTCACAAGGCGATGCGCGACGCGGGCGTTACCAAAGGCAATGAGCCGATGATGCAGTTGCGCAATCAGGGCATGGTGCTGGGCGAAGACCATGAGAAGATGTCGAAAAGCCGCGGCAATGTGATCGCACCCGATGTGCTGGTAACCCAATACGGTGCGGACACGGTGCGCGCATACATCCTGTTCTTCGCACGCTGGGAAATGGGTGCGCCGTGGGATTCGCAAGGTATTGAAGGAAGCGCGCGTTGGATCCGCCGTGTGTGGACGCTGTTTACAGATTCGGGTCTCGATACAAGCGAGACAAGAACTCGCTCTGCTCGACCATCAGATGTTTTAGATGAAACGAAAAGGAATCTACGCCGCAAGGTCCACCAAACCTTGAAGCGCATTACGCGTGACTTCGAGCAGTTCGAGTTCAACACGATTGTCTCTTCGCTGATGGAACTGCTGAACGATATGTATAAGGCGCGCGAAGCGGGAATAGCTGGAAGTCCCGAATGGAACGAAGCGCAGGAAATCTATCTGAAGATGCTGGCTCCCGTCGCGCCGCACATCGCCGAAGAACTGTGGACGAATTATTTACACGAGCCTTATTCGATCCATCAACAACCCTGGCCCAAGATAGACGAAGAAGCTGCAAAGGAAGATATGATCGAAATCCCAGTGCAGGTCAATGGCAAGGTGCGTGACCGGGTGCTGGTCTCGGCCGAGGCGGATGAAGCGGAGATCAAATCCACTGCGCTGGCGAGTGAAGTCGTCCAGAAGTACATGGAAGGCAAAGACCCGAAGAAAGTCATCGTGGCGCAGAAGAGATTGGTGAATGTGGTGATATAGCGATAGATGAAAGTGAATAGAAAAAGTTCCTGATGGTTTTAAAACCATCAGGAACTCTGCGTTTACCAGGCGTAGGCTTCTGGTGCTTCACCGCCGGGGCCGAGCCAGATCTCGTCAATCTTCTTCAAATCATCCTTCGAGAACTTGATTTTGAACGCGCGTAACGCACCCGTGAATTGATCCATCGTGCGCGGACCGATGATGGGCGCAGTTACCACAGGATTCTTCAACAGCCATGCCAACGCCGTGTCCGCTGGATGCTCCCCTTTGGCTTTGCAGAATTTCTCCCACGCTTCGAGCTTGGAACGTTTGGCTTTGATTTCCTTTTGTTGTTCCGGTCTGGCGCGGCGGCCTTCTTTGATCTTTTGCAATGCACCGCCCAACAATCCGCCCGAGAGCGGACTCCACGGGATGAGTCCAAGCCCGTAGTCTTTGCAGGCCGGTATCACTTCGAGTTCGATCATGCGGTCATTCAAGTTGTAGAGACTCTGTTCGCTGACAAGTCCCATGAAGTGACGGGCCTTCGCGGCTTCCTGCGCTTTGGCAATATGCCAGCCCGCAAAGTTCGACGAGCCAACATAGAGCACCTTGCCTTGTCCCACGAGCACTTCCATCGCCTGCCAGATTTCATCCCACGGTGTGTTGCGATCCACGTGATGCATTTGGTACAGATCAATGTGATCGGTATGTAAACGCTTGAGCGACGCTTCGCACGCCTCGCGGATATGCAGCGCCGAGAGCTGCGACTGATTTGGCCAATCGCCCATGCGCCCGAAGACCTTTGTGGCGATGATGGTTTTCCCGCGTCGACCCCCGCCTTGGGCGAACCAGCGGCCAACGATATTTTCCGTGATCCCTTCGCCGGTTTTCCAGCCATAGACATTGGCCGTGTCGAAAAAGTTGATGCCGAGCTCGTGCGCCTTGTCCATGATGGCAAACGCATCTTCCTCGCTGGTCAGCGGACCGAAGTTCATCGTTCCCAAACACAAACGCGAAACCTTAAGGCCGGTGCGGCCGAGTTGAGTGAATTCCATGAAAGACTCCTTAGTGTAGATTTTTTACCTCCAGGATTATATAGCATTTGTGCTCTAAACATCCCTCTTTAATCAAAGCCGGAAGGTGGAAACAAGTATTGCCAAATTCCAGAGGGCCCTTTCTTTTGATACAATCAACATCCACCTTGGAGAAATATTATGAGCGAAGATGATTTGAATCAAGATCAAGATTCCATAGAATCTATAGATGGCGAGATTGATACTCACGCTTTCGAAGTCGCAACGCTGCAATGTTAAAAGCTTTTCGTGAAGATCCTGACCGCGAAGGATTGAAAAAGACATCCAAGCGAGTGGCGCGCATGTATCCTGAATTACTTGCAGGCTATCACACCGACCCGCAGAAACTGGTGAATGATGCGATTTTCCATGTCTCTTATGATGAAATGGTAATCGTCTGTGATATCGAGTTTTATAGCCTTTGCGAACATCATCTGCTGCCATTCATTGGGCGCGCTCACGTGGCTTCTATTCCAAGTGGAAAAGTGATTGGCCTTTCGAAAATTCCCCGCATTGTGGATATGTATGTGCGCTGCTTGCAGGTGCAGGAGCGATTAGCGCGTCAGATTGCCGACTTCATCAACGATCTACTCCAGCCTCATGGTGTGGCTGTGGTGGTGGAAGCCCTGCATTTATGCACCATGATGCGCGGCGTCCGCAAGCATGATGCGCGCATGACTACCTCGGCCATGCAGGGCGGATTCCGAACTAGAAGCGCGACGTGCCAGGAGTTTCTGGATAATATCTCACACGCGCAAGCCAGCTCAAGATATAGCAAGTCCTTTGTGCGGCACGATCCAAACCTGACCTTGTAATTGCTCAGCGGCTCTTGATAGCTTTTCTCCGCTGACGGGATGAATGAAATCGGGAATCAATTCTGCCAGCGGCACGACCACAAAGGCATAAGCCCAAAACTCGATGTTGAAAGGCGTTTGATCGAACAGCACAATATCCAGGTCAATGGTGCGCGATGCATTTTTGTCCGCATACCGGATGCGTCCGAGGCTGGCTTCAATGGGGCGAAGGATTTGTTGCTTTAAATCATTAGGCTGCAAATGCGAAAGGAATAAGACACAGGCATTCAAAAAGTCGGGGCCCTCCATGCCGACAGCATGACTTTCCCAAACCTGGGAAACAGTTTTAACCTGTCCATAATCCTTTAACATTTGAATTGCCTTGGGAAGATGAACTTGGGGCTCGATATTGGAACCCAAACTTAGGTAGGCGTGATGCAAATCATTCATCGCGGCCGCGTTCGATCTCCACGCCAACTGACTTTGCGAATCGAACAGCTCCTGGCTTTTCGACTCGCACAATCACTTTCTTGATTCCCTTTTGCTCAAGACATAATTTGGCCAAATCATTGGCTAGCGCTTCCACTGTGAAACGCGCTGAAGTTTCGGCATGAGCTGCAACCTTCTTCGTCAACGCACTATAGTCAACGCAATCCGCGAGAGCATCGGTTTCAGCCGCGCGGCTGGTGTCTGTAAAGGCAGTGATGTTGATCAGAATATCCTGCGGTCTTTCACGCTCCCAATCGCGGATGCCGATGATGCCGCGCACCAGTAGATCCCTGATGAAAGTTTTGTCCATATCAGCTCCTAGACCAAATGCCTGCCGCCATCCACGTGGAGGATCTCGCCGGTGATATACGCCGGGCCTGTTAATAGAAAGATCAACGCTTCTTCGATTTCTTTCGCTTCACTCCAGCGCTGAGCGGGAATATGTTTAATAATTTCTTCACTCACTGATTCTTTTGCGGGAGGAAGAACTGCTCCCAATGCCAATCCATTTACAGTAATACGCGGCGCCAATGCAACCGCCAGCGATTGGGTCATTGACGCCAGCGCGGCTTTGCTAATAGTGTAAGGAAAGTGATCTCCGCTGGGACGCAATGCGCGCCAATCCAAAATATTGACGATGCGGCCTTCACCCTTATCAGGAATTTGTTTTGCCAATGCTTGACTCAAAAGGAAGGGCGCAGTGAGATTGATTGCCAGATGTCGTTCCCAATCTGCCAATGTAGTTTGTTCCAAGGAAAGTGGCTCGAAGATCGCTGCACTGTTAACTAATCCATATAACGGACTGATCTTATTGGCGCGGGAAATTAAGAGGGAGACTTCATCGGCTTTGGAAAGATCAGAGGCGAGAATCCAACTTTGGCATCCGAGGGATGCGATTTCCTTTTGAACATCCAAAGCCTGCTGTGCCGAATGCCCGTGATGGATGATCACACCTGCACCGGCGTGCGCGCAGGCTAGCGCGAGAATGCGCCCGACGCGACGAGCAGCACCAGTTATCAAGATCGTTTTGCCGTGTAATGGCAATTCATCCATTAGTGGAATTTTATCATTGCGCAAGGGTCAGCATCCACAATTTTCAGGGGCTTTGCATTTGGTAAGATTAGTCCTATACTATTGCCTCATCCAATGCCCGGAGGTAAACATCCGATGCAGAATATATTCAAAAAATATTTCAGTGAAGGCATCTTTGGTACTGGTTGGCGCAAGGCCATCATCTCCATTGTGCTGGCGGCGGCCATCTATTTCACCAATGAGATTTATGACCTGTTAAATCACGGCCCGGCAGTTTGGAACTTGAGAACTCCGCTTGATGCAGCTTTGCCGGTGGTGGAGCCGTTTGTCCTTCCTTATGTTTCACTCAATTATGTGGTGTATTTTACGCTCATCGTATTTCTGCTGTTCAGAACAAAGGTGTTTCATTCCGCCGCTCTGACGATGATTACGGCGTTCCTCGTCAGCTACTTTTTCTATTTCTTTTTCCAGACCGAGGTGATTCGTCCGGTTCTCACCGGCACCGATTTGTTTACCCGCATGATCCAGAACGTTTACGCTGGCGATAATCCCTACAATGATTTTCCGAGTCTGCATACTTCGGTTTCCACCCTTCTCGCCATTCACTGGTTCCGCTTTGACCGCCGCGCTGGAATCGTTGCCGCCCTGTGGGCCGTGTTTGTCGTTGCCTCCACGGTGCTGATCAAACAGCATTATGTGGCGGATGTAGCTAGTGGATTGTTGCTGGCCTTTGGCGCCTCATGGTTGTTCAACAGGTTGATCATTCGAAGGAATGCGTGATTTACCCCTTATCAAGTAGCGCTTGATTCCTTGGCAATTTGATATAATTTCTTTATGCCCCTGTAGCACAATGGACAGTGCAAGGCACTCCTAAGGCCGAGATGCGGATTCGATTCCCGCCAGGGGCACAGATCTGGACGGGAAAGAATTACTAACGAAACTCTAAGATTTTTGCTCTTGCCTTGTCTAATAAATTATAGTATTATCCTGACCGGCAAGCGCTAGGGTGCCCCCCTCACCCTGGCGCTTGCCATTTAATTACGTTCAGGTAACGAATTGTGATGGAAAATCAGCCGCCCGCCAGCCTCGCTTTGGATACACTCGGAATCGCACATACCGTCTTTCATCATTCTGGTCAGGTCAATTCGTTGGAGCAGGCCGCACAGGAACGCCATCAGCGGCTGGGACAGGTTGTCCGCAGTATTTTGTTTCGATTGTCGGGGGATGAATATGTGATGGTGCTGGTTGCGGGACCTAGGCAGATTTCATGGAAGGCTTTGCGAAAACATATCGGTCAATCGCGCTTAACAATGGCAAGCGAAGATGAAGTTTTCGCTGTCACCGGTTATCGCATTGGGACTGTATCGCCGTTCGGCTTGCCGCGCCCGCTGAGAATACTGATTGATGAAAACGTCTTGAAGGAAGATGAAATCTCGATTGGATCGGGGATGCGTGGTGTTGCAGTCATCATGAAGAGCGCGGATTTGCGCCGCGCGTTAAATGATGCCGAGATTGTTTCGTTGATTGAGATGTAGGGGCGAATGGCATTCGCACAGAGGCCGTACGTTACATGGAACCAATCGTCAATAGATCAGGGGCGAGAACAGACACCGGATAAGAATCGGTCGGTTGACGCGCAGCCAGCTTGCCGTCCAGAAAGACCGCACGCAGATTCTTTTTATCTGCCAGTCGTCTCAAATCATCGAGCGGATTTTCATCGCAGATCAACAAATTTGCCGCCTTGCCTTCTTCCACGGAACCAATCCGATCATCCCAGCCGAGCGCTTTGGCCGCGCCGAGCGTGGACGAAACCAGCGCATCCATCGGCTTCATGCCTGCCTGCTGCATCCAATAAATTTCCAAACCGTTCTCACCGTGAAAATTCAACGGCGTGCCCGCATCGCTTCCCATCGCGATGGGAATGCCCGCTTGATACGCAAGCCGCAGGGATTGAATGGCCGCCTCCTGCGTTTCGATCATCTTGTCCACGATCCATTGCGGGATATTGGAACGGTCGCCATTGACCACATCCCAGCCCGGCTTGAGCGTTGGAACCAAGAACGTGCCGCGCTGTTTCATCTCTTCAATCACATCCGGCCCTTGATATAAGAACGTGCCGTGTTCAATCGAGTGGACCCCGGCTTGCACGGCTTTGCGGATTCCGTCAATGCCATGCGCGTGCGCCGCGACGCGTTTGCCGAACTTCGCCGCTTCTTCCACGGCGACGCGGATTTCATCCGCATTGAAATGCGTTGCGCCGGGGAGACCGTCTTCGACCAACACCGCGCCAGTGACTCCCAGCTTGATCAGGTCCGCGCCGTTCTTGATTTGTTCGCGCGCCGCTTTGCGGACAGCTTCCACTCCGTCCGCGATGCGATACATGCCCTCGTAATAATCCGCGCCCGATTCGCTGATGGAGATGAATCGTCCGGCCAGCATCATGCGCGCCGCGCTGAAATCGTGATGACGAACGGAACGCCGCACGGCGAATTCCAATTCATTCCATCCGCCGAGGTCACGGACGGTGGTAATGCCTGCTGCCAGATTCTTGCGTGCGTTCTGAAGGATTTTCAGAGTCATGGCTCCATTGTCCACTTTGAATTGGCTGTCCGGTTCGCCGCTTCCCGAAAGATGGACATGGGAATCGATCAAGCCGGGCAGAAGATACTTGCCGCTGAAATCAAGGCTGATCACATCTTCATCCGGCACGACCTGCCATTGCTTCGACTTCCCCACATAGATGATCTTGCCGTCGCGCATGGCGACCGTGGTTTGCGGCATAGGCTCGCGGCCTGTGCCGTCTATCAACCTTACATTTTGAATCAGTATCGTTAGGCTCATGGGTGAAAGTATATCGAGGATTATTGAAACAGGCAATCTTCTCGTTATATGTCATTTCCACACTCCCTGCTTCTCAAGTAAAATCAAACCATGAAAGAATTCATTTACTCCCGCAACGCCGTCTATGAGACTTTGCGTGCCAAACGCCGGGAAGTCTTTCGGATTCAGATTGCGGAAGGCGCGCAGGAAAAGGGTCGCCTCGATGATATTCTGCGCATGGCTAAAGAGCGCAAGATCATTGTTGAGCGCGTGCTCAAAGTGCGGCTGGATAAAATCCACGAGAATCATCAGGGCGTGGTAGCGGAGGCCAATGCTTATCCATATTCGGATGAGGTTGACATTCTCGAATACGCCCGCAACAAAAACGAACAGCCTTTTGTTTTGATTCTTGATTCTCTACAAGACCCGCAAAACTTCGGCACATTGCTTCGCACCGCTGAAGTGGTCGGCGTGCATGGCGTCATCATTCCGCTGGCTCATACCGTTGAGGTCACTCCTGCGGTGGTCAATGCTTCGTCCGGTGCGAGCGAACATCTGCGGATTGCCAAATCAAATCTTTCGCAAGCCATCGACGCCTTGAAGGAAGAAAACATTTGGATCGTCGGTCTCGATCAAGATGGTGAAGTTCTCAGTGAAAAAACGGATCGTCATTTGCGCGGCGAACTCGGTCTCGTAGTGGGAAGCGAAGGCGAAGGTCTGCGTGAGCTGACTCGCAAGAAGTGTGATATCGTGGTGAAGCTTCCGATGCGCGGTCAGGTCGAATCGTTGAACGCTTCTGTCGCCGGATCGGTCGCGTTGTATCTCGCATATCTCGCCAGAACAAAATAGATTACCATTGTCATTGCGAGGAGCCGCGAGCCTTAAACGGCGAGTGCGGCGACGTGGCAATCTCCTGTTTAAAGGTTTTTCAAGATAACATCTTATTGTGGGATTGCTTTGCTCACTTGCAGCGCAGGTGCAAATGCAGGTGAGCAATGACACACTTGAGGAGGATCATATGCCTGAAGCCACATTTCATTTTCCGCGTGGATTTTTATGGGGCACGGCCACTGCCGCGCATCAAGTGGAGGGCAACAACACCAACAACAACTGGTGGAAGTGGGAGCAGGATGGACACACCGACGGCAAATCGGGTCTGGCCGGCGACTGGTGGGGTGGACGCTGGCGCGAAGACTTTGACCGCGCCGTCGAAACGAATCAGAACGCCCATCGCTTTTCTGTGGAATGGAGCCGCATTCAACCCGCGCCCGATCAATGGGATGAGGATGCGCTCGAAAAATACCGCCTCATGCTGCGCGGCTTGCGTGAGCGCGGCCTGACCGCCATGGTTACGCTGCATCATTTCACCGATCCGCTTTGGCTTGCTGAACAAGGCGGCTGGGAAAGTGATGATACTCCACAAAAATTTGCGGTCTTTGTTCGTAGGACGGTGGAAGCCTTGAAGGAATATGTCACGATGTGGGTGACGATCAATGAACCCAATGTCTATGCTTACTCAGCCTATAGTGAAGGTGCCTATCCGCCCGGCAAGAAGGATATCGGCGTTGCCTTCCTTGTCATGACTAACTTGCTCAAAGGGCACGCGCTGGCCTATAAAGTGATCCATGAAATTCAACCTGAGGCACGCGCCGGCATTGCCATGAACTATCGTTCCTTCCATCCGGCTACTGCTTCGCCGCTCGATAAATTTGTGGCGGGTATTCAATCCAAAATCTTCAACGATCTATTGCCGCGTGCCGCACAGGATGGCAAGGCACGCTTCGTTTACAAGACCGTGCGCGTCCCCGAAGCCGCCAACACGCAGGACTTTATCGGCGTCAATTACTACACACGTGATCAAGTCTCTTTCGACCTCTCACGCGTCTCGACCTTATTTGGGCGGCAATATTTTCCGAAGGATGCGGATCTCAGCCAGACGGGTTACATTGCCAACGAACCCGATGGTTTCTATGAGGCATTCAAATGGGCATTGCAATTCAAAGTTCCGATCATCGTCACCGAGAACGGCGTGGAGGATGCCGAGGATAAAATGCGTCCGCGTTATATCGCCCAGCACATTCATCAGATGTGGCGCGCCGTCAATTTCAACTGGCCCATTAAAGGATATTTTCACTGGTCATTAGTGGATAACTTCGAATGGGAATTCGGCTGGAGCATGCGCTTTGGGCTATGGGGCTTGGATGTGGATACGCAAAAAAGAATCAGGCGTCCCTCCGTGGACCTGTATGCAGCGATCTGCAAAGAGAACGGGCTCTCATCCGAGATGGTGCAGAAGTATTGTCCTGAGGTGTTCGAGAAAATATTTCCGGGTTAATTCATAGGGGCGGATGGTCGTAGATACTCGAGAAGCGCTATCCGCCCCTACCTGTTTCATGAATCTTTCCGCAGATTTTATCCGAACAATTCAAAGCACTTTTGGCGATAAGGGCAGTGCATGGCTAGCCCTATTGCCCGACCTGATTGACGAAGCCTCGCGCCTTTGGAGTTTGACCAACGTTCAGCCCGTTCCCAATCTCTCCTATAACTTTGTCGCATTTGTAACTCGCGGTGAAGAGGATGTTGTTCTAAAAATCGGCGTGCCGAACCGCGAATTGACGAGCGAGATGTCGGCGTTGCATTTCTTTGATGGCAGGGGCGCGGTTTGCTTGCTCGAAGCCGATGAGGACCGCGCCATGTTTTTATTGGAACGCCTTCAGCCAGGGAATATGCTGACAACGGTAAACGATGACAATCAAGCCACGCATATCGCGGCAGACGTGATGTTGAATCTCTGGCGGCCCGCACCCACTGAAGGCGCATTCATTCAAGTTTCAGATTGGTTCAAAGGCTTTGAGAAACTACGTCTCCGCTTCGAGGGCGGAACCGGTCCGCTTGGAAAGACTCTGGTCGAGAGAGCGGAACATTCCGTTGCGAATTTCTTCAGCGAAGATTATGTCTCGATGCTTATTCACGGCGACTTGCATCAATCCAATATTCTCTCGTCCGAGCGAGGTTGCGCCGCTGGCGTCATGCCCGCGGCATTGCGCTTGGGCGGCAAGACGCCGCCTAGCTGGTTGGCGATTGATCCCAAAGGCGTGATCGGTCCCGCCGCGTACGAGGTCGGACCGCTACTAATGAATCCGTCAGGCTTTCTAAATCGAAGTGATGCGGTTCAAATCACAAAACGCCGCATTGACGTTTTATCGGAACAATTGGGATTTGAGCGCGATCGCATCCGTGAATGGGGAATCGCACATGCGGTTCTTTCGGCATGGTGGAGCTTGGAAGACAATATGAATTGGGAATATTCCATGCATTGCGCCGAAGTCATCGCAGAAGCTTAAATACAACAGCCTCCGAAACTGGAGGCTGTCTCATGGAGATCGCTTCTGGCTATTTGTCCAGGAAAAGTAGCACTGCGGAAGCTAGGGCAAAGATACCCGTCAGGATACCCCAGAGCGATCCGCCGACCGATACGCCAAAGGCGGATAGGCCTGCAAATATGAAGAACAGAATCATGGCCCAGGTATAATACTTGGGAGGCATTTTCATTTGACACTCTCCTCTTGATAGAATTAATTGACTGTCCACGCAGACAGTTCTAATTATGACAACCCTGTCTGATTTCGGGAGTTACGCACCGCGTGGTAGAATTTGGAAACCGTGTTCTTTTTCACCGCCTGCCGCAGTGACTGCGGTAGGCTTTTTCTGCCTTATGACTACCCTTTCCGCTCCCGCTGAATTCACTCTTACCCGTAAACCATCCGAACGCACCAAAGGTCCGGCACGTTGGATCTGGTCGCACGCCATCCGTTATTGGTACATTTTGGTGATGCTGGTGGTGGGTGCGATTGGCAATGCTGCGCTGGCTTCGGCCGTTCCAGTGTTGGTGGGCAATGCATTCAATGACATGCTCAAGCCGAACGCGACGGTCAGTGTTCTGATCCCGCTGGCATTGCTGCTCGGTGCATCCCAGATCGGGCGCGGCATCCTCCAGTTTGGGCGTAACTTCGGCGCGGAATTGATGGCGCAAAAGATGGAGCGCGATATTCGCGATGAACTTTACGTTTCATTGCTTGGCAAGAGCATGACCTTCCATAACCTCCAGCCGGTCGGTGATACGATGGCACGCGCCACCAATGATGTACGCGAGATCAACTTCATGTTCAGCCCGGGCTTGAACCTGGTCATCGGTGCGGGATTATTCGTCATTATCCCTTTCTTTGTGATTCCACAATATAGTCCTGCGTTATTGCTCACACCGATTCTTTTTTGTATTGGCTATTTTTTGGCACTGTGGCGTTATCTCAAAACGATGGCTCCAGTCACAGATGAAGTGCGTCAAACCTTTGGCGAGATGAATACGCATCTTTCCGAGGCGCTGGATGGCGTGGAAATCATGAAAGGCGCGGCGCAGGAAGGCGCTGAAACCGAAACCTTCGTGACCAATGCGCGGCGCGTACGAAATGCTTTCGTTCAACAAGGCGACATCGAAGCCCGCTTCATTCCGAACCTGATGATGGGCCTCGTTTATGCGGGCGGGCTTTTCCATGCGCTGATCCTGTTCCGTGCGGGTGTAATCAACACTGGTGATGTGGTTGCATACTTCGGCCTGCTCCGCATGTTGGAATTTCCGACCTTTTCATCCGCCGCGGCGTACACGCAAATGTCACTGGGCGTTTCAGGTGCGCGTCGCATTTTGGATTTGATCAACCGCGAGACCAACCTCGATCAAAACGCATTGGGGCATACCTCGACGATGCGCGGCGAAATCGAATTTCGCAACGTCTCGTTTGCTTATCCCGATGGCGGCTCGGTACTTAAAGATATTTCCTTTCACGTCAAACCCGGTCAGACGGTTGCCCTTGTCGGGCAAACCGGTGCGGGCAAAACATCGCTCGTCAGGCTGATCAATCGCGCATATGATGTTACGCAGGGCCAGGTTCTAATAGATGACGTGGATGTTCGCAATTGGAACCTCGCTTCATTGCGCTCGCAAATCTCCATGATCGAGCAAGACATCTTTTTGTTTTCGCGTTCCATTGCCGATAACATTGCATTCGGAAAACCCGGCGCAGTACGCGATGAGGTCTTATATGCCGCGAACGGTGCGCAGGCGCATGAATTTATAGATACCCTAGATCAAAGTTATGACACCGTCATCGGAGAACGCGGCGTTACTCTTTCCGGCGGACAGCGTCAACGCCTGGCATTGGCCAGAGCTTTCTTAACGGATCCCCGCATTTTGGTCCTGGATGATTCGACCTCCGCGATTGACTCAGCGACCGAAGATAAAATCCAGCGCGCTATCTCCAATGCCGCCAAGGACCGCACAACGATTCTCATCACGCATCGCTTATCGCAAATCCGTTGGGCTGATCTCATCATCGTTTTGAGAAAAGGGAAAATCGCCGCGATGGGCTCGCATGATGAATTGATGAAAACTTCGGAAGCGTACTCGAGGATATTTAAGGAGTAATGGGCTTCTTCGCCGGACTCAATACTGAGAAGTATGATCGTCAATACTCCGACCGTCAATTGATTGGCCGGATCATTGCCTATTTCAAACCACAATCCAAGCGGTTTATATGGGTTTCGATTCTGGTGGCGTTGATTGCGGCGATTGCTGCGGCGTTACCGGTGATCGTAAGCCAAATTGTTAACCTGCTCCAAAATGAACCGAGCATGCGCGCTATCATCATCGCGGGCTTGGCGTTGGCCTTCATCGGAGTCAGCACGTGGGGCTTGAATTGGGGGCGCCGCAGTCTGGTAATCCGCGCCATTGGAGATGTCGTGCTTGCATTACGCACGCAGGCATTCGATGCCGCGGCCGAACACGATCTATCTTTCTACGATCAATTTTCTTCGGGACGCATTGTCTCGCGCATCACATCGGACACGAATGATTTTGGTCAGCTCGTGGTGATTGTCACGGATGTTACCGCACAACTTGCCACTGCGCTCATTCTTGGTGTAGTGATGTTCTATACCGAATGGCATATGGCGCTGTTGATGTGTGCTTTCATTCCGTTCATGTTGGGCCTGACCACGATCTATCGCAACCTGGCGCGTCGCGTCACGCGTAACGGCATGATCGCCATGGCGGAAGTGAATCAATCCATCAAGGAGACGGTCAGCGGAATTTCGATCGCAAAGAATTTCCGGCAGGAACAAAGCATCTTTGAATTTTTTAACGCATCCAACCAGCAATCGTATCGGGTCAATGTTCAACGCGGCTTTGTGCTTTCGATTGTTTTCCCAACCTTGAATGCACTTACCGGGTTCTTTGTGGCGGCGCTCGTTTATTACGGCGGCATAAATGTCCTGCATGGCGTTGTCAGCCTCGGAGCATGGTATCTTTTTATTTTGAGCCTCGATAGTTTTGTCACACCCATTTCGAATCTATCGGCGTTTTGGGCGCAGATCCAGCAAGGGCTGGCGGCCGCGGAACGCGTCTTCGCTTTGGTGGACGCCGACCCGAACGTGGTCCAGACGGATCGACGCGATGTGCCGCGTCTCAAAGGCGAAGTTTCTTTCGAACATCTCAATTTTCGTTATACAGATAAAGAACCCATTCTTTCCGACTTCAATCTGCGCATCCAGCCTGGAGAGAATCTCGCCCTAGTGGGACACACCGGCGCAGGCAAAAGCTCCATCGCAAAATTGATTGCCCGCTTCTATGAATTTCAAGAAGGCCGCCTTTTGATTGACGGCCTTGATGTCCGCACCTTTGATTTGCAGCAATATCGCCGACGGTTAGGAATCGTTTCGCAAGTACCGTTCTTGTTCTCCGGCACTGTCGCTGACAATATTCGTTATGCTGTGCCAGATGTTAAAGAAAGCGAAATGCTGGAGATGGCAAAGAAAATTGGCGACGGCGAATGGCTGGATACTTTGCCCGAAGGTTTGCATACGGAAGTCGGCGAACGCGGCGGACGTCTCTCGATGGGACAGCGTCAGCTGGTGGCGTTGATGCGAGTGCTTGTTCAGCGTCCCGCCATCTTCATCCTTGATGAAGCGACAGCCAGCATTGATCCGTTTACCGAATGGCAGATCCAGCAGGCGTTGAATTTGATTCTGACTAATTCCACCAGCATTCTGATCGCGCATCGTCTTTCAACGGTCAAAGCCGTTGATCGAATCGTGGTGATGGAACAAGGCCGCATCATTCAGGAAGGCACTCATGAGTCGTTGTTGAAACAGGGCGGACATTATGCAACGTTGTATAACATGTACTTCCGCCATCAATCGTTGGATTACAGACCTGATTGGGTGAATGATCGGGGAACGGCGACTTTACAATTGACACTTGATAACCAAGGGAAGAAGTAACGAGGCGGGATAGGATTCGACAGCCTGCCCTGCCAATATTGAATGTTTTTCTCTGCCTCGGCGTGTATAATGGAATTTGAGAGCAAGCTATGCCAAACAAAAGCGAATGGTTGACAGTGAATGAGGCGGCGAAATTAAGCGGCTACCATCCCGAACGAATCAGAGAATTAATACGGGATAATAAGATCATTGCTCAAAAGTTCAGTATCGTTTGGCAGGTTAGCCGCGAGTCATTACTTTCTTATGTTTCCAAGATGCAAAAAATGGGGGAAAAGCGTGGGCGCAAACCAGGAAATTGATTTCGCCAAACTCCCATTTTTATATTATAATTACTGTTAGTTACAGTATTATAACCTTTTGTAACGGGCGTGCAAGTGCGCTAACACTTTGCACGCCCTCACCTAACCCACCGATAGGCGGCGGGCGGGCTAATCAGATTATAGCTCTATCAAAACGCCCTGGTGGGATTCAGCCTGGGCGTTCCGCTTTTATGCTGGGTAAAAGGCGGAGTGTCCAAGAAAGAATTACATGGCAACTCAGCTTTTGCTACCAGAAGATCGAGAAAGTTCTCCCGTTTCATGGCGATCACAAATGATTCAGTCGCTGGCTTGCTTTCGGCAAGAATGGGAGGAGGCAATTCAGGGAGAAAGTTTAATCAATGTTCAATCACCGGTCGGTTTGTTAATTACTGAAGTACTTGAACGATTGAATTTTAGTCAGCAGGAAAAATTTGCAGTCATGGGCGTTTGCTTATGTCGTGAAGTAGAAACGATCCTGTCAGATCAGCAGTAGGATTTGCAATAAGTATATAAAGGTCGCTCCCGGCGCGGCCTCCCTTACCAGAAAGGATAAAAAGATGAAAAATAGAGCAGCAATTTATGTGCGAGTGAGTAGGGCATATAAAGAGGGAGATGAAAGAGTAACCATTGCGGCCCAATTAGCAGACTGTGAGGCGTATTGCCAAGCACATGGGTATAGCATCGTTGCGCGTTACATTGATAAGGACAAATACAGAGTAAAGGGCACGCTTCGGAGTCCGTCTGGTGCAAACAAGGATCGACCAGGCTATCTCGCTATGCTGGATGCCGCCCGCGCCGAGGAATTGGATATTATCGTTGCATGGAAAGAAGACCGACTCTATCGGGGGATGTACGCCGCCCAACCATTGTCTGAAGTACTTGATGAAAGGCGAAATGATCTAACTGTTGAATTGGTAAAAGAAACATTTGATCGGCAAATGTTGGGTATAAAAGCCGCAATAGCAAAGCTAGAACTTGATAACATCCGCGACAGAATGATTATGGGCAGGAAAGTTAGGATAGAGCGTGGCGAGCCGGCGGGTGGGCCTGTCAAGTATGGTTATTTAAAGGATGAAAACAAGCGGCTTGTTATACATGAAACTGAGGCGAACATAATTAGAAAGATTTTTGATTGGTACATTCAAGGCGAACATAATATGGAGATTAGACGACGACTCAATTCAATGGGAATTGCGCCCCGTATAAATAAGATATGGTCAAAGGCAACGATTTCCAATATTCTCACTTTTGAAGGCTATGCAGCTGGAAAATACACGACCGATTTAGATGGCAAAACATTTACAACCCCTTGTCCGCCAATTATCTCGATGAGTGTTTGGAGAAAAGCCCTTGAAGTACGAGAGGCAAATAAAAAATATAGGGGGCGAAACGTCAAAGATGATTACCTTTGCCGAGGCATGGTAACTTGTCCATGCGGTTGGACATGGACTGTAAGAACTTGCGAGGACCTCGTCAACAAGGGAAATCAGGCTATTATGGTTGTGCTAGAAAGGATCACCAACCGGAGCAGGTACACAAGGATTGCCCAGGAAGCATCGGAGCAAAGAAGCTAGATACTTTTGTTTGGAATTTTGTTGTGAATATTTGCAAGAATCCTGAAATTGTCCGAGATGGGATTGACATCAAAATCGTTCAATTGCAAAAGGAAACGGGAACTATGGAACATGAGGCTGAGCAACTACAACGCGAATTAGATCGTCTAGCAGAGGAAAGGCAATGGGTCATTACAATAGCGCGCAAAGGGAGGATTAGCGAAGATGACATGGATGGTCAATTGGCTGCGATAGACTTACAAGCGATCGAGTTACGAAAGAAGCGTGACGATAAATTATCTGCTTTAGTAGTACAACAACAAGCGGAAGGCTTGAAGGATTGCGCTAATCAATACTTAACAAATTTAGCTATTGGCTTGCGAGTACTAGAAACCGATATAATGGAGTTGAACGAAATGGAAAGAGCCAATCTCTATGATGTGCTTGGCGCAAACCGGTTTGAAGAAAAATATAATGGTGATAGGCTCGCCGCGTTACGATGGGCCATGCTTGAAGAAAAACGGAGAACTGTGCGAATGTTAATTAGCAAAATTCTATTGGTCAAAGATAAGGATGGAACCAAAAGGATCATCCCAAAATTAACCTTTGAGATACCCCAAGAGTTGGCAAGTCTGGTATATGGCTATCAAAGTCTTGCATATGTGGAACAGGCAAAAGAGTTGATCGAAGGAGCTTAATATGAGTAAGCGAGTTATCGTATTTTTTGTCGCGTTTATTTTGCTTTCAGCGTGCGCGCCGTCTCAGGCCGCCATTCAAACGGCAATTGCACAAACTCAAAGCGTATATACACCGACGCCCAACCTTGCAAATATAACTTTCGCGACTCCCGTGCTTGCGACTCTGACGCCGCCGCCAACCGATATACCCACAGTATCTCCGATTCCAGAAATTGGATCAAAGGATTCTCCAATTCTGTTCAATCAAAAAGGCACATTGACCGATCCGTTGAGTGGTGGGACTTTTGATCTTCAAGTTCAACAAGTGGTGCGTGGATCGGAGGCACTTTACTTGACTCAGCAAGCCAGTACAAAAAACCTTAATCCGCCGCAAGGCATGGAATATATTTTGATCAAGGTCACGGCCACTTTGGATTCAGGCAATTTGATTTTAAGCGATTATGACTTTATCGTGGACAGCAATGGAAATCTATCCGATTCATTTTCTTCGCCTGTTTGCTGTATGACCAATGTCGGTTATCAAATCTTCCGCGCAGACTTATCTACGCTCGGTGACTCGACCGATGGCTGGATCGCCCGCATGGTTTACATCAATGATCCCAAGCCGTTGCTGGCTTACAGAACGAGTGTGGGCAACGATATTTCGAACGCGACATTCTTTTCGCTTACCCCAACAACGCAATCACCATAATCCCGGCAAAGATGATTACCGCGCCGAGGATACGCAGACCGCCAAACTTTTCTCCAAGAAACTGCCAGCCTGCATAGGCCGCAATCACTACGCTGACTTCACGGATCGAGCCAGCGTATGCAAGCGGTGAAATGCTGTAAGCCCAAAGAGCCAGGGAATAAGCTCCAATTGTCAGAACGCCGATGGCGGCTAAAGTCAAAGGATGAGCCGAAAATTCGTCCTTTAACTTATTCCACCCATATCGTTTAAAGATCAATGGTGAAGTGAACGCGGGGACACAAATAAAGAGAACGACCACATACGGCAGAGCGGCAGTCTGCTTGACGGCGACCCCATCAAGGATGGAATAAATCGAAATCAGCAGGGCCACCAAAAGTGCAAGCAGAATCCCGCGTGTGTGCGGCTTGGTATGAGTTTGGAAAATATCCCCTCCGCCGACGATCAATAAGCCGACAACGATGATAATGATTCCGATCAAGCCGCCGAGAGTGAATCGTTCGTGCAGAAAGATCGCGGCCCACACTGCGATCAGCGCCGGTGCCGCGCCGCGTCCCATCGGATACACGAGCGAAAAATCCGAATCTTTATAAGCATCTCCCAGCACAATATAGTATGAGATTTCGAGCAACGCACTGATGATCAGAATATGCCAAACCGTTTGTGATGGGAATCCAAGAAAATAAATCGCCGGTGTAAACACCAGAAAACCAATGATCGCACTCCACCATATGGCGATATATTTTTCCCCCGCCTGTTTCAATAACAGATTCCATGTTGTGTGAAGAACAGCGGCGACGAGCAATAATCCAATTGCGAACAGCGACATCAGGCAGTTCCGATCCGGCTGAGATA
>Ga0209039_10001325_pt1 | contig 23406 bp, 17 predicted proteins | sample BogFormECP12_OM1_FD_188238 | JGI IMG/M metagenome (GOLD analysis project Ga0209039, IMG submission 188238) | Bog forest soil microbial communities from Calvert Island, British Columbia, Canada - ECP12_OM1 (SPAdes) (version 2) | ecosystem: Environmental > Aquatic > Freshwater > Wetlands > Bog ... | reverse complement strand
GTCCTCGATTTTATCAATCTCACCGCCCCTCACGTACTATTTACCACGCCTTCCTTTGCTCAATATCTCCTGGAGCAATGCCCCAAGCTGATCGGTAAGGACGCGAGCAGCCTCGGCTTGCAGTGGGTCTTCCCCGTCGGTGAGCCGGGCGCGGGCAACGTCGAGGTGAGGAAACTCCTCTCGAAAGGCTTCGGAGGCGCACAGATTTGCGACCAGACGGGCGGGGGACATCCGTTTCAGGGAGCCGAGTGTGTGGAGCCGCCCGAAGTTTACAGCGGCATGCACTTCACGTCTGCTGACTACTGCATCCTCGAGCTCGTCGATCCGAAGACAAAAAAGCACATCGAGATTGAGGATGGAGCCACGGGCGAGATGGTCATGACTTTTCTGGAATGGGAGGGGACTCCGTTCCAGAGATATGCATATGGAGACCTGCTGCAGGTATTTACCACCCCCTGCGTATGCGGAAGGCCGGGCCTCAGATTCAAGATCATAGGGCGAGCCGACGACATGCTCATCGTGAAAGGCGTCAATGTTTTTCCTGAGGCGATCAAGAAGGAGATACTCAAGTTCGTTCCGAGGGTGACGGGGTTCTTCAGGATCATCCTCGATAAGCCCGGTCCCTCTGTCGTTCCACCTCTCAAGATAAGAATAGAGTACGGCCACGGGATGCAAGAAAGCGACGTCCCTGAGTTGGAAGGAGAAATGCAGAGCACCTTCAGAGATACCGTGCGCATCACGCCACGATTCCTCTGGGTACCTCCAGATTCGATACCGCGCGAAACAAAAAAGACGAAATTAATCGAGGTAGCAGAAGCTTAAGGCATATTTTACTGACACAACTAAATTTGTTACAGGGGAGGAGATTATGGAGAAGACGCGGTTGGTGAAAAACGTCGTCATCGACGTTCTTCCGCAAATGCACCAACCGCCCCAGGGCACGTGTCGAATCCCTGGAAAGAGTTAATAAGAGTAAATGCCGATCTTTTCAGTCGGCAGGTACTCGATTTTCTACCGACGTTGAGTCCGGAGACATGAAGTCTGAGTGACCATAGATACGAATTTCGCGTGCGAGGAGGGAGAAGACATGACGACCGTGCTGAACTTATGGAAACCTGTTCTCACAGCAGTCACATTCATCTGCGTTTTCGCCGGCGCAGCTTTGACTCAAGAGGCATACCCTACAAGGCCGGTCACATTTATCGTTCCCTGGCCACCGGGGTCTTCGACGGATCTGGGGTTCAGATTGTTAACAAAAGAGACAGAGAAACACCTGGGTCAGCCGATCGTGGTCGTGAATAAGCCTGGCGGCGGAGGAACAATAGGTGTATCCGCTGTTGCAACCTCTAAGCCGGACGGGTATACCATTGGGCAGGCGCCTTCCGGGGGTTTTCTGGTGATCAAACCCTATCTCGAGAAGATTCCCTATCATCCCCTGAAGGATCTGACCTACATCGTTGAATGCGCGGAACCAGTTTTTGGTGTCATGGTAAAGGCCGATTCGCCCTTTAAGAGCTTCAAGGATCTGATCGTCTATGCACGCCAGAATCCGAAAAAACTGACCTACGGCACCAATGCTCCGAACAGCATAGCGAACTTGATTATCGAGCAGATTGCCAGAAAAGAGGGAGTGCAGATAACGCACATCCCCTTCAAGGGAAGCGCGGAATATCAGACGGCGCTCCTTGGAGGCCACGTCCTCTTCACCGCAGGGGAGTTCAATATTTCCTTTGTTGAGGACGGTCAGACGCGTGTGCTTCTCTTCCTGGGCGAAAAACGTCAGGAAGATTACCCCGACATTCCTGTAGCAAAGGATCTGGGATATGATGTACCTTGCCCCGTCATGGACGGTGTCGCCGGTCCAAAGGGTTTGCCTGAGCACATTGCGAAGAAGCTCGAGGCCGCCTTTACCCGCGGCATGAAGGAACCGGCCTACGTCAAGGGGATGAAAGAACTCCATTTAACTATTCGTCATCGGAACAGCAAGGAGTACACTGAGATCGTTGCCACCAGCTACGAAATTTTCGGGAAGGTCCTGAAAGACATGGGGCTTATCAAATGAGTCGCCCGTGATGGGGTCAGCACATTCCTCAGCTTTACCAATTAAACGAAAGCATATGCATGAGAACGGGAGGAGTCTTTCGGGTTCCCCTTGCTTGGACTGTATCCCGAGCGTTGGGTCAGGTGGGGATTATCAGTATGACCTCGCTCGCCCCGGGGTCTTCTACCCCAGAACCTCTAATACTGATACGCGCTGGGTATTTTGTTGGCCTTTTCCTGGCCCTTCCAGTATTCGATACGCTCTTTTACGAAGGTGATCCATAAGTCAACCTCCTTCTCCGTGTAACCCTTGGACACAAACTCTTTCTTGAAATCAGTGACGACAGGTTGGGCCGCGTTCACCCATTTTACAGCCTCAGCATCTGAAAGCGGGATGGTCTGACCGCCTTGGCTTTTGAGGAGTTCTATGCCTTCGATGTCCACATCATTCCACTGGATTGCAAATTTGTACCTATAATCTTTTGAAGTCTCGTCGAAAATCCTCTTGATATCCGCCGGTAATGCGTTCCATTTGTCCTTGTTCATGGCGACGTAGAACGTGTACGAGGCGCCGACCTGCCAGCAGGTCGTTGCATATTTGACCAATTCCCCTAATTTCCAGCCCTTTATCGCTTCGGCAGCAGTGAAGGTACCATCGAGCATGCCCCGCCTCAGTGACTCATACATGTCCGCCATCTCAATGGGCACCGGTATAGCGCCAAGCGCTTTAAGGAGATCTCCGACTCTTCCCGTGCCTCTTATTTTCATGCCTTTCAGATCATCAAGCGTTCTTACAGGTTTGCTTGTGGTCATTATGATGACGGGTGCACCGGTGACGAACATGAGTGGATGGTAACTGTCCCATTCCTTCGGTTTAAACTTCTCGTAGAAATCAGTTGCCGCATACGTGCCTATATAACTGCTGGGGTAACCAAGTGGTAACTCCATCACTTCCATCACGGGAAAACGTCCCCTGGTATAGCCACAGTTGGAGAGACCAATATCGGCAATGCCCGTTGCCACGCCGGCAGCCATTTTTGGAGCAGTCAGAAGCGTGCCGCCGGGATAATAGGAGACCTCTACCCGACCGCCGGTCCGGTTCTTGATCTCTTCGCAGAACTTCTCAAACAGTGTCGAATGCTTATGCGTGGGAGGGAAGAAATTTGCGAACTTGAGTTTGATCGGCTGTGCTGCGTCGGTTGCAGAGTACGTGGAAAAAACAAGCAGAGCCGTAGCCAATACCAATAACATCCTTTTCCCCATCTCATACCCCCTTTTTCCGGTAGTACAAAATTTGTGCGGTGAGATACGTGCTCCCGCCTATGCCTCTCTCCTCCTGTACACGACTTCTCCTTTTTGGAGACGTCACATCCTTCGCCTTTTTTAGACTACTGTAGCAGTGATTAAAACCGTCGTCAAGGATTTCTGTCATGAGACGAAACGCGGGGCCCTGTTAGCCTGCCGCGCCTACGGGTCACCTTGACACGGATCATGGCGGGCCTTAAGTTTCATCGGATATAAGGATTAAGACTTGCGTACTAAGTTCTGAGCGTGAGGAGGTTTTATGGGGACGATCAAGCATATTTTTGTGCTCATGATGGAAAACCGCTCTTTCGACCATATGCTGGGGTTTGCAGGCCTGGCAGGCACTGACGCGAAGACAGGCCAGCCAACGCGAGCAGAGGACCTTGTCAATAATCCGCAGTTTAATGTCGATCCGGCCGATCCGGGTACGAAGGTGCTTGCCGCTGGGCCGGCAGAGTTGAAAATCTACCCGCCAGATCCCGATCCTGGCCACGAATTCAAGAATGCTCTCATACAGCTGTGCGGCGCAAACAGCATCTATCCTGATCCCACGACCAAGAAATATCCCCCCATCAACAATAGCGGCTTCATCGCCAGTTATCGGGTAAGCAGCGCCCCAACCCCGGCCAAGATCATGAAATGTTTCTCTCCTGACCAGGTCCCGGTTCTCACAACGCTGGCGCGTGAGTTCGCGCTCTGCGATCACTGGTTTGCATCGATACCGGGTCCCACCTGGCCTAACCGTTTCTTTGTGCACGCTGCCTCATCCGGTGGGCTCGACGACAGTCCCTCCAGTTTTCAGGATCTGACATCCACACTGCTCCATGGTTACAGTTTTCAAAACGGCACGATTTACGACCGTCTCGATGCAAAGGGTCTCGATTGGACCGTCTTCATGGGCGATGACCTGCCCCAGGTTTTTGCCATCCAGGGTATGACTGAAGCGAGGCTGGAAGGTCATTTCAAAGACTTTGACGACTTCGACAAGGTTGTAAATGACCCGCACTTCTCGACACCATACGTCTTCATCGAACCGAGCTACGGAAACATTCTCCCCTTAACGCCCGGTGATTACACGTGCGGTAGCTCGCAACACCCCCTCGATGATGTTACCCGCGGGGAGAGGCTCATCAAAAAGGTATATGAGACTATCAGGAATTCACCCCTTTGGAATGAGAGTATCCTGCTGGTCACCTACGACGAGCATGGTGGTTTTTACGATCATGTGGCGCCGCCGGCTACGACAAGCCCGGGTGATCGGATCATGGACAACGACAACAACCATCATAACTTCGATTTTGCGCAGCTTGGAATCCGGGTGCCCGCGATCGCTATCTCACCGCTGATTCCCCGTGGCACGATCGACCACACGGTTTACGACCACTCCTCTCTGTTGGCCACCGTGGAAAGTCTCTTCGGCATCAATCCGCTGACGAATCGGGACAAGCAGGCCAACTCGCTCAACCATCTGCTTTCCCTCACCGCTCCCAGGACCGACGCGCCCACGGGGCTTCCCGATCCACCCGATTCCGGCTTCCGCTGCGAGGATGACGCCGTAGGCAAACTCGCTGCCATTGCCCCCGCATTGCAGGCCGGCCGCGGCCTGGCAAGACCGGGTCCCATCGAACCGACCTTGCGCGGATGGGCCCACATTGCGTTTCTGAGGCACCACCAACTGGCGCCCCTGTCAGACAGGGAAGCGCTCGCCCGGAACTTCCTGAGAATCAGTGATCGCGCCGATGCTCTCAAATATATGAAGGAAGTGAGTGACGGGATAAGAAGCTTGAAGAGATAGCGCGCCGGCCGCGTGACCGCCCATCAGCCTGTTTATTCGGACCGGGCATATTCACAACGCCCTTGTTGGCAATGTCCTGCGATTCAAAACCTGCCTCGATCTTTCCCTAGGCGTACCGCTTTCAGCATGAAGAATGCAGGATTTGAGCTCGCGACGATACCGTATCAACCTATGGTAAAATAGTCACGATGAAACGGCTGCTTCGATGCGTCTTGCTCGGACTCTTTGTAGTTGCTATGTGCAGCCTCGCATTGGCGCAGCCTGATCCATTTGAGGCGCGCAGGTTGCAGATGGTGAAGCAGGATATCGAGGGGCGAGGCGTTAAAGACAGGCTGGTACTCCAGGCTATGAGAAAGGTGCAGCGCCACCTCTTTGTCGAGGAATCGCTCTGGCCCAAGGCCTACAATGACTATCCTCTGCCCATCGGCGAGGGACAGACGATATCACAGCCCTACGTCGTCGCACTGATGACCGAAGCGTTAGCGTTACAGGGAGGCGAGCGCGTCCTGGAAGTAGGCACCGGCTCGGGGTATCAGGCAGCAATCCTCGCCGAAATTGTGAAAGAAGTTTTCACCATCGAGATCCGCCCGGAACTCCACGCGAAGGTCCGCGACCGGCTCCAGAAGCTCGGGTATACGAACGTGCACGTGAAGCAAGGTGATGGCTACCTCGGCTGGCCGGAACAGTCGCCTTTCGATGCTATCATCGTCACCGCATCGCCAAACCGCATACCTCCCCCACTCCTCACCCAACTGAAGGAAGGGGGACGGCTTGTCATTCCTCTCGGCAATGCGATCTTCCAACAGGACCTCACGCTCGTCACAAAGAGACGAGGCAAGTTGGAGGTCAAGGAGTTAGGCGCTGTGGCTTTCGTTCCTCTGGTCGGTGAAGGTCAAAAGAAATAATACCGATTCGCCTTCAAGTGTATACCTTCCGGGTACCCGCCACCGGCGGGTGTACTGGCATCGCGCGAGCCAATTGCAATGATGTAAGAGAAAAGTTTATAATGTGGCCTTTGAGGTGACTGGATGAAACGGAGAGACTTCTTAAAGATATGCGGTTCTTCTCTTCTGGCCGGCAATTGGCTTCTCAAGGACCTGTGGGCCAAAGAGCCGTCAGTGGTTGCGGTCTCTGAAGGCAAGGATTACGCACAGATCACGAAAAGCGTTATTGATGCACTTGGCGGGATCAAACGGTTCGTCAAGGCCGGCGACATCGTTGTTGTCAAGCCGAATATGGGCTGGGACAGAAAGCCCGAATTTGCGGCAACCACTCACCCGCTCGTGATGAAGGCGATTGTTGAAGAATGCTTGAAAGCGGGCGCAAAGAGGGTGAAGGTTTTTGATAATCCCTGTAATGACGCGAGACGGTCATACGAGAACAGCGGGATACCCGCTGCCCTGAAAGGCATAGAGAATGTCGAAGTAAAACAGATGGAAGAAGAGCGCTACAAGAAGATTAAGCTCAACGGTGTAGCACTCAAGGAATGGGAGCTTTACTCAGAGGCGCTTTCAGCTAATGTATTTATCAGCGTTCCTATTGCCAAGCACCACAGTCTGACCAGACTCACCCTTGCCTGCAAGAACATCATGGGTATTATGGGCGGTAACCGGGGTTATATCCACAGAGAAATAGAAGATGCCCTGGCTGATGTAAACAGTACGGTAAAGAGCCACCTCATCATCATTGACGCTACACGTATCCTCACTAACCACGGGCCCACCGGAGGAAGCCTCGGTGATGTAAAGGTGCTTAACAAACTCATCGCTTCCACTGACATGGTTGCAGCGGACGCTTATGCAACAGGACTTTTCGGGCTCAAGCCGACGGAGATATCAATCACCGCAACCGCGTATAAGAGGGGTCTGGGTGAGATCGACCTGAGCAAGGTGAAGATTGTAAAAGCGTAATAATTGCGGCTTTGCCAAAGGTCCGTGGCTTCTCCTGCACCAATCTTAAGGGAACCTTCTTTTATATCCACCGAGTGAGAATGAAAAAAACAAAGGCGATTACAACTGCTTGCAGGAGAAGCGCAAATGCATGAGCAAGTGAGCTCAGGTTCGACGCGAACTGCTGATACGCGGTCGAAGTAAACCCAAGGAACGAAATCAGCTGCATAGTCATTGCTTCAATGCGAACATTAATCACGTCATCGTAGAACAGTTTCGAAATCCATCCGCCGGGGTCCGACGGAAATAATCTCAGGACTACCAGCACTGCACCGCACAGGACTAAGAGCTTATGAAGTATGTCCCTCATGGTTTCCTCCTCAGCCTTCGCGGGGGGGTCCACCTTGTGTGCAGATTCTCAACCAGGCGCTCACGGGTAAGATACACATCCACAATACTAGCAAATTTCCTGCCATAAACTCATTCCGTACCCTTTCTCAGCCGGTCCTGCAGGCCGGATACTCTTCGCGTCGGTGAGGAAATCGCTTCGACAAAGACTTCGTCCCTTCCCCAGACTTCAACGCGCCTTCGTGCCCTCGTGATGGCTGTGTAGATGAGCTCACGGGTCACCACTTCAGAGTATCTGTCCGGAAGCAGAATAAGGATATGCTCGAACTCCGAGCCCTGGCTCTTGTGCACGGTTATTGCGTGCGCTGTCTCAGAGGCGGAGAGCCTGCCCGCTAGAATCTTCCTGAATCTACCCTCTTCTGAGGGAAAGAAAACGCGGAGGCTTGCCGTTTCAGGATCATGGAGGAGAATACCCACATCTCCGTTAAAGAGCCTCAGACGGTAATCGTTTGCGATCACCAGGAGCGGCTGCCCGCGGTACCATCTGCCCTCTCTTCTCAGAAGCCCTCGCCTGGCGCAGAGCTGCTGGATCATCTGATTGACAGAGACCACACCATACGGCCCTTCTCGGAGAGCGCAGAGCATGTGGAACCTGTTGAAGAGCGCAAAGGCTTTGACAGGCTCATCAGCCTTCAAGCAATCAGCGTAATACTCAAGGGAATGCCGTTCCAATGCCCCGGCAAGCTTTTCCGCTGACGGCACATCCTGCCACGAGATATCCGCGAAGCCACCGGTTTTGAGAAGCTCTAGCGCGGCTCTGCCGTCTCCCGCGTTAACCAAAGCACTCAACATACCAATACCGCTTTGAGTGCCAAAACGATAATTCTTCTCCAGCAGCACTGCCGAATCAATCAAGCCCGAAGGGTTTCCCCTGATCTCCGGCAGCGTGTAGCCGGTAAGTCTTCTCACGTTCTGTCTGAAGGCTGACGAAAACCTGTTAGCACCGGCAGCTTCACAGATGTCACCGAAAACAGCCCCGGGCTCCACAGACGCGAGCTGCTCCTTGTCACCGAGAAGGATAAGTTGCGCATCCATTTTAAGCGCGCTCGCCAGCTTTGCCATGATGGGAAGATCGCTCATGGACGTCTCGTCGATTACCACCACGTCGTAGGGCAGAGGATTCTCCCTGTTAAACCGGAAGCCCCCTCTGCGCATCGGTCCCAAAAGACGGTGAATCGTTGATGCTTCTTCCGGGATCAGGGCCTTCACGCCGGCAGAGCAGTCGAGGCTTCCCTTACTCTGCTCTATGACCCCTTTCAGCCGGGCTGCGGCCTTCCCGGTCGGGGCCGCAAGGGCCACGGCAGGGCTTCGGCCTCTCGCCTGCTCCACCATGAGCGCGAGAATCTTTGTCATGGTAAAAGTCTTGCCTGTTCCCGGGCCACCGGAAATAATCGTCAAGCCGTTCAGAATCGCTGCCAGCGCCGCGACTTTTTGCCAATCCACCCCTTCCTCACTCTCCTGCGGGAAGAGCCTTTGGAGGCCGTCTCTCAGGAGTTCCCCGTCAATCGCCCTCTTCGGGCTTTGCGCTTTTGCGAGGAGCACGTCCGCCAGTTGCCCTTCATACGCCCAGTAACGCTGCAAGTAGAGTCTATATTTTTCATCGAGAACTAACGGCTTGAATTCGCCGGGCGAACCCACGACCGGGGCTGCCTTCAGCCTCTCTACCCACTCCGAAAGATCAGGGAATTTTTCTCCCTGGGTGCCAAGCCTTTCCGGATCCTCCACGGGCTTGCCCGCCCAATCAGGGAGCGAAGCGCAGATGTGTCCCCTGCTCACGGCATTGCTCGCCAGTGCTGCGGCAAACCAGAGATCGTTCAGCGAATCTGTGCCAGAGCCGGACGACAGCCTTACCATCCAGTTCGCAAAATGAAGATCGAGATCAGTGTATAGTCCGACATTCGGATGCGCTCCTGCCCTATCAAACACGCTATCTCCCTGTCATGTACTCTGCGAGCGCCTTGATACGCTCCGGAGAAGGCCGGTCGAGTAGAATGCCATGGCCTTCCGCAGGATCCATTCCCCTGAGAAAGAGATAGTATACCCCTCCGAAGTGCCGGTCATACTGGTAATCGGGGAGGCGTACTTCCAGAAACCGATGCAAGGCAACCGCATATATATGATACTGAAGTGTATAAAACTCCCGCTCCATCACGTTTGATAATTGTTCTGTTTCGTAGTCTTCAAGAGTCGAGCCCAGATAGTTTGATTTCCAATCGACGATATAGTATCTGTCACCGCGACGGAATACCAGGTCAATGTAGCCCTTGAGCATTCCCTTGACAGGCTTGAAACCGAGCCTCCTGATCAGCGTGGCGACAGAGCCTTTGCCACGGCCCTCTCCCGGTTTGAAAAGACTGGCCAACCCTTTTGGCGTGATCAGCGCCAAAGGTACATGAAACTCCAACTCGTGCAGACGATCGGCCGGCTTTAATGAGGAAAGGGCGAAGGAATCGCTCATGTCCAGAGGCGCAGTGAGCACGTTCCTAACGAGAATGCAGACCGTGTCGGTCCAGTCGGATGCAAAGCCGTAACGCTCCAGCGTCTCGGAAACCAGTGTCTTCGTTTCATCCGATTCAAAGCTGCTGAAGTCGAGGTGCTCGAAGATGTCGTGCAAGCAGCTGCCCGCCCTCGGGCCTCCCGGAAACGTAAAGATCGACATGCCAGGGCGAGCCTGCGCATGTTCAGCATCCTCGACGGATAAAGACTCTTCTCGCAAACCCTTATCTCGATCCGGTAAATCTGCTAACTCGTCTTTTCCTGTTGTGAGAGCTGAGAAGCTCGATACCCGCCAAGCCTGGTCGATCCGTCCCGTAAAGGGCTTCAGTTGCAGGAGTTGGAGGGCCGGCTGCGCGATGACGTACCGCGAGCCTCTCGCCTCCGGCACCGGAAGTATTTCAATGGCCCCCTCTGACTTTCGGACGAGAGAAGCAAGCTCGGATGTGAGCACCTCATCGGAGAGGCTCTTCATGTGTTGGTCGAGGGCGGCAAGGTCACATCGTCCGAGGCTTGTGCCATGGAGTAAATAAGCGAGTGCAGATGTTTCAGAATTGCTGATGTAACCCCATGCCGCGTAGCATCGGCGCTTTGCCCGCGTCAGCGCCACATAGGTCAGCCTGATGTTCTCAGCCAGCTCTTCTCTCTCGGCGCACTCCCTGGCGATCTCATCCGAATGCATCGATACGTCTATTACCGATTGATAATCCGCCTCCTTATCGTGATAGGTCAATACAGGCTGACTTGCCGTGGAAGCGCCCCACAGGAAAGGACAAAAGGTAATCGGATATTCAAGGCCTTTGCTCTTGTGCACGGTCACAATCTTGACTGCCATCTCGTCGGTTTCGAGTCTGATCTGATGCTCCTCCGGTGCGACGTCCGAACCGTTATCGACCAGCTGGCGTCTCTCGGCCAGCCACTTGATAAGCCCCTCCATGCCGAGCTTCTCCTCTATCGAAGCCCGGTGCAGGAGTTCGAGCAGATGAAACAGATTGGTTAAGCGCCGTTCCCCGTCAGGAAAAGATCCCAGGCGGTCCTTCACCTTCTCACGAGCCACCAGTGCCCGCGCCATGCTGATGAACCCTGCACGCAACCAGAGCAGGCGGTACTCGTCAAACCGGTTGAGCCACTGCTCCCACTCAATTTCATTCTCGAGCATATCCGCAAGGTCGTCCCCGGACACGCCCATCATCTTCGTCACGAGAGCGACCTTAATCCGTCCTTCATCCGTTGGATCTATCACAGCCTGAAATATCTGCTCCAGCTCCAGAGCTTCATCGCTCCTGAAAACAGTCTCGCCGGTGTAAACGACACTGGGGATATTGGCCTGCTTTAGCGCAGACTGCATCTCCTGCGCTTCCCGGTTAGTCCGCACGATAACAGCGATGTCACCCGCAGCGAGAGGACGGTCCCCCAATAATGTCTCGTTCTCGCACCCCGATACGAGAAGTCTTTCGACCTCGTAACAGACCGCGCGGTAGAGCACCTCCCGCGCAGCGCCTTTCGTGAGCGGCTTGCCATCCGATCGTCGCGGAAGAAACCACAATTTGAAAGGCGAAGGGTCAGGTATGCCGTTACTGGTGAGCTCTACTCGCGCTACGCCGCTTTCCTTCACTGGAAGATACTCCACTGGTTCAAGCAGGAATGGGCTTCCAGGCCTGCCAAATATGGCATTGATGGCTCTTATGAGCGGCTCAGAAGAGCGCCAGTTCCTGTCCAGGCTAAAGCGCTGCGCCACGTCGCCCGAGGCGCTGATATACGCAAACAGATCGGCTCCCCGGAAACCGAAGATGGCCTGTTTCGGGTCGCCTATGAGAAAGAGCGTCGAGCCCTCATAACCATATATTCTCTTGAATATGGCGTACTGCACCGGATCCGTGTCCTGAAATTCGTCGATAAGCGCAGCCTTGTATTGCGATCTCAGCGAAGCTGCAAGATCCTCTCCCCCTTCTCCTTCAAGCGCGTCGTGCAGGTCAAGAAGAAGGTCACTGAAAGTGCGCACGTTTCTTTCGAGTTTCCTTTGTGAGGACTCACGCTTGATAAACTGAATCAGCTGTTCCCGCACCTCGGCAAGCTTCTGGTCATAACATAGGTTGGTCTCCCCGAGCCGTTGGCGAAGCAGTTCGCACTGGCTGAAGAACGGGTGCACAGGAGGTTGAGCCCCCTTTTTTATGGCAGTAGCCTTCACCGGCGGATCGAAACAAAAATAGTTGAGGGCATCGGGTGCCGGCAGGAAATAGCCTGACGCGAAATAGGCGTCAAGCTCTTCAATCACTCTGGCCACGGCGTGCTCAGTGTAGATGGACCTGCTGAGGCCCGGGTCCTGGGCGAGAATATCCTCTATCTCCCCGCGCGAAACGCGCCAGGAAGCAGCAGCCCTTGAAAATAAGCCAAGACAGGCCTGTTCCGCGGCAGAAGGCGCAACGTCTTTGTCTGCAGGCGTCCCTCGCTGCACACGCAGAAATGGATTTCTCCGGCAGAGACGCACAAGCCCGAGAAGCTTCTCCGGGTCAACCCAGGTACTGATGCAGCTGAAGAACTGCTCTGACCCTTGATAAAAATTGATCCTCCAGAAGTCGTGGATCATCTCCTTGATCATGTCTGTTTCATCTTCAAGCAGCTCCGTATCAAAAAGTGATCCGCTCTCAAATGCGTGGTTGTGCAAAGCCCGTAAGCAGAATCCGTGAATGGTAAAGATGGCGCTCTCATCGAACGTCCGTAAAGCGTCCGTCAGGAAGCGCCTGGCGCGCTCGTGATTCTTCGTCCTCGACACGAGGCCCGTAAGAAACTCATCCGTACCTGATCCGTAACTAAAAGCCCTTAGAGCATCTTTGATCCTTGTGCGTATCCTGCCTTTCAGCTCATCTGTAGCGGCTTTCGTAAAAGTAACCACAAGGATTTCTCTGGTAGAAAGGCCTTTTTCAATAAGCAGCCTCACATACAGCCCGGCCAGCGCGTAAGTCTTGCCTGTACCAGCGCTTGCTTCCACGAGGTTCCATCCCGAAAGAGGGACGTCGTGCGGGTCAAATGTGGCCGGGGTGTGTTGAAGGTTCATCGCACTTTCTCCCGATGTTCCATGAGTGGCCCAAGAACCGCGAGGGCAATCTCGCTGAAAGGATCGATAAACGGATCCGCCTCGCCGAAACAGAGACCAAGGTAAGGATCAGAACCTTCGCCTGTAACACCTCGCACAAAATCAGAACCCTGCCAAACGGTTTGCACAGCCTTCAGCGCCTCAGGAATCTTTTCTCCCTTCCTGATGCGTTCTGCAAAGTTGATGGAAGATTCAGGGAAGAGCCTGAGGGGCTCGGTAAGCCCTTGCCAGTAGAGATGAAGCAATTTTTCGAGCATTTCAGCGCTCCCCTCTACGGGTTGGTAAAGCCAAGTCTTATCCAGCGTGATCAACCGGGTCGTGACAGGGTATCCCTGTTTTCTTGACTGATTGAGAATCAGGTGATCGATCCAGGCTGCCAGTTGATACCTGCCTTTATCCTTAGCCACACGAAAGGCGACGATACCGGAAGGCCAAATCCCATCGAGACGACCCGACATGCCGAATCCTGCTATCTCAAGATCCACTTCGATTGGCGGGAGTTGCTGCGCTGCAACATGTGGCCTGATCTGTCTGGTAAAAGCTTCGACTTCGCTCTCCAGACGATTGAACGCGAGCTCTCCGGGTACGCCAGGAGGCAGAATGCCCTGTGCGCGCGCCACAGCGAGGTATTGATTCAGCTCCTCACCCCGGAGGGCTTTTCTGGTCAGCAGATCACCCAGCATGTATCGGTCGAGGCCCTTCAGGGAAAATGGCTCATCGCCCTGGAGGATGCGCTCGGGCTCTTCCAGATAAATCCCCAGCCTCCGGTTGAGGATATAGCGGGCCGGGTTTTGATAGAACCTCTTCAGGTCCTGTATGGTGACCTGTTTCAAGTCTGGAGGTGGCTCGCTCAAAGGTCTTGCTATGAATCTCGCGGCTTCGTGACGCGGACTCGACCGGGCTATTGCGGTGGCAAAATCTTCCTGCGAGTAACTAGAGAGCCGCCCCTTGCCCGTGAAATAAGCCGGGCTGAACGCCTGAAGACGATGGCTGGTGACGAGAAATCCGGTAGTCGATGAGGAATGGCGCGCCGAAAAACTTTGCTCGCAGTAATCGAGGAGTTCGCTCACCAGCACCGAGGGCGGAATCACGCTGTTGTCCCGGACGCTCTGGCCGACGTAACTGATGTAGAAAAACTCCCTGGCAGAGAGCAGCGCTTCGAGAAACAGATACCGGTCCTCATCCCGAAGCGAGCGGTCTCCCGGTTGCGGGTCCTGGGCGATAAGGTCAAAGCCCACGGGACGCTCCTCCCGCGGATATGCATCATTGTTCATGCCGACGAGAGCCACAACCCGAAAGGGGATGCTCCGCATAGGCAACATCTCGCAAAAAGTGACACCGCCCGTGAGGAATCCTTTGGAAAGCTGCACATATTTAAGCTGCGTCAGAAGATAGTATCGCACTACCTCAATCTCCACCGGGTCTTCGAATCCAGAAAGCTCCTGAAGGCGTTTCAGCTCTTTGAGCTGAGTCCGCAACAGTTGCGTGTCAGCGGCCGTATCATCGTCTTCCGTGATGAAGGCTGATCTCACAAGATCAAGAGCGTCGCTCCACTCACCAAGCGTTCTGGGGACCTCGAGATCTCGCACAGTGTTGAAGAGCTGCTCCATAAACTCTAGAAAACGTCCCAGTGTTTTTGCTTCATCTCCTTCGACGCCATGATAAGGCAGCCTATCCAGGAAGAGTTCTTCTCCATCCCCTTGCAGAGCATATCCGAGAATGAGCCGCTCCATGCCGGCTTTCCAACTGTTTCCCTCAAAGGCAGGCAAACCAAAGATTGCCCTGTGTTCTCCATCAATGCCCCAGCGCGTGCGTGTATCGACAACCCACCGGTGAATCACGTCGATCTCCTCAGCAGAAAGGCTAAACCTGCTTCTGACAATGGTGGAGCTGAGTATATCCATGATCTGAGAAGCCTGGAGGCGGCTCCTGCAAAGACCGGTGATCTTGAGAAACAGATCTATGACAAGGCTTTCCGATGGCACACGCCTGTCGGCGATGGAATAAGGGATACGTTTCCTCTTGTCCTGGCAGGCGTCGAACACAGCCGAGATATAGGGCGCGTAAGTCTCCACGTTCGGGGTCATGACAAGAACATCCCTGGGAGTAAGGTCCCGACGAGTCTCAAAGAAGTTTAGCAGCGTATCGTACAAGACCTCTATTTCGCGCCACGGGCTATGACAGGAGTGGACCTGGAGAGACGCATCTGCGGAATCGATGTCAGCTTTCAATCCTTTCTCGCCTCTGTTCCGCAAGTTCAAAATATCAGACTGGATGGCTGCCAGGATGGAACCCTCTCCCGGATCGTCAAAATCAGATATTGGCTCTGATTCCAGCTCGAGGATGGCACGGAAAAAATCCCGCCCCAACGTGCCAAGTGATGCGAGCAGCGGATTGCCTATCTCAAAATGCATCTCCAAAGGAAAAGAAGATTTTTCCTTCTCCGCCCGCTCCGCACTGACAATCCTTCTCTCAGGCACAATATCCACCCAGTACTCCTTCGATGGATTGAAGAGAAAGAGGTGTACCGGGATACGATCTGAAAGCGCCTTCAAGATCTCAAGGTGATACCGTGGAAGAGCCGGAATGCCGAAAACAGAGACCCGCTCCGGCAGGGCGTGCGCCGGGTGCGGTCCATTCACGCCATCATTGTCGTGTAGAGCGGAAAGAGCCGTAAGCGCGTCTCTCCAGATCCTGGCCCGATGTGTAAACCTTTCTCCACTGTAAAGAAGGCGCCAAAGCTGGGCCTGCCAATGGTGCTCAAGGCCGCGGTCCCATCCGAGTATGCGTTCCGGCCGGTAGACCGCGTAAGTGTCAAAGATGTCCGCGATGCGTTCGGCCAATTGCAGCTTCTTAAGGCTAGGCTGGGTACTGCCCAGGTATAGACGCAAGGCTTCAAATCCTTCTCTTGCGAGGCAGTCGGGCAAAACCCTGACGATGCGCCACGCACTTGCTTCAGGACCTAAAAGGTCAAGATCAGAAACGCCCCCCAAAACTGCTTCGAATATCTCCCACGTGAACCTGTTGGGGAAAGGGAATCGGCAGTTGGCCCATACACCGACCCTCGTGGCGAGCTCCATCGACAGCCACCGCTCCATACCTTTGCTCTGGACAACGATCACTTCGCTCACAAAAGGTGAAGAAAGAGGCTCCGCAACTATACCGGCCAGTTGCTCAACAAGGGTTTCCATCCGGTTACTCGTGTAGACATTCAGGCTTAACATCTGCGTACGACCTTGCGAATATAATAACAGAGTTGCAGCACGACCGCTACGCTTGAGGACCGCCACCTGTGGTGGCTTGAAGGCCACTCCGTTCGAGGACCGGCCTTCGGCCTTAAGGACCGCCGGCTTAGCCGGCTTAAGGACCGGAAACTTCGTTTCCTTAAGGCGCGTCGCCTCCGGCGACTTGAGGCAGTTACCTCAAGGCCGAAGGCCGATCCTCAAGCGAGCACAGAGTCTGCGCGAGTGGCCCCTCAAGCGAAGCGGTCCTCGAAGCGCGCCGAAGGCGCGGTGGTCCTTGAGCGAAGCGGTCCTCAAGGCCGAGGGCCGGTCGCAAACGTTGTTTTTGACCCCAGGTGTGTTATATTTGAAAACTAGACATTAGCTACCGCTTAAGGAGCCAAACCCAGATGAAAAAGAACGGGAAGAAGAGTACCAGGAAAAGCGGGGGGAAAGCAAAGGAAGCTCAGGAGAAGCAGGAGTTTGAGAAGTTCTGGGAGACCATGCCCGATCAAGCGCGCGATGAGTTGATGCGGCTTGCAGAGGACTCTGAATCCGAGGACGAGTTCGTCAGGGCCGTCTTTGTCGGAGACTGTCCCCGCTGCGCCAGCGACGAGACAGGCATGGCTGAAGGGCCTGACGGCGAGGAGGACTTAACCGTCGGCGTCTGCAAAGCGTGCGGCTATGTATGGTGTCTCGAGTGCGATCAGGAGCTCACTCCGGGCACTCCTTGCGGCCATTGGGACATCTGTGAGAGCTGCGAAGAGATGGACGACGAGTCAGGAATTTGTACCACGTCGCCTGGTGAGTGCGACGTGATCCAGACGTGGCTTTCGCAAAAACGGTCCTAGGTTGAAGCGGTCAGCTCACCACGCAGATATTCCTCGAAAAGAGGAATTGCGTTGCGTCCGACGTGCATCGCAGAAAGTAGTTGCCAGAGTTTCGAGGAGGTACACTATGCATACGTGGTCGACCCTCATTCCTACTTTTTTAATTGTGTCACTCCTGATCGTGCCACAAAGTTCTGCCAGTTCCATCCCAGCCGACCGAATCTCGGTTTATTTTTCAAGGCAGGATCGGAACTTGGAGGAAGTGCTTCTTTCTCTCTACCAAGAGGTGCAAAAGGGAGGATACATATGGGTCATAACATCTGCACTCACCCATCCCGCGCTGGGACACGCACTGGTCGAGGCTAGAAAGCACGGCGTTGATGTGAGATTGATCTCGGACAGGGGAAAGCTTGACACCAAGCGAGACGAGATCGCCATGTACAATCTGAAAGCGCAGGGGATTGCCATAAAGGTAAGCCAATTCTCCGGGGCGCTACGTCTGGAGGCAAGCATCGTGGATGACCGGTACCTCGTGGTCGGGAGCTACGATTATGGTTCCACCGAAATACGCTCTCCTCTTGGCACAAGGGTTGATGAGCAAAATCTGCTGATCATCCCGAGAGGAGTTGATAAGCTGATCCTGCAACGCTACAAAGATGAATTCCAGAGAATGTGGAACGATCAGAAGTCTTACAAGACCCTAGAGTAGCAGCACGATTGATGGCTCAACGTCAGACTTCAAGACTCTGCTGAAGTCACAGAAAAGCTACTTTGATTTCTTCAACGTTGCCAGCTTTTCCTGCCGTATGGAATTCCCAGCTTGCTCATCTTCGTCCTGAGAGTATTTGGGTGAAGCCCCAGCAGTTGCGCAGCTCCTCCTGGCCCGTTGATCTTGCCACCGGCCATCTCCAGAGCCTGCCTGATATGCTGGGCATTGATTTCGTCCAGCGAAAGCACGGTTCGATTTCGGCCTTCGTCCCGAGTCACTTCACGACCTGCTGGAACCTGCGGGGCCGAAAACGTCTCAAATGAAAGCATATCACCCCGGCTCTGGATTAGAGCACGCTCGATCAGGTTTTCCAGCTCCCGTACGTTGCCCGGCCAATCATAAGCCATAAGCCTTTCAATGGCACCGCTTGCCAACACAGGTTTCTCCGTGAGCTTCAGTTCCTTGCCCTTGCGCTCGATGAAGTGATGGGCCAGGGCTGGAATATCTTCTCCTCTCTGCCTGAGCGGCGGGATCATGATGGGAAAGACATTGAGCCGGAACCAGAGGTCTTCGCGAAATCGCCCGGACGCGATCGCCTCCTGGAGGTTCCTGTTTGTGGCCGATATAATCCGAACGTCCACTGGAATGGAAGTTGTTCCTCCCACGCGTTCGATTTCTTTGGTCTGAAGGACGCGCAACAGCCTCACCTGGGCCTGGGCCGTAAGCTCTCCTATTTCGTCCAGGAAGATAGTGCCCTTGTTGGCCCGTTCGAAACGCCCTCTCTTTTGGCTGATCGCCCCGGTGAAAGCCCCCTTCTCGTGACCGAAGAGCTCGCTGTCGAGAAGAGTCTCAGGGATGGCGCCGCAGTTCACCTTGATAAACGGCCCGTCCTTGCGCGGAGAGGAATAGTGAATCGCATTGGCGATGACCTCTTTTCCTGTTCCCGTCTCTCCCAGCAACAGCACGGGGCTGTCGAGGGGTGCCACCTGCCGAACCATTCTCATCACTGCCTTCATACCAAACTCCGAACCTATGATCTGATCGCCTGAAGCTGACCGCAGTTCGTCAAAGAGATACCGGTTGTCGTCAGCCAGCATGTCCTTGTACCGAATGACTTCCTGGTATCTTAGTGCGTTGGACATGGCAATGGCCAAAGGTTCATGGAGCAGTCGAAGCAGGCGCGCGTGCTCGTCATTGTATTGATTCTGGCCATCTACCGCCAGCCCGAGTATACCAATCAAATTGCCTTCAAGTTTCAGATACATGATCATTACCGACGCATCGCATTTGAGCCCAAATCGTTCTAGAATCTCGGGGAGCCCTGCCTCCTGGTCGGGCTGGTTTACAATTATGATCAGTGATTCATTCTTCGCCAAGGCTGCCCGTAAATTGGCTGCCCTTTTATTCCGGCCTTTCTCGGGCAAGGGCAGGACTCGTTCATGCCCCTCTAGCTGTTTGCCACCGACTGATGCCAAGATGTGCAACAGATCCAAATCACAATCCTTTGTGTACAGGGATGCAAGAATGACGGGAATGAAAGCTCCTACGTATTCAAACCAGCGCTTCAAAACCGTTTCGATGTCGAGGCTGCTGCATATGCGCAGGGTCGCCTCACGAAAAAAAACATCTTCATCCACGTTTATCGTTTTCTCCATGTTCGTTTGTCTTTCTGAGCATAAACCCTCTGGTCGTAGTCCACTTCTATGTGATCGAGCCACTTTACGATATACCGGAACAATTACTAAATATCGTAACACACTTTATGATATTCAGTAAATTATAAAAGAGGATTCCATACAAGTCATTGATTTTAATATGTATTTATATCTTGGCACGAAACTCGCTTATTAAGAAAACAAAAGGAGGATTCAAAGCCATGAAATGGGTTGAGATTATCACTCTGCGTTCCCCTGGAAACATCAATAGGCACTTCGTGGATGAGCTTCTGAAAGGGGTGACGTCTGATTCGCCACGGCACCTGGAAGAAATAAAGATATACCATCACTCCGTGGTGGAAACCGATTTGAGCATCCACCTCTATTGGAAATCAGAAAAGGAGAGTCACGACAAGAGTCCCCTCGGGCTAAGGTTCTCTTCTGCGTTGAAGCCCTTGGGGCTGCTGAATCATAACGTATGGGTTGAAGCAGCCGTTAGGGAATTTGTTGCTCGTAATAAAGAGAGCTCCAAGCCCCGTGATCTCCCGGGTGGCAACTACGATGCGGTTCAGCCAAGAATTGGTGATAAGGAGGAGGCTTAGTCTTGAATCCGAGGGGCAACAGCCGTGGGGTATAAACTAAGCCTCTGCGTTAGAGCGACATGTAAAGCACTCTTAAGCTAAATGAATCTTGAAGTAACACCCAAATGCATTAGCTTTGGATAAGGAGGAACGTGATGAAGACAAAAGACTGTTTGATAACCATGGGTGTTCTACTGATTGTCTTGGGGTTCCTGACACTGACAGCGAGATCCTTTGCCGAAGGGACCGCCACCGCTGCATCACCAGCCAGCCAAGGCTTCCCGTCGTTTGAGGTCCTGAACCCTGAGGGTGTTGTGCAGATCGTACCGACAGTGACATTAAATCCACATCCTTCCACCCTTGAGGGAAAAACGATCATGCTTCGTTGGAACGGCAAACACAACGGTGACCGGTTTCTTAATCGGATTGCAGAGCTCCTGGTCAAGGAGGTAAAGGGGGTCAAGATTATCAGGTCCTGGGAGGTTGCTCCCGAGACCGTCGAGCCAATCACCGGCAGCCAGGAACGCAGTATGGAGCTCATGAAGAAGCTGGCAGCCTTTAAGCCGGATCTCGTGATCGGCTCACAGGCTGACTGAGGGGCCTGCACGTCATGGCTGGTAGTTGACCAGCTCAATCTTGAACGCATGGGAATTCCCACGGTGACCATCACGACGACGGAGTTTGTCGATTTGGCAAAAGACACAGCGATGAGCCAGGGTGTGCCCGATGCCCCGTTTGTGGTGGTTCCTCACCCGATGGGTATGATCCCTGAAGCCGAAATACAGAAGAAGGCGGAGAATGCCTTCGCCGAGATCGTAAAGACCGCTACCCTCTGGAAGCCCTCCGGTAAGCTCCCTGAGATGAAGCCAGCGTACCCGACCGAACGGGTTACCTTTAGGGGCAGCGCAGAGGAACTGAACAGCCTCTTCTTCACCAAGGGCTGGTCTCTCGGACTCCCGCTTGTTCCGCCGACCCCGGATCGCGTGAAAGAGATGCTCAAGGGAACGAGCCTCAAGCCAGACTATGTGATCGGCAAAGTGCCACCCCGCATGGGCGCGCTCACGGTCGAACTGGCGGCTGCGCACGCGGTCATGGCGGGGTGCAAGCCGGAGTACATGCCCGTTCTCATAGCGGCGCTGCGTGCCATGCTCGATCCGCGGGCAAACTGGAGAGGCGCAACGACGACCACGGGCACCACGAGTCTGCTGGTCATTGTGAACGGTCCCATCGTGCGGGAGGTCGGCATCGCTTCCAGTCAGGGGGCAGCTGGGGCGGAGCACCATGCCAACGCCTCCATCGGCTATGCACTCAACCTTATCGCTGACGTGGTCGGCGGCTCGAAGCCCCCAAGCCCCGACAAATCGACGCTGGGCGCCCCGTCGGATTTCGTGCCCTGGATCTTCGGGGAAAACGAGGACAGGCTGCCCCAGGGTTGGGAACCTTTCCACGTGAAGCGCGGGTTTAAGAAGACGGACAGTGTGGTGACCGTGATGGCCATCTATCCTCCGGTTGAGAACATTGATCACTGGAGTGTCACGCCCGAGGAGCACCTCACCTGGTGGGGTCACCTGGCCACACCCCTCGTGAGCATCGGCGGACCGTGCTGGATCAGTCAGATGGACCAGATACACCTTGTGGGCATCGGCCCTGAGCACGCCCAACTGGTTGCGGACGCCGGTTGGACGGCCGATCAGTACGGGAAGGCGTTCTGGGAAAAGGCACGCCTTCCGTTCTCCGTGTGGCCGAAGGGTTGTCCTAACGTGGACCTCCTTACGCGGAAGCTCGGCCGCCTCACGCCAGACACCCCGGTGCCGATCACTTTCTCCCCTGATCATATTCAGACGCTCATCGCGGGCGGGGCAGGGAAGCACTCTCACTATTTCGCACCGTTCCCAAGCTGCTTTCCGGTGAGCGTGAATGTGGAGAAATGACCATGAAGACAGAAAAACGCGCGGTTACAAGTAACGCATCTTTCGGGCATAACGTTTACGCTGAACCGGAAAGGCGCATACATGGACTGGCCCGGTTGCTCGGCGTGCTCGCGCTCGTTTCTCTTCTGGGGCCTCACCTTACCGTGGCTGAGGAGTTTCGGTACATCGAACCTGAGGAGCTGCTCAGGCAGATCGAGGCCAAGGCCGATATCGTGCTTCTGGATGCGCAGCCGGCGAAGAAGTACACTGAGGCCCACATCAGGGGTGCCGTAAACGTTGCCGGCATGGCTCAGATAGAGGACCTTGACCTCCCGTACAGCAGGCCGCTCGTTATTTACTGCGATTGCGCAGGAGAGGAGGCTTCCAGGTTTCTGGCGGCGCGGCTTATCAAGAACGGCTATAAGCAGGAAAACATCTTCATCTTAAGAGGTGGCTGGTACAAGTGGCTGGAGTTGGGTTATCCGGTTGAGAAAGGGAACCAACAACATTGACAAGTGGCAACGGGATGACTATTGAAACTTTCAATGAGGTCCATTTCAGGTTGGAACCGCCGTTACATGATGCAAGGAGGAAGCCATGCACGATATTAAACGCATTCTCGTAGTCAGCAGATGCACAAAGGAGTGCAAGAAGGCGCTTCACCAGGGCATCTCCCTCGCGCGGAGCTACGGGGCGGAGCTCAGCATACTTCAACTCACGGGCAGCTTGGAGTTGCTCGGCGGTCCTATGTGCGTACCCCTATTGGCTGACCTGGAGAAAGAGTACCGCAGCGCGATGCAAGAAGTGGAACAGGAGTTCGACACGATAATCGAAGCCGAACAGGCACAGGGCATGGTGATAAGAAAAATAACAAAGCAGGGGCACCCCGAAGACGAAATATTGAAGGCGGCCGATGAGGGTAAGATAGATCTCCTGATCATGGCACATCACCCGGAAGATAGCCTGCAGCACTACCTCTTCTGCCGCGATTATGAGAAGGTCATCAGGAAAATGCCTTGTTCCATTATGCTGGTAAGAACAGAACCCTGCATAGCCGCAGAGAAGAAAGATCCCAGAAGAGGGCAAAAACAGGCTTCAAGGGCGGATCGATCCGCGTGATGAACACAAATGAGGAATGGATGATTGCAAGGCCCGAAAGAAATTACACGGACACAGTTTCCTTCCGTCCAGAGGAGTGAACCGATGAGCGAACTTCTTCCGATCGTTTACCTAGCCAGGCACGGGGAAACCGCCTGGACGATAACGGGCCAACACACGGGACTGACCGACCTGCCTCTCACGGAACGCGGCGAGCGCAATGCGCGGCGGCTTGCGGAACGGCTTCGCGGCGTGACGTTCGCGAAGGTGTTTACGAGCCCGCTGCAACGTGCCGTCAGGACGTGCGAGCTGGCTGGGTTCGGACCTATGGCTGAAATCGATCCCGACCTGGTCGAATGGAACTATGGCGAGTACGAG
>Ga0209039_10001324_pt1 | contig 23406 bp, 25 predicted proteins | sample BogFormECP12_OM1_FD_188238 | JGI IMG/M metagenome (GOLD analysis project Ga0209039, IMG submission 188238) | Bog forest soil microbial communities from Calvert Island, British Columbia, Canada - ECP12_OM1 (SPAdes) (version 2) | ecosystem: Environmental > Aquatic > Freshwater > Wetlands > Bog ... | reverse complement strand
GGTAATGAAAAGGAGGTCGGTAAGACCTGAAAGGAGATGCAACGTGATCGTTGCCCGTTCCTGTGCCCGGGGCAGGGCGCCGCGGCGACGGGCCTCATCCACGTTCCCGTCAGTTCCCTTGAGACCCACGGATCCGCCCATGCCGGCAACAGGGTTGATGAGAAAACCAATGCGGCGCATAAAAAGGGAGGGGGGAGGAGTTCAGGATATTTTCGGGATCCGTCCGATCGCCTGCCGGATCAACTCGTCCGGGTACTCGTAGTCGACCAGCTCGCCACTGTAGAAGGCATCGTAAGCCGTCATGTCAAAGTTGCCGTGGCCGGAGCAGTTGAAGAGGATGGTCTTGTCCTCACCGGTCTTTTTGCAGGCAAGCGCCTCGTCGATCGCAGACTTCACTGCATGTGACGTCTCCGGGGCGACGATGATCCCTTCGGTACGGGCGAAGGTCTGGGCTGCCTCGAACACCTCGCTCTGGTGGTAGGCCACCGCCCGCATCACGCCGTCATGGACCAGGCGCGAGACGATCGGCGAATCCCCATGGTAACGAAGGCCTCCGGCATGCATGGCGGGCGGGACAAAGTCATGGCCGAGGGTGAACATCTTGAGGAGGGGAGTAAGACCGGCCACGTCGCCGAAGTCGTACGTGTAGAGGCCTTTGGTGAGCGTCGGGCAGGAGGCAGGCTCGGCGCCGATGAGATCAATATCCTTGTGTTTCCCCGTCAGCTTGTCCCCGGCAAACGGGAACGATATGCCGGCAAAGTTGGAGCCGCCGCCCACGCACCCGATCACCACGTCCGGGTAGTCATCAACCATCGCGAGCTGCTCTTTGCATTCAAGGCCGATCACGCTCTGGTGGAGGCAGACATGGTTCAGGACCGATCCCAGCGCGTAGTTGGTATTGGCATGGGTCGCTGCATCCTCAACCGCTTCGGAGATGGCAATGCCGAGAGCACCCGGCGTCTCAGGATCCTTCTCCAGGACTGCCCGGCCGGAATTCGTCTTTGTACTGGGGCTGGGGATGCATTCCGCCCCCCAGACATGCATCATCGATTTCCGGTACGGTTTCTGGGTGTAACTGGACCGCACCATGTAGATAGTACACTCCAGATCGTAGAGCATCGTCGCAAAGGCAAGGGCTGAACCCCACTGCCCGGCCCCGGTCTCCGTCGCGATACGCTCTATGCCGGCCTTCATGTTGTAGTAGGCCTGCGGGATGGACGTATTGGTCTTATGGCTGCCGGCCGGGCTGACACCCTCCCACTTGTAGTAGATCTTCGCCGGCGTTTTCAGGAACTTCTCCAGCCGGTGGGCACGGTACAGGGGGCTCGGCCTCCAGAGCCGCAACACATCCCTCACCTCTTCCGGGATGTCAACATAACGGTCGGTCGTGACTTCCTGCCGGATCAGTTCCATCGGGAAGATCGCTTTTAAGTCATCCGGGCCGACCGGCTTGTGGGTGGCGGGATGGAGGGGAGGATCGAGGGGAGAGGGCAGGTCTGCCTGGATATTATACCACTTTTTGGGGATCTGCTCCTCATCAAGGAGGATCTTGGTCTGCATACCCGGGTATTCTGTTTTGTACTAATATATACATTGTGGAACACTTTTGTTGTTTGGTGCTTTCAAGTATACGTTTTCATGCGCCTGGTTCATGCGCGTGGAGGCAGGCAGGGGGAATCGCATGATAACAAAAAGATCCCTATCCCGACAAGGAATACCCGGTCAGGCGCCAGGGTATATCCGGGGTATCCGGGGAAGGCTATTAAATTCTGCCGATGAATGTGTGATGATAGCACTACAGGCAGATAATTTCTGATAAACTTTCAGGGATGGACGTGTGATATGGGTATTATCTTACAGGATCTCGTGATCAACCCGGAACGGTTTTTCCGGCTGGCTCTCGGGGAGAAAGAACAGCTCAGGGTCCCGGGCCTCATCATTCTCCTCGGAGCAGTGGCAGCCGCGATATCCGGTTATTTTGCAGGGAACCTCTCCGCCAGTATGATGGAACCGGTGCTGCAGGGAATGGGGCCCCTGATTGTGGCCGTGACCGTCGTTGCCACGTTCTTTGGGACATTTGTCGCATGGGTGGTGTGGGCAGGGGTTTTTTATCTTATCTCCAAAATCTTTGCGGGTACCGGTAGTTTCTCCCGGTGCCTCGAGGTGGTCGGTTACGGCTTTGTCCCGCAGGTCATCGGGATGCTGGTGACCGTGATAGCTGCCCTCGTTTATCTCCCGAAGGTGGTCGTCCCCCGCCTCACCTCTGCTGCGTTGAGCGATCCCCAGATGATCAAGGAGGCCACCACAGCACTCATGCATGATCCCGCGATGGTGGCATTCACCGAGATCGCCGCGGTAGTCTCGATTGTTTTCCTGCTCTGGAGCGCGACTATCTGGATATTCGGACTGAAGCAGGCACGGAACCTGTCCCTGAAGCATGCATCGATCTGTGTGAGTATACCGGTGATCCTTTTTGTCATTTTCCAGATCTATAACCTGGCAGGAATCTGAATGAAGATAGTTACCCTCTTTCTCCTTCTCACCATAGCCATGCTCGTTATGGTAAGCGGCGCTGCAGCCCTGGCTACACCAGATGAAATTGCCGCCGCTGACAATGTCTATATCTCCAACGTGACCTATGACCCTGGTTCCTTTTTTACCGGGGATACCGGAACAGTCACTTTTGCGGTCACCAACGGGAATGCCAATATAAGCGAGGTTTCCAACCATGCGACGTTTGGCTTCGACAACAGTTTCCAGCTCACGAGCGGAAACTATGATGCATCCTCCAATATCGGCCCGCTCCAGACACGCACCTACACCTTCTCGGTAGTCACCCAGGCACCAGATGGCAGTTATTACCCGACATTCTCGGTGAATCTTGCAGACGTGAAAAGCCTCTACTACAAGGGGATCGTGAAGGTGGATAACACGCCTGTCGTCGCGACCCTGCTCGACAAGCCGGATGCGTTTACGCAGTCTACCAAGAATACCCTCTCCCTCCAGCTCGCAAATCCCCGCATTAACGATGTGAAAAACGTCATCGTTGATGTCGAAGGAGGAAGCGGTGTGGACATCCTCCCCGCCACGCAGTATATCGGAGTGCTTTCCTCGGGCATCAGCACTACGGCAAATTTCACGGTGACGCCCAATGTGGAGACGACCCTCAACGTCACGGTGAAATACGATAACGGGGACAACCACCATTCGGTGGGGCTGCAGATCCCGGTGACGTTTACTACCGACAAAAAGCAGGCTGACCCGGTGATGAGCAATATTGTGGTCACAACGACCGCCGGTGTTACTCAGGTAACCGGCGACGTGACCAATGCCGGCATGTCGAATGCAAATGCGGTTACGGTGACATCCCTTGCACCGGGAGTCCCACAGGACCCGTACAAATCGTACGTGATCGGCGCCCTCAAGCCGGATGATTTCGGCAGTTTCGAAGTGACATTCTCTGCCGATCCCGGCACAGAGGTCCCCATCCAGCTCTCGTACAAGGACACCGATGGCAATGTGATCGCCGCCACCCAGGACGTGACAGTGCCTCTGGTCTCAGCAGGCTCGCAGGATTCGGGTTTCCCGGTCCTGCCGGTGATTGCAGTTATCATTGTCGTTGCGATCTTTTGTGGCGGATGGTACTTCTACCTGAGAAGGTACAAAGAGTGACGCTGGAATCGCTGCCCGGGGAAGACCCCCCGGTCCTTGTATTCCGCGACGTGGTCAAGGTCTATCCCCTCCCGGCAGGGGATGTCACCGCTCTCGATCATATCTCGTTTACCGTAGACCGGGGCGAGTTCATCTCGATCATGGGACCTTCGGGCTCAGGGAAGTCAACGCTTCTGAACCTGATGGGCTGCCTTGATACACCGACCTCCGGTGATATCTTCATCGGTGGTACCCGGATCGGGGATATGTCCGATATAGAACTCACCAACCTCAGGCGGGACCATATCGGCTTCATCTTCCAGTACTTCAACCTCTTCCCGCTCCTGAACGTCATAGAGAACGTGAACTTTCCCCAGATGCTCAAATCCCGTTCAAAGGTCGATGAGAAAAAAGCCGTTACGGTTCTCAGGGCAGTCCAGCTCGATGAACATCTCTACGTCCATACACCGCTCGAGCTCTCGGGAGGCCAGCAGCAGCGGGTGGCCATAGCCCGAGCGCTCATCAACGATCCCGACATCCTCTTATGCGACGAACCGACCGGCAACCTCGATTCGAAGACCGGGGCAAGCATCCTGGAGCTCATGGCGGAACTCAACCGGAACGGCACCACCATCATCGTCGTGACCCACGACCCCCGGGTTGCCAGCTACACGAGTCGGACCATCCAGATCGTGGACGGAAGGATTGAGCCATGAGCACCATATTCTGGGAGATCTCGAAAAGGAACATCCGGCTCCACATGCTCCGGTCGAGCCTCGCTATGCTCGGGATCATCATCGGTGTCGTTGCGATCGCGTCCATGGGCATCCTCGGGAACAGCATGGTCCAGGCAGTCTCCGCCAGCCTCTCCTCGGTGGGGGACAGCGTGATCGTGATGCCGTATGTCGGCGGGGGCATGGGTTTTGGCGGGGGAGGCGGCGGGAGCTCGGCAAACCTGATGCTCACCGACCAGAATTACCAGCAGATCAAACGGGTGGTAGCCCCGAACGTGGCCATCCCCGTTCACTCGACATCAGAACACATGAGGATGGGGGTCGGGAGCGACGATATCGTGGCGACCATTTACGGGCTGCCGCCGGACCAGACAAAAGACATCCTGCCCGATCTCAGTGCCGGCGATTACAACAACGGGAACTCCGGCTGCCTCGTGGGGGCGACCTTTGCAACGGACCACAACGTCAAGGTCGGTTCGCGTATTTCCATCGGGACGGACGGACAATATGGCACGCTCCGGGTCACCGGCATCATCAAAGAACGGGGGATGAGTTTCGATATCAGCACCGACAATGCCATTGTCGTGACGAAGGACTGGTTCGAGAGTACCTACAGCGACCAGGACCAGTACAACGAAGTGGTCGTGAAGGTCACGAGCGGCGACACGGCCGACGTGAAGACCACCATCGAAAACCAGCTCAACCGAAACATCAAACAGAAAACCGTGACCGTCATCGACAGCAAGGCAACGCTCGCCACCATCTACCAGACCTTTGGCACGATCACGACCTTTGTCACTGCCATCGGCGGCATTTCGATGCTTGTCGCCGGCGTCTCGATCTTCAACATCATGATGATGTCGGTGAACGAGCGGATCAAGGAGATCGGGATCATGCGCAGTATCGGTACCCAGAAAAAGGAGGTGATGAGCATGTTCATCTACGAGGCTGCTATCATCGGTGTCGCGGGGAGCCTGATCGGTGGTGTGCTCAGCCTTCTTGGGGGATATGCGATCAGCGCCCTGATGCTCAAGACCACCCAGTACCTCTTCACCCTCTCAAGTATGCTCTCGGTCGTTGAAGGTGTCAGCTTTGGGATCGTTATCTGTATCCTCTGCGGGTTATACCCGGCGTGGCAGGCGGCAAACCTCAACCCGATCGACGCCCTGCGGCACGAGTAATACTCCTTTTTTCACAGGCATACTTCTAATACCGGCCGGGTATATCCTTTTCCTGTATGGCCGGGCCTGTTATTCATAACGAATATGGCGATATAGACTGGAACGAGGTCTGGAAGGCCCGGCAGGACCGGTACGATGCCGCACAGATCCCCGGGGATACCTCGCACGACTGGAACAAAAAGGAGAACGCGGAACGGTACGCGGCACACTCCGCAAGCGAATACGACAGGCGCATAAGGATGACCATTGACGGCCTTTCGGTCAACCGTGCGACAAGGGTGCTGGATATCGGTGCCGGGCCGGGGACGCTTGCGATCCCTCTTGCCGGAAAAGTACGGGACATCACCGCGGTTGAACCCGGCGCCGGGATGATCGGGGCGCTCAGGGAACGGGCAGACAGAGAGGGGATCAAAAACATAACCTGTATCCAGAAGAGGTGGGAGGAAGTGGATCCCGGCCACGACCTTTCCGGGCCGTACGACCTCGTGATTGCCTCGCTCTCCCTGACGATGCACAATATCCGGGAGGCGGTACAGAAGATGGACGCGGTCTCATGCGACGAGGTCTGCCTGTACTGGTTCGTGAACCTGCCATTCTGGGAGCGGATGTATGCCGACCTTGTCGTACCGCTCCACGAGAGGCTCTATTATCCCGGCCCGAAGGCGGACTGCCTCTGGAATGTGCTGTACCAGGCAGGAATCTATGCAAACGTCGAGATGCTCCCGCTGGACAAGGAGTACCGTTTCCCGTCCCGCGGCGAGATGACCGCATTTTTCAAAAAGAGGTTTGGCGTAACGACACCGGAGCAGGAGCGGGTGCTGGATAGGTACCTGTCTCCGCTCATGCGTACCGAGGGGGATGATATTGTCATCTCCGGCGAATCGACGTTTGCGAAGATCTGGTGGAAAAAAGTAAGTGGCCCCCGATAAGGGAGGCCGCATTCTGCCTGAGGGGGCGTCCTGTTTTTATTGGGAAACTTACTCCGGTGCCGACACCCGTATCTCGTGGCCCCGCATCCAGGACAGCACGCCGGCGATCCCGATGATGATGACCGACGCGAGGAGGGCGGCATCGATCCCGCTGATGAATGCATTCGAGACCCCGCCCACGAGGTTGGTGGTGCCGATGAAAACCTGGAATGCCACATCCCGGGGTATTGATGCCGCCGATACCGTGATGGCAATGACGAAACTTCCCAGGACACCGATATTCTGCACGGTCCGGAGGATGCCGGATATCCCGCCATAGGATCCCTGCGGGGCGTTTGCCATGACCGCGCTGTTGTTGGAGGGGAAGAACATCGCCGTCCCGAGGCCGGAGATTCCCGATGCGACCAGTACCTCCCAGAGAGGGGTATCGACCCTGAACGTCACATAGATGAGCGTGGCGAGGATCAGCACCGCAGTGCCGGAGGTCGCGAGTACCCGTGCACCGTAGCGGTCGGAGAGCTTACCCATATATGGGGAAAGCAGGCTGCCCACCACATAACCCGGGGTGAGGAGGAGGGCAGCATCAAGAGGCGACAGGGCACGGATCCCCTGCAGGTACATCGTGATCAGGAACACCACCGAGAGATACCCGAGGCTGAGGAAAAATGCCGCCATCATGGAATACCTGAGGATCCGGTTACGCAACGCGGAAAAATCGATAATTGGGCGTGCGGTCCGCCGCTCGAAAAGGACGAAGAGAACGATAAGGGCAAGGCCGATACAGAACGTGACGATGTTTGCCGCCGCCGTTCCCTCGGTCGCAAAGTCCACCCCGGAATAAGAGAGGAAGGTGAGTGCTGCACCCAGAAGGAACATGCCCGTGAGATCCAGTTTCGCGTGCACCCGGGGATTGTCCGTCAGGTACCGGACGCCAAGGATGGTCGCGATGATACCGATGGGGACGTTGATGAAGAAGATGTATTCCCAGCCGACATAGGTCGTGATGACACCACCGAGAACGATCCCCAGCATTGCCCCGCTCGTCCAGCCGAGGGAAATATAGCCGAACGCGGTTCCCCGCGTGTTGGGCGGGAAGGAGTCGGCTATGATGGCCCCGCTGTTCGCCTGCATCAACGCCCCCCCGACGCCCTGGATAACACGGGTCGCTATCAGCCAGTCGATGGCGGGGGATAGGCCGCAGAAGAGAGATCCCACCGTAAAGATCCCAAACCCGGCGTTGAACATCCGGCTCCTGCCATAGATGTCCCCGATCCGGCCGAGCTGGGTGGTGCAGACCGCGACGACAAGAAGATAGATCAGGATTACCCAGAGCGTGGCAATGAAGCTGGCATGCAGGGAATCGGAGATGGTGGGAAAGGCAAGGATAACAATGGTGGAATCGAGCGACCCCATGAGCGTGCCGAGCATGAGGACGGATATGATGATCTTCTGCTTCGTGTCCATGCGGTATCTTATGAAAGATTACCGGAGCCGGTTAATGTACCTGTCGACGAGATCAACGATGCCTGCGACCGGTTATGCATGGTGCATGTGCCGGTTGCGCTCTATGCCGGATACCTGCACAGAACAACAAAAGGAGAATCTATCAGGAAACGTGTATTAAAAATGTGTGACAGGGCCGGGAAATTAGTGCCCGCCGACTTCCCTGATCCGCCCCATCGCCTCTTTGAGCCGGTCCATCGAGGCTGCGTACGAGAGCCGTATCCAGCCGGGTGCATCGAAAGCGGTTCCCGGGGTTGCCGCCACGTGCCCCTTCTCAAGCCACCGGGTCGCAATCTCCATATCGTCGCCCGCCACTTTCACGAATGCATAGAACGCACCGTCCGCCGGGGCAGTCTCGTAGCCCATCCGACCGAGTTCTGCCATGACAAACTTCCGCCGCCGGGCAAACTCGGTGCGCATCTCTTCCACACAGCGCTGGTCGCCTTTGAGGGCGGCAACGGCGCCCCACATGGCAAACGTGGTGGCCTGTGAGACCGAGTGCTGCTGCACCTTGGACATCGCCTTGATGATCTTTTGGGGCGCTACCGCGTACCCGAGCCGCCAGCCGGTCATCGCGTACGCCTTGGAAAAGCCGTTGATCGTGATGGTTCGTTCCGCCATGTTGCCGATGGCTGCAAGCGAGAGGTGCTCTTTCCCGTACACCAGTTTCTCGTAGATCTCATCGGACATCGCATAGAGGTCGTGATCCACGCAGAGATCGGCAACAAGCTTCATGGACTTCCTGTCGAACACCGCGCCGGACGGGTTCGAGGGGGAGTTTACCACGATCATTTTGGTCTTTTTATTGACCTTTTCAAGAAGAGACTCGTCGAGCTGGAATGTCTTCTGGTTGACTGCATGCTTGACAACCTTCCCGCCGGCCATCTGGACGCAGGGCTCGTAGGAGACCCAGGCGGGGGTGAGAAGAAGGACTTCGTCCCCGGGGTTTAAGGCCGCCTCCATGCTCTCGTAGATGGCGTCCTTCGCCCCGCAGGTGACGATCGCCTGGTCCGGCTTGCAAGGGAATTTGTTCTCTTTTTCGATCTTTTCGCTGATCGCGGTGAGTAACTCCGGGATACCGTCGCTCGGGGCATAATGCGTCTCTCCCCGGTTCAGGGCGTCAATGCAGGCATCTTTGATGTGCCGGGGGGTATCGAAGTCCGGCTCGCCGATAGAGAGGCTGATGACGTCGATGCCCTCCCGCTGCATCTTCTTTGCCCGGTTGGAGATCTCGATAGTCGCTGAGGGGGCGATCCCCGCAACCTTCTCCGAGAGCGACTTCATTGCAATCGTTTGACAAGCTTTACGGCAGATTCAACGGCGCGCTTCGCATAGTCGATCCGCTCGTTCGCCTCGAGCCGGCTCATGCCGGGCCCGGAGATGCCAAGCGCCACGGGCTTACCGAACTCTAAGGAGAGGTCGATAATTTTCCGGGCTGCGTGCTGCACGACAATCTCGTCGTGCTGGGTCGCACCTTCAATCACGCAGCCGACGGTGACAATAGCGTCGACTTTTCCGGCCGCAAGCATCTTTTTTATGGCAAGCGGCATATCAAAGGCGCCTGGCACGTATATGCAGTCGGTCACTTCTGCTCCGAGGAACGCGGCATGTTCCCGTGCCTCGATCTCCATCATGTAGGTTATATCGCGGTTGAACTCCGCAACGACGAATCCCAGTTTTATCGGTTTTGTGTCACACATAGTTGATCATCTCATGTTTATCCACATAAACCTGTAGATAGTCTTATCGCCGGGCCGGGCCGGCGTCCTCAAACCCCTGCCGCTGGCCGGTGCCGGCGTCTCTTGTGAGGATCTCCTGGTGAAGGACGAGGTTGACTGCGTTTACCGCATGTTCCCGGGTGCGCTGCTCGGCAAGCCACGCAAGTTCCCGGTCGTCCTTTGCCTCATCCTCGTGCACGAAGACCTCGATAATGTGGGTATTGGTCATGAGCTGGCAGAGGATGAGTCCCTGCGAGGCCTCGTGGGCGCAGGACTTGTCCTTCTCCTTGCCGCCGGGCATCCCCAGCGCCATGACGATCTCGCACCGGCGTTCTTCGATCAGTTTCTTGCAGGCGACTGGAAGGTCTTTTATCCCGGGCACGGTAACCCGTTCGATAGCCACGCTCGCGTGCTTCTTGAGCTCGTCGATGGCGATCGCTCCCATGTTGACGCGTGAGAAGGTGGTGTCAGCCACACCAACCCTCATCCCAGCACCTCAGCTGCTGCTTCGACACCATCGCCTTTGATCTTGTAACCGGCCTTTCTGAGGCCGTGCTGCGTGGCGGCAAGCGTTGCAAGGATCTCGGGAGCGCTCACGGCACCCATGGTCCCGATACGGAAGATCTTTCCCTTGAGGTGGTCCTGGCCACCGGCGATCACGATGCCCATCTTCTTAATGGTCGCCCGGACATCATCGTCCCTGACACCCTCAGGGTAGGAGACTGCGGTAACCGTCGAGGCATACTCGTGCTTGGCATCAAGCTTCGGGAAGAGGGAGAGTCCCCATGCCTGTGCAGCGGCCCGGACTGCCTTTGCCATCTTCTGGTGCCGGGCGATCCGGTTTGCAAGTCCCTCCTCTTCGATGATGAGGCAGGCCTCGCGGAGCGCGAGAAAGAGCGGGACGGCCGGGGTGTATGGGGTCTCCATCGGTTTTCCTGCGGCGCTCTTCTTGTATGCAGCGAGATCGAGGTAGTAGGGCGGGTTCTTGGTGAGCCGCTCCCACGCACGGCTGCTCACCGCAACCGCGGCAAGGCCTGCCGGGGCGGCAAGGCATTTCTGGGACCCGACGATGGCGACATCGACGCCCCACGTGTCGGCCTCGAACGTATCGCCGCCGATGGAGGTGATCCCATCCACGATGAAGAGCGCATCGTGCTTGCGGGCGAGCTTCCCGATCTCTGCCGCCGGGTTCTTGATCCCGGCCGAGGTCTCATTATGCACGAGAGTGACGGCCTGTGCACCCGCCTCGAGCTGTGCTTCGAGTGCAGCAAGGTCAAGCGGCGTTCCCCACTCGGACTTGATCTCGTGGGCCTTCCCGTAGCGCTGGCTGATCTTATAGAGCCGTTCGCCGAACTTGCCGTTCACGAAGCAGGCGATCTCCTTGTCCCTGCAAAAGTTCGAGACTGCTGCCTCCATGCCCGCCGTTCCGGATCCGCTTATTACAAAAAGGTCGTTTGCGGTTCCAAAGGCAGTCTTTAATATACGCACGCTGTCTGCATACACCGCACCAAACTCGGCACTGCGATGGTTGATCGCCTGGCGCGACATAGCAAACCTGACCCGTTCCGGTATCGGGACCGGGCCGGGAAGCATGAGGAGTGGTTCTTTTTCCATGTGGATCTGCCAATAGTATATTTATATAAACTGGATATAAGTTTGGATAGCGTTTTTATGGCAGACGTAAGCATAATCTGCGGATCGGCGTCCGACGCCGCGATAGCCGACAAGGCAAAGAAGGTTCTCGATGAGCACAAGGTCTCCTGGGACTACAAGGTGATCTCCGCTCACCGTGACCCGGATAAGCTGGATGCTTATGTCAAAAATTCTCCATGCAAAGTCTATATCGCCATCGCCGGGCTCTCTGCTGCCCTGCCCGGCGTTATCGCATCAAAGACCGAGAAGCCCGTCATCGGCGTTCCGGTCAGCGGGACCTTAAACGGCCTCGATGCCCTGCTCTCCATCGCCCAGATGCCTAAGGGTGTGCCGGTCGCGTGTGTTGGGGTTGACAACGGCGACAACGCAGCACACCTAGCGATCCGTATCCTGAAACTGGCAAAGAAATAATTGCCGGGACATACGGGTGAACAGGATTATCCCTTTTTCAGCCCTACACTGATGCCATGCCCGTCTTTTCCGACCCGGTCATAACCCTTGAAAGGGTCTCGCTCCGGAGAGTTTCACTCTCGAACCTGGACCTTGAGGTAACGATCCGGGTGGAGAACAATAACCCGGTCGGTGTGACGTTAAAGGAATGCCCGTTCATGGTGCTGTGCAAAAAAGAAGGTAACAACCGGCAGATCGCCACGGGCAACACCGGAAGCGCAAAAATTGCAGCCCGTTCCGTCACCAGGCTCAACGTACCGGTCACCTCGCATAATGCTACTCTTGCGGGGGCACTCGTATCTTTTGTCACCAAAGGCGGAATCGAGGTGACCATCGAGGGCAACGCGGTCGTGAAGTTCCTGATGGTCACAAAGACGTTCCCGTTTGCCCGGACCGTACCGGTCACGATTGCACAGGTCGCCGGGATCGTGACTGGGCAGAAAAAGGACGGGTAAGCCGCGGGTTTCAGCGCTTTTTTGTCCCGCTCTTATTCCTTGTTTTCCTCTTCTTTTCCGTGCCGAACAGTTCATTCACCATCTTCACGGCGCACAGATCCCCGCACATCGAACAGGTGTCCATCTCCCCGTCACGGCAGTGGATTGCCCGTGCATGATCGCCGTACAGGGCGAGCCGGAACTGTGCGTCCCAGTCAAGCCGGTGGCGGGCATCCGCCATCTGCACCTCGCGCTCCATCCGATATCCCTCGTGGCGCCGGACAATGTCCCCCACGTGTGCCGCGATCTTTGCGACCCGGGTCCCCTCGATGATGTCCTCAACATCCGGCAGGGCGAGGTGCTCGCTCGGCGAGACCATGCAGAGGAAATCCGCCCCGTTCCGGCAGGCCTCCGCCCCCCCGATGGCCGCAACCACGTGATCGTAACCGGGCGCAATGTCGGTGACGATGGGCCCGAGCAGGTAGAGCGGGGCATGATCGGTGATCTCCTTGATCATCCGCACGTTGTAGCCCACCTGGTCAAACGGCATGTGGCCCGGCCCCTCGATCATCCGCTGGACGCCCCGGGCAAGGGAGCGTTGTGCGAGCGTCCCGAGCGTCACGTACTCCACCGATTTTGCGAGTTTGCCTGCGTCCTGCAGGCAGCCGGGCCGCATCCCGTCTCCGAGGCTGATGGTCACATCGTGCTCCGCGAGAATCTCCAGCAGGTAGTCGAACTCGGAAAAGAGCGGGTTCTCCTCGTCACGGAGCATCATCATCGCGCAGTGGAACGTCCCGCCCCGGCTCACGACCCCCATCAGGCGCGGGTCGAGCCGGAGGGCGTCAAGCGCCTGCCGGTTCACCCCGCAGTGGAGGGTCAGGAAATCCACGCCCTGTTCGCAGTGCTCCCTTATGACCTTAAAGAGCAGGTCGGCGTCCACGTCTGCTGCGTTTCCCGCCCGGCGCACCGCCTCGTACACCGGCACCGTGCCCACCGTGGTATCGAGGGCGAGCATCTTTTTCCGGATCGCCACGAGATCCCCGCCGGTCGAGAGGTCCATGATCGCATCGGCACCGTTTGCGAGGGCTGCCCCGGCCTTCTTTTCCTCAAGCGGAAAGTCGCACCGGGTCCCGGAGGTCCCGACGTTCACGTTCACCTTGACCGTGCACCCCTCCCCGATGGCACAGGGCCGGTGCCAGCGCTTTGGGTTTGCCGGGATCACGATCCGCCCGGCAGCTATTCGCCGGGCCATCCGTTCCGCGTCCATGCCCTCCGCCCGTGCCGCCTCTGCGACAGTATCGGGAACACAGGAAGAGCAGCTGCGGATGAGCATATCCATAACAAACATCTGTTGGGATGCTTTATTATTGTGCATGCAGGTCAGGTGGATCCCCGAACAGGGGGCGTTTGCAAACTCGTATATTTTCGGCACAGTCCTCGTTGACGCCGGTCTTCTTCCCATGGCCATCCGGGAGTACCGGGACGGGATCGACACCATCGTTCTGACTCACTGCCACTTCGACCACATCGCCCATGTAAAAGAGATCACCCACATGTGTAAGGCGAAGGTCGCGATCCACCGGGACGATGCCGTGGGTCTTATTGAGGATGCACGGAGCCTTTCGATGCATTTTGGCGCCCGCTCGCCCGGCATCGTGCCGGACATCAAACTTAACGATGGTGACACTATCGGCGGCCTTCAGGTCATCCACACGCCGGGCCATACCCCGGGGAGCATCTGCCTCTTGTCAGAGGCGGACAAGGTGCTCATCAGCGGCGATACTGTATTTACCGATGGGGCGTTCGGCCGCTATGATTTCCCTGGGGGGAGCAGGCAGGCGCTTGAGAGATCCCTTGACCGGCTCGGGCAACTCGATGTTGAAGGGCTGTACCCGGGCCACGGGGAGCCGGTGGACTGCGGCGGGAAACGGCACATTGCCGCAGCACGGCAGCTCATGAAGGCCGGGTATGGATAGGGGGATCTATTGCATTGTGTTAAAAAACCCGGCCTGCACGGTCCGGGTGGGAGCGCTTGGCCCCGTTTCGTTTGCGGCCGGCTGGCACTGCTACATCGGTTCAGCCCTCGGTCCCGGGGGCCTGGTGCGGCTTGAACGTCACCTCCGCCTCGCAGAGCACCGGGACAGGCGCCCGAAATGGCACATCGATTACCTGCTCACGGATCCCCGGTTTGTCGTCGCGTACGCGGTAAGCGCCCCGACCACAAAACGGCTCGAATGCCAGCTTGCTGCCACCCTTGCCCGGGATGGGGAGGGCATGGAACACTTCGGGTGCAGCGACTGCAGCTGCCCGTCCCACCTGCTGTACCGGCGCAGGGACCCGGAGGACGAGATCGTCGCAGCTTTTACCGGCCTCGGGCTCACTCCCGGGATCAAAACTATCATTATCCCAAAAGGGAAGGGTAACCTATGAAAGTTCTCGGGTTGTCGGGCAGCATGCGCAAAGAGGGGAACACCGCACAGCTCATCCAGGTGATCCTCGGGCAATGTAAGGAGGCGGGAATCAAAACGGAATTTGTCTCCCTTGCCGGTAAGAAGATTTCTCCCTGCATCGGCTGCCTGAAATGCAAAGAGAAGAAGTGGTGCGTTATCGAGAACGATGACTGGGGGAGCATCGCGCAGAAGGTGCTGGACTGCGACGTGCTTGTGATCGGTTCACCTACCTATTACTACAATATCTGCGGCCAGCTCAAGAATTTCATCGACCGCACGTACTCGCTCTACCATGATCACAAACTCGCGGGGCGTAAGGGGGTCGTGGTCGCCGTCCATGCCTCGGCCGGCGCTGACCGGACGGCAAAAACCATAGAAGGGTTCCTCAATGCCCACGAATTTTCCTCCCTTGGGACGGTTATCGGTAAAGGGACTGACGAGGGGGACGTGCTCGGCGACGCGGATGCCGTCAGGCATGCCGAGAAGGCCGGGGACAGGATCGTCCGGCTGCTCCGCCCCCACCATGACTGAAGAGACCCCTCAGTACCCGTAGCGCTTCCCCGGTCTTTCCTTCGCATAGTGCCGATCTCACCGTTGAACAGGGTACGATAAAAGGGATAATAAAAATGCCCGCGCAGGATGGGAGTGGTCAGGCCTTCCGGTAGAGGGTCGTGCGCCGGCAGAGCGTCCGGCCCAGGTCTTTTGCCACCCGCTGCATCTCGGCCGGGTCAAGGTAGTCCGTGTTGGATGCCCCGGCCCCCTTGGAGATGCTCTCCTCAAACATCGTGCCACCGAGGTCGTTTGCACCGCCGAGAAGGCTCAGCTGCGCCATCTTGATCCCTTCCTTGACCCACGAGACCTGGATATTCCTGAAATTATCCAGGAAGAGCCGGGCAACGGCGACCATCAGGATATCCTCGCGGCCGGTCGCACCCGCCCGGGCGGTCCCGTTCCGGAAGATCGGCGTGTTCATGTGGATGAACGAGAGCGGGACAAACTCCGTAAACCCATGGGTCTCGTCCTGTATCTCCCGGAGGATGGTGAGGTGCCGTACCCGGTCTGCATCGCTCTCGCAGTGGCCGTACATGATGGTCGCCGTCGTGGGTACGCCCATGTGGTGCGCCTCTTTTATGACGCGTACCCATTCTGCGGTCGGGATCTTCTGCGGGCAGATCTGTTTACGTACCGGGTCGACGAGGATCTCGGCTGCCGTCCCGCACATCGAGGCAAGGCCGGCCCCTTTCATCGCGGTGAGTACCTCCTTTGTCGTCATATGGCTCTTCTTCGCCGCGTACGCGACTTCCATCGGGTTGCTTGCATGGAGGTGCACTCCCGGCGCTGCATCAGTGATCCAGCGGTAGACATCGTTATAGGATTGCGCGGTAAAGGCAGGGTGCAGGCCGCTGACCGTACAGATCTCGGTCACGTTGCGGGACTTTGCAAGCGCTGCCTTCTCCCGGATGACTGCCTCATCGTGGAAATAGCACCCCTCGTCGCCCGGCTTCTTTGAGAAACCGCAGAAACCGCAGGCATTGACACAGATGTTGGTCACGTTGATGTTCTGGTTGCGGACATAGGTGACTGCATTGCCGGCGACCTTCTCCCGCTTTTCATCGGCAGCTGCAACAATCTTCCAGACATCGCGTTCATGAGTGGTAAAAAGGCACATCGCATCCTTTTCGCTGATCCGGTCCCCCCTCACTGCATCGGAGAGGATTGTTGAGAGGTCCCTTTCCATGCCGTCACCCTTCGTCTTCGTGTGTCACACTGTGTCATACTTAACGTAAACCTATCGGAATGCCCGCCCCCGGAGTACTTATAATGCCGTGGCGCCAATGTCCATTCCGGGAGAGTTATGCAAAAGGTCACCGTTTCGCTGTCGCGCAAGGTCGCCGACGGGTACGTCATCCCGCTGGGGCCGGCAAACCTTGTTGCCATCATCACCGATGTGGGGCTGGTCGGGTGCGGAGCTTTCGATGTGGCAGCATTGGACTCGTTCAGCTACCCTGCGGCAAAAGTCCGCCCTGCAACCGGGCCATCCATCATGAACACCAACGATATCCTCACCGGTATCGTAAAAGAGGTGAACCGGGGTGCGATGGGACGCGGGATCAGGAACGGTATGACCGGCCGGCAGGCGCTGGAACTGCTGTAACCGGATTCCTGCCCGGATATTAAAAAATCTCTTTTATCCTGTTTTTCCGGTTCACAGCAGCTCGTAGAGCGTTGTCCGCTGCCGGAGGGTCCGGCCGAGATCGGCAGTCATCCGTTCCATGACCTCAGGGGCAAGGTAACTGGCATCGCCCGCCCCTGCGTCCACGGAGACCTCATCCGTGAACATCGTGCCGGCAAGGTCGTTACCCCCGCACATGAGCGCGAGCTGCGTCATCTTGAGCCCGAGCTTGCCCCACGAAACCTGGACGTTGTCGAAATTGTCAAGGAAGAGACGGGAGACGGCGATCATCAGGATGTCCTCCCTGCCTGTCGCCCCTGCCCGGGCGATCCCTTCGGTGAAGAGCGGGGTATTGGCATGGATATACGACATCGGGATGAACTCGGTAAAGCCCCGGGTCTCATCCTGGATCTCCCGGACAATCGCCATATGGTCCACCTGGTCGCGGGCTGACTCGTACGAGCCGTACATGATGGTGGCAGAGGTGAGGATCCCCATATTATGGGCCTCCCTGATGATCCTTGCCCATTCTGCGCCGGAGATCTTTCTGGGGCAGATCACCTTCCTCACCGGTTCAATCAGGATCTCCGCTGCTGTTCCCTGGAGGGACCCGAGACCCGCATCCCTGAGAGCGGCGAGCACCTCGGCGGTCGTGCGCCGGCTTCTCTTTGCCGCATGGGCCACCTCGTCCGGGCTGAAAGCGTGGATGTGGATCTCCGGGGCGATCTCGTGTACCGCAGCGATGAGGCCCGTGTAACTGTCAAGGTCAAACGCCGGGTTGACCCCGGAGAGGAAACAGATCTCGGTGACATTGCGCTTCTGCGCCAGCCGGACACCGGCCTGTATCGTGTCGCGGTCGAGGCAGTAGGCCCCGGGATCGGTCGCTTTCTTCCCAAAGCCGCAGAACCCGCAGAGGTTCTTGCAGATGTTGGTCACGTGCAGGTTCTGGTTCCTGACATAGGTGACGATATCGCCAACCTTCTTCTCGCGTATCTCATCGGCAGCGGCCGTAATACGGAAGACATCCCGGCCGGTCGCTTTCATGAGGATATCGCCCTCCTCCGAGGTGAGCCGGTGTCCGGCCAGAACATCGTTCAAGAGAGGGATAAGTGGGGTTGCCATGATCATTACCAACGGGAAGGGGTCATATTATTTGTTTTTCCGGGGTCCTTTCTGCAGGTTCTTTGATTTTTTGGCCTTTTTGCCGGGGGCCGCTTCCTTCTTCTTCGCGTACCAGTCCCAGACGACCATCGCGATGATCACGACGATGATCACCCACCAGATATGGAGCGGGAGCAGGCCGACAAGGGGGACCGTAAAGAGGGCTTTCCCCACAATCCATTGCTTTTCCACCGGCTCGATCGTCTGGTTATTGTTGACCGTGAGGTACCCTTCATCGCTGACCGGGTTGTTGTCCCCCTTGGTGATGTAGCCGCCATGGGTGGTCGGGGCGGAGTACCGCACGTAGCCCTGGTTTGCGACCACGTACTGCTCAGGAAGGAAATACTTCGCATCTGCCGTACTGAATGCCATGCCCTGGGCATCCGCGGTGATATTTTCCGGGACCGTGACGTTCGTGGGATACAGGATGTAGTACCCGAACGCGGTCGTATTGCTCGTTGCAAGGGGAATATATTCGGTGGGGGTCACCGACCCTTCATAGGGGTTAAGGTACGACGGTTCGGGCTGCCCGGCATCGACCCAGGTCATGGCCCGGTGGATGATCGGGTGCTGGCTGGAGAGCGGGAGCAGGCCGATCTGCGCCCAGAAGTCGGTGTCGCCATCGGGGCGGTAGATGATCACGTCCCCGTAATCGCCGAACTTCTGGTACCCGGTCGCGTGTGCCTCATCCCACGTCTGGAGGGGGCCGAACCGGTCGGGGGCAACCACGACTACCAGGTCGCCGATGTTCATGTGGGGCTCCATGCTCCCCGATTCCACGGTAACGACCGCCGGCCACGCCCCGCAGATCAGGTAGAGGGCAAGCGCGATGCACGCGACGACTGCCACGACCCAGAGGATGTCGCGGGCAAGGGAGACCGCCCAGTGATCGCTTGTCCGGAACGCCTGGATCTTCGCGCGGATACCCTGCGGCTCTTCGTTGTCTGCCATCTCTTAGCGCTCTTTATTGGCGTTTTTTGTTAATATAGCGCACCCATTCCGGTGTGTTTTCTCCCAGTCATGCCGGAATAACGATCCGTACGAGGTAGTAAGCCCCGAAAACCACCAAAAAGAGCCCGCAGGCCATCATGATCCGCTGGTACGCGAGATCGGAGAGGATGGTCTTTCCCTTCGCGATGCCGGTGGAGACCACCGTGTACCACCCGAGGTCTGCACACCAGTGCCCGGCCATGAAGACGCAGGCGAGGAAGATCCCCCCTGCAAGGCCGGCGATCACCATCGCGCCCCCGACCGTCAGCCACCAGATCCAGAAGTACGGGTTCGCGACGCTCGTGACAAAACCGGCAAAGAACGGGCTGGTTGTGAATGCAGATTCCGGGCTTTTGCTGCCCGCAAGCGAAACCTGCCGGCTCCCGGCAAGGGTGAGGATGCCAAAAAGGATCAGGGCTACACCCCCGATGACCGCCACCGCAGTCGTGTACCGCAAGGCGACGGTGGCAAGGCCGGCCACGATCAGGATGACGATGATGAGCTCGGAGAGCATGTGGCCGAAGGTCACCCGGGGGCCCACCGTCCAGCCGCCGGCCATTGACGCGTTGATGGTGGCCACAAGCGTCGGGCCCGGGGCAAGGGCGCCGGTCAGGCCGACGACAAAGGCCAGAAGAAAAAACTGGAGCGTATCGAGCATGGTATCGGGAGTCCCCGGGGGTCGTGAAGTGAACAGGGTTTAGTGGACGATATTATCAAGGATTCCTTCGCGGACGAATAAGCGTGCAGATAGCATCATCTTTTTTCCCGGTGCAGCTCTATACTATCCTATGCTCGATGCGCAGCAGATCACGCTCCGGTTCCTCGATACCCGGCTCCAGGTGCACCCCGACGTGGTGCGGTACATCCAGGAGCAGGACAACCCGGAGCTGATCGACCGCATCATCGCCGGCGTCCCGGAGGATACCGTGGTTGTCTCGGCAAAGCATATCCCGGGCATGAACGCGACCCGGGACGGTGTGCGTTTTTTAACCGACCCGACCGTCGAGATCGTCTCGGGCGGCCCCGGTACTTCGGGAAGCGTCAACGGCACTGCCGATTACCTCCATTATTTCCGTGACCGGTACAGCCGGCTCGGCGGGATGATAAGGAGCAGGTGCGGGGCGATGCCCATCGAAGGGCTCACCCGCTCTCCCCGGTACCGGCAGGAGGAGTCCACGGTGATCGGGATGGTCGCCGAGGTCAAGACCACGACAAACGGCCACCGGATCGCCGAGATCGAGGATACCACCGCAAATCTCTCGGTGCTCTTCCGGAAGGACCGCCCGGTCTTTGCCGATGCCGAGCGCCTGATCCCGGACGAAGTGATCGGGGTCAAGGGCAAGCTCTCGAACGATGGCCGGCTCTTTTTTGCCGATCAGCTGTTCCGGCCCGATATCAGGGTCGATAACAAGCCGTTTATGAGCGAACAGCCGGGAAAAGCGGTCTTCATCTCCGATGTCCACGTGGGGAGCAACACGTTCCTTTCAGGGGCATGGGGCCGGTTTGTCGACTGGCTCGCGGAATCCGGTGCCTCCTACCTTCTGATCGCCGGCGACCTAGTGGACGGGATCGGGGTCTTCCCGGGGCAGGAGCAGGAACTGACTATCAAGAACATCTACGAGCAGTACGACGCCTTCGGCGAGATGATCAGTGCGATCCCGCACCGGATCAAGATCCTCGTCGCGCCGGGCAACCACGACGTGGTCCGGGGCGCCGAGCCCCAGCCGGTGATCCCGGCGCAGTTCACGAAAAAGTTCCCCGAAAACTGCATGCTCGTCGAGAACCCGACGCTTGTGAACCTGCAGGGCGTGCGGGTGCTGATGTACCATGGCCGGTCGATCGATGACATGATCGGCCTTATCCCGGGGGCGTCCTACGAGCAGAGCGGCAAAATGATGGAAGAGATGCTCCAGCGTCGGCACCTCGCCCCGGCATACGGCAGGCGCACGCCCATTGCCGCAGGAAAGTCCGACCGCTTAATTATCGACCCGCTGCCGGAGATCCTGCACACGGGACACGTGCACATCACTGGGCTGACAAACTATCGCGGGGTGCTGGGCATCAACGCGGGCACCTGGCAGTCGCAGACAGCCTTCCAGAAGCAGATGAACGTGAACCCGACCCCGGGACAGGCCGTGATGGTGAACCTCCAGACACTGGTGCCGGAGACGTTCTCGTTTTTGTGAAAAAAAGATCAGACCGGAATGATCTTCCGGTTGTGGACTTCGTTGATAACCTGGGCTAACCCGATATAGATCGCAAGGACCCCGGCAAGAAGACCCATAAGGCCACCGGCCAGTTTGACCAGGCCGCTTTCTGTCAGATCTGCTGCGACAAGAAGGGCGATCGTCAGGAACACCGCAAGGACGGTCACCTGGAGGCTCCGGTGCATGTTCAGGGTACAGATCAGGAGCCCGAATGCGACGACCCCCCAGACGGCAAGGAACGCTGCAAGATCAGCTGGCCCCGGTGCCTTTGCAAGGCCGAGAGCCGGCAGCATGAGGACGCCGGCAAAGCTCATCCAGAAGAACCCGAAACTCACGAAGGTTAGAAAACCGAAGTTGTTGTTCTTCTTCCATTCCATGAGGCCGGCAATGATCTGGGCGAGGCCGCCATAGAAGATTGCCATGGCAAAGATCGGACTGGTGATGCCGATGACCCCGGCATTCCAGAGGCTCAAGAGAATGGTCGTCGTCCCGAATGCGCACAGCCCGAGCGGTGCCGGGTTTGCGGTCTGGTCCATGAGGAAGATATTATTCCTGTTTGTTTCTTCATTCACCATGATTTCCACGTAACCTAAAATATCCTGACGCATGCTGACGCTGCTCACATGCATCATGTGCCCATAGTTTACCGGTACGGGCAGGACTTCTGTGAGATCGACCAGATGAGACAGTGCATTGATCTCTCTGTCTCTTGTGTCTTAACCCTTCGTTTGATGATTCCGGTGACGGGTGCCCTCAAGGTACTCGTGGGGCAGTCCAGGTGCCCATGCGGCACGTGGCGATGAGGAAAGGAAATCGTTTACAAAAAAAAGAAAAAATCGTTGTGGATAATCAGAAGCGGGGCTTCTGGTGTTTGGGCAGGCAGTCCCTGCAATAAACCGGCCTACCCTCGGTGGGCTTAAACGGCACTTCGCACTCTTTTCCACAGTCTGAACAGACAACTTTTGTCATTTCTCTGGGTCCGAAATTTCTCGGACCGCCAAATCCTCTTCTTTCCATTGAATTAACTCATGCAGGTTGATATCTGCGCACTATTCTTTACCTCGCCAGCATATATACGTCTGCACCGGACCATACCTTTTCACTGCCCTGTACCACGGGGTTGGGTCTCCGGCTTTTCTGCCGTTAAACCGGTTCCGAACCTCTTTAGAGGACACCCGTTTAGCGAAAATCCCGGGCCCGGGACCCGCTCCTCCCTTTCCCCTGCCAGAAGCACCATAAGGGTCCTGAACGCGATGCCTGGTGCACCGATCGAATTCCCGGGGAACAAAGCCTATCATCAGGAGAGACTTATTACATTTATGGAAATTTCAGAAACCGGTAAGCCGGAAGACCGGATTGCAGCACTGGAAAAAAAGACCGCGGAGATGGAAGCACTCGTGAAGGGACTGGTGGACGAGATGCTCGACTTCAAGGCACTCGCCCAGACGATGGCCAAAAAAGCCGGGGAACAACGCCCGCAGGAACCTGCACGGGGACATGTTGTGGTAAGCACCGCCCCCCAGGCGCCTGAGAGCCCTGCCACATCCCCGACCGTTGCAGCCCCGCAGGAGAACCGCACGGTGATCCGCCCGAAGAGCGCATCCCCGCCGGAGGTTACGGCCGAGCCGGAGCCCGAGATGGTCCGGATCATGCAGACCGACGGCACCATGAAAATGGAAGTCCGTCGCGGGGACAAGAACCCCCGTGACTCCACGGGATCCGGTCGCCGCAAGTAACCTGCGCCGCTGACACGATCGGGCCCGGCACCACCCGGGAAATCGCGATGGGGCGAGGGGACCCACCACCCTTTCTTTTTTTCAAGTGAGGATTTTAAAAAAAAATTGTCTGGCTCTCGTTTGAATATCCAAATAATTATCCACGCATCGTCCAATCTGTACTCAGGATACCATTGCCATGGGCCCGGATCTCCTCGCACGGAAAGCATGGGCCGGCGCCGGATTCCTCATACTCGTCCTGTGGCTCATGCTCTTTCTCTCCGCAGGGTCACCCGGTTTCTGGCAAGCCTGGTGCTACTGGGCAGTTTTCTCGGCCTGTGTTATCCTGATCACCCGGTACTTCCTAAAGGCCGATCCGGAACTGATCAAAAACCGGCTGCCGGCAGGGCCGGGTGCCGAACGGGAGCGGAGCCAGAAGATCAACCAGATCTTCATG
>Ga0209039_10001323_pt1 | contig 23432 bp, 16 predicted proteins | sample BogFormECP12_OM1_FD_188238 | JGI IMG/M metagenome (GOLD analysis project Ga0209039, IMG submission 188238) | Bog forest soil microbial communities from Calvert Island, British Columbia, Canada - ECP12_OM1 (SPAdes) (version 2) | ecosystem: Environmental > Aquatic > Freshwater > Wetlands > Bog ... | reverse complement strand
ACGTAAAGACTTTGTTTGCAGAGAATTACGGAATTAGATGCCCTCGGCAGAACCACTTTCGCAGTAAACTACCGCTAGTAACCATATCGCCTTCCAGAGCAGTTCGAAGAGAAGCAACGGCAACATTTGTAATGGATATCGAATTCCCAAAGCCATCAGCGCCGACAATGCCGCCAGCAGGCTGCAGGCAACACCATGCATGAGGTCCCATGGTTTTGCGTGGTGGATTATTCCGGGCCATACTTCGGATCCGAGCCCCACGAATATAAGCAGGTACATGGCCCTCATCAGATACAGGCGGAACGTTGATACCTCAGTCATCGCGCGACTCCCTCTCTTCAATTAAGCGGAATTTCCGATTTCAACTCTATTTCTGCGCAAAACCATATGCCTGCTGCCCTCTCGCGTCAAGTCCAGCAGATCGACATAGCTGCCGACCGATCGCATCGTGGCTCGTTTGGCAGCGGGGAGCGCGAAGGTGGACGTCCTTTGGCCTCCTCCGCGGCTCGTCATCCGGCCCGTGCCCGGAGCGGCTTTCGCATGGCCATCCAACGCCGGTGCTCTGGTCGGTGGCGTCGCCGACGCGACAGGCGGTCCATGATGGACCTTGCACCTTGCGTAGGGGCGGGTTTACCCCGCCATTTTCGCGGGTGGCGCACAGATCGCCGTATACGGATGCGCCCCAATCTGCGCCTCGCATGACAATCTTCATTATCGCGCGTCAGAGCCTTGGAACGAGATCATTGTGGACGGCGATATATAGGCGCTACTGAAGACAAGCCGCGGAGGAGGCCAAACTACGGCTACCTCCGCGCTACCGACTGGAAACCTTCGAGCACCCGACGCTGGAAGAAAAACGCGCCTTTATTGTCAATTCGCGATGTGACGCGTTGTCCCCGGCCGGCGGCGGTTGCGGGTGCGCAGGCAACCGGTTTCTTTCCTGCGCCACGAGGTGCGAGATGCGCGCTCTGCCGTTCGGGAGCGGGTAGCCACGGACAGTGCATTTCTGTCCGTGGGCATTTCTCAGGCGCGATATCCCAAAGGCAATCTTCCGTAATCAATCTGAATGGGGCAGGCCGCCACGGTTGCCTTGTCCAAAGCAAAATTGTTGTAACTGGACCACCGCCAGAAGAACCCACGGTCAGGACTGCACTGACCGTGGCTACCCCCTCGCTATTTTGCCATTCTCTGCCATCACATATTGTTGACCTGTCAGCCGCGACAAGTGAGAGGCGAGGCCGTCGCCGAAATTCCAAGGCCGCCTACCGTTAAAGCCAAAGCTTCCCTGAAGCTGAGAATCGAGATTGAATGTCGACATTAGCCGGTCCGCCTGGGCATTGCTGAGTTCTCGAATGCTCGGCAGGACATGGGAAAGGGTGTTCCCCTCGTCGAAATTAGCACAACGAGGCAAAGCTGCAATATAGGCGTCGACCATGCGAGGCTCCGTCATGAGAAGCGAGACAACTTTCTCAGGTGCTTCATCCCATGTAGACGCAAGAGCTTGGAATTTACCAATGAATCCGTAGGGGTCGATACCGAGCTTTACTGCGATAATGGGTACGCCGCGCGCGAGCGCATAGCCCACCTCTTGGTCGGTCCAAAGGCTGTCGTGGAATGTCTCGGTCAGCAGAGCCACGAACGCATCCATTGATGCCAGTGCGTTTTCAATCTCTTCCTGCCACTCTTTCGTGGGGTGGATATCTTGATGCGCAACAAAGCATGATGCTCCAAATTTTTGCATCCTCTCCTTTAGCTCAGCAGCTTTCTTCTTTACGTCTGCTTTGTGGCTAAGGAAGACCCGGTACCCGTCCTCGCCCCAAATTCGTTGTCTGGTTGCGGGAGTAATCGCACGTTGGCGTGACTGAAGGGCTCCCGATTCCCTCCGCCAATCGCGATCTTCCACTTTCTCAGTTTCCAAGAAGACATCAGAAATGAATTCGTGCGGCACGTTGTGAATCTTATTAAGGTCGGCTTTAATTTCGTTCTGGAGTTGTTTCCGCCTTCCGACAGAGTCAAGATATGTGGCTTCTGGAGCAGTGATAAAGAGGGCGTGCCCGTACGTCCCGCCGTCCCAGTTGTCGTAATCCCATTCTTCATGGACTCGAATTTGTGAGTTGACAAGGATGTCCAGCTTTTGGCGATCCCCAGCCTTGGTGTATATCTTGGAAAGGACAGCTAGGTAATGCTCAATGTCCTTCGAAAGTTGAAACTCCCGTTCGCTCATCGCGTCCCTACCGTTTCTTTCGTGTCTCTCATGCGTAGCTTACCTGAAGTTCTTAACGCCAGGTTTCACCCCGGCATGTCCACCGTCCCTTCCTCTCTGCCAAGGTCGATTCCCGAATGCGGGAAATGCCCCTAAAGCAAGTAGCAGTGTTTGGGCGCGCAGCAAACTACTCCGCGGTACCCGCTTCGGAGTCAAATCCTTGCCTTATTAAGGCGACCTTCGTCATAGTGACTAGGTCGTCCGACTTACAAACCACTGCAAATCCTGAAAAAGCATTAGGGCCGGTTACGTGGTGATTGTAAGGCTCAACCCCAAAGCCCGCATATTCGAACGGAATGTATTCCTTGACTGGGACGTGTCTCCCCCCGCTCGTCTTGATAATGCTTACCATGAGGTTGGTTAGCTCGAAGTTGTCAGCGCCCAAGAATTCGACCCTTGGGCGGTGGTTAATAAAGACCACAGCTTGATCTCGTTGCTTACCAGCCCTGGTTATTTTTCCGAACCCGATCTGCACTGCCTTCCACTCGTCGTCTACTCTCACGGGGCCTGCAAACGCTCTTGGGTACACGCGCTCTTCGCCGTTCGGCCATTTGTAGGTGAACCGCGGCGCGGGAGTCGGTACAGCAAGACCCTGCCAGTCAGTCTTAGCGATGCCTCCGCTTGCCACACGCAGAAAGTGGAATAGGTCCCGCTTAAGAATCCGCCGCTCTGAGCCGATCACACACACGCGGAGCCTTCCGGACTCGACCTCTGGCTTCAAATGCTCCTCTGATACTCTTAGGAACTCCGCAACTTCCTGAAGTGTGAGCACATCCGGTAACACAACGCCTTCGACGACCATTGATCCTCCACACTCAACCTTAAATTTAACCTAGTTATCTTATTACAGTTAGTTACGCTTGTAAACTCTTTTGAGGTCGGCTGGCGCGCACACATTGGGTTTGATGTCTGGTCCCAAGCCTCGCGTTGCGACCTCTCGCGCTCAAGTGTTCACGGCAGCCGAGAAGAGCAGGGGTTGGGAGCTAGGGGTTAGGGGTTCGGGATTAGGGGTTAGGGGGTCGGAAATCGAAGATTGCAGATTCGAGATTCAAGAACACAGCAAGTGGAGTTGGCTTGACGCCGTCATGTGGGGAGGTAAACTTGCCCCACGTCAGTTTCCCGCTTGACACGGACTTCGCAGAATGCGAAGATTGTTCATGCGGATCGTCAGCCGGAAGGCCATTCGAGAAGCGACCGCCCAGCACAGCGAGTGGGCTGCATCCCTGAATGCATGGTACAAAGTAGCCAAGAATGCAGACTGGAAGAACTTCGCCGAGGTTCGGATGGCATGGAAAAATTCCGACGTGGTCGGACGCTATGTGGTTTTCGACATAAGCCACAACTGCTGCCGGTTGATCGCGACGATCAAGTACTCGTGGAGGATGGTCTATATCCGACGCATTTTGAGCCATGCTGAATACGACGGGAAGGAGTGGCAACTATCATGATCGCCGTACCCGAAAAATACGCGCTGCCGGTGAGCGCGCCCATGCCGATTACATCCCAGAGCCAGCACCAGGAGTACCTGGCCGTCTTGGATACACTGGCCAGCAAAGATCGCCCCACGCGTGAAGAAGAGAAGTATGCGGAAGTTTTGATGACGTTAATTGAAGCTTACGAAGAAGAGCACGATTCCATTCCTGACGCTTCCGCCGTGGACGTCCTTCGAACCTTGATGGAAGCCCATGACCTCCGTCAGAAGGACCTGGTCCCAATCTTTGGATCTGAAAGCATCGTATCTGAAATCCTGCACAAGAAACGTGACCTCAACAAAGCCCACATCGAGAAATTGAGCAAACGATTCGCCGTTTCTCCCGCGGTGTTTTTCCCCGGATCAGAGTAGCAGGTTGCGGCGGGGAGCTGTCTCGCGGGTGGCGCAGACATTGGGTTTGATGTCTATTCGGGGCACGGGATTCGGGGTTAGGGATTAGGGGTTAGGGCTCGGGGCGTTACGAAATCAAGGCCAGTCCTGAGCGGCGTGAAAAATCCGCGAGATTTCAACGGTGTCTTGTTTAACCTGATACACCGCGATATAGGGTAACGGTGGCAAGGTCAGTTCGCGCCGCCCGCTCATGCGGCGGCTGGCTCGCCCCAGGTTGGGAAAATCCCTTAGCTGGGCGTAACCGTCATAGCTGGTGTTGGCTACGCGTGTGGCAGCTTCCGGGTTGTCACGTTCGATGCGCTGGCAAATGCGCTCGAGGTCTTCTGCGGCTGGCACCGACCAACGGATTTCCATCAGGGCTGAAGAAAGCGCCGAAGTCGCTCGCCCACCTGCTCATGCGTGAGATATTCACCGCGCTCTAGAGCATCTTCGCCCCCCTTTTCGGCTTCGACAACCGAGATTTACTTGATTTCCGCACCCAGAATAGGCAATATGCGCGTGGCGAAATGACATCCCGCAGGATGGGGCCGGCGCCACCAAGCATCCAGCGTTCGGGTAGCGTTCTGGCACGTTGCGACCCCACAGGCCAGAAGCAAATCTCTCGAAGCGCCGCGCCATCCTTCAGCCTGTCGCGCAGGATTCGAAGTGGCAATCAGCTCACAAATTGTCTCGTGCAATTTTGCGAATGAACGGCAATGGCTGACCGGCCATTGCGCCGCGCGGTCGCGGAGCGGACAGAGGGCGGGAGCCGCGATTTCGGCGGGTTTGAAGCCCCGCGGTTCCGTCGGCACCTAGGAGCGTCCAAGCCCGGCAAGAAATTCGGGCTAGGAACAATGCACTTAATTGTGGCCACGGAATAGGGATTCTGATTGCGGGCGAAGCCCGCCTTGGAGTGCGGTAGCAGCAGCTACCGCCTTTCTTGCCCCACACGCCGTATGAACCGAATGCGGAGTGCGGTAGCTGCTGCTACCGCACTCCAAGGCGCTTCGCGCAAGTGCTTCAAGGCGCTTCGCGCAAGTGCTAATGAAAAGGTGGGCGAAGTGAACAGTGTTGGGGGCAGGACCGCAACTTTATTCGGGAGGGGTAAAGATGAGGAAAGCGGCAATTGCCGCGGCGATGTTTCTGGCTTTAGGCGGAGGCATACTGGCGGCGGGGAGTGGACAATCGGCGGACGAACTGGCGAGCAATTTTTTCGCGCCGCCGGACTCGGCCAAGCCCTGGGCCTATTGGATGTGGCTTAACGGCAACGTCACCAAAGAGGGCATCACCAAAGACCTGGAGGAGATGAAACGGCAGGGAATCAGCGGGGTCCTGGTATTCCAAGTCGGCGATGCCGGCACTCCCGCGGGCGCGCAGTTCTTCAGCCCGCAATGGCATGAACTCTTCCAATTCGCGCTGCGCGAGGCCGCCCGCCTGGGAATGGGGGTGAGCGTCGATCTTTGCGACGGCTGGGACAGCGGTGGCCCGTGGATCACTCCCGACCAAGCCAACAAGAAGCTTACATACTCTGAGTTGCAGGTGGACGGGACGACCACGCTTGAGCGGCTTCTCCCCCTGCCGCCGGTGGTGGATAATTACTATCGCGATGTGGCGGTTCTGGCGATTCGGGAGAAAGCCACCCGCCCGGTGGCTCCGGCAAGGGTGACGGCCAGTTCGACGCTCGAGGGATACGTGGGAGAGTGGAACTTTTACCCCCAGGACGCCGTCGATGGCGACTCAGAAACCTACTGGTCTTCCGAGAAGAAGGCGCTCAGCCCGAACGATCCCACCTGGCTCGCGTTTGATTATGACGATCCTCTGCCCGCCAACGGAATCTATCTGCTGCCGGGTCCCGCGAGTGGTCCACGCGAATGCGAACTTCAGTCCTCCGAGGACGGCGAGACCTTTACTTCCGTAAGCCGTTTCACCCTGGAGAAAGGCCAGGGGAAACGCGTGGATTTCCCGACGGTGCGAAGCAAGCATTTCCGGCTCGCGATGACTTCGGCTTACGGGACGCCCGTGCAGGTGGCGGAAGCCGTGCTGCTGCGCCAAGGAGACGAACCGGCGCTTCGTCGCGGGGTCAAATGGTGGTGGTTCAAGTCCGGTAACCGCAGCTTCTGGGATTATCCCCGCCAGGGGCCCGCAGCGTTGGAAGAGGAGTACCCGCAAGACGGCGCGGTGGATTGCCAGTCGAAGGAGGTCGTCGATCTCACGGCATCTATGGATGCGGACGGACGCCTGAGGTGGGAGGTGCCGCCCGGCCGGTGGACAATTTTACGCTTTGGATACACCCTCGAAGGCCAACAAGTTCGCGGCACATCCCGCAATTCTCAAGGCGGATACGAGGCCGACATGCTTGACCGCGCCGGCATCGAGAGCCACTTTGAACATACCGCCGTGCCCCTGCTCGCGGATTCTGAGGCCTCCGGCACGCACGTACTGAAGTATTTCCACATTGATAGTTATGAACTGGGGGCCGATGTGCGCGGCCAGCAGCCCACTTGGTCGCGAAACTTTCGCGAGGAATTCAAACCGCGCAGGGGCTACGACCTGCTGCCGTACCTTCCGGCCTTGGCGCGGCGCATCGTGGACAGCCGCGACGTGACCAACCGCTTTCTTTTTGACATCCGCTGGACCATCGGCGACCTCATGGCGGAGCGATTCTGGATTCCCTATGGCGAACTCGCACACCAGCACGGCATCGGAATCCAAAGCGAAACGGGTTATGGCACTTATCCTTATCCCCACATCGACGGACTGCGCTGCGCGGGGAACAATGATATACCCATGGGGGAATTCTGGGTTGGCACCGACATTATGTCGCAATTTAACCCTTGGGGGAACGTCATCCGCACCGTCGCGACTGCGGCGCACGTTTATGGCCGCCCCATTGTGCAGGCGGAATCCTTCACGGCGTGGACGCATTTTCAGGAATATCCGGAATTTCTCAAGCCCATTGGCGATCAAGCCTTTCTCGACGGACTTAACCGCATGGTCTTCCACCAGTACACGGCGCAGCCCCTACCGGACTTTAAGCCAGGTTGGCAATATGGAGCAGGAACGCACTTTGACCGCAATCTTACCTGGTGGGAGGAGGCCCGAGGATTCTTCCAATACCTGGCGCGCTGCCAGTACCTTTTGCAAAAAGGGCGATTCCGCGCCGACGCACTCTACTTTTATGGCCAGGGGGTAACGAAGTTTCTGCCTTCCCACGAGTACCTGCGTCCGGCGCTGCCGCAGGGTTACAACTTTGACGCTATCGATTCCGAACTCCTGCTGCACGGCCTGGCCATTGACCATGGACAATGGACCTTGCCCTCGGGAATGAGCTATCGCGTGCTGGTGCTGCCGGAGAATGGGGTGATGTCAGCGGCCGTGCTGCGCAAAATCCGTGAACTGGTGGAGGCCGGTGGAGTTGTGGCGGGGTCCAAACCACAGCGCACCCCGGGGCTCCAAGGTTACCCCCAAGCTGACCCTGACCTGAAAAAACTCGCGGATGAAATATGGGGCGATGTCGATGGTGTGAAAGTGAAGGAAAGAAGCCTGGGGAAAGGAAGGATTTATTCCGGCAAGTCATTGGCGGAAGTCTTCGTGCAGCAGAACATCGCGCCGGACTTCGCGTATCGCAGCAGCGTAGGCGGGGCATCGCTCGATTTCCTGCACCGCAGTCAGGATAATTCGGAGGTGTACTTCATCTCCAACCGCAAAGACCGCGATGAGCAGGCTGAATGCACGTTCCGCGTGGCGGGCAAACGGCCCGAGCTGTGGGACCCGGTTACGGGTGAGTCTCGGCCCGCAGCAGCCTTCAAGCAAGCCGGCGGCCGGACCAGCTTGCCCCTGGAACTTGCGCCTTACGGTTCGTTGTTCGTGGTCTTCCGGCAGCCCATAAGCGCGGACGCGCAGGGGCAGGCCAGCAGGAATTTCCCGCTTTACATGAACGCGGAGGATCTCCAGGGACCGTGGGGCGTGAAATTTGATCCCCAGTGGGGTGGGCCGGCGGATGCGGAGTTTGAAAAGTTGCTGAGCTGGACGGCGCGGCCGGAGGATGGGATCAAGTACTATTCCGGCACGGCGACCTACCGTAAGTCGTTTGATCTTCCGCCGGCGCTCGGAGGGTCGCACGCGAGATTGGCGCTCGATCTTGGCTCTGTGAAGTACGTCGCGCAGGTCCGTTTGAACGGGATCGATCTAGGCCCGCTGTGGACCAAGCCCTTTCGCGTGGAAATCACGAACGCGGTGAAGCCCTCCGGAAATGTGTTGGAAATCGACGTCGCCAATCTCTGGCCGAATCGCATCATCGGTGATTCCCGGCTGCCGCCCGAGCGGCGCTACACGCATACCAATATAGTTTACAAACAAGACACGCCGCTGTGGGAGTCGGGCCTGCTGGGACCCGTCAGGATCGAGTTGATTGAGGACCAGGGGAGGTAAGGTTAGCGCGGGGTTTCCTGAAACACGGGTGGCGCATACATTGCCTTATATGTATGCGACCAGACGTGCACCCGGGGAAGCGCATACCTGAAGAGCAATGTATGCGCCACCCGTCGGGGGGTCTGATTATCATAAGTAATATGGAGGGTTGCCATGCGTAGTCTATTGATTGGGCTTTTTAGCTTGATGATCCCGGCGGCTGCAATCTTCGCCGCTGAGGCGCAAAGTGTTTTGCACCCGGTGGATTTGCGCTGCGAATATCGCGCCAACCCCTTGGGCGTCGACACGCTCGCGCCCCGGTTGAGCTGGAAGCTTGCGGTTGCCGATCCAACGGCGCGGGGACTGGGCCAGTCCGCCTACCAGGTTTTGGTGGCGAGCAGCGAAGCGCTTTTGACCCGCAATCAAGGCGACCTTTGGGACAGTGGCAAAGTGAACGCTGACGGGTCGATCCAGGTGCCGTACGCTGGCAAAACCCTGTCGTCGGGTGAGCTAGTGTGGTGGAAGGTGCGCGTTTGGGACAACGACGCGAAGCCCTCGGCCTGGAGCGAGCCGGCGCGCTGGTCCATGGGCCTTCTCGCCGCGAACGATTGGCAAGGGACATGGATTGGCCTCGACAGCGGAGAAGAGAAGGCGCAAGAGTTAGAGGGCGCTCACTGGATTGGCGCCGGAAGCTCCGCTCCGGGAACGATCTATCTTCGCCGCACCTTCGAGGTCTCGCACGATAATCCCGTCTCGGACGCGCTTTTGTTCCTGGTGGGTTCGGGCGCCACGACGCTCTCCATTAATGGCGGCGAGGCGGAAAAGTCCGAAGGCATGAAGGATCCCTTCTCGGCGGATATCAATGGTTCCGTGCACACCGGCACGAACACGCTGGCCGTGAGCGTCGCCAGCACGGGAACCGATTCTCCCGCCCTGATTGGCGCGATCGAACTCGATCTGGCCGACGGCACGCGCGTGATGCTGCGCACCGGGGAGCAGTGGCGGGTTTCTTCCACCGAAGCGCCCGATTGGAGCAAGAAGGATTTCAACGATTCATCATGGGAAGCCGCCAAGGTCCTGGGTCTTTACGGCGTGGCGCCATGGGGAGACACGAACTGGTCGACGGGATACATTCAAAGGCACTGGCCACCCATGTACGGCAAGGCGCCGTGGGGAGATGTGGGCTGGGGCTGGCGAACCGTCCTCCCCGCGCGCCTGCTGCGCAAGGAATTCAAGGCCGCTCCCCAAGTCAAGCGCGCCACGCTCTATGTTTGCGGCCTGGGACTGTTCGAAGCCTACCTGAATGGGGAGAAAGTAGGCCACGATGTATTGGTGCCCGCCCTGAGCGAGTATGACAAGCGCGTATTTTACTTGAGCTATGATGTTACGAAACTCCTGCGTCCGGGCGCGAATGCGCTGGGTGTGATGCTGGGCAACGGCCGCTTCTTCGCGCCGCGCCTCAATATACCCACTGCCATGCGGACGTTCGGTTATCCCAAACTGCTTTTGCAACTGGAAATGGAAATGGCGGACGGAAAAATCGAGCGCGTGTCGAGCGACGATACCTGGAAACTGACCACCGACGGTCCCATCCGCGCCAACAACGAATACGACGGGGAGATTTACGACGCGCGCAAGGAGATGGCGGGCTGGAGCCGTCCGGGTTTCGCCGATGCGGGTTGGCAGCATGCGCAAGTGGTGGAAGGTCCCCTCGGGGTCCTCACGGCGCAGCCGATTGCGCCGATCCGCGTCACGGAAAGTCTGAAACCGATTGGCGTTCATGAGGTGCGGCCCGGCATTTATGTCTTTGATATGGGCCAGAACATGGTGGGCTGGTGCCGCCTGACGGTCGCGGGGCCGACTGGCGCCAAGGTCACGCTTCGCCATGCGGAAAGGCTGCGGTCCAACGGTATGCTTTACATGGACAACCTGCGCTCGGCGGAGGCTACCGACACTTACATCCTCAAGGGAAAGGGGACGGAAGTCTACGAGCCGCGCTTCACCTACCACGGCTTTCGCTATGTGGAAGTGAAGGGTTTTCCCGGCAAGCCCACGCTCGACTCTCTGGAAGGGAAGGAGGTGCACGACGACCTGGAGCCCGCTTCGGAATTCGCCACGTCGAACCCTTTGCTTAACCAGATCTACAAGGCGGTGCGGTGGGGAGCCAAGGACAATTACCGTAGCATCCCCACCGACTGCCCGCAACGCGACGAGCGGCAGGGCTGGCTCGGCGACCGTTCCGGGGAAAGCATGGGCGAGACTTATATGTTTAATCTCGCCGCCTTTTATGCCAAGTGGGTTGGCGATATGCACGACGCGCAGGATGCAGACGGCCGCATTAGTGACGTTTCCCCGGCGTATTGGCCGTTCTATTCTGACAACGTCACCTGGCCCGCGAGCTTCATCATGGTGCCCAGCCATCTATACGAGCAATATGGCGACGTGCGCGTCATCGAGCAGAATTACCCGGGCATGAGGAAGTGGATCACTCACATGGAAACTTACCTCAAGGATGACTTGATGCCGCGCGATACCTACGGCGATTGGTGCGTACCGCCGGAATCTCCTGAGCTGATCCATTCCAACGATCCCAGCCGCAAAACGGAAGGTCCCGTGCTCGGCACAACCTACTTCTACCACTTGCTCCGGCTGATGGCGAACTACGCGACGATTCTTGGCAAGCAGGACGATGCCGAGGAGTATTCGCAGCTTGCCGGCAAGCTCCTGGTGGCCTTCAACAAAACCTATTTTCAAGCCGCCACCAGCCAATACAGCAACGGCTCGGCGACCTCCAGCGTGCTTCCCCTGGCGTTACGCATGGTCCCGGAGGAAAACCGGCAGAGCGTTGCCGATGCCCTGGTTCGCAAAATCGCCGATCAGAATAAGAACCATGTGGCCACCGGGCTGATTGGCGGCCAGTGGCTGATGCAAGCGCTCACGGACTGCGGTCACGCCGGCGTTGCTTACCAAATGGCCACGCAGCCAGGCTACCCGAGTTGGGGTTACATGGTCACCCACGGAGCCACCACCATTTGGGAGCTCTGGAATGGTGATACGGCGAATCCCGCCATGAATTCCGGAAATCACTTGATGCTGGTCGGCGACCTGGTCACCTGGTCCTATCAAAACCTGGCGGGGATTCGCACCGATCTTGCGCATCCGGCCTTCAAGCACATCATCATGCGCCCCACCCCGGTGGGGGATCTGACTTACGTGAAGGCTTCGTACAATTCCTCCTACGGGAAGATCACCAGTGATTGGAAGATTGCCGGAGGACGCTTCACCTGGAACCTGAGCGTGCCTCCCAATACCACTGCCACGGTTTACGTGCCGGCAAAAGACCCGGCGGGAGTTACCGAAAGCGCCAAGCCGGCCAGCGAGGCGCGCGGCGTCAAATACCTGCGCACCGAGGCGGGAGCCGCGGTTTACGAAATCGGATCGGGAAGTTACCGGTTCGAGTCGCCCATGGCGCGATGAACTGAGGAGGTAGCGCGGTCCCCCGTTTTTGGGGTCCGCGGCTCTTACCTTGCCAAAAGCACTTTTTTGACGTTGGTGCTGCACTCTTGATAGTGATAATCTTCACCACTCTTTCGGGCGGCTGAACGGCCTCGGGATGCTGGGCGCCGGCGCGGCCCAGAGGACGTGGCGGCAGCCAGTTTGCGGAGGCAATTTCATGTCAAGTCTATCGGTCGGAATCATCCTGGCGATCATCGCGGGGGTCATTAACGGGAGCTTTGCCGCTCCCATCAAATATGCCAAAGTCTGGAAATGGGAAAACATCTGGGCGGTCTGGGCAGTTTTTGGGATGGTGGTTTTCCCTTGGATCGTGGTTCTCCTGACCATTCCCAATCCCGGGGATATTTATAGCGGGGTCGCCACGAAATCCCTCTTGTTGATGATCGCGTTCGGCTTGGGATTTGGTCTGGCGCAAATCTTTTTCGGACTCGGCATCGCGGCCATCGGCATGGCGCTGAACTTCGCCATTGCCATCGGCCTTTCCACGGTACTGGGCTCGCTGATTCCGCTGCTGGTCCTGCACCGGGAAAGGATATTCACTGACCAGGGCGCCATGATCTTCCTGGGAGTGCTGCTGGTTCTGGTGGGAATCGTGGGGTGCGCAGTTGCCGGGAAGATGAAGGACCGGCATCTTGAAGATGTGGACCCGCGCCCGCGCGAATCTGCGGCCCTCACGATGAGTTTTAAAGCGGGCCTGATCATTTGTATCCTGGCGGGAGTGGGCTCCCCGCTCATCAACTTCGGATTGGCCTTTGGCGCGCCGCTCCTGGCTCGCGCCGCCGCGCAGGGGGTCAACCCCAGCAGTCAGGCCAACGTGATCTGGGCGCCGTTGAACAGTGCAGCGTTCATCCCCTACATCCTCTACTGCATTTATCTCTGGAAAAGGAACAACACGGCACGCCTGTTTCGCGCCCCGGGAACCGGACGCAACTGGGTCTTCGGAGCCCTCATGGGGGGGCTGTGGTTTGGCAGCACGGTCATTTACGGCTCAGTCAGTGCGCGCCTGGGAGATATGGGGCCGATTCTCGGCTGGCCGCTGTTCATGTCGGCCATCATTATCGCTTCCAATGTTTGGGGACTTGCCACCGGCGAATGGAAGGGTTCCGGTATCAAGGCTCTGAACACCATGTTCGGAAGCATCTTCTTTCTGATTCTGGGTTTCGCCGCCCTGGCCTACGCCGGCCGGTTGGGATGAGGGAGCAGTGGACAGTGAACAGTGAACAGTGGACAGTGAACAGTGGACAGTGAACAGTGGACAGTGAACAGTGAACAGTGGACAGTGAACAGTGGACACAAAACAGTGGGCAGCAGGCAGGGAGAAGTCCAGACTTAAATTGACATACTACCCAAAACCGGTTGGCTGACGGGCTGCGGAGAAACCTTTCCGTGCTGTCATCCTGAGCGGAGCGAAGGATCTCGCTCTGAGTATTTTCAAGGCAATGCGAGATTCTTCGTCGCCTGCGGCTCCTCAGAATGACAGCGCCTTCGAGTTTTTCCTCAGCCTGCTAAATTCTTGAGCATTACTTACTGTCTTTCCCATCTGCCCACTGCCTACTGCCCATCTGCCTACTGCCCACCTGCCCACTGCCTACCCTCACCAAAACTTCGGGAGCAGGAAACCGGTGTGCCGGCAGTGCTCCTTAAAGGCTTCCCCGAATTGCCCGGCCAGCATGGATTCTTCTCTCCTCGCCTTGATCCAATAACCCAGGACGATCACACCAACTCCCGCGACGCATCGCCATTCGTCAATAGCCAAAGCTCCACCGACCGCGGCCAGATCGATTCCGGAATAAATGGGATGCCGGAAATAAGCGTAGGGACCCGTGCCGATGAGCTTGTGGTCCTCCTTGAGAGTGACTCTGGCGCTCCAATACTGTCCCAGGTGCCAGCGGGCCCACATTGCGATGGCGATGCCGATCCAGGTGAGGGCGACGCCCACAACGGCAAGAGCGAATGTGCGAGGGACAACGCGATGGCCAAGAACAGCAATCCCCGCTGAGTCGCTGAAGAGCAGTACAAAGCCCAGAATTTCCAGAAAAAGGGTGCCGTAACGCGACGCGAGGGATTCCTGGCTGACGGTTCGGCGCGTCTTCAGCGCGCCCGCCACCCAGTATGCGACAAAGACGATCCACGGACCTTCAATGAGGTAATGCCAAATCATGATCTGATGTGCCTTCGCGTAGCGCGGGTGACAACCTTGCTGGTTTTCCGCCCTGCATCCAACGCGACTTCACCACGGATCTGTCGCAGGGACCAGCATATTCCCTTGGTGCGGACTCGGCAAGTTTGCCTTCTGTAGTCCGCTGGGCGGATGGTTGTCCCGATACGGGGTTTGAGTTGATAGCGACAGTCAGGGAAGTTTTGAGTGTGGGCTTTTCTCACATGTGCAGCCCAATTCGAAGCGGCTGATCCTTGCCGGAAGTTCATGTTCTTGCAAAGAAGAAGCCGCGGTCAGGAATGCGCTGACCGCGGCTACCATCCGACGGGGAACGCGCAATGAATCGTTGATTAGCGGTTCCGTCAGCGCAATAATGATGGCGGTTGCGGGTTAGGGACAGACCCTGGCTGTAATCACTTGTCCCCCTGGACGCTATCCGCATCAAGTCCTCACGTCCAGGAACCGCCTGCCTCGCGGTAGCTCATACCCCCGCTGCATTTCCCGGTAAGATGGTGACAACAGGCGGGAGGACCCTACGGTTTGGTTTTAATCGACGGCTGCAATTCTTATGAGTCTGACGCGGTGTTTGCATGGAACCTTCAGAAAAGACAACAAAAGCTGTTTCGGCCAGTACTCAGAACGGGACGGGGGATCGTGCCACCCTGGGTTCCTTAAGCAAAACTATCTCGCTTTATGTGCTTAGCTTCTTGATTCTGGCTACGGTCGTCGTGGGTTTCATCTGGCACGACTTGCGCGCGGACTACCACGACACTCTCACCTATTGGAATGTGCAATTGTCCAGTTCTGCCGATGAGCGGGTCAGGGTTAGCACTTTGTTGCTCAAGGAGCGACGGACGGACACCGTAGCCATTGCCGAAAATCCCTGGACAATCCGCTTGCTCTCTGCGGGCGGAGGCAAAGGCAAAGTGGCGGAAATCCGGCAACAGGTGGAAAAAGAAATTACCCATATGGCCGCCGTCAATGGCTTCCTGGGGGGCGCCGTTGGAGATCGTGATTGTCAAATCGCGGCGCAAACGGGCCTGCGGCCGGAAATGGCTCAAGGTGTCCAGGAGGCTTGCCAGCGGGTCCAGCAGGAGGGCGATTTTCGAATCGACACGTTTGGCATGCAACCGGGGCATGTTTGGCTAGACCTTTCTGCCCCCGTGATAGCGGAAGGCCGGGCCTCGTCCTCAGCTCAAATCACTCACCGCATGGTGGGATCAGTGACGATGGTGTGGGAAAACTGGCAGGATTTTATTCTTATTCACGGATCGGAGAGCGTCCCCACCCAGACCAGCGAGACTCTGCTTGTCTGGAAGGGGGCTGGTGAAGCCTATATCTTTTCTCCCCGCCTCAATGCCCGGCTATTGCCGCCGTTCTTCCGGCGGCGGCTCGGCGGGTCGACCTTCGAGTCTCGGGCCGCCCGAGAGGGCGATGTGGCCTTTGGCGATTTCCTTGATTATCGGGGGGTGCGGGTCTTCGGGGCGGCGCAAAGAATCGCCGAGGACATAGGTAGCGTGGCCAGCAAGGTGGACTGGGATGAAGCCCTCTCGGCCTATCACCGGCGCCGGGTGCTCGATTGGCTGGCGGGGACTCTCTCCCTTTTATTGTTGGGAACGGTCATGGTGGCCCAGCATCGGAACGCGGCCGCGCGCGACTTTGCTCAAAGGGCGAGACAGCAGGAAGCATTGAGGGAGAGAGATCGCCGGTACAGGGTGCTTTTTGAATCGGCCGGGGATGGCATCTTCCTGATGCGGGGCGATCATTTCGTGGATTGCAATCGGAAAGCTCTTGAGTTGTTTGGCTGCGAACGCGAACAGCTTATCGGGAACACGCCTTATGCTCTCGCTCCACCCCAACAGCCGAACGGGTCAAACTCCCAGGAGGCGGCGCTCGAGAAAATAAGGCTCGCCCTGGAAGGACAGACTCTGCACTTTGAGTGGCAACATCTCCGGTTGGATGGAACGCCTTTCGAAGCCGAGGTTACTCTAAGTCACTTGGAGATTGCCGGAGAGGCTCATCTCCTCGCGCTGGTGAGGGATGTCACTGAACACAAGCAGGCGGAAAAGGATCTGCACGCTTCTCTCGAACAGTTGCGGGCGCTGGCCGCGCGGCTGCAACATATCCGGGAAGAGGAAAGGACGAGGGTGGCGCGCGAGATTCATGACGAACTGGGCCAGGCTTTGACCGTCATCAAAATCGACTTGAGTTCGCTGATTCATGCGCTGGCCAGGGACAAGAAACCAGCGTTTGCGCCCATTCTGAAGGAAGTGGACGAGACCATTGAGTTGGTGCGCAAAATCTCTGCGGAACTGAGGCCGGCCATCCTTGACGCCCTGGGTCTGGTGGCCGCTATCGAATGGGCCGTCGACGAATTCGCCTCTCGAAACGGAGTGAGGTGCCGATTGGACTTGCCACAGGATGAGATTGTCATCGACCCGGAACGTGCCACGGCCGTGTTTCGCATCCTTCAGGAGACCCTGACCAATATTGCGCGGCACGCGGAGGCAACGGAGGTGCACGTGAAACTGGCCAAAGAGGACGGCAGCCTGATGTTGGGCATTCAGGATAACGGCAAGGGCATTACCGAAGAACAAGTAGCGGCGGGCGGCTCTCTTGGAATCCTGGGAATGCGTGAGCGGGCTTCATTGTTGGGAGGTGAGCTCACCATCCGGGGCGCTCCACGAAAGGGGACAACCGTGAAGGTTCGGCTTCCGCAGGCCCATTCCAAGCAGGCGGGGGGGACACAGTGATAAGGATTCTCATTGCCGATGATCATGCCATTTTGCGGGGAGGGTTAAAGGAAATCCTGGTTCGCGAGCTTGAGGGTGTGAAGTGTGGCGAAGCCGGGACCGCCCAACAGGTTCTTTCCGAGGTGCAGAGCGAAAACTGGGACTTGTTGATCCTGGACGTGATGATGCCAGGTCGAAGCGGGCTTGACATCCTGAAGGACCTTAAAGGACTACGCCCCAAACTGCCGGTGTTGATTTTGAGCACCTATCCGGAAGCCCTTTTGGGCAAGCGAGCGCTGAAAGCCGGAGCATCCGGATACATGAACAAGGAATGCGCCCCGGAAGATTTGATCACGGCCGTCCGAAGAGTGCTGGCGGGCGGCCGCTATGTGAGTCCGGCCTTGGCGGAGATGCTCGCCCTGGACCTGGATCGACGCGGCGACGAACCGCTCCACGCCAGGCTATCTGACCGTGAAATGGAAGTGCTCCGGTTGATGGGTACAGGAAAGACCGTTTCCCAGATCGCCGATCTGCTGCATTTGAGCGTGACCACAGTGAGTACGTATCGCGCGCATATTTTGGAGAAGATGCACATGACGACCACGGCCGAGCTCATGAACTACGCGCTCCGCAATGGAATTGTGGATTAAATTGCCGGTAAGTCTGCCCCCTTTCGTTGCTTGATCGTCTGCCTCGCGCGTCCTCGTTATTTCCGAACATTCCCCGGAATGGCTGAAATCTGTGATTCCAGGTCACAGGTTTATGGCTGGTCATCGTACAAACTGGGATGCCCACCATGTAATCCATTCTATTCAAAAAACCGAGTTCCGTCGATTCCGCCGCCGCTCTGCGCGTTGCAAGATTGAAAAGGGAGCCCGCAGGGGCTTATCCACGCGCTGGCCCAACCCAGAGCAGGGCAATCAACTAGAAGGACTGACATGAGTTTGGAAGTACAGATTCAGGAGGCGGACACCCACTTCTCAATAAAGGCGGTGGGCCAATACAGTCTTGCCAACCTCTACGACCTTTTCGACAGACTAAAAGAAGAGAGTGAGAAACGTGGCGCCCAGGCAGTAATCCTTGATATCACCGAGGTTGCTGGAACCATTCCAACCGTGGACATGTATATGCTGGGCGTATATTGTTACCGAGTTTTGAAATCGTGGGTCAGAATCGCGATCATCTTCCCCGACGGGGGGGCCAACAAGTTCCTTGAGAATGTCACCCGGAACAGGGGACTACAAGTAGCCGTAGTTCCGGATCATGGCGCAGCGACGAAGTGGGTAAATCGGGATCAGTGATTTCGATTACCAAGACCGCAGTGAAAGGTGGGATTGGACCAGGGTTCCGTCAAAGTCCGACGGGGGTTATAAAGGACCCCTCACCCACCGCCTCGCGGTCCCCCCTCTCCCCAAGGGAGAGGGATAGAAATCAGAATCACAGCCCTCTCCCAGGGGGGAGAGGGATAGAAATCAGAATCACAGCCCTCTCCCAGGGGGAGAGGGATAGAAATCAGAATCACAGCCCTCACCCAGGGGGAGAGGGGGGACCGCGAGGCGGTGGGTGAGGGGGTTTTGTCACTCAATTTTGCAGTCCTCAATAAGGCAAGAGAAAGCCGCGGACCTACAGAACAGGTCCGCGCTACACTTGCTGCCTACTGCCTTGCTTCTCCCAAAACATCATAAAGCGGTTGGGCCGGGCGCAGGCTTCCGGCCTGGTCGGCCACGGTGATGGCCATGATTCGGATCTTCTCGTTATCGGGCAAGGTCAAGGTTGTTGCGCCCTCGGGTATATCCATGGAATACGCGAACAGGTAGCAGTAGGCGTAGACCTCATTGCCGCCCTGGGCGGTGTGGTGATGCGAGGCGTACCAGGCCACCGGCGCGCGCTTGATGAAGCCGGGATTAAGTCCGGTGTATTCGGGCTCGATGCGCACGATGGGTCCATGTTCCTTGATATACGCGCGGAATCGGCGGGTCCGTTCGGCTTGCCAACTGTGATCGTCCGCGGCGGGCTCCGGGGGCGTGGGAACTTCGAACTTATGTTCAACCCACGTGCGGTTGTTCCACTGGCCGATGTAACCCTGCCAATCCTGGATGTTCAGGTTAACGCTCGTATTGCCTAACCGGAAAGTTCCCTTTTGATCCCCATCGGCGGCGGCCAGGATATAAACCCGGTTAAACTTGCCAGCGGGCAGGGGGATACTTTGGCCGCGAGTGACCAAAGCATTGGCATGGTCCTTCCACGGCGGTCCAAGATGGAAGGTGATCCCGCCATAGGGCAGGGTAGTGGGAAGCATTTCGGCGGGAAGGTTTTCTCCCGCGGCGTCGAACCCGGTCGTGGACGCGATGCCGTCATCGCTGGCGGCGGCCAAATCGTACTTCAAATCGACGGATTCCGAGTGCGTTGGCGGCAGAGTTTTGGCGGGGGCTGCCAACTTCAGCGCAAAGGTGCGGATTCCATAGGCCCCCAGCGATATTTCGAGCTGTCCGTTCTCGACCGTGGCGGGGCCCAGGGGCAATTCCTGGCCATTGACCTCACGCGCGGCAGCCACCGGGCCGGCAAAGGCAACGCGCAGGTTGGGTACGGGCTCGCCGCGCATCTCGATTACGCGAACGATGACTTCGCCGCTTTCCTCCGCATTCTTCACCGCGGCTACGAACACGTGGTTGCTGTCAACGTGCAGGAAGGAAAAACCCTTCCCCAAGGCGCCGGCGTGGTGGGCGCTTTCGAAGGCAATCAGGGGAGCGTTCAGGCGCTGCGCCTGCCAATCGGTATTACCCTGGCGCCAGCCGCCCGCGTGCGAGGCGAGGCCGTAGGTGAATTCATGGTGGCCCCAGTCCTGCGTGATCTGATCGATGTAATCGTGGCCGTTCCCGCCGCCCAGGCCCGGGGTGTAAATCAGGGTCAGGCGTAGGGTACTGTCATCGGGTTTATCCGACCCCGTTTTGCAGTCGGAGAGCACGGTGACGCCGTAGGCCCCGCTTTTGTCGGTGAGGTCAAACCACTGGTGGGAAGCCACCTCAAATTTCAACGGGTCGTTGTTGCCGCGCTCGATCGTGCCCAGTCCCCAGTTGTAGGTTGCCTGAGGATTCGCGGCGGTGAGAGGGAAGGTAGCCTTGAGGGCAGCTTCCTTGGTTTTCCAGTCGATGATGTTGCCGAATTCCACAAGGTTGCCGGCATCACCCGCGGCCAGGCGGATCGTCTGGACGAACTTGGAGCCCTCGGTTTGGCGGGTCACTTCCACGGCCACGCGAACGGGTCCGCTTTCCACCACACGAATCTGGGCCGGACCGGAGACGTATCCGCGCGGCGGCTTCCGCTGATCATCCCAATCCATATTCCAACCGGGCCAATCGAACGGGTGTTCCGTCTGCAACGCCAGGCGGGCCGGGGCTGCGAGCAATTCTCGCTTGATGCTCTTGTCGTAAATGCTCGCCACATCGCCGTTGGCATCGACGGTCACGCGATATCGGGCATTTTCCAACGAGGATTCGCTCACTTTCAATTCGGAAGAGGCGGGCGCGGCCGTATCGGCAGGGCGGACGTCGTATACCGCGAAGCCCACGGACGGCACTTTGGCGAGGAACAGCACGCGCCCTGACCCCTCAATTTGTGAAGGCACTTCCTCGCCGTCCGGGCCGAACACGCGAACGGCTTGCGGCGCGCCTTGGGCAAAGGAAAGATCAGCTTCCACCACGTCCTCGCGCTCAATGTTGAGAGGGTTGTACACCACTACGGCGGCGCCTTCCACCTGCGTGTTCAGGCCGGAAGCGATGGCGGCGGTGGCGCTGGTCAGCACGCCCGCGAATTGATTCAGGGCGATTACATCATCGTTCCAGGAGTACTCGTAGGACTTGGGTGTGGCCGTGCCGGCCATGATGTCGTGGAACTGTCCGCCCAACACCAGCGTCCAGGCGTCGGTCAAACGCTGGGTGGGATAGGCAGGGCCGCCCAACCAGGCGGCGGCAACCGAGGCGCGCTCGGCGGCGTCAGCCAGTAACTCATTCTTGCGATTCCAGACCTTGTGCTGCGCTTCGGAAGTCAGCGAGCCGGCGGAATGATTCGTCAGCTCCAGGTCGCCCTTGTAATGCAGCAGGTGGCTGGCCTGGCCGGACTTGAGAATATCGAGAAACATCTGATCGGCCTTCGAGGAGACGACGCGCACGGGACCATCGCCCACTTGGATCGCGGGCCCCTTCGCCCGAGCGGTTTGCTCTTCGTCCAAATCGGTTCGATCGAGCGGGGACGGCAGAATCGTGCGACCCCTGGTTACGATGGCTTCGAGCAGTTTTACCGAGGGTTCCGAGGGAGAGCCCCCGATGTCGCCGGTGCCGTAGTAGTGATAATCGACGGCTAGGCCGGTGGCCTTCCCGTCCAGTTGCAAACGCTGGGGCCAGTCGACGTAGTTGGGCCGCTTGCTGAACTCCGTGCTCGACTTGCTGAGGTCGTAGTAGATCGTGCCGCTGTAGGTCATCGGGTTGAACGCTGCCAGCACGCTCTTGCCGTCCGGCCCGTCCCAAATCCCGACGTTAAAGGGAATGCCCTTAGGGGTCTGTTCCGGAGACCCGGGTCCCCCCGCCGGAGCGGATGAGCCCCAACTCAGTTTTTGCGTGGAGAATCCTTTTACTCCGGCCGCCGCCAGGATGCTCGGCAAGGAAGCGGGAAAGCCGAAGCAGTCCGGGATCATGTACTCAGCGCTCGCCACTCCAAAATCATGACGGAAATACTCGTTGCCGTAGAGGGCTTGGCGGATGATCGATTCCGGGGAAGGTGAGTTGACGTCGTTCTCTTCCATCGACGAGCCCGCGGGGAACCACCGGCCGGTCTTGACGTAATGCCGCAGCTTTTCGTAGTCAGCCGGGAAGTATTCCTTCATCATGCGGTAGCGATTGGCACCGCTGAAGTTGAAAATGTAGTGCGGATACTTTTCAAAAAGATCGACATTGGCGCGCATGGTTTTGGCAAGATATTCGCTGATGGCTTGCGGGTACTCCCAGCGCCACTCCGTGTCCAAATGGGCGTAGCCGACGACGTATAGGGTCGGCCTGGTGATATCGGGACCTGGGGCAGGCTTGGCCATCGGCTGCGTGGCGGCGGATTTGTCTTGCCCGCTCGCGGAAAATGCCGAAAGCGCCATCGCTAGGGCCATCAAGCTAAGAACTGCGGCGGCGCGAAATGAAGTCGATGTCGCGCGTCTTGCCGGCAACGGATGATGAGCGGTCTGGTTCATATGTCCCTCGTTGACTGGAATATGCGGGGTCTGAGAGTCCCTCGTGGGGGAAAAATCGCGTGCAACCCGCAGCGCGCCTCCCGGCAGAATTAGGCAAAGGAGGCGGCCATTATACACCCGTCCGGGAGGCATTACTCGCGGGGTTAACACTAGGGAGCAGAGCCACCGCCCGGATGGGGCTGGCTTCGCACCCTTCCAATCTCAGCGGCAGACCGAGGAAAAAGAAGCGCTGCCCCGCCACCTGATCCAGGTTGACAAGAGCTTCGAAAATCGGCAAGCCGGCGCGTCCGGCCAATTTGTGAGCGGGACCTCCGGCGGCAAGGGCCGTAGGGCTGTCAACGGAGGCGATGTCGCCGCCAATAGCTTTGGCACCACGGCGAATCAATTCTTCGACCAGCGAGGGTTGGAGGCCGGGCCATTCATCCTGGAAAAATGCGGGGGACCCCGACCTTTTGTCCCAGCCGGTCCGAAATAGGACGATGTCGCCCGACAGAATGTCCACCCCGTCAAGATCCCCGATGTCTAGATCCTCGCCAGGGTTCTTAGGTCTATCTAATGCGATGCAATGGCCTATCATGGCTTGTAAAGGAATTTCCGTCACGTCGGCGTATGCATCACCGAGAAAGTGTCGCGGCGCATCAACGTGTGCGCCGGAGTGCGCGCCCATCTCCAACTTCGACACGCAAAACCCGTGGTCGCTGAACTGAACATGCCAGGACTTGGTGAAGGGAGGATCGGTGGGGTAGCATGGAGTTCGATCATTCAGCGGGGCCGTCAGATCCACTACGCGGAATGCACCGCATTCACTCACGAGGCTCATCGTTTTCCTGCTTTCTCAAGCGCTGCAAATTCGGCGCCCAATCCCGCTAAGAATGCCATGCGGCGATTGGGGGCTGCATCACGGGACCAAGATGCAACCGTAGTTTGACATGAACCCTTGGTGACGCAATACTTTTCAACTTGCGCTGGCCGGAAAATGCAGCGCGATACGAAAAGGAGATCAAACGATGAAGATTGCATTCTTGGTTTTGGTGTCTTTAACGACGGCTGCTTTGTTGACCGGGAGTGGCGGGGAGCCGGCGGTCACCTACATTGACCACGAAAAAGTAGCTGCCGCATTGGCCAATAACGGCTCTTTGGTGAAGGCTTCGGACCTTCTGGTACTAGCGGTAGTTTACTGCGAAAGTGGTTCTGCCGAGGGCATCTAATTCCGTAATTCTCTGCAAACAAAGTCTTTACGTTCGAATCGCTTTCGAGGA
>Ga0209039_10001322_pt1 | contig 23442 bp, 23 predicted proteins | sample BogFormECP12_OM1_FD_188238 | JGI IMG/M metagenome (GOLD analysis project Ga0209039, IMG submission 188238) | Bog forest soil microbial communities from Calvert Island, British Columbia, Canada - ECP12_OM1 (SPAdes) (version 2) | ecosystem: Environmental > Aquatic > Freshwater > Wetlands > Bog ... | reverse complement strand
GCTCCTGGGAGAGCTTCTCCAGGGGACCCACCAGGATGATCGAGCTCGTGGTCTTTCTCGTCGGGTCAATAACCGTGGCTGTACCGTCCGTGTAAAGCACCATGGGAGAAATGAGAGAGATGGCCCGCTGGATCTTGGCATTGCGCACCAGGGCTTCAGGGTTCGACTGATTCGCATCAGGCACAGCAGCATTGGCGACCACGCTTGCCCCCATCGACACAAAAAAGGAGAAGAAGATCCAGAGAGCGAGAGATGCCAAAGCGGACGTAGCAATGCTCCTGAAGATAATAGAAAAGAGGATTGAAACCCCCAGCCAGAAGGAGATGTAGACGATACTCACGATGAGGTATAAGAAGATGCGCCAGAGCTCTTCGATCCCCGGAATAACACCGACAATTTTGAGCCCCATGCCGGTAATAAGCAGAAGGATCGATGCCATGATAATGCTTATCGTGACAACGCCCGCCAGGAACTTTCCGTTGATGACCGCATCCCGGTAGATGGGTTGGGAGAGGAGCTTGCTCAGGGTGCCCTCATTGCGCTCTCTGTTGATGGCGTCAAAGCCCAGTACAAGCCCGATCAGGGGGCCGAAGAAAGCCACGAACTGCACCAGTGAGAAGACGACACCTCTCGAGATGAAGAGCATCAGGAATACAAACTTCGGTTTCGCCACCCCTTCGAGGTCCTGTTTGATAGTGACGCCCACCATATATGCGATGATGAGACTTACCATCGTAATCAACGAGAAGAGAATGATGAAACGGTAGCTCGAGAAATGGTCAGCCAGTTCCTTTTTAAATATCGGTTTCCAGCCTTGCACAGCTATGTCTCCTGAAAGTACTTCATGTAGAGCTCTTCGAGCGTGTACTCCTCTGCGCCAAGACCCAGTTTTTCCTGAGCCAGCCGATCCATCGGGCCTTGACCCACCATCTTACCTTTGATCATGATTCCCACACGCCGGCAAAGCCTCTGCACCATGTGAAGAAAGTGGGAGCATAGAACAATCGTCATGCCTTTTTCGCTGGAGAGATTCTCGATCAGATCCATCATACGGTTCGTGGCATCGGGGTCCAGACCCAGCGTCGGTTCATCGAGAAAGGCCAGCTTTGGTTCTTTGACGACCAGCTCGGCGATACCCAGTCGCTGCCTCATCCCGCGCGAATAAGCGGCCACCTTCTTTTTGGCTTCGTCCTCGAGCCCCACAGTCTTGAGCGCTGCTTCGATCCGCTCGTCGGCCAGGTCTCTCGGGAGATTATTCAGCTCAGCGACAAAGCGCAGCGACTGCAGTGCATCGAAGTCGCCGTAAAAGCCCATATTTTCCGGCATGTAGCCGACCATTCCCTTGACCTTAATCGAGTCTCGTGTTGGATCAACACCCAGGACTCTCACGTGTCCGCTCGTGGGTTCGGTAAGGCCGAGCAGCATGAGGATGGTTGTTGTCTTTCCGGCCCCGTTCGGGCCGAGGAACCCAAAGACCTCTCCCTGCACAACGTTGAACGAGACGTGATCCACGGCCACTTGCGTTTTGTAGACCTTGGTAAGCTCCTCTGTTTCTATGATGACCTGTTGCTCATTCATGATGTCCTGCATCAGCGCCTGCCCGTTAGCGCCTGCCCAGCCAGTGGAAGAGCCCGGTAAGGCCAAGCACTACAAGCACGATGATGCCGATGCCGACCCATCCCCAGGCGGTCGACGCTTTCACCGTTACCCGGAATTCTAGATTCTTCGATGCCTTCTCCGTGTTGATGCCGATCCCCACGGAGTAGTCGCCGACAAGCGCTTCCTCGTACGGAGTGATGGTGACTTCTACCTGCTTCAGCTCGTTGGGCTCGAGAGAAGGAACCTTTTCCGGCTTGAACTCGACCTTCCAGTTTTCCGGCTTGAAAGACATAAACTTTACTTCCTGCAGGGGAGCGGAACCCGTGTTCTTCACAAAGATCGATACAACGGACGGTTTGCCCTGCCGCGCATCCAGCGTGAGCAGTCCGCTGGGGGTGCCTGCGTCAAGAGAGTACGTCCCCGTGAGCACTACCATCAGTTTTGCCTCTGCTTTCGCATCACCCGAAGAGACCCGCATCGTGATGGGAAATTCTCCAGCCTTCGAATTCATGGCAGGTTTTACCTGGATCGCGACGGTCTGGCTTGAATTGGCCTTTAAGCGGAGGCTTGTGATATACTTGGTCTCATAAGCAGGCTTGAAGTTCGTTTCCCAGCCTTCCGGCGCCTGTGCGGAAAGGTCGAACACCGCGTCCCTGTCAAGCTTGCTTTCAACTTCCACGGAAAACTCAAAGCTGGCATCCGAAGGGCCGCGCAGAACAGGATACGACGTTGTCAGCCGCACTCCGCGCGCCTCTGTCCCTGCCAGACGCTCTCTGACCCTTACGAGAATGGCCTGAGCCATCTTAAACTCTCCATCGGCGGTTTTGGCCTGGACGTCGAACGTATAGTCGCCAGGCTTCACGGTCTTGTCCGGCTCAGCCTCAAAGGTCACGGTCTTTTGCTCGCCCCAGGGTACAGAAACGCCTGTTATGGTGTACTGCTCCGATTTAAGCCTGGCTTTCCAGCCTTTGGGCACGGAAGCGATGGAGACACCCACGTTCTCGTTAGTGCGTCCCTTGTTGTCAAAGATGAGGCTCATGGTGACGGTTTGTCCGGGCGGGACCTCTACTCCGGGGAACTCGGCCGACATCTGGATCGATCGCTCCGGCCGATTCTCGAAATCTTCCTTTTTCTTGGTCTCGGCAGCAATTGAGGCCCACGCTGAAAGAACCAGGCCCAAGGCCACCAGGACTACCAGCAGGTACAAAGAATGTGATCTGGTTTTATTCATAAACTTCCCTCCGCTACGAAAAGGATCAGCTAGATTCTCCTTTATTGTAAGTAAGGAATTGCGAATCGGCCAATATGATAGCCATCACCCCAAATAAAAGTCAAATGTATTCGAGGCGAGGTCCGGGAAACGGCATGCAACGATTATAGAAGTCTTTCCGCAAAGAAGATGCGAACACCGGTAATCTTCCAGCTATCTCTCTTTAAAAAGGCATGATGAGGGCGTGGCGCACCCCCGTGTCCACTTCTTTCACCTGCAGTCTCAACTCTTTTGCTTTTGCAGCTTCGCCTGGGAAAAAGACGAAGCCGTACGCTACCTCTCCGGGTCTGACGGGTCGGTTTTCGAGGCTTCTTTTACTCAGGTCTTCCCTGATCTTCGTCTGCGTGTCCGTATCCATTGCTCCTTTGGTCCCTCCTGCGACTCCACCAATCGCAGCACCCACGGCAGCCCCCGTGCCTGCTGCATTGCCCACATTCGTCCTCGTCACAATCCCAACGGCTGCGCCGAGAAGTGCACCTGCGGCAGCCCCCAGAACGCTGCCCTTGGCTGCCTGCGGCAACACGTTGCTCATCTGAGTCTTTTTGTCAATCCGGTCATAAGCCAGGTTCGCGTCGAGGATGGGCCATAGATTGTTCGCTGTATCCACGAGGAACGTCTGTCCGGGAACAATCTCCAAAGAGTGATTGCCCTTGTTATCAAAGATTATCTCTACAGGCAGGATGCCACTGCCACGCATATCGTAATCGAATGCCTTTGCTGCCTCGTTAGGGTCGTTGTAAGCCTTGGCTGCAATGTCTGCGCCTCCTGCCTGCGTAAAGTTCGGATAGGCCATGGGCAGCTTGAAAGGCACTACCTGCTGATCATAGGTGTGTGTAGCGCAGGCAGAGAGTGTGACGATCGCCGACAGAGTAACGCAAAGGGAAACGAGCCTGCAACGTCTGAACATAAGCACCTCCGTATCAAGCGATTGTATGACAGGCCATCCTGCTTGTCAAATTATGCCAAAGTGGGGGCTCAACATTGCGGGAGGCTATGCTTTCTGACGTCGAATCCGCTCTCAGCCTTTTGCCTTTCTCCTTGAATCTTTATCCTCTGCTCTTCTTGTCTGCCCGAGCCCTTCATCGGTGTGCAGGCCTGTCCCACAATAGAATGCAAAATCGGTAAGAGCATTGAACGTCTGGATTTCCTCTTCCGCTCTTCCTTTTTCCATCTCCAGGGTAACCCATCCCTGAAATCCGGCGCCGTGCTCTGACTGTACACACGAGACTTTAAAATAAGCCAGTTTTACGTGCTCCAACAACTCCGGCGCCCTGGTGATCTTGAACCCGGCGAGGCTGTTCCACACGTGGATATAGTGGCTCAGCATCAGTGGCAGCACGGGGAAGGAGACCGTGTAGCCGCCAAGGCTGATGATAGTGGGTGAAGAGAATTGCAGGAGGACAGTCCTCCGGAATCGATCGGCGTTTTGCATGAGATCCTCATACGACGTGCCGCATACATCCTTGTCGGCCGTGGAGACAGGAAGTGCCTGACCGCTGGCGATGACCTCGTCGAGGATAGGGGCCAGACTATATGGCACGAGTTCCGTAATCCTTACCCGGCGCGTACCGGTTTCTGACGCGTGGGCAAAGGAACAAGTATAAGGTTTGATTTTGTCAGGCGCGAAAAGTTGCGCAAGCCTGCGCTTTACCTGAAGGAGTACGTCGTCACTGGTGTAGAGTACGACGGATCTGGGCATCCTGAATGATCCCCTTAACGTTCTGCCGTATTCTCGTCATTCGGTCAGGGGAAAATGGTCTGACGTGTGCAAATGCCGGATTTAACGTATTTCTCGGCACGAAGTCCTGCACCGTGAACCGCTTTGCACCTCCCACCCTTGAGGCTGCCTCATATACGTCAGACTCTTTATGAAGGAAGGGCACAACGGTCATTCTGAACTCATGATCAATGTGTCCTCCGCTTATGAAGTCAATGCTTTCTTCGATCTTATCTCGATTCACCGTGGTCCCGCACCACCTATCGTAGGCCTTGGTGGGCCCTTTTATATCCATAGCGATAAAGTCGATAAGGCCCGCCTCCACGAGGTTCTTTACCACCTCCGGATGCGAGCCGTTTGTATCGAGCTTAACCTTGAATCCCTCCTGTTTCAGGCGCTCCACGAACACCGGTAAGCCTTCCTGGAGGGTAGGCTCGCCACCCGTGATAACAACCCTGGCAACCCACTTTCTGAACTTTCTCAGGTGCCCGAGGATCTGCTCCTCCGGTATGTCGAGAAGGCGGTGGTGATTCAAAACTAGATCGCTGTTATGACAGAAAGGACACCTGAAGTTGCAGCCGCCGGTGAAAAGGACAGACGACAGATGATCCTTCCAATCGAGGAAGCTGGTTTCCAAGAAACCCTTTATGGGAAAGTTAGACCCTGCTGACAATCTCCAGTACCTCTTCCATCTTGGGGACCTTGCCCCTCCATTCGCCGATCCCGTTCTCCATGCCGTCCTCGACAACGATGGTGGGAAGGGCCATAACACTGTAAAAGCTCGCTTCGGCAAGCCCATCAGCAGTTTCTACGTTGTAATCGACTACGTCAATATTTTTTTGCCTGAGGTTGTCACCCAACTTTTTTGCCAAAGGACATACAACACAATCATCCTTATAAAATATCTTCACTATGCCCATCAGTCACCTCCGGAAAGATAATGTTAAGAAAAAACCGTTACGGGTTGCGAGTTACGAGTTTGTTACCAACATGCTGTCTTTAACCCTTAACCCGGAACTCGTAACGCGCAACTGTCGTTATCATCCTGCTGCTACTTTTTTCTCTTCTTCCTTATCCTTGTCCTGCACAAAATATTCCATGTTCCGGTAACGATCCTTCAGTTCACCCAGCTTGCCCTTGTTCCAGCTGGAGACCTTGGTGAAGTAACCCGTGATGCGCGTGATGCCGTCGACCTCATGCGAGCCGCAGTATGCGCAGTCATCCCTCAAGCCCCGCGAGGTGCGGTGACACGTGTTACACGTCGTGAACTCCGGCGAGAAAGCTATCTGATCGCTGGTAGTGTGCCTGAAAGTCTTCAGCACGAAGTCGCCAATTGCTCCCTTAGACGGCTGGGCCTCGCCGATCCAGACGTGCGAGATGGAGCCTGCCTCAATGAGCGGGTGAAAGAGGCCTTCGTTGGTGACCCTTTCGATGGGGTTCATCGCGGCCTTTACGTTAAGATGGGTTGAATTGGTGTAATAGACCTCACCGGATGCCACATCTCCCTTTACCACCCTTCCGGACGCGGGAGAGAAGTACCGCATATCGAGTCGTGCAAAGCGGTAACTCGTGCTCTCTGCAGGTGTCTGCTCCAGGACGAGCCTCATTCCCTCCTGCCGTTTCATTTTGTCAGCGAGGAGCTTCATATGGGCAAGAATCTTGAGACCAAACTTCAATGCTTTCTTGGAATCGTGCAGCTGCTCGCCGGTGTGTATCTGGACCATCTCGTTGAGGCCCACCATGCCGACGAGGTGGGATGCTTTGTTCATCCTGAGATAGGACATGCCGTCTCGGTTCATGGTCAGCAGGGCGAGAGGACCATCCTCGCCTGCAGAGAGCAATCTCTCGATGAAGGCCCTTTTTTCTTTGTGGGCCTTGACGGCAAGCATGAAGCGCTCGGTGAGAAGGTTGAAGAGGTTTGTGTCATCCTGCTCGGCCATATAAGCGATGCGTGGAAGGTTGAGAGAAACGTTCTGCAGCGCACAATAACGCATTCTCCAGGGCTCCTTCGCGTCGAGCAGGTCATGCTCGTCCAGCTTGAAGCTCAAGCGGCAACACTCGGAAATCTTGGCTGTCTCTCCCCGGTCGAAGACAAAATAGGTATTGCCTTTGTCTGCTGCCACATCACAGATAAGGTCGAGAAAATCCGTATAGCCTTCAGTCTTAAAAAATTTCTCCGTGATATGCACGAGCGGCTTGGGGAAGAAGAAGGGTCTGCCCGCGCCATCTCCTTCCTTGAACACCTCGAAGAGCTTCCAGACAAAGCGCTGCGCTTCTTTCTCATACTGTCCGTATGTCTTGCCGGTGAATTTGCCGGCAGGGCCTATAGCGGGCACGTCCACAAAGTGTTTGGGGATCTCCCAGTAAAGGTTGATATCGGTAAATATGGCCTGACCGCCACGTGCCACCGCCTGCTGGGAGAATTCGAAAATCAGCATCTGGGCAAGCTGCTTGACGTCATTGTCACTCATGCCCTCCAGGTAGGGCGCGAAGAAGATGTTTACCGCATCCCAGCCGATAGCGCCGGCGAAATGGCTCTGCAGGGCGGCTGCAAACTTGACCAGGTGAGCAAGGAGCACCTCGGGATGCTTTGCAGGCTTTGCCATGGACAGAGAATGGGGCAGGTCGAGCCCAAACCTTTTTATGTACTCGAGAGACTGGCCACTGCAGTACGGCCGGTCCACGAAACCGAGGTCGTGAAGATGGATGTCGCCGTTCATGTGGGCATCGGAAACGTCCTGAGAAAAAACAGACAGGAGCGCAAACTCCTTTTTTATCCTCTCGGCAAGGGTGAGGTTGGTTGCCTCCGGACCATGCGGGACATTGGCATTTTCTTTGTTCGGATGGAGAATGAGACTATCAACATCGTAGATGGGCATTCCCAGTCGGGTGTGCATCTTGCGGGCATGCTCCAATCCTCTCTCGATCAGACGGGCGTTCACCATCTCCCTGATCAAGGGAGCGGTCACCACCTTGATGCCTGACTTCCGGATGAGCGACTCGACGTCCTTGCTTATACTCGCTGCGGTGTCGTGATCAATGAGCGTCTCCCTCATCATTGCGTCGACTATCTTTTCCCTGTTCCATTCCGAGATGGTCTCTTCGGAAGTCCGAACAAAGAGATTTAAATCAGTTGTCTCTGTCATGTATACCCCCTCCACTAGATATAGTGCCTTTTCTAGAAGTAATACTATATCTAGTATGCTGTCTTGTCAATGAAAAAATTTTAATTTTTTTTGAATCGACCGAACGAGGCTTACCTGGCCAACAGCTTTTTGACTGTCTCTGCTATGGTCGAGCAAAGGAGTCCGCCGCCAACGAGAAGCAGTATTATGCCGAAGAGGAGCGACGTAAACGCAACCTCTCCGCTTCCCGAGCCTGCTGAGACATATACATCTCTCATGAAGAGCACGCCAAAGACCATCAGCATCATTGCAAACGTGAACATGACCCCGAACAGAAACCAGAAGAATGCCCTCTGCATAATCTCCTTACTCAAGGTTTGTCAGCCTTCAGAATCTGTGCCGCTTCTTCTGGCGTCAGTGATACGTGATAGAAATCGTCTTCCCGCTTGAACCTGGATGATCGAAGATCTCTCGGCAGTATCTCCACGCGCCAGTGGAAGTAATTCTCGACTTCTGCAGGCTCCCGGGTTATCTCTTCCGTGACCGAGTTGGGCGCTGTGTGGAGCACGATCGTGTGAGAACTTCTCGCGCGCTCAACTCTTCTCATGACATCGAGGAACAGGCGAATGAATTCATGTTTCAACGCCCTGTCGTCGGCCAGGGATTCAAAGGTATGGCTGTGAAACCTGGGCAACAGGCATACCTCAAACGGGAATCTGGGCGCAAAAGGACAGAACGCAACAAAGTTCTCTGAGATCGCGACAACCCGCTTGTTCTGTCGTATCTCCTGCGCGGTGATATCACACAGCAGGCACCGTTCCTTCTGAAGGTAGTGGTCCTGGGAGTTCGCCAGTTCGAGCATGGTGCCGTGAGGGATTATGGAGGTTGCGAGTATGTGGGAGTGGGGATGATAGATGTATGAGCCCGCCAGCTCCCCATGGTTTCGATATACCTGAACGTGCCTGAATCTCTTATCTCTCTTCAGGTCCAGAATCCGCTCTACATACATATCGAGAACAAGGGCCAGCTCACCTTCCCCGAAATCAGACAGGGTTCTGGTATGGATCCTGCTTTCTACCACGATCTCATGGGCACCTACGTTTCCCATTCTGTCGTACATCCCCTCCGCCTTCTTACTCGTTGGAGCCTCGATCATGAATATCGGGTTGGCTGCGGGAAAACAGCGCACCAGCCAGGCACCGCTGGCATCTTTTATTTCTCTGATCGGTTTGCTGGAAAGATGTTCGTTGCCGGGGCAGAAAGGACAGACATCTATCTCGCTGCTCTTGACCCACGCTACTCCGACAACAACCCAACTGCCGGAAATAGGGTCTCTTCTCAGCTCTGCCACGCATCAAAGATAAACTAAATCCGCGGGTTTGTAAAGATATATACCCGGAGTTAACTTTTGACAAGGCGCCTCAGGCTGTGATAAAAAAAGCTTATGAGTCTAGTCATTTACAACACATTCACAGGCAAAAAAGAAGAGTTTGTTCCGGCTAGCCCGGGTCAGATCAAGTGCTATGTGTGCGGTATAACGGTTTACGACCATTCGCATGTCGGCCATGCACGGAGCGTGGTCGTATTCGACGTAATCTATCGTTACCTCACGAGCTTGGGGTACGACCTTACCTACGTGAGGAACTATACGGATATCGACGACAAGATCATCAACAGGGCGAATGCAGAACGTAAAGACTGGAAGGAGATAGCCGAGACATACATCGCCTCGTTCAAGGAAGACATGGCAGCACTCGGGGTCGCTCCTCCCACCGTTGAGCCGAAGGCAACGGACCACATCCCCGACATGATACTCTTCATCGAAAAACTGGTGGAGAGGGGGTATGCCTATCAGACTGGCGGTAGCGTCTATTTCTCCGTAAGAAAATACGATGGATACGGCAGATTGTCGGGAAGAAGTCTCGAGGAGATGATTGCGGGGGCACGCGTCGAGGTTGACGAGCGAAAACAAGACCCTCTTGATTTTGCCCTGTGGAAGGAGTCGAAGCCTGCAGAGCCCTCATGGGAATCCCCCTGGGGCAAGGGCAGGCCGGGCTGGCACATAGAGTGCTCGGCCATGAGCACCAAGTATCTGGGTAATCCCTTTGACTTTCACGGAGGGGGTAAGGATCTTATCTTCCCGCACCACGAGAATGAGCGTGCCCAGACGGAATGTGCAACCGGAAAGAAGTTTGTGAATTACTGGGTGCACAATGGCTTTGTCACGATGCAGCGGGAAAAAATGTCCAAGTCGATCGGCAATATACTCACCATCAAGGAGTTCCTGAGGGAATACCATCCTGAGGTGCTGCGGCTCTTCTTTCTTTCAACCCATTACAGGAACCCGATCGATTATACGGAACAGTCTCTCGAAAATGCGCAGACCGCGCTCCAGAAGCTCTATTTTACGCTTGAAAGAATTCGCCAGGCGCCGAGGGGAGGTGTTACTCCTTCAACCCAGGCAGACTCCCAAACCATATACTCCGAGCTTCAGGAACTGGAGAGAAAATTCCACGAAGCCATGAGCGATGACTTCAATACGGCGCTTGGTTTAGCAGCGCTCTTTGATCTCTCCAGGGTGCTCAACAGGATGATAGATGAGCTGGATGAAAGCAGCCGGCCTGCGCTCGCTAAGGGCGAGCAGCTTTTCGCTTCGTTTGGCTCAAGCTTGGGACTTCTGGGTGAGGAGACAGCGGTCTTTAGTCGGAGTGAAACTCTGCGGCACCTGAGGCGCGTTGGCCTGGATGAAGCGGCAGTGCAAAAGGCCATCGAGGACCGGTCAGATGCGCGCAAGCGCAAAGATTACAAGGGAGCAGACGAGATTCGCGCCCGGCTCCTTGAAAAAGGTGTAATCCTGCTTGATACACCAAGCGGCACCACATGGAGGACAAAATGATCGAGGTTCGGTTTCACGGGAGAGGCGGTCAGGGGGCTGTTACTTCGGCGGAGCTTGTAGCGCAGGCGGCAATAAATGAAGGCCGTTACGCTCAAGCCTTTCCGAACTTCGGTCCGGAACGAAGGGGTGCACCTGTGCTCGCCTTCTTGCGGGTTTCCGACAAACCCATCAGGATACGCTCCAAGGTGTATCGCCCGGACGCCATAGTGATTCTCGACCCTACTCTCCTTTCGTCGGCAAGCCCCACTGACGGCCTCAAGGAAGATGGCTTGATCGTGATAAACATCAATAAAGCGGATAACGAGGTGCGCAATCTGTTTCCTGGGTTCAAGGTTGCGTGTGTGGATGCGTCAAGGATTGCGCGGGAAGAGATGGGCGTGCCGATCACCAACACCACGATGCTGGGAAGCCTGATAAAAGCAACAAAGATAATTGATTTGGCGTCTCTTGACTTGCCTGTTAAGAACAGGTTCGGATTGATTGCGCAGAAGAACGTCAACGCCTATACCAGGGCATTCAACGAGACGCGGATTATTAGTTGACACGTTCATGCGTTGATGCGTTCAACCACGGCAGTTATTGAGTCAGATGCTCAGTCGGTCAACCAGTAATCAATCAACGTATAATTCGCCCCACGGTGGCGTGCATGATTAAACCCTGGCAGATCCTCAGTTCAAAGGTCGGCGCAGACTACAAGGTCTTCAAGGTGCGGGTGGATCACGCCGTGTCTCCGCGAACAAACCGAGCCGGCGAGTTCTACACCATCCAGTCGAACGACTGGGTGAACGTGATCCCTCTCACCGAGGACCGAAAGGTAGTCATGATCAGGCAGTACAGGCACGGTTCCAGGAAAGTTACGCTTGAAATACCCGGCGGGCTCGTGGATGAAGCTGACCCAAAGGAGGCAGCGAAGAGAGAACTTCTTGAGGAGACCGGGTATGCCGGGAGAAGCGTGAGCCTCCTTGGCTTAACCAACCCGAACCCCGCGATATTCGACAACGCCTGTTACACCTATCTGGTGGAGAGTGCCGAGAAGGTGCGTGATATATCGCTCGACACGCATGAGGATATAGAGGTTGAGCTTGTCCCGCTCACTTCCATTCCCCAGCTACTCCGGGACCGCACGATAGATCACGCCCTCGTCATCGTGGCCTTCCACTTTTTCTTCCAGAAAAACGGTTGGCCGGAAAAGCCATGCTTCGGGATATAGTCCGGACAATCGAGAAAAGAGTTTCTCCTGTCGGACAAGAGATTATTCCCTGCATAAAAGCTTTCGGTCGGGTCGCAGCACGCACCGTGAAGGCGGAACGGGACCTTCCCCCATTTAATGTTTCGGCGCTCGACGGCTTTGCGTGCAAAGGAATCGGAACAGAGTTCACTGTGAGAGGATCCCTCGGGCCGGGAGAGAAGTTGGTTCTCCGTTTGAAAGCAGGAGAGGCGGTCTTTGTACCGACAGGAGCCGCGATACCTGCCAATACGCGATTCGTACCCGTTGAGCACGTACGGGAGAGAGACGACAGAATTCTGGTGGAAACCTCGAGCGATCTGCGGAAGATGTGGAAGAGAGGTTACTGGATAAGCAAGACTGAGCGTGTGGCAGGCAAAGGAGAGGGCATCAGGCCTCGCACCATGGAGCTTCTGGCGCTCGCAGGTTTGAAGGAGACATCTGTCTTCAGGAAGCCCAGGGTATCCATTCTCTCCACGGGTAACGAACTCAAGAAAGGGATCGTCGTCAACTCAAACCAATATCTCCTCACCGGGCTCCTGGAGAGAGATGGGGCGGAAGTCGTACATTTAGTTACTGCCGCCGACGAGGATCAGGAGATTGGAGAAGCCCTGTCCTTCATGACGGATGCTGATCTTCTGCTGGTAACCGGAGGCACTGCAAAGGGCAAGAAAGACATAACACGTTCGTCATTTCAGAAGCGTAAAGCCACGTTTCTCCTGAAGGGCCTGCCCATCGTGCCCGGCAAGACAATGATTTTTGGGGAACTGGATCAAACGCCCTTTTTCATTCTGCCCGGAAACCCGAGGGCGCTCCGGACTCTCTACGAGGTATTTATCAATCCTTCTGTTTCGAAGCTTGCGGGCAGGAGAGTGAGCATGCGCTACGGCAAGGTAGCGGTGCCCAAGGATATCGAAAAGGAGAGTGACAAGATTCTTCTCATCCCGGTCACCCTTTCCGCAGGCCGTGCATCGCTTGTTAAAGAGCTTTACGTGGATGAGCCTGATGGCGTTATCATTCTGGAACGTGGCGTAAAGCGAGTCAGAGCAGGCGAGGAGGTAGAGATTCAATGGACAGACGCGTGATTCCCGTGCACTCGCGGATGACGTCGAAATGGCTGCGGACTTAATCGCATCGAAGTTGAAACTGAAACTCGGGTCCGGGGTCCAGAAAAAAAGGAAGTTCATCGCAATCCTGAATCCGAATATTGATGTCCGAGACAACCGAGGCTCGAGGGTCAGAACCATTTCCTTGGTGTGGTTGGAACTCTGCAGATTGATATCAGTTTAGATTTGGTGCTGGAATTCACGATCTTTTCTCTTGACGGGACCCAGGACCCTGGCCCCCGGACCCTATGTTTTATAGAAGACTCTCTTTAGCTCTTTCACCAGTGCTATGTTCTCGAGATGTCCTGTACCGCGGGCTACTACCTTGCCGATGATCGGGCGGGAAAGCAGGTACAAATCACCAAGCACGTCGAGCACCTTGTGACGTACGAATTCATCGTCAAATCTAAGCTTCGTGTTGATGACGCCGTCATCACTCAGTATGATCACGTTGCTGATGCGGCCGCCTGACGCGAGCCCCATCTTCTCCAGTCTCTCGAAATCTTTCAAAAACCCGAAGGTCCGCGCAGGTGCGATATCGGTTACGAAACGTTCCCTTCCCCCTGTGAACTCATATCTCTGCATGCCCACCGGTTTTGGGTAGCTGAGCGTGTAATCGATGATGAGGTCGGCAGCAGGCTCGACCGAAAGATGTTTGCCCTCAGGCAGATTGGCAACCGTCACCAGCTCTGTGACAACCAGTGGTTCGATGCCGGCATCCTGCTCAACCACTCCTGCTTCCTCGATCTTCGTGCAGAGGTCAAGCGCGGAGCCGTCGAAAATAGGTACCTCCTCGCTGACCTTTACGAGCAGGTTGGTGAGGCCGTACATATGGCAGGCCGCAAGCAGGTGTTCCACGGTTTTCACCGTGCAGTTTCTGCCCTTGACAGAAGAGGCGAATCCTGACGAGTAGACGTAGTCAATGAACGCCGGTATTCTTTCACCGTCCGGAACGTGCTCGAAGATGATGCCTGTGTCAGCCGGCATGGGAAGCAGTATCATTCCCGTCTTGACCCCCGAATGGAGCCCCATGCCGTAAACAACGATACTCTTCCCGATGGTTTTTTGCTTGCATACCTCAAGCCCTGTCGGCACCTGAATCCTGACTTCGGTCTGTCTGTTCTTCCCATTCCCTTTTCCTGCAAGGCTCCTGGAAATCACTTCGAGCACTTTGTCAATCGAGAGCGGCTTTTCAAGGAAGTCTGTAGCACCCATCTTTACCGCCTCCACGGCAGTCGAGATGGTGCCGTGGCCGGAGATGACGATAATGACTGCATCAGTGTCCGCTTCGCGCATATGTCTAAGGACGTCCAGGCCGTCCATCTCAGGCAGCCATACATCGAGCAGCACCACTTTCGGCCTCACGTGCTCAAACAGAGCGAGCCCCTCTTTTCCATCCTTCGCGCTGAAAACGGAGAAGCCCTCCTCCTTCAGAATCGAAGAAAGGCTCTCGACTATACTCTTCTCATCATCGATAATCAGGACATGGTTCGCGGTCTGATTCATGTGGTTGTTGAAGGACTCGCTCATGGCTCGCCGATCAGTTTCTGGCAGGTATATTCGAGGAGAACAGCGAGAGCTTCCATGTCAAGAAAAGACGCTGCGGACTCATCGAACAGGAACTGGAAAGAGGCGTCAAATTCCTCATCCTTGTCCCAGAAGATAACGAGCAATGGCACTTTCGGGAACGGATGCAGAGCGGCTGCCACGTCAGGTTTTGCTTCTGAGCGGTACATGCTTGCGCCCAGCGCCTGCAGTCTCTCCCGCAGGAGCGGCTGCCTTCCGCCAAATACTTTGGCCAGTCGGTCTTCTATGTTGGCCTTTATGTATGATGCAAACTGAGCTCCGTCTTTGAACTCCCGGTACGGCACCCAGGCGTTTCTCAGTTGGTCATCTCCGGCGGTAAGAAGGTATCTCAGAACGAGAATTGATCCGATGGTGTCAAGCGTTGAATCTCCCTTATAGACGGCCTTTTCCTTGACCGCACATGCCTCCCCGAAAAGGGGGATCTGCGCTGATCCGTCATCCAAAGAGCCACCGAGACCGGGGGCTGCTGTCGCGGCGTTTTTCTTTTTTGCTTCCTCCAGAAGAGCGGTCAGCACCGCGTCGTAATTGGATTTACCATCTGTGAGAAACATGGCCATAGTCTACCTGAGTCGACAGGAATTTACAATCGTGCCCGCGGAGGCCATTTACAGGCTCCAATAGCTGTCCCATATTACAAACTATGAAGGTAGGTCGAGGAGACCCCTGACAATGGCGGATGACGCACAGGATCGGAAGTTACCGAAAGAGGTTGATTTCACGGAGATTCCACTCTTGGCTGACCTTGATAGGATCAGGCTTGCCGAGCTGCTACCCAGTTTCGAACAGCTTCGTGTGAAATCAGGAGAGATCCTGTACAGGGCAGGAGATCCCGGCGATGCCCTCTACATCATTATTGACGGAATAGTGCGAATATTCTTACGGCCCGGCGGCAGATCGATGGAGATCGCCTGCCTGGGGCTAGGAGATTGGTTCGGGGAACTGGCGCTGCTGACAGGCGAGCCAAGGACCACTGATGCCGAGGCCCAAACGGAATTGATCTTGCTGAAGCTCTCCCGGGACAACTTCAACCAATTAATCAAGAAGCATCCATCCCTCGGAGTCAGCCTTGCAGGCCTGCTGGCGGCAAAACTCGCGTCCGCCAATGTTGTCATGAGAGGCAGCGGGGAGCCGCTCGAGCAATCCAGGCCTTCCGCGGCCCGAGCCGGCGGCCCGACTGTGGTGACGCCTTCAGCCGCTGTCGCAAAGACAGGTTTTTTACAAAGCGCCCATATATGGTCCAAGGACAGGCGCTTTCTGGCGTTCTGTCTCGTGGTGCTCCTTTGCATCCCATCCGCACTTTTCTTGAAGACGACGGGCCTCACAACTCCCCGTATCCAGCTCTTCGAGTTGCTCCTCGCTGCCACTATTCTGTGGAGCCTGAACGCCTTCTCCTTTCATACGGTTTCAATCGGTCTCCCTGTCGTGGCAGTCTTGCTTGGTGCGACCAAGCCTGCGGCTGCTTTTTCAGGCTTTTCCAGTGGCACGTGGTTTCTTGTTCTCGCGGTCTTTGGGATATCAGCTTCCATTGCCAAGACCGGTCTTCTCTATCGTCTGACCCTCGTGATGATCAAGCGTTTCCCACGGACCTATTTCGGTCAGGCCTTTGCCGTGGCCTTCTCAGGCCTTCTCTTGACTCCGGTTATCCCTTCTCCCAACGGCAGATTGGCCCTGGCAAGCCCGCTCATACTGACGCTCACCGAAATCCTCGGCTACAAGAAGGGGAGTGGTGGGGCTGTTGGCCTGGCCATGGCAAGCTTTCTGGGCCATGGGAACATGACTGTCATGTTTATGAACGGTTCGTTTGTCTGCTTTTTTATGCTGGGCCTTCTGCCCCCCGATGTCGGTTCCTCCATAACGTGGGGTTACTGGTTCAAGGCAAGCTGGCTCCTGTCGACCTTTTATTTTTGCGCTTGTTATCTTGCGGTGATCGCGCTCTATCGCCCCACTGAGCAGAAAGAACTGGTCTCGTCGGTTGCAGATGCGCAGTTGCGGACGCTCGGCCCTTTGACCATCGAGGAGAAGGTCTGTCTTTTTACCGTTCTCACCTCGCTCGCGGGCTTCTTGACCCAATCGTGGCACCACATTGACGGGGCGTGGATAGCGATGCTGTGCCTCCTCATTCTGTTTGCAACCTCGGTGCTCGACCAGACCACGCTCCGCAATTCCATAGACTGGGCCTTTCTCATTTCTCTCGGGGCCCTGATAGGCTTTGGCAACGTAATATCCGCCAGCGGCCTTCCGGAAATCGTGGCAGGTGCGGCAAAACCCTACCTGCAATTTCTTGTCGCCAGCAGGTTGGTGTTCCTTCTCGTTATAACAGTGAGCATAGTCATGATCCGCTTCATATTGCCGGCCTTTCCGTCCATGGTGGTCTGTATCCTGGCACTCCTGCCGATCAGCGCCACGTTAGAGATCAGCCCATTTGTCATAGGATTGATCGTGCTCCTCGTGAACGAACCCTGGTTATTGCCGCATCAAAGCATGATCTTCCAGACCCTCCTTTCGAGCACGGAGGGCCGGCTCTTCGATCATCCGCAGACCGTGAGATTCGCGCTTGCTCACGTGCTCATCTCGCTCGCCGCCATAGCTCTTTCTTACCCGTACTGGAAGTATATGGGTCTGATCCGCTGAGCGACGGTTCAAATTCAAGCGCATACCTTCGTTGTCGCTGCGTCGCTTTTCCTCGACGTACTTTTAGTACGCCTGCGGCAAGCTCCTCGCTGCCGCCTCGGTCTTCATCTTGAATTTGAACCGTCGCAAGCCGAATCACGCACAGCGTACTTGCGAATAGAGTTGAGGTCGTTCTAAGAGATCTCTGTAATTATGACCAGAAAGAAAGCCAAGCGGAAAGGCCGCTTGGCTTTCGGTGAGACATTAAAATTAAGTTGGGGTTACGCGCCGGTTTGGGTGCCACCCCCTCCTTGCCTGGCGACGAAGCCTTGCACTGCCAGACCCGTGGCGGACGGAGTCCCTGCGATCTGAGCGAGATAGGTCCCGTCCAGGTTCTTGATATGGTCGTTGGTGTTGTCAAAATAGTTGAAGTGTATCTGCTCTTCATCTATGATCGCTTCAAACAGCTTCACACTGGTGCTGTCCCCGTTCTCCCTGCATATCAACAGGAACTCGTTATAGGCCGCGATGGTCTCATCCTCAAGATTTGCATCAAAGGGAAACACGGCCTCCACTGTCTGACCCTTCACTGCCTTTGCAACAGGCTCTGTGGTCGGCTCTCCATTCAGTTCTTTAACCCTATCGGCAAACATCTCGGCGTGACGCATCTCGTCAATGGCTATGAGCTTGAGCTTGGCAGCCATATCTCCATAATCCATGTTGTCCAGATTGTAGTGCTGGTTCATGTACTGGAGTATGGCATTCAATTCTTTGGCGCGCGCTTTGTTCAGCACGTCGATCACCTTTTCTCTCCGTTCTTCTCTGGAAACTTGAGCCACAAAACACCTCCTTAGTCTATTTCAAATTTGCCGACATTAGTTTTTACGCAGAGTCAACCCTCATATATTTTGTGCATGGCCGGGCTTTTTGTCAATCAGTTTCCGAATCAAAACAGGCAAACGGCTAAAGGCAAAAGGCTAAGGAAGTCAAAGCTTCTTTTAACTTCTCCTTTATCCTTTTGCCTTCATTTTGTCGCCTGCCGCGCCGCGGTGGCCGGTGGCACGTATTTCCGTAACATGAGTGAAAGCGATACCACGGTCACCGAGCTCATGGCCATGGCAAGCCCGGCAAACTCGGGCTTCAGGGTAATACCGAAAAATGGATAAAGGAGGCCTGCTGCAACCGGTATAAGTGCGGTGTTATACGCGAAGGCCCAGAATATATTCTGCTTGATTCGCACCATTACCTTGCGGGCCAATTGCACGCCGGCAACCGCATCCATCAGGTCATCCCTCATCAGGACAATCTGGCCGCTTTCTATGGCCACGTCCGTGCCGCTCCCTATGGCAATCCCCACGTCTGCCTGTGCCAGCGCGGGAGCATCATTGATGCCGTCACCAACGAAGGCTACAGCACCGTGCGCCTCCTGGAGCTTCTTTACTTCACGCGCCTTGTCCTGGGGAAGGACCTCTGCCACGACTTCGTCGATCCCGACCTGACGGGCCAGGGCCAGGGCCGTTCTCTTGTTGTCTCCCGTCACCATCACGACTTTGAGGCCCATACCTTTCAACTCAAGAACAGCCGCCCTGGACGTTTCTTTGAGCGTATCGGCCACTGCAATAATGCCCAGGGCCACATTTCCGCGGGCGACAAGCATGGCGGTCTTACCGTCGTTTTCGAATTCTGTTATCTTTTCGTCTACCTCTCTCGCATAAGCCACCTTTCGCTCGTGCAGAAAGAGCCTGTTTCCCACGAGGATCTCCTGGCCGTTCACCGTGCCGATCACCCCTTTACCGCCGAAGGTATCGAACCGGTCAGCATCCTCGATCGTAAGCTTCTGCTCCGCGGCTTTCCGAACGATCGCTTCGCCGAGAGGATGCTGGGAGTTCTTTTCGACGCTGGCGGCGAGCCTCAAAAGCTCTCCTGCGCTGACACCAATCGGGAACATATCGGTGACCTCGGGCCGGCCTCTGGTGAGGGTTCCTGTCTTGTCAAAGGCCACAGCCTTGAGGCGTTCTGAGAGCTCGAGAGCTTCACCGCTCTTGATGAGTATGCCAAGTTCCGCTCCCCTGCCCACGCCCACGGTTACGGCTGTTGGCGTAGCAAGGCCGAGGGCGCACGGGCAGGCAATGACGAGGACCGAGATGAGACAGGTAAGGGCGAAAAGGAGCGTGTTGCCGAGCAGGAAATACCAGACGGCAAAAGCGAGGAGTGCGACGGCCAGCACCACAGGAATGAAATAGGTGACGACCCTGTCCGCAAGCCGCTGAACGGGCGGCTTGGCGCCCTGGGCCTCTTCCACAAGGCGTATGATCTGGGCAAGCAGTGTATCTCTGCCCACCTTCAAGGCCTTGAATTTGATGACGCCATTCTGGTTGAGTGTGCCTCCTACGACGCTGGCTCCCTCCTCTTTCAGTACAGGAATCGGTTCACCCGTTATCATCGACTCATCGACGTAGCTCTCACCCGCAATAACCTCGCCGTCCACCGGTACCTTTTCTCCGGGCCTCACGATAACGATGGCGCCGATCTGCACATCCTCCACAGCGATCTCTATTTCGGTGCCGTCCTGAACAACCCTTGCGGTTTTGGGCTGCAGGCCTACGAGCTTCTTTATTGCCTCTCCTGTCTTTCCCTTGGCACGGGCTTCAAGATAGCGGCCCATGGTGAGAAAGGCGGCAAGCATGACTGCGCTGTCGTAAAAGAGAAACTCCCTACTTAGGATGATCTGGAACGTGCCAAGGATGCTCGCCACGAAGGAGACACCTATGCCCATCGAGTACATCACGTCCATATTGAGATTCCTGTTTCTCAACGCGCGCCAGCCGGCACGAAATATCTGATGGCTTACGTAAAGGAACGTTGGGGTTGCGACCAAGAACATACCGTAGGCCATTGCATGGTGAGAAGCGATGGGCAGGAACATGAGGACCATGAGAGGGATTCCTACGACGAAACCGACGATCGCCTGGTTCCGCTTTTTCCGCAAGTCCTGAGCGCGGATCGCCTCATCCTCGTCAGTCCGTTCTCCTTCCAACCCCAGATACTGGTATCCCGCTCCTTCGATCGCGCTGCGCATCTCGCTGATCGTTGTCAGCCGGGGATTGTACGTGACGAGCGCCTTTTCAGCCCCCAGATTGATGGATGCGCTCACCACGCCAGGCAGCCGGGAAAGCGCATTTTCGATGCTGCGAGCGCACATAACGCAGGTCATGCCGCCGACCCGCAAGGCAACCTTTTCGTCCACAACACCATATCCCGCATCCCGGATAGCCGTCTCCAGATCAGCAAGCTTCACTCTGGTCTGGTCGTACTCGACTGAGGCTGTCTCTTTACCAAGATTTACCTCGGCGCTGGAGACGCCCTGGACCTGCGCAAGCGACTTCTCTATGGCCTTTGCGCACATGGCGCAGGTCATGCCGGTGACCTTTATTTCTGTTCTTGTGACAGGATGGTTACCAGCCCTGGCTCTTTCAGTTTGCATGGAGTAAGTATAGATTCCCCGGTACCTTTTGTCCATGCCGCATGTATTGACAAGTGGCACGAACAGCATATAGTATAAGATGATTCCATGTTTACGCTTTGCGTCAAAGATAGTTTTGCCGCTGCTCATCGTCTTGAGAAATACCATGGCAAATGCGAGAACCTGCATGGCCACAATTTCAGGGTGGAAGCCTTTTTTGAGGGTCAACAATTGAACGAAGAGGGCATGCTGGTCGACTTTGCGACACTGAAAGGATACGTTCAACATGCAATGGCTGAGCTTGATCACAAATACATTAACGAGATTCCCTTCTTCCAGGAGAGGGCAAGCTCGTCAGAGTACATTGCGCTCTATCTCTACGAGCGTCTCAGGGCACTTCTTAGTGAGAAGAACGTATCTGTGAGAGAAGTGAGAGTCTGGGAATCGGAGAAGGTCTATGCAGCATTCAGAAGTTGAGTTACCGATGAAAGATGTGCAGAACAGTCACGACCACCGGCATATCGAAATAGACAAAGTGGGCGTGAAAAACGTCAGCTACCCGATCACCGTGCTCGACAAAGCGAACGGATACCAGCACACCATAGCCACGATCAATATGTACGTGAACCTTCCTCATGATTACAAGGGCACGCACATGAGCAGATTTGTGGAGATCCTGCACAGCAAAAAGAGCATGATCAATATGAAGAATATTCCTGACATCCTACGGGAAACGAAACAGAAACTCCATGCGGAGGCGGCTCACCTGGAAGTCCGGTTCCCCTACTTCATCAAGAAGGATGCCCCCATCACCGGGACCCCGGGGTATATCGAGTACTCGTGCAGCTTCGTCGGCCACATGGACAAAGACAATGTGATGAGGGACTTCACCGTGTCCGTTTCTGTGCCTATCACGACGCTCTGTCCCTGCTCCAAGGAGATAAGCGAGCATGGAGCCCACAACCAGCGCGGTGTCGTGACGGTAAACGTCAAGTTCAAGCGTTTTTTTTGGATCGAGGATTTGATCTCGACTATTGAGGGGTGCTCGAGCTGTGACGTATTCTCTGTGCTGAAGAGACGGGATGAAAAGTACGTGACGGAAAAGGCCTATCTCAATCCGAAGTTTGTCGAAGACGTTGTCCGTGATGTTGCGGAAAAACTGGACAAAGAGCCGAACATCACGTGGTTCACCATCGAAGCGGAGAATTTTGAAAGCATCCACAACCACAGTGCGTACGCATTTCTTGAGAGAACAAATAACAGAGGAGGGGTGATATGAAGAAATGTGCAGTGTTAGTTCTTGTAGTGCTGTTGCTCGCGACAGGATGTTCGACGTGGAATAAGTTGACGGGTCAGGAGGAGCAACCAGCGGCCAAGACTAGTGAGGCGCCGAATGTGACCTATTATTCATTCCCTGATATCCCGCTACCGAAGGAGATGGAGCTCGTACGGGACAAGAGCTTTGTGTACGAGACCTCCACGGTGAGGACGGGTCTGCTCGTACTCAAGGGCAATGTCGACATGAATTCCCTGGAACAGTATTTCCGGGCGAACATGGCAAAGAATGGCTGGAAGTTCATGAATGGCTTCAAATATGCCACCGTGATTCTCAACTTCACTAAAGATGATAAGACGGCTTACATCCGCATATCGCGAGAGACCTTTTCGACCTGGGTAGAAATCTGGGTCGGCCCACTTGATAAGCCTATAGGCATGATGACAGGTCCGGAAAGGAAATGAACCCAACCGGGTGGATTAAAGCACACACGGTCGAAAGCATCTTTGAGTCTGACGTGCTCAAAGATGCTTTCGACAGGGAAAGTATTGAGTACCTGGTAAGAGAACATAAAGACACGGCATACGACGGTATTTTTATTCTCCAAAAGGGGTATGCCACGTTTTTCGTACGAAAGAAGGACGAGGCTGCTGCCAAGGCGGTCATACGACAGATCAAGAATCTCCCCTATGTGGCATTTTCAAAGGATTGACCCCGAGTACATCCGATGTGAACTCACGCTGAACACGCACTATCTAAGCTTTGTCGGCGCAGGCGGCAAGACAACCCTCATCGAGTACCTGGCTGGCGAAGCCTTCCGCCGCGGAAAACGGGTAGCAATCACAACCACGACGAAGATCTGGGCAAAAGCGCCCTACGCACTCTGGCCAGACCTGAGCAAAGTGCAGGCACGACCGGATTTTGTCCGCGTGGGCAAGGCGGTTGCCGACGGAAAATTGACCGCATTGCAGGAAGGGGAAGTTGCAGAGCTTGGGTCGGCGTACGACCTTGTCCTGATTGAGGCAGATGGCTCGAAAGGCAAGCCCCTCAAGTATCCCGCAGAATACGAGCCTGTCATCCCCTCTTTTTCTGACCGCATCATGCTTGTAGCAGGACTCGATGCCCTATCCGGACGGGTAGACGAGCAGGTATTCAGATGGGAGCTGCTTGAAAGAGCAACCGGTGTATCGGCAGATGCGTGCGTCACACCTTCTCTCTTCTTACGCTTCTTCGAGGATGACACCCTGATGAAAGGTGTGAACCGCGAAAAATGCATGCTCATACTGAACAAGTATGATGCTTGTCCTGAAAAGCGGGCTGTTACTGACCTCGCAAAAGCGGTGCTGGAAAAGACCGGGGTCACACGTGCAATCGTCTGCAGCGTGCTCCTTGAAACATTTTATGGCGTCGAGCGCATAGAGTCTTGAAGACGGGATTGTCTCACGCCCACTCGCCTCGCGAGTCCATCTTTTTCAATTAGTTTATTGACAGCCTCCACTTTTCTTATTATAAATGAGGTGTGCCTGGGTGGCGGAATAGGTAGACGCAAGGGACTTAAAATCCCTCGG